>Ga0105048_10007190_pt1 | contig 17897 bp, 18 predicted proteins | sample MAT05_FD_78382 | JGI IMG/M metagenome (GOLD analysis project Ga0105048, IMG submission 78382) | Freshwater microbial communities from Lake Fryxell liftoff mats and glacier meltwater in Antarctica - MAT-05 | ecosystem: Environmental > Aquatic > Freshwater > Ice > Liftoff microbial mat | place...
CTTGCCCGAAGTGTCCATGCCCTGCAGGACGACCAACACCCCCGTCTTCCCCTGGGCCCACAGCCGTGACTGCAGCTCCGCGATGCGGCTGACGTTCCGGTCCTGGATCGCGTCCGCGTGGTCGGCGTCCTTGTGCCCCGCCGTGTCGCCGGGGTCGGCGCCGCTCAGCCTGAACTTGGAGCCGGGCTTGACAAGAAACCGCGCGGGCAGGTCGTGTAGGCTGGGCATAGCCCTCAGGATACAGCCCGCGACCGCGTCGCCGCCGCGACCACCGCCGCCAGCAGCTCCTCGGGCTCGCTCATCCGCCCAACCCCGACCGTGCGGCACGCCTGCCACCCCGTCCCCGGCCCCACCAGCTCAAACCCGTCCGCCCGCAGCGTCTCCAGGTTCCGCTGCGTCGAGGGCTGCGTGTACATCGCCTCGTTCATCGCGGGCGCCAGCAGCACCGGCGTCCGCGACCGGTCGATCGCCGACAGGACTAGCGTCACCACATCATCGCACCGCCCCGTCGCCAGCTTCGAGCACAAATCCATCGTGCACGGTGCCACGATCGCCACCCCGCACGTTCGCGCCAGGCTCACGTGCTGCGGGTCGCTGCTCTCAACGTGCTGCCACGGGCTGATATACACCGGCCGCCCCGAGAGCGCCTGGAACGTCAGCGGCGTGACAAACCGCTGCGCCCCCTCCGTCATCGCGACCGTGACCACCGCCCCCGCCTGCGCGAGCCGCGACACCAGCGTGCACACCTTGTACGCCGCGATCCCCCCGCCCACGCCCACCAGAACGTTCACCCCCGCCATCGAGACGCCGAGGCTCACCCCTGGCCCTGTTCGATCTGCAGCCGGTGATGCCGCACGGCCTCCTCGCCCATGATCTTCGGCGCATCAACCTCCGCCGCCGGATCAAACTCGTAGGAGATCTTGCCCTGCACGATCTCCTCGATCACCAGCTCGAGCTCCGTCCGGTCCCCGCGGTCCACCAGCGGCCGGGCCCCGTCCATCAGCTGCACCAGGCGACGCTGGATCAGCGCGCACAGCTTGAAACGCCCGCCCACTCGGTTGACAATCTCTTCGCTCTTGAGCGCTTCAATCATGCGGTGGACACCTCGGCTATTCCCCCACCCGGCCCCAGACCCAACGGCCTGAGGACAGCATCAACCATAGGGGCCCATCCAAGCCCAGGCAATCCGCATCCCGATCCCCCCTATCCCCCACACCCCCAAGCACACCCCGACCATCCCGGCTACCATCTCCTAGGGGCCTTTCCGCACAGCGTTCGTCCGCCCGCCGCCCTTTCGGACGGCCGGTACCGCCGCATACCCACAGCATCCCCCCAGACCGCCCACCCCATTCGGAACACCCCGACGTGCTCATGACCAGCAAGCTCTTCAGTGTCGGCGAGAAGGTCGTTCACGCCGGCAAGCCCGAGTGGGGCTCGGGAAGCATCACCGGTGCCACCAAGACCACCCAGGACGGCAAGCCCTGCCAGCTCCTGACCATCCGCTTCGACCGCGCCGGCCTCAAAACCATCTCCACCGCCTTCGCCAACCTCGTCCCCGCCGACTGGGCCCCGGCCATGGCCTCCTCGTCCTCGGGCGACGCTCCGGCCCCCGAGAAGTTCGTCGCCGCCACCAGCGACAAGGAAGCCGCCTTCGCCGCCAAGCTTTTGGGCGGCGAGGACATCCGCTCCCGCATGACCCGCCTCCCCGACGCCGCCACCGACCCTTTCACCACGCCCGACGCCCGCCTGAAGTTCGTCCTGGGCCTGTTCCGCTTCAAGCCCCAGGGCGGCTCGCTGCTGGACTGGGCCGCCATGCAGTCGGGCCTGGCCGACCCGCTCTCCCGCTTCAACCGCCACGAGCTCGAGCAGTTCTTCGACGGCTTCGTCATCGTCCGCGACGCCCAGCTCAAGAAGGTCGTCGCCGAGGCCCGCAAGGCCGACCCCTCGGCCACGTCGCGCCTCCTGGCCGCCACCGCGCCCGGCGTGCAACAGTTGGTGCGTCGGCTCGACGCCATGCGTTGAGCCCCGGCAACACCCCGCACAACCCGCACACCCCGCGCCGCCGGCCCCCGCGCCGCGCCGGCGTATAAAAACGCCCACGGGCCCGCCCTATCTCGCTTTGCCGCCCTCCGCCGCCCCCGCGGCCGGCGTTGGCACGCGGCCGCCGCGTCAACCACGCCCCCTGGAACGGGCCTTGTTTCATGTCTCCCGTCCCGCCAGCAACAACCCAAGACACGAACGGAGACGCCCATGAACGAGCAGGACTTCCAGACCAAGCTCAGCGACCTGATGAACCAGCTCCAGGCCCTGCCGTCCCCGGCACGCGAGCAGCTCGAAGCCCTCGCCGGCGAGACCCGCGAACGCCACGCCCGCATGAAGAAGACCGTCGGCGAACTCCAGGACTCCCTCGACTATCTCCGCCTCTCCATCAAGTACCTCGTCTTCGACCTCGAGGCCACCCGCCGCGAGAATCAGTACCTCCGCAAGCTCCTTGACGCCAAGAGCGGCCAGGGCAGCGAGGGCGCCGACGACTCCCAGCTCTGAACCCACTTCGCCTCGCTCCCTGCCTCCTTGCTCTCTCTCGACGCCCGGCCGTCGCGGCCCCGTGCGAACCCCCGCACAGGACCGGCGGATCAACCCCACCGCCCGTCGGCGGCCGGGCGTCACTCCTTGCCCTGCTTCGTGTGTGTTTCTCCTTGACGGGACGGGCCGGCAACGCGCCGGCCCGTTCCGTTTTTGTCGCGATCCTCAAAACGCACAGCGGGCCCGTCGCTCGACGGGCCCGCAGGCTGATTCATGCGTGCGCGTGGATCAGTTGCGGCGACGACGGGCCGCGAGCAGGCCGCCGAGCCCGAGCAGGACCGACGCGCCCGGGGCCGGGATGCCCTGGAACACGAACAGGCCGGTGTACGTGACGCTGCTCGTGCCCGGGCCCGAGCTCGCCGTCGTGTACGTCCCCAGGTCGAGCTGCACGACAAACTCGCCGTTGTCGTTGAGGCCAAGGGCCCGCCCGTCCTGCCCGCCATTGCCGGAGGGGATGCCGATGCTGATGATGCTCAGCGGCCCGCCGCCGGTGCCCGGGTCGAACAGGTCGCCGCGGCGCAGCAGAGGGACGGCGTTGCCGAAGATGTCCACGCCGATGAGCATGGTGTTGTTGAAGAAACCGACGTCGTTGACGTTTGTGCCCGTCAGCGTGGCCAGCAGCAGCATCTCGCCCCAGCGGTTGACCGACAGGCTGCTGCCCGAGAGCCCCGAGAACGCCACGTCGCTGGGCAGGCCCGGGTTGGCCGCTTGCGAGAGCAGAACGTCGCCCTGGCGCAGCACGCGGGTATAGGTTGCGTCGGTCTCGCGGCGCAAGATGGCTCCGGAGTTGACGTTGACCGTCACGCCGGTGCCCGTTAGACCGAGCGCAACCACCCCGATGTGCCCGCCGCCGCCGAGCGTGACGTCGTTCGAGCTGCCCCAGTTGACGCCCGTGAACTCCGAGCCGCGGGCACGGCTGATCGACGGCAGGGCCCCGCCGCTGGTGATGATCCGGCGAAGGCCCGAGCCCGTGTCGGCGTACATGTCCGTCCCGCCGACCTGCGCCCCGCCCACGCTGTTTCGTCGCGAGGCCTCGAAGGTGTAGTGCCCGGCGTTGTTGAAGCCGATGTCGCTCGAGCTTGTGAGCGTGCGATAGACATCCATCGCCGAGACGGCCCCCGTCTCATCCACCACGGCGTTGCCCTGGCGGGCCAGGATCTGCACCGACCCGCCGCGGTTGCTGATGATGGTCTGGCCCGTTCCGGTAGTCGCCACCGACGATACGAAGCCGGTGCCGTTCTGCAGCAGGCTGTGCCCGATGAACCGCCCGGTGCCGTTCACCGACAGCGACGTGTTGGTGAGCGTCGCGAACCGGATCCCGCCCCCGAGGCCCGTATCGTCGTTCTGGCGGTGGACCAGCGCCGGGATGTTCGTGCTGGGATCGGTGATCCAGACGCCGGTCGCATTCGACGAGCCGACGGTCGTCACCGTCTGCGGCGTGCTGGTCGTGCTCGCCGCCAGCGTTCCCAGGAACAGCACATGCCCGTTCGAGCCCGTGTACGGATTTCCGCCGGCCACGGCGCTGCTGGCGAAGTTCGCGCCGCCCGCCCCTGGCGCCGCGTCGCCCGAGAAGGCCAGGCGCTGAATCCCCGAGCCCGCGTCGGACGCGGCGCCGGTGGTGCTCCCGATGCGGAACCCGTACGCCGCCTGTCCGCCCACTGCCCGCGAGCTCAGGATCGCCGCATTAAACGCGCTGGACGTCGCGAAGTTCGCCGCTGCGCCCGTGCCGGACGCCGTCTGCGGTACGGCCGTCCCGCCGTTGACCTGCCGCACGTTCGACGAGGTCGTGTCCGTCGCCCAGCGGGCATAGATGCCCTGCGTCGAGGCGACCGTCCCGCGGAAGAGCACCTGCCCGAACTGGTTAAGCGAGGGCGAGTCGATTCCGCCGTCAAACAGGACCCCCGCCCCCTGACCCGGGCCGAAGACCCCGGCAGAGCCCGTGCGGGCCACCATCCGGAAGCTCGTCTGCGCGTGGGCCGCCGAAGCCAGCCCGGCCGCCGCAACCAGCATCGACACGACTAAACGCCCGCGAACGGACGCACCAATAGCTACAGAACGCATGGATCTCTCTCCTCGCAAACCGACCCGCCCCGGCCATTCACCAAAACCATATACATATTCTGAAACAACGCCAGCCTTGTGGCCCCGTCTCCAACAAAGTCTGGCCGATTCACGACAACCCCTTCGCACCCACCCCCCTTCTGCCCCGCCTACCCAACTTCTCTATTACACCGTCACCGACAATGCCGGGCGGAATTCCGGCGCGATTTCTGAGTGGTGGCAGAGTCGTCCGATCCCGTAGCGCTGCCAGGCATGGTGTCATAGTCGTCGGATCTGCGGGCCAAGGTGCTGGGTGCGTACGACCAGAGGATCAGCACCCCGGCGATTACACGAATCGACGATGAAACTCGGGCGTTTCGGGTACCCCGCCGGTCCCCGGCGGACTTCTCCCGCTTCGCTGAGCTACCGAATGTTCGCCCGAGGTGCACTGTTGATTCGTGTTACAGGGGCCTTGGCGTCAGGCACAGCATGGGAGCGTCGGGTCCGGCAGCGTCGGCGTGCCCAGCGGAAACTCGGGCCGCGGCCTGCGCTGCTCGATCATCGTCGATGGGCGGGCAAACGCCGGAGTGTTCGGTGCGTTCGTGAATCGGGCGCTCGGGCCAACGCTCGAACGCGGCGACATCGTGGTCATGCACAATGTCTCAGGCCGCACCAGCGAGCGAGTAGGCCGGAGCGTCCAGGCCCGCGGCACCACGCTCATCCTCCTGCCGCCGTGCAGCCACGACTACAACCCGATCGAGATGAACTTCTTTATCATCAGTTCTGGACCACGTCACCACTTCCGACACCGCCAAGGGCTTCGCTCGCTGCGGCTACGCGCTCGTCATGGCCCAATACCGCTCGAGCGCCCGCTCGATCGGCGGGGCCGTCGGGCGGGTGCCTCGGCCAAAAAGCTCTCGACCGGGCGGGCCATCAGCCGGCGGTAGGTCACCACGCTCAGGACCATGCTCCCCAGATAGGCCCCCGCGAAAACGCTTACAGCCAGCCACGTGTCCCGCACCACCAGCACCACCGCCAGCCCGACGATCACCAGCAGCGGCACATACGCCGCCTTGCCCACCCGCAGCTTCTTGAAGCTGAACATCGGGATCCGGCTCACCATCAGCAGGGCGATGAGGAACGTGTAGAGGATGACCGTCCAGGCGATCAGGGGGCTGGCGGGCTGGGCCACCTGGCCCGCGGCGATCCGGGCCGCCGCCACCGTCGGATCGACCCCGGGCCCGACGCCGAAGAACTCGCGGACACCCGAGCCCATGAGCTTGGAGAACATGAGCATCGGCGGGATCAGCACGGCCGCCGCGGCGGCGGGCGTGGGCATGCCGGTGAAGAACAGCCCCGAGAGCACCGCCGATCGGGCTTCTTCGGGCGCGAAGGGCCGCTCGCTCCCGTCGGGCGCCAGGGCCCTTGGCGGTTTGACGGCGGAGGTGAAGCGGGCCAGCCGAAGGGCCGAGCAGAGCGCGAAGGTCATGACGGCGGCGAGTCCGAAGACGTCCTCGTCCTTGAGCATCCACTGGTGCAGCAGGATGGCGGGCGCGACGCCGAAGGAAACGAAATCAGACAGCGAGTCCAGCACGGCCCCGAACGGGCTGGACACCTTGAGCAACCGTGCGGCCCGGCCGTCGAGGGCGTCGAAGACGGCCGCGAGAATGACGGCGAGGATGGCCCGGTCCCAGTCCTGCTTGAGCGTGAAGTGGATGCTCGCCAGACCGCAGCAGAGCGAGATCGTGGTGATCAGGTTCGGGATGAAGTGCCGGATCGGCACCGTGGACCGCGGATGGGGATAGCGGATGAACACGGCCTAGGACCCTGCTTTCTGATCCCCGGCGGCGGGCAGCCACCCGAGCACTGTTTCGCCCGCGACGGAGCGATCGCCGATCTTGAGCGACGAGGCGACGCCGGCGGGCAGGAAGACGTCGACCCGCGAGCCGAAGCGGATGAGGCCGAAGCGCTCGGCGGCGTCGAGCCGGTCGCCGGGCTTGACGCGGCAGACGATCCGCCGGGCGATCAGGCCGGCGATCTGCACGCAGATCAGACGGGGGCCGGCGTCGGTGTCTAGGACGAGCGAGAGCCGCTCGTTGTGCTCGCTGGCCTTGTCGAAGGAGGCGTTGAAGAACTTACCGGGGGTGTAGAGGGTCTTCTCGACCACGCCCGCGAGCGGGGAACGGTTGACGTGGACGTTGAAGACGTTCATGAACACGCTTACACGCGTCAGACCGGCAGTCTGGTCGCCGGGCAAGCCAAGCTCGGGGGGAACGGGCGCTTGGCCGACGAAAGAGACCACGCCGTCGGCGGGGGAAATGATGGGCGTTCCTGCGGTGCCCGAGCCGGGAATTTTCCGGGGCGGGTCGCGGAAGAACCAGATGCACCACAGGCACAGCACGCCCGTCGCCACGCCGACCACTACGCCCGCGATCGGCGAGAGCCAAGCGGCCAGAGCCGACAGGACCAGAGCACCCACGATGAACCCGATCACGATCGGCAGGCCCTCGGGGGCGATGATGGGCGCGGGCTTGTCGGGCGGGCCAGGAAAGGTTGCTTGGGTGGGATGGTGGATGGGCGAGGCGGGCATCAAGGCAGTTTAGTCGCGGGGGGCCCGACCGGGTTTCATGTTGGCCAGCTTCCGGCAAGGGTCGTAGGAGGCCGGACCGTATACTTCAGCAATGAGCACCATGGAACGAACATCGGTCGCTGGAGCGCCCGCGCCCGTCGAGGTGGCCGTGCCGGTGTGCGACGACCCGCTGAGCGCGACTTCGAAATATCCCTCGCTGCGGCCGCTGCTGGAGTATCTCTCGGGCGCGGGCTCGCGGGTGGACCTGGCGACGCTGGAGAGACTGCTGCGGCAGCTGGCGGTCAGCCGCCGGGAACTTGGTGGGGCGTGCGCGTTCTCCGAGGGCGGTTACCGGCGGAACACGATCGCGCGGACGGAGTGGTTCGAGCTGGTGTGCCTGTGCTGGCGATCCGGGCAGGTCACGCCGATCCACGACCACCGGGGCTCGAGCTGCGCCTTCCGCGTGATCGAAGGCGTGGGGACCGAGGTCCGCTATCAGCCCACGGCGTCGGGGCTTGTGCTGCCGGTGGGGAGCGTGCAGATGGCCCCGGGGTATGTCTGCGCCGCGCAGGACGCGGACATTCATCAGGTGGCCAACGCGCAGGCGCACGGGAGCGATCTGATCACGCTGCACACGTACTCCCCGCCGATGACGAAGATGCACAGCTATCCGTTTGCGCAGGTGTCCGTGGACGAGATGGCGTGCCCAGTGGAGGGGTTTGATCCGGTCTTATGAGTCGGGGGTTGGGCGTAATCCGCCTTGGGTATCCCGACGGTCCCCGGCGGGCTGTTGATCACCGCCCCGCCGTACCGAGCTTCCGGCGGCTTCCGGCTCCGCCTCCAGTTCACAGATGCTCAGTCTTCCCATGAGCAAGAGTCCGCCGGGGACCGGCGGGGTCCGGCGGGGACCGGCGGGGTACCCAAGGCCGCAGTTTCTCGCGGCGGGGTACCGTACTGACCGTATGTGTGTTCTCGACGGCACGGGCGGGGGTGCGGGGAGACGGCGATGCGGCTTGAGACCCTTCAGCAGGCGATGACGGGGCAGGGGATCGACGCGTGGCTGGTGCACGATTTTCGCAACGCGAATCCGACGCTGGCGCGGCTGCTCCCGCCGCAGAAGGTCGGGGGCGGGAGCGCGGGAAGCAAGCGGCATCTGACCCGGCGGGCCCTGCTCTGGATCCCGGCCCGGGGCGAGCCGGTGGTGCTGGCCCACGGGATCGACCGCTCGGCGTTTGACGGGGCCGTGCTGGCGTCGGGCGAGAGCGTGAAGATCGAGGTCTATCTGACCTGGCAGGAGCTGCGGGCGTGGATCGGGGCACGCGTGGCGGGGCTTGGGCGGAAGACCGGGGCGGGGGCCGGAGGTGGGGCCGGAGGTGGGGCCGGGGGGGGTCGGGTGGCGATGGAGTACTCACCGGGCGGGATGCTGCCGGTGGTGGGCGTGGTGGATGCCGGGAGTGTTGAGTTCGTTCGCTCGTGCGGCGCGGAGGTGGTTTCAAGCGCCGATCTGATCCAGGCGGCGATCGCCGTGTGGGACGAGCGGGCTCTCGAGAGCCACCTGTGGGCGTCGGAGCGCGTCGCGAGGGTGAAGGACGATGCGTTTGCGCTCGTCCGCGAGCGCCTGCGGTCGGGCGCGGAAGTCTGCGAGTGGGACCTGTGCCGGTTCATCCGCGAGCGGTTCGGCGAAGCTGGGCTGGAGTGGCCCGACGGGCCGATCGTCGCGATCAACGGGCACGGGGCCGATCCCCACTTCGAGACCACCGCGGCGTGCACCGCGCCGATCAAGCCCGGCGACTTCATCCTCCTGGACCTCTGGGCCCGCCGGCCCGGCGACGAGCACATCTACTCCGACATCACCTGGGTCGCGTTCGCCGCCGGGCCGGGATCGCCGCGGCCAAGCGAGCGGCACCGGCGTGTATTCGAGGCCGTCAGGGCGGCAAGGGACGCGGCCGTCACGCTGGCCCAGGACCGCTGGCGGGCCAAGCGGCCGGCCCAGGGCTGGGAGCTCGACGACGCGGCCCGGGATCAAATTGTCCGGGCCGGCTACGGGGCCAACATCCGGCACCGCACCGGGCACAGCCTCAGCCCCGGCCCGATGGTCCACGGCGTGGGCGTCAACATCGACAACCTGGAAACCCACGACACGCGAGCCCTGATCCCCGGTGTGGGCTTCACGGTCGAGCCCGGGGCATACTTGCCGGATTCGGCCGATGGCCCGGGCTTCGGCGTGCGGCTGGAGATCAACGTGCATGTTGACGCCGTCAGGGGGCCGACGGTCACCAGCTGCATCCAGAACGAGATCGTGCTGGCGTGAGCAGCCTTCCTTCTTCCGGAAACGCCGGATCCTCGTCGCCACGGCCCACGTCCGCCGCGCTGGGCGTGGTGACGGTGCTGGTCACGCTCTTGGGCTGGTCGAGCGTGCCGCTGTTCATCGTGCATTTCTCCCGCGACATCGACGTGTGGACGAGCAACGGCTGGCGATACGCGCTCAGCGCGGTGCTCTGGGCCCCGCTGCTGGTGTGGCTGTGGGCCCGGCGGACGATGCCGGCGGGGCTATGGAGGGCGGCGCTGGTGCCGTCGGTCTTCAACGCGCTCGGCCAGGCGGCGTTCGCGTGGGCGTTTTACAACCTTGATCCGGCCACGGTCACGTTCGGGCTGCGGCTGCAGATCGTGTTCGTCGCGCTCGGGGCCTACGCGATGTTCCCGTCCGAGCGGGCCGTGCTCAAGAGCCCCTGGGCCATCGGTGGGATCGTGCTGCTGCTCTTGGGCATCGCCGGGACGCTGTTCCTGGCCGACCGGAGCAACGTGCCGGCGGCGGTGGCGGGGGCGCGGGCCGACTACGCGGTGGGCGTGACTCTGGCGGTGGGCTCGGGGCTCTTGTTCGCCGCCTATGCGCTGAGCGTGCGGAAGTTCATGCACTCGTTCCCGAGCGTGACGGCGTTCGCGGCCATCAGCCAGTACTCCTCGGCGATCCTGGTCGTGGCCATGCTCGTGCTGGCCCGCGACCCGCGGACCGGCGGTGCCGACTTCGGATACTCGGCCCTTCGGCTCGGGGCCGGGCCGTTCGCGCTGCTGCTGCTCAGCTCGGTGATCGGGATCGGGCTGGGCCACGTGTTCTACTACATCTCGATCGCGCGGCTCGGGGTGGCGGTCTCGAGCGGGGTGATGCAGCTGCAGCCGTTCTGCGTCGCCGTCGCGCAGCTCGCGCTCTTCGACAAGCGGCTGACGGGCGGTCAGTGGGCCGGGGGGATGGTGGCGGTGCTGGGGGCGGCGATGCTCTTGGGCGTGCAGTGGGCGATGAGCCGGCCGCGCGGGAAGAACGGGAAGCGGGCGTGAGGGGGCGGATAGAAGCGTGCAGCCCGCTCGGTGCACGACGGCACCCGCCGAGCATCACTTCTAGCCTATGGAAAACTACTTCCTCGAAGCCACGTATCACCGGGGCCGCCCGATGGCCACGTATCTGTATCTCGCCGGAACGCTTATGGCGCCCGTCGCGTCTACGCGGATCATCGCCCCCGGGATCGTGGTCGACTTTCTGGCCAACGGGCGCGCGTCCGGGGTGGAGTTCCATTCGCCCTCGACGCTGAGCCTAAAAGCGGCCAACGCTGCCCTCGGACAGATCGCCGTCGGCCCTCCGACGCCCGAGGACCTGCATCCGCTCATCGCCGCGTGAACGCCCGCCACGCGTAATACACCGGCACCCCCGCTCCGAGCACGGCCAGCCAGAGCAGGTTCATCCGGAGGTCCTGGGCCAGCGCGAGGGCGAACATCCCCGCGCTCGCGAGCACGAAGACGGCCGGCACCACCGGATAACCCGGGCAGCGGAACGGACGCGGGGCATCGGGACGCCGGATGCGGAGGATGAACACGGCGGCCCCGGCCAGGCCGTAGAAGATCCACATGGTGAACACGAAGCCGTCGGCGAGGCTCTGGAACCCGCCCAGCAGCCAGACGGCGACGATCGAGAGCGCGACCTGGGCCAGGAGCGCGTAGTCGGGTGTGTTGAAGCGCGGGCTGACGTGGCCGATGAAGCTGAAAAGCAGCCCGTCGCGGGCCTGGGCGTAGCTGACCCGGGCCCCGGTCAGGATCGACGAGTGCGAGGAGCCCATGGTCGAGGCCATGACCACCGCGAGGATGCCGATGGCCCCGGCGGTCCCGAGCAGGCGCTGCATCGCGACCGCCGCCACGCTCAGGCCCGGGTCGGCGGCGGCGAGCGCCCGAAGCTCGTCGAGCGGGACGACCAGCATGTAGGCGGCGTTGACCAAGACATAGATCACGATGACCGCGAGCGTGCCGAGGATGTAGATGCGGGGGAGCTGCCGCTGCGGGTCCTTCACCTCGCCGGCGATGGCGCCGACGTCGGCCCAGCCGTCGTAGGTCCAGAGGATCGAGGCCATGCACGCGGCCAGGGCGGCGAAGAGCGTGGGCGTGGCGATGGGGCCCGCGGCGAGCGACGCGGGAGTGGCGAAGTTCTCGAGGCTCAGGTTCGCCAGCGCGCAGGCGAGGACGATGATGGCGGCCAGGGCGACAAACTTGATGAACGTGAGCACGCGGGCCACGCCGGTGGCCAGATTCACGCCCAGCAGGTTGATGACCGTCAGGCCCAGCAGCAGGACGGTGGTGCTGACGCGCGGGTCCCAGCGGACGTCGAGCATGATGTTGAGCGACTCGGCGAAGATGAACGCGATGCCGCCGGCGGCGAAGGGCTTGATGAGCAGCAGGTACGACCAGCCGAAGACGAACGCGAGCACCGGCCCGTAGCCCTCTCGGAGATAGACGTAGACCCCGCCCGAGGCCGGGAACATGGTCGCCAGCTCGGCGAGGGTGAGCGCGCCCGCGAGACAGATCAGCCCGCCGAGGGTCCAGAGGCCCAGGATGAGCATGGGCGAGGCGATCTGCTGGGAGATCTGGGCGGGGGTCTTGAAGATGCCCGAGCCGATGATCACGCCGACCATGACGGCGACGGCACCCCAGAAACCGATGGTGCGGGGCAGATCGGGCGGCGCGGGCGGCGGCATGGCGGGGAGTCTACCAAACCGCCGCGCGATCGGGGCGGAGGAAGCCGGCCCGGGGTACGCAGGGCGAACCCTACACTCTGCCGATGGCCACAAACTACGACTTGATCGCGATCGATCTTGACGGCACGCTGCTGTGCACACGCGGGCGCGTGTCGGAGGTCAATCGGGCCGCGATCCGGCGGGCCGTCGACGCGGGCGTTCAGGTCTGCATCTGCACGGGGCGCGGGCTCAACGAGTGCAAGCACTTCGCGGCCCAGGTCGGGCTCGACGGGCCGCTGGTGGTCGCGGGCGGGGCGATCGTGTCCGACGCCGCCACGGGGCGGACGCTGCGGCGGTTCCCGATGCGGCTGGACCTCGTCGAGCGGCTGGTAGGGTGCATGAACGCCCACGGGCACGCGGCGCTGGTGCTGAAAGATCCGGCGAGCGTGGCCGAGTCGGGCCTCGTCCCCGGGCACGACTATCTGATCGTCTCGCCCGAGGGCGAGAACGCGGTGGACCCGATCAGCCGCTGGTGGTTCAAGGCCCACGACATCCGCTATCACATCGTGCCCAGCCTCGGCGACGACGAGCACCCGGAGCTGACGGTGCGCGTGGGTGTCTGCGGCACGCGGACCCGCACACGCGCGGCGGCGCACGAGCTGCGCGAGGTCTTCGCCGACGATGTCACCTTCCACCACTTCCACGCCGTCGTCCCGGCCGAGGCCGCGGCCCATGCGGCGGCGCACAGCGGGCGACATGTCGACACCGACGCGGACCAGATCCTGATCCTCGAGGCGTTCGACAAGAGCGTGAGCAAATGGAACGCGATCGGCTGGCTGGCCAGCGAGCGGGGCATCGATACCGCCCGTGTTGCCGCCATCGGCAACGACATCAACGACATCGCGATGCTTCGGGGTGCCGCGTGCGGGGTGGCGATGGGCAACGCGATCCCCGAGGCCCGGGCCGTGGCGGATCGGCACACGCTCGAGAACGACGCCGACGGCGTGGCCCACGCGATCGACCTGATCCTCGCGGGCGAGTGGTGACATCCGGCTGCGGGGGACGGGCAAACTTCTCGAGGAGCCTCGCATGCTCAGGCCGGTCCTTGCCGTGGTCGTCGCGTATATCGCCATGAACGCGCTGATTCTGGGCGGGTTCGCGGTATTGTTGATCGCGGCATTGTTGTTCGGGCCCGGGCCCGATCGGCTCCTTCGGCCCGGGAGCTGGCAGGGCGGGGTGTCCCTGACGGTCGCGGCCCCGGGAATCACGCTCGTCGCCGGGCTGCTCGGCGGGTGGTTCTGCGCGACGATCGCCCGGCGCCGGGCCGCGGTGATCGCCATGGCGGCCCTGGTGCTGCTGCTGGGCGGGCTGACGGCGGTTTTCACGCTGCAGAAGCCCGCGCCCACCGGGCCGCGAGAGCCGGGGCTCACCGTGGCCGGGTTTAGGGAAGAGGGACGGGAGCCGACGTGGCTGGTGCTGCTCAACCCCGTGCTGGGGGCGGCCGCGGTGCTCGCGGGCGGGCTGCTCATCGCCCGCCCCCGGGCTCGGGCCTGAGCCGGCTACTCTGCCCCGTGCAGACCCTCGCCCAGATCAAAGAGCTGCTCGAAGCCCATGGCCTTGCCCCGAAGAAGTCGATGGGGCAGAACTTCCTCATCGACCACAATCTGATCCGCAAGCTCGTTGACGCCTCTCGCGTCGGGCCCGGCGACCTGGTGCTCGAGGTCGGCCCGGGCACGGGGACCATGACCGAGGAGCTGCTGGCCCGGGGCTGCGAGGTGATCGCCTGCGAGCTCGACGACGGAATGGCGGCCCTCAACGCCGCGCGGCTGCCGGGGCTGCCGGGGGGCGAGAAGTTCAAGATCATCCACGCCGATTGCCTCAGCGGCAAGCACGCGGTGAACCCGGCGATCCTGGACGCGATCGGCGGACGGGCGTTCTCGCTGGTGGCCAACCTGCCCTACGGGGCCGCCACGCCGCTGATGAGCCTGCTGCTGGTCGAGCACCCCCACTGCCGGCTTCAGGCCATCACGATCCAGCGTGAGGTCGCCGACCGCCTCCTGGCCAAGCCCGGGACGAAGGACTACGGCGGCCTGGCGGTCATCGCGCAGGCCGCGGCACGCGTCGAGCGGCTCACTAGCGCCCCGCCGGAGTGCTTCTGGCCCCGCCCGGACGTGACCAGCAGCATGGTGCTCCTGGAGCGGCTCGACACGCCGCTGACGCCGGACCTGAAGCTGCTCAGCGGGTTCTGCCGCGTCATCTTCGCTCAGCGGCGAAAGCAGTTGTCGTCGCTTCTCAAACCCTTCGACTGGGAGCGGGCCAAGGCATTTCCCGGGGCCGGCGAGGGGGGAACGGGGGGGGCGGGGCAGATCGCCCCAAGCCTGCGGGCCGAGCAGTTATCGCCGGTGCAGATCGTCTGGCTGATGCAGGCGGCGCGGGATCAGGGGTGGATTCCGTCACCTCCGCCTTGAGCCCGTGCCGATCCTGGAGTAAGTTGAAGGGGGCGGCTGAGCGTGTCACGTCTGGTCGGCGGTCTGGCGGCACATTCGCAAGGAGCGCACCGGGCGCGATGCACAGCGAGCGTTCCCATGCTCAGGACCACGCCGGCCGCGCCCCGCAGCGCGGGCCCGCCGCCGATGCCGACTCGGGAACGCTGGCCCACCTGCTCGAGCCGGCGCTCAAAACCGCGTGCGACGGGCGGCTCTCGGACATCCAGTGGTTCCGCTCCGCGTGGCAGGCCGGCGGAGCATCGACGGGCTTCGCGAGCTTCGCGATCGACGGCGGCGATCCCGCGCCGGTGGTCATCAAGCTGCCGGTTGGCCCGTCGGAGTTCCACTGGACGCGCCGGCTCGGCTCGGTCCACCAGCACGGCCCCCCGGACCGCGAGGGGGCGGTGGAGTGCCGCTGCACGCCCCGCGTGTTCGCGGCGGGGACAAGCGTGGGGGGCTACGACCTGGCGTGGCTGGTGATCGAGCGGCTCGACGGCCCGCCGCTGAGCGCGAAGGTTGACCAGCGGGGCATCGAGGACTTTCTGACCGCCGCCGTCGACTGGTACGCCGCCGCGGGCAAGGCCCGGCCGGTGGGCGAGGCGTCGCCGGCCGCGTCGCGCGACTTCGCCTCGCTGATCGCCAAGGGGCGCGAGGTGATCCATCAGCACGGGATCCCCGACGAGCAGCGGTGGAACACCGCGATCCGCCGCACGCAGAAGGCCCTGCCGGACCTCCTGGCCCGCTGGGCCGCGCGGCCGATCTCGACCTGGTGCCACGGCGACCTGCACCTGGGCAACGCGATGCGCCGCGGGGGCACCGCGGAGGGCGACCAGCGAGCCTGCGTGCTCATCGACCTGGCGCTCGTGCATCCCGGGCACTTTGTCGAGGACGCGGTGTATCTCGAGCGGCTGTACTGGGCCAAGCCCGAGCTTCTCTGCGGCGTCAAGCCAGCGTCGTTCGTCTCCCGGCTCATGCGCGAGCGCGGCCTGCTCAAGGGCGAAGACCCGGCCGCCCTGGCCCACACGCGGCGGGCGTTGATGGCCGCCTGCGTTCCGGCGTTCCTGCGGCACGAGGGGCATCCCAAGTACGTGAAGGCGGCCTTGGAGATGCTGGAGCGAACCCTGCCGCTGCTCGGGCACTAGACCGGGATCAACCGACGCCCGGTTGGGTGCTCTCCCGAGTTTGGCGTCCGTCAGGGCGGCGGTTCTGCTCGTCGATCTGTGGAGCCGTGGCCGTATACTGCCGGAGGGGTTCCGGGGGCGTTCCCGGGGCGTGCGGTCAACCCAGTGCAAAGCGAGGCGACACTTGGAAGCCTTCGAGAACATCAAGAAGCTCATTGTTGAAGTTGAAGATGACGTGAAGAAGGCCGAGGGCGGCAACAAGGCGGCGCAGACTCGCGTCCGCAAGAGCATGCAGGACATCAAGGAGGCCGCGCAGCAGGTGCGTGTGTCGGTCCTCGAGATGAAGAAGACCGAGACGAAGGAGTAAGAGGCGGGGCCAGAGGCTCCCGACGACCGGCATGACCACGACTCAGTCCAATCCGCACGCGCCCGCGGGGCATCCGGTCCACGCCGGACACGCCGCCCTGGCTGGCCACGTCGATCAGGCCGCGGCGTCGCGGCTTGGGCAACTGCGCGACCTGCCGAAGAACCTCATCATCGATCTGGCGTCTGTCGACTTTTCGCGCCTGGTTGTCGACCGTCGCGGGATCGAGCGGCTGATCCCGCACCGGAGCGCGATGGTGCTGGTCGACGGCGTGGTCTGGCACTCGGCCGACTACACCCAGGGCGTGGCGATCAAGCACGTCCGAGACGACGAGTTCTGGGTCCCGGGCCACTTCCCCGGTCGCCCGCTCATGCCCGGGGTGCTCCAGATCGAGGCCAGCGCTCAGGTGAGTGTGCTTCTCTATAACGCCCGGCAGCCCGAGCCCCAGACCGCCGCGTTCACGCGGATCGAGAAGTGTTCGTTCCGCGCCACCGTCGTGCCGGGCGACGAGCTCTTCCTGATCTGCAAGGAAATCAAGATCACCCGCCGCGGATTCGTTAGTCACTGCCAGGGCTTGGCCAACGGCAAGCTCACCTTCGACGCCGAGATCCACGGCCTGACGATCTGAACGGCCGCCCGCATGCGCAGCAATGCGGCGCGCGGTACGCTCACGCCGATGCTCCCGCGGCTGGACCAGGCACCCATCACGGCACAGATCACGCTCCCGGAGACCGGCGAGCCGGATCTACTCGCGTTGCCGGCAGGCCCGGGAGTGCTCATCCTCGAGCCGCGGGGCGCCGAGGGCACGCTGCTCATCGCCACCACGGCCAATCTGCGCGAGCTGGCCCGCCGCCGCCTCTGCCCGGATCCCGAGCAGCCCACGGGCGGGCAGATCGACTATCGCGCACTGACCGGTCGCGTGCTGGGGATCGGCGTCGGCTCCGGGCTCGAGGCCGACGCGGTGTACCTGCGGCAGGCCCGCGAGCGCTTGCCCGCGAGCTACAGGGCCGTCAGCGAGCGCTGGCAGGCATGGTTTGTGTACGCCGACCCGGACGCGGCGTTTCCCCAGCCCGCCCGCAGCAACCTGCGGCCCGGCGCTGGCTCGCGGCGCGGAACGAGCGGGACCGATGTCGCGTTGCCGCCGCCGCCGGGGATCGTGGTCGGCCCGCTGCCGGACAAGGACGCGGCCGGGCGGCTGATCGAGGCACTGATCGACGGCTTCGATCTGTGCCGCTTTCACAACCTGCTCGTGCAGACCCCGCGTGCGACAGCGTGCGCGTACAAGGAAATGGGGCGCTGCCCGGCCCCGTGCGACGGCACCGAGCCGCTGGCCGACTATCGGGCCCGCACGCGGGCGGCCCTCGATGCGCTGACCTCCGGCGTGCTGCCGGGGCAGCTGGACGACTGCCGGGCCCGGATGCGGGCCGCCGCCGAGGCGGCGCAGTTCGAGCTCGCCAGCGAGCTCAAAGCCCGGGCCGATCGCTTGGCGAATCTCGTCAAGCCCGCGTTCGCCCACATCGCACGGCTGGACCGCTGGCGGGTGCTCTGGATCCTGCCCGGGGCCGAGCCCGGACTCGTGCGGCCAGCGCTTCTGAACTCTGGCGAGCTGCTGCGGCTCAACGACCAGCCCGCCGCGGACCCGGCGGCGGCGGCCCGGGGCATCGCCCAGCAGCTCGCGGGCGTGCCCCGCGAGGCGCTGAACCTCACACAGGACCGGCTGGACACGATGGGGCTCGCGTC
>Ga0105048_10007191_pt1 | contig 17896 bp, 14 predicted proteins | sample MAT05_FD_78382 | JGI IMG/M metagenome (GOLD analysis project Ga0105048, IMG submission 78382) | Freshwater microbial communities from Lake Fryxell liftoff mats and glacier meltwater in Antarctica - MAT-05 | ecosystem: Environmental > Aquatic > Freshwater > Ice > Liftoff microbial mat | place...
GAGATGCTCGCGCAGGCTCGCTTCGTCGAGAACGACCTCGTCCGTCATCCGCTCGTACTCGGCCAGTGCCCGGATGAGGCGGGCGATGGCGGGCACGTCGTCGGGCGTCGCGGGGCGGATCATCGTCACCTCCGGGAGGCGAGGTATTCGAGCAGGTCGGCGGCCTCCTGCGGCCTCAGCCCGGCGATCAAGCCGTCGGGCATCAGCGACAGGCGCGACGGCTGGACCGCCTCCACGTCGCCGGCGGCGAGGGCGGTTTCCTTGTTCTGGGCGTCGCGCACGATCACCTGCTTGCCGTCGCGCTCGACGAGCAACCCGGTGAAGGTTCGCCCGTCCACGGTCTTGACGAGATACGACGCGAACGGCGGTTCGACCTTCGCCGACGGCTGCAAGATGCCGTCGAGCAACTCGGCCCGCGTGCGCGTCTTGCCGATGGCGCTGAGGTCCGGCCCGAGCGCCACGCCCTTGTCGCCGAGCTTGTGGCACTTCGCGCACTGCAACGCCTCGGTGAAGAACACGGCCTCGCCACGCTTGGCGTCGCCGGCCAGCCCGAGGACCGTCGCCGGCCGCGGGTTCGCGCCGAGCTTGCGGCCCTTCGGGTCGGGCGGCAGGTAGCCCTCGAACAGCTCGCGCACCGGGCCGGGTTCCAGCTTCGCCGCGGCGAGCAACAGCGGGTCGCGCAACGGGCCGGGCCGCTCGTGCCAGAGTTCGCGGGCGAACGGGAGCGACCCGCGGACCGACTTCAGCCCGGCCCCGATCTCGTCGGCGGCGGGCCGGCCACGTGAAGGTTCGGTCGGCGGGACGGCCAACGAATGAACCCACTCCTCGATCAGCTTCAACCCCTCCGGGTGCGGGCGTTCGGACCCGAGGTGCGGCATCCGGCCGCGGCCGAACTTCGCCATCCGGTAGAACAGGACGCTGCGGTGCGGGTCGCCGGGGGCCACGACGCGGGCGTCCGGGATGCCGAAGTCGCCCTGCTTCGGCCCGGCGTCGAGGAGGCCGGTTTCCTTGAGCGACTTCGCCACGTCCATCTCGAACACGACCTGCCCGCCGCCGCCGCCGAAGCGGTGGCAGTGGGCGCAGTTCACTTGCAGGTAGGCGCGGGCACGCTCGTCGAGCGAGTACGCGCCGCCGAACGGGGCGGCGAGTACCCGTTCCTTCGCCGCGGCCGCCTCGTCGAGCGTCGGCAGCGGCGCGTCCTTCTCCCCGACCCGGAGGAGGACGCCGCGGCGGGCGAGATCGACGAGTTGGGACGGCGCGTCGGCCGCGCGAACGCGCGACGTATTGAGTTGCCCGACGTTGAACGCCAGCGCGAACTCGGCCCAGGCGTTGTGGCAGGTCAGGCACTGCGTCCGGCTGTGGAACGTCCAGACGTGCTCGCGCTTCGTCTCCGGGGCGACCCGCGCGGGGGCGGTGAAGACCTTCTCGGCCCCCTCGGCCGGCACGAGGTCGGCGTCGCTCTGGTCGTCGCGCCACGCGAAGGAGTAGCCGCGCCAATCTTCGCCGTCGTAGTGGAGCAACTGCGTCTCGACCCGCGCCGCCGCCGTGCGCCCGGCGGCGGGGAGCGAGATCGTTTTGACCAGCACCGCGTCCTTCGGGAACTGCGTCCGGAACTCGTGCCAGAAGACCTGCCCCGGCAGCGGGCGGGGCTTGTCGAAGACGGCCACGGCGGACGCGCCCGGGAGCGCGAGATGCCACTCCGCCGTCGCCCCGTCCTGCCACTGCTCGGCGTTCGGCGTGAACCGCACGACGCCCTCCGCCGTCTCGTGATCCTTCACCGACTTGAACAGCCCGGTGTCGCTCAGCTTCGTCGGGAAGTTCGCGTTCTTCCCCGCCGCGTCGTTGCGCTCCAGCGTGTACATCAGCCCGGTGTCGTAGTCGAGGTAGTACAGCTCGCCGGCGTGGTCCTCGCCGAACGCCACCACGCGCACGCTCGGCTTGACGATCTCCGGCATCGCCGTCACCCGCCCGCCGTCGAACCGCGCCGCCCACACGCGCCGCGTCTCCCAGTCGCCGAACACGTACGCCCCGACCAGCTCCGGGAACTTCTTGCCGCGGTAGACGTAGCCGCCGGTCACGCTCGCCGCGATGGTGTGCGGGAGCTCGATCGCCGGCGGGCGGATCGGCGTCGGGCCGGGCTTCTGGGCCGGCTTGATCGGCAGCCGCCCCTCGACGATGCTCCACCCGTAGTTCCCACCCTTCTCGACCTTGTGGACCATCTCCCACGATTCCCAGCCCACGTCGCCGAGCCACAGGTCGCCGGTCGCGCGGTCGAAGCTCATGCGGAACGGGTTGCGGAAGCCGAACGCCCAGACCTCCGGCCGCACGTCCTTCACGCCGACGAACGGGTTGTCCTTCGGCACCGCGTAGGTCTTGCCTGCGGTTTTGCCGGCCACGTCGATGCGCAGCACCGACGCGAGCAGGTCGGAGCAGTCTTGGCCGGTGTTGCGGGCGTCCGGCGGGTTGGGGTTGGCGGCGTCGCCGGTCGAGACGTAGAGCATCCCGTCGGGGCCGAAGTGCAGGTCGCCGCCGTTGTGCCCGCCCTGCAAGAACGTCAGGACGATTTCCTCGCTCGCCGGGTCGAGGCGCGGCGGGTCGGCGGCCGTGACCTTGAAGCGCGACACCCGCGTGCCGTCGGGCAGGTTGCTCACCTTGCCGTCGGCCGCCCGCAGGGTGTAGCAGACGAAGCAGGTGCGGTTCTGCTCGAACTTCGGGTGGAAGGCCAACCCGTAGACCGACTCGACTTCCTTCGCCCCCGGCGTCTTGGCGACCGTCAAGACTTCCTTGCGCAAGTCGCAGAAGACCTCCGCCTTCGCGTCGGGTGCGTTCGCAATCGAGTACAGCCCACCGTCCTGCTCGCCGACGAACAGGCGGTCCGAGCCGGGGCAGCGGGCGATCAGGAGCGGGTGGTGGAACTTGACGTTCGGGAAGACGCGCGCCGCCCGGAACGGCGGCGGCGGGTCGGGCGAGCCGACGACCTTCGAGCTCGTCCACGGCTTGCGGGGCGGGGGCGCTGGGGGTTCGCCCTTCTTCGGCTCGTCGGCCCGGGCCGCGAGCCAGATCGCCGCGACGACGAGGCCGATGCCGGCGAGGCGAAGCGGCGTGCGAGTGGTCATCCGCGGCACTCCGGGACGGACGGGCGGGAACCCGAGCGGGTCCGCTCAGTCTACCCGCCGGCCGGCCCGGAGTGAATGAAAAGTACGGGTCAGTACCACGTCGCGTCGCCCCGGGTCGGGTCGGTCACGACCGCCAGGCCGAGGCGGACGGAGACGGGTGAACTCGTGTCGGTCGCCCGCACCTCGACCCGGTAATGGCTGGCCCGGAGGAATTCGTCCACCGACCGCCCGCGGCCGACCGGGACGGACAACCGCGCCGCCACCGACCCGTCCGCCGCGAACACCAGCACCTCGCCCTCGGGGAACTCCTGTCCGGTCGCGGCCGCCCAAACGCATCTTCTGCACAGGCGACCGCAATGGCAACGGGTCATCGACGCGAGGGCAACGTCCTCGACGCCCGGACCGCGCCCCGGCACGACCGCCCGTCCGGATACTCGACTTCCAAGAAGGTTGGTCCCACCATGTTCGAGGCCCTGAAGAACCCGTTCCGGTCGCGGTCGACGCCCGTCACGCCCGGTCGGCGGCGCTCCCCGCTGGGGTGTGAGGCGCTCGAAACCCGCGAGGTGCCGGCCGCCTTCGTCTCGGGAGGCGTCCTGATGATCGTCGGCACCGACGCCGCCGATAGCGTCTCGGTCAACAACTACAACCCCTCCGTCGTCGGCGTCACCTCGAACGGCACCACCCAGTACTTCGTCAAGAGTCAGATGCCCACGAATGTCGTGGTCTTCTACGGGCTGGGCGGGAGCGACTACTTCTCGAACAACGTGGGCACCCTGCAGTCGGTGGCCTACGGCGGGGAGGGAAACGACGTCCTGGTCGGGGACGCCGGGGTAGACCAACTGTACGGCGAGGGCGGCGGCGACACCCTCCTCGGGTACGGCGGAAACGACACCCTCGACGGCGGGGAGGGGGCCGATTACCTCGACGGCGGCGTCGGCAACGACACCCTGTACGGAGGTAACGGGTACGACACCTTGTACGGCCGGGACGGCACCGACTACCTGTCCGCCGGGTACGACTACTGGGGCAACTTCCTCGATGGCGGCGACGGCAACGACACCCTGGTCGGGGGGCTCGGCAACGACATCCTGTACGGCCGGACCGGGTACGACAAGCTGTACGGCGGGATCGGCAACGACTACCTCGACGGGGGGCAGAATGACGGGTACACGGATTACCTGTCCGGCGGGGTGGGGGCCGACCGCTTCCAGATCACCGGCAACCTGAACCAGGACTACTGGGCGGACTTCGACTTCAACGGCCAGGGCGACCGGTATGTGTCCTAGCCACGGCAGCGCTCAGGGTAAAGAAGAGGGCCGGCAGCCGGGGGAAGCTGCTGGCCCGTCGAGCGGGTGAACCGTCTGGGGGCAATGGGTTTGAATGACCTCCACCGCACCGTCCCCAGCGCACGGCATTTCCACGCCCATCGGCCGTTCGTCGGCGTGCCGCTCGATCGCCTCGATCGCCGCCCGGTTCCACTCGTCCGTCAACAGGTGCCAGATCCGCCGGCAGCACGCGGCGGAGAACAGCCGGAGCTTTCGCTCGGCCGCCCATTCGTCCGGGTACGCCGGCAGCACCGTCGGGTCGGTCGAGGCGAGCCGGTCCACTTCGGTCATGGTCGGGGCCTCATGCGTCCTTCGCCGCCGGGTCGCTCTTGGCGAGCTGCGCGAACAGCCCCGCGGCCTGGAAGTGTCGGTACGCGGAGGGGTCGAGGCGCAGCGCGGCGGGCCTCGGCCGCCCGCCCGAGCCGCGCCTGATACGCCCCGCGGCTCCCGCGGGCGTCGGCGTTCCCGGGTTCGAGTTCGAGGAGGCGGTCGGGGGCGGGAACGGCCTCGCCTTCGCGGTCTAACCGATCGGCGAGGACGACGGCCTTGTTCAACAGGGCGTCGCGGGCGGAAGAATCGAACCGCGACAAGATCATGACGGCGGCGGTCCGCAGGTCGTCGGCCGCGGCCCCGAACCCGACGACGGCCTCGGCCCGCTGCACCTCGCGCGAGCGGGCGGCGTGTTCCGACTGCCGTGCGGCGACCACCCCAGCCGGCAGCACGAAGACGAGCGCCGCGAGCGCCGCGACGACCGCACCGGTCGCTGCGCGCGGGTGCCGCCGCCGCAACTTCCCCACCTGCTCCCGCACCGACCCGTCCGGCGCGTACCGGAGCGGGCGGCGAGTTGGCGGGTCAGGTCGTCGCGCAGGTCGTCGGCCCGCTGGTAGCGGGCGGCGGGGGCGGGGGCGAGGAGCTTGAGGACGATGGCGTCGCCGGCCGGCGTGACCGCGGGGTTCCACCGGCTCGGCGGCGGGGGCAGGGTGCGCCGCTGGGCGACCATCGTGGAAATCGCCTCGTCCGCCATCGCCGCATGTACGGGAGCGTCCCGCCGATCCGCCCGTCGGCCGACGCCCGGGCCGACTCGGACGAGACGTTGAAGTCGAGGATCATCGGCACCCCGTCGGCCGTGACCAGGACGTTCGCCGGCTTCAAATCGCGGTGCAGGATGTGCCGGGCGTGGTCGTGGGCCAGCCCGCCGGCGAGCTGGGCGACGAGGTGGAAGACGCCGTCCACGAACGACAGCCGCGCGACCGCCCGCAGCGCGTCCGGCGTCTGTGTCGAGGTCGGGTCGGCGAGGTCGCGGCCGGCGGTCGGGCGGGCGGCCTGCTCCGCGAGCCGGGCGGCGGCCCGGGCGAGCGTGACCCGCCCGAGGAACGGCATGCAGATCGCCTGCAACCGCCCGGTGTCGTGGACGGAGTAGACCGGCACCACGTTCGCGTGCTGGCGACGAGGCGGTGGGCAAGCGACTCCTGCTTCGTCAGGAAGACCCGTGCGAACGCCCCGCGGCCGAGTTTTTCGACCAGGACGAAGTGCGGGAAGTGGTCGGGGGCGGGCCGGGGCGAGCCGAACAGGTTCGACGACCCGAAACCGGACGGGGCTTCGACTTCGTGCGGCGACGGCGGGCGGACCGGGGTGTCGGGCCGCGACGTGTCGATCCCGTCGTGCGGCGGGGGGAGGAGGCGGGCGGTCGGCTCCGGTTCGTTCCCGATCGCGCTGTCACGACCCGCCATGTTACGCCTCCGTGGTCGAACCGATGGGCGGGCGACGGGCACAAACTACGGTCGGGGATGAAACGTGGTACCGAGTCGTGAAAAAGGCAAATCGGGGCGTACCTGCAAGACTTCAAGCCGGCGGGCGAACTTCCTGTGGCGGCCCGTGTCTCTCCGACGCCGCCCCATCTCAGGAGGTTCGCCATGTTCGCCGCCCCGCAACTCCGCGTCGGTGCCCCGCTCGCCCACGGCCGGCTGACCGTCTTCCCGCTCCACACCGACTTCCCGAAACCGGTCGCGTACCGCCTCGCCGAGGACGCGCTCGGCGACGGCACCGCCGTCGTCGAGGAGGTGAGCGAGGGCGGGACCGTGCCGCACCTGGCGGTCGAGAACCGGGGCGACGTGCAGGTGCTGTTCCTCGAAGGGCAGGAACTCCGCGGGGCGAAGCAGAACCGCGTGCTGAACACCTCCGTCCTGATCGCCGCGAAGGTGAAGACCGTCCTGCCGGTGAGTTGCGTCGAGCAGGGGCGTTGGCGGTACACGTCGAAGCACTTCTCGGCGTCGGACACGCACTCGTCGATGACCATGCGCAAGGTTCTGAAGGCGTCGGTGAGCGGGTCGGCGCGGGCCGGGCGCGGGCACTCGTCGGACCAGGGCGGGGTGTGGCAGGAGGTCGGCCGGCAGATGTCGGCGCACGGGGCCGCGTCGCCCACGGCCGCGATGTCCGACACTTACGCCGCGAAGTACGAAGAAGTCGCCGAGCACGTCGGCGGCATCGCGTATCCCGAGGGGGCGACGGGCCTCGCCGTCGCGGTCGGTGGGAAGGTGGTGGCGGTGGACGTGTTCGACACCCCCGAGACGTGCCGCAAGGTGTGGGCGCGCCTCCTCAGCGGGGCGGCGATGGACGCGCTGGAGGCCGCCGCCGAGACCCCGCCGGACGACGCGGCGGTGCGGCAGGCGGTGGGGGCGTTCGCGGCCGGCGGGTGGGAGGCGGTCCCGGCGGCCGGGGCCGGCGAGGAGTACCGCGGCGAGCCCGACGGCCGCTGGCACGGGTCGGTGCTGGCCGTCGGCGGGGCCGTCGTCCACGGCAGCCTCGTGCTGGCGGGGTAGGGTGATCGAAGAAGCCCACCCGCCGCGACGGGCGGGCTTTGGTTTCGAGCCTTAATTCTGCGACGCGAACTCCAGCTTGTTCAGGTAGAGCATCCGCCGGTCGCCGCGGTGCCAGTAGTCTTCGAGCAGCACCTGCGGGTCGGGCGCGAGAACCTTCGGCTTGTAGCCGTTCGGGACGACGCCGTTAAGCAGCACGCGGACGGGCTTCGCCCAGTCGATCATGTCGCGGCCGAGCCACACCGACACGACGCGCACGCCGCGGGTGCGCAGTTCGATCAGGTTGTTCCCCTTGATGTCGCCCTGCAACTCGGCCGGGATCACGCTCCGGCCCGGGGACGAGGCGGCGAGGTTCCGCGGGTCGATCTTCTCGGCCCCCAGCCAGTAGAAGCGGTTGTCCTCCTCCCGATTCGTGAACCACGGGAACCGCTGGACGTTGCCGAGTTGGAGGATCGCCGCCCCGCTCGGCCGCTTCTTGCGGCCCATCCAGTCGAACACGACCGGCACCTCGGCCGGGTACCACTCGATCCCGCGGCCGCGGTAGACGACCTCCAGCGCCGGGAACCCGTTCGGCATCCAGCGGTCGAAGATGCGGCGCAGTTGCAAGTTGGCGTCGCCGGCGAGTTCGCCGCTGACGACGTAGACCGGCAGCTTCTGGGTGTTCCGCCAGTAGTCGATGAAGAACCCCTGCCACTTCGGGTTCGGGCCGACGGCGACCACCCCGGCGAACAGGTCGGGGTGCGACGCCCCCACGTCCATCGCCATGTCCGCCCCGGCCGCCGCCCCCACCAGGAAGACGCGGTCGTTGTCCACGGTGAAGTGCCGCACCACGTCGCGCAGGGTGGCCGTGACGTATTCGTGGTCGGCGGCGTTCCAGTCCCACTTCGACTTCGCCCCGAACGCGCTCGCCCACACCGGGGCGACGAGGATGTACCCGCGCTTGCCGGCGTCGCCGGACACGGCCCCCATGAACCGCTCGGGGTCGAGGCCGGGGTAGGTGAGCATCATCAGCACCGGGTACGCCCGCCCGTGGTGGTACTCGGGCGGGAGCTTGACGACGTATTCGAGGCCGGCCGCGCTCGCCCCGAACGGGGCCGACTTGCGCAGGTACACCCCCTCGGGTACGCCGTTCCCCGGCTTGACGGCGGTGCCCGAGCGTTGTTCCAGGTTCTCCGGCTCGGCCGGGGGCAGGAGCGAGATGACCTGCACGAGTTCGTCCAGCCCGACGGGGTGGTTCTGCTTGAAGCGGGCGAGGACGGCGTTGCGTTCGTTCAGGTTCGGTGCCCGCTGGTAGGCGAGGGCGGCGTCGCGGGCCGCCCAGACCTTCAGCGCCAGGTCGGGGAGTGTGGTCGCCCCGTTCTTCCCCTTCGCCCACCCGCTGATCGCCGTGGCGAGGAGTTCCGCCGGCTTTTTCGACGGCTCCTTCCCCGTCGCCCGCTCGCGCTCGACCTGCGCGGCCATGTTGACGAAGAATTCGACCCGGCCGATCGTGTCCGGGTGCAGCTCGGCGTACACCTCGGCGGCCGCCGCCGCGAGCGCCGCCAGTCGCGGGTCGGCGACCGGGGAAGTCGGCACGACGGCGGCCGCCGGCCCGCCGCCGAGCGCGAGGTAGGCTTTGACCACCCCCCCGCCGGTCGCGTCGTCGATCAGGGCGCGGAGCAAGCGCCGGCCGGCGGCGTGCTGGTCGCGGGCGGTTTCGAGCTGGGCCTTGACGCGGATGAAGCGGTCCAGGTCGGCCGGGTTGGCGGTCTTCTCGGGGAAGGCGGCCAGCACTTCGGCGGCGTAGGCGTAGCGGCCGGCGGCGAGCGCAAATTCAGCCTCGCCGGCGACCAGCTCGGCGGCGGCCGCGTCCACCTCCTTGACGAGCTTGTCGAGCTGCTCCTGGGCCTCCTTCGGCAGCGGGGCCGGCACCTCTTTCTTGAGCTTGGCGATCTCCTCCTGCGCCAGGTATAGCCAGCCGACATCCTTCAGGAAGCGGGCGATGGCGACGCGCTTGAGCGGGTCGGGCTTGCCGTCCGCTTCGATCAAGTCCGGGTGCGTGGACAGGAGCTTGCGGACCCGCAGCGGGTCCATCTCGATCGTGCGGAACGTCTGCGTCCAGATGTGCGTGGGCGAGACGACGTAGCAGGTGTACGGGTCGAGGTACGTCACCTGCTGGTCGATCCGGTCGAACCCGCCGGGCACCTGGACCTCGATGGTCCGCTTCCACTTGGCGTTGAAGTCGGGCAGCTCCTTCGCCGCCGTGTACCCGGAGAACTGGTGGTTGGTCCGCCGGCTCTCGATCCGGTTCGTGTACGCCTTGTACTCGGGGCGGAGCTTGATCTCCTTGCTGATCTCGCCGAGTTGCTTGTGGTGGCTGCTGAAGATGACGACGCGCGCCCCGTCGTCGATCGTGTCCAACCCGTTCCCCTTGGGCACGCTGAACGCCGCCCCGGTCGCCGGGTCGCGGACCGACTCCATCTCCTTGCGGACGTTCCCCTGGATGACGAACCCGTCCTTGAGGATGACCACGTCGGCCGGGGCGGTGGCGACGAGGACGGCGGCGGCGACCCCGGCGAGGGCGAACGCGGCCCGCGGGAGGCGGCGGGGGTGCGGCATCGGGGGGTCTTCCTGCGGGGGTGCGCCGGGCGACGCGGACACGCCCATTGTCCCGGCGGGGGGGCGGCGGATCAAGCGGCGGGGCACGCTTCTCGGGCGGGACCGGCGGAATCGCCCCGCGACGGGTTCGCGGGTATACTGGAGTTAACCGTCGAAGAGCTTGGGACGTTGGCCGTCGGAGGGTCGAATGCCGATCCGGTTTCGCTGCCCCCATTGCACCCGTCTGCTCGGCATCGCCACCCGCAAGGCTGGCACCGACATCAACTGCCCGCAGTGCGGCCGGCCGCTGACGGTGCCCGTTCAGGACGACCGCAACCTCGACGACGTGAGCGAACTCCTGAGCGCGAACCCGGCCGGCGGCCCCCCGCCCGACGCGACGCAACCGCTCCCGGAACCCGCCCGCCCGGTGACCGAAGCCCCCCGACCGCCGGCCGCGGCGAAAGCGCCGCCCGCGGCCAAGCCCGCCGCGCGGCCCAAGCGCCCGCGCACCGGCGGCGACGACGACCCGCTCTTCGAGCACGACGACGTGGACGAGTTGCTCGGGATGAAGCGGCCGGCGGTGCGGTACGACCTCGACGACCCCGAGCCGAAGGTGAAGCCCGTGTCCGGACTGGACGCCCACAGCCTGGATTCGGGCGACGGCAAGCTCGTGCTCACGACGCAGAAGGCGACGATGCTCGTCGTCGCGGTCGTGATCCTGCTCGGCCTCGCGTTCGCCGCGGGGTTCGTGATCGCGTCGAAGCTGTGACCCGAGCTCCGGGTGACCGCTGCAACCTGTGCGTGGCTCGGCTTCCTGTCTTGTGGCACGGGTCTCTGACACGTGAAGCTCGCACGGGTCAGAGACCCGTGCCACAAGAAAAAATGAGCAGTACCGCTCGTCACTTCACCTTGCGGATGCGGTGGCTGTTGGTGTCGGCAATGTACATCGCACCGTCCGGCCCGACCGCGACGCCGTGCGGCCGGCCGAGGGTGGCGGCGGTCGCCGGCCCCCCGTCGCCGCGGCCGGGCGTTTTGCTCCGCCCCGACCCGGCGACCGTTGTGACGACCCCCGTTTTCGCGTCGATCCGGCGGATCGCCTCGTTCTCGGTGTCCACGACGTAGACGTTGCCGGCCGCGTCAACGTCGATCTCCTTCGGGCCGTCGAAGGTCGCGTCCGCCGCCGCCCCGCCGTCGCCGCCGTAGCCCTTCTTGCCGGTCCCGGCGAACCGCGTGATCTTACCCGTCGTGAAGTCGATCCGGCGGACGCCGTTCCCCTCGCGCTCGACGACGTACAGCGCCCCGTCGGGGCCGACCGCGACCGCCCGCGGGCCGGCGAAGGTGGCGTCTGTGAACGCCCCGCCGTCGCCCGCCGACGCCTTCACGCCGGTCCCGGCGAGGGTGTCGATGCGGCCGGTTTTCAGATCGACGACCCGCACGCGCTGGTCGGCGACATCGGCGACGTACAGCTTCCCCTTCCCGTCGAGGCAGACGCCGTTCGGCTCGCGTAGCAGCGCCTTGTCGCCCGGGCCGCCGTCGCCGGCGAAGCCCGCCTTGCCGCCCGTCCCGGCGACGGTGCGGATGGTGCCGGTCGTCGCGTCCACGCGGCGGACGCAGGAGTTCAGGCGATCGACGACGAAGAGGTTGCCGGCGGCGTCGAGGGCGACGCCGTAGGGTTCGTTCAGGGCCGCGTCGGTCGCCGGCCCGCCGTCGCCGGCGAACGCCTTCTTCCCGTTCCCGGCGACGGTGGTGATGACGCCGGTTTTCGCGTCAACCTTGCGGACGCGGTGGTTGAAGGTGTCCGAGAAGTAGAGGTTGCCGGCGCGGTCGAAGGCGACATCGAACGGCTGGTCGAGCCTGGCCGCGACCGCCGGCCCGCCGTCGCCGCCGAAGCCTTTTTCGCCCATGCCGGCGACGGCGGTGATCGAGGGGGGCGGGGCCGCGAGCGCGAGAAAGAGGGCGAACATTTGCAATCTCCAGGTGGCGGTGGGGGAACGGCGAAAAGCCCACCCGTTGCAACGGGTGGGCTTGGGCTACACGAAAGATTACCGGCCCGCCGGGTCAGATGATCCCGCCGTGGATGCGCTCCGGCGTCAGGTGGCTGGGCTGGTCGTTGAACCAGAACCGCCGCCACTCCTGGCCGATCTGGCGGAGGTCTTCCGACTGGTTAATCAACTGGCTCATCCGGACGTTCGGGTCGCCGCTGTACTGGTTGATGAGGCACCCGCTGTTGGCGGTCAGCCCGACCGCGGCGAGCGCCCCGAGGACGATTTTGCGGACCATGACCCGTCTCCCTGCGCGGTGATCTCCCCCGCCCGACCCGCCGAGTCCCCCACTCGCCGGACCGGGCCGACCCCTTTTACTGGTCGTGCGAGTAGTATCGGCCCGCCCGCCCCAGACCTTGAACCCGGATCAACGAATCCGACCCGGACAACCCGAAAATCCGCCTGCCCCACTTCCCCTACTTGCCCGGCTTCCACTTGATGTTGCAGCCGATGCTCGGCCATTGCGGTTCGGGCACCCCGCGCCGGGCGAGGACGGCGTCGAGCGCCCGGCGCAGGTCGGCCCCGTCGTTCGGCTTGCCGTTCCCGGGGCGGCTGGCGTCCATCTGCCCGCGGTAGGCGAGCTTGCGGTCGTGGTCGTAGACGAAGAAGTCGGGCGTACACGCCGCCCGGTACGCCTTCGCCACGTCCTGCGACTCGTCGTAGAGGTATGCGAAGGTGTACCCCGCCGCCGCCTTCTCCTCCTTCATCTTCTCCGGCCCGTCGTCCGGGTAGGCGGCCGCGTCGTTGCTGCTGATGCCGACGACGGCGACGCCCTTCGCCTGGTACTCGGCCGCGAGGGCGGCGAGGGCGGTGCGGACGTGCTTGACGTAGGGGCAGTGGTTGCAGATGAACGCGACGAGGACCGCGGGGGCGGCGGCGGAGTCGGCGAGGGTGACGAGGCGGCCGTCGGTGTCCGGGAGGCGGAAGTCGGGGGCCGGCGTCCCGAGCGGGGTCATCGTCGAGGGGGTCAGTGCCATCGCGGCGTCTCGGGGGGGAATGCGAGCCGCCGTGCCGACGGCGGCACGGCGGGGGGGGCGGTCACTTCGCGCCGGCCTCGATCCAGTTCTTGATGACCTTCTTCTCGGCCTCGGTCAGCTGTTCCTTCCCGGCGGGGGGCATCATCATGTCCTCGATCGACTGCCAGAGGGAACCCTTGAGCGGGTCGCCGGCCGTGACCGCGGTGCCCGAATCGCCCCCCTTGGTGATGGCCGCGAGGGTGCGCAGGTCGAGGCCGCCTTTGACGCCCTTCGTGTCGCCGTGGCAGAGCATGCACTTCGCCTTGAAGATGGGCAGGACTTCCTTGACGAACGACACCTGCGCCACCGTCGGGGGTTTCACCTCGGGCTTGGGTTCCGGCTTGGGTTCGGGTTTCGGCTCGGGCTTGGGTTCCGGCTTGGGTTCGGGCGTCTTCGTCTCCATCCCCACCGGCTCGACCGGCTCCTTCTTCGGCGGCGGGGTCGCGGGCGTTTCCTTCTTCGCCGGCGGCGGTTCGACCGGCGGGACGATCTTGGCGTCGGGCTTCTCGGTGGTCGGGGCCGGGGCGACCTTCACGACCTCGATCACCTTCGGCCGCTGGTTGCCGGCCACGACGCCGAAGACGAAGCCCGTCAGGACGATGCCGCCGTACACGCCCCAGCCGACCCACTTGGCGGTGGGCGAGAGCGGGGCGCGGGCCGGCTCGGGGCGGGGGGGCGGGCGGGTCGCGGACGACCGGGTGGGCGGGGGCATGGCTTCGGCCCGTGCGGGGTGGCGGGAATGTCGTGCCTATCAACGTAGCAGTTCCGGCCGCGGTTGTAACGCGGAATCGCACGCCGGCGCACGGTCTTCATCGTAGTCCGCTCGCTCCGCGAGCGGTCGTTTCAGTTTGAGGCTGTGCCCGTCCCGAAACGACGACTCGCGGAGCGAGTCGCCTACTATGAACGACCTCGCGCCCCGCACGCTCACCCGCCGCCGGTCGTCGGGGCCGGGGCGACGGGGTCGGGCGTGCCGGCCGTGCGCAGGTCGGTGCCGGTGAATTTCAGCCCGAGGCGGTGGGTTTTGCCGGCGTTGACGACCTTCACCAGCACCGCGTTCCAGCCGGGCTTGAGCGCCACCGGGAACGACTCGTCGAGCGCCACCGCGTTCGCGGTCGGGCGGGCGAACGCCGACACGTCGTTCACCCACACCCGCACCGCGTCTTCGGCCCGGACCGTGCCCGTGACCGTCTGCGCCTTCGCCGAGTAGACGAACGTGCGGGCGTACACCGCTCCGGGGCCGGCCGACGGGAACGACGCCTTCAAGTCCACCGCCCCGTTCGGCTCGGCGTACACCGTCTGCCACCGCGGCCCGGCCTTCGCGGCCGGGTCGGCCGAGACTTCGGCCTTCGCGGACTCCAAGCCGGGCGGGAACGGCCCGGCGACGCCGACCTCGACCACCTGCCCGCGCAGCGACTCCTGCTCCTTGCGGTTCTTGAGGAACGCGAGCAGGTCGATGAACTGGTCGTAGGTGAGTTGCGCGACGGCGTTGTCGGGCATGAGCGACAGCTTCGACGGGCCGATCGACTCGATCTCGTCTTTGGCCACCCGCACGTCGCGGCCGTTGGCGTCGCGGATCACGACCTCCTTGCCCGTCTCGCTGATCTTCAACCCGAACAGCGCCTGCCCGTCCACGGTCACGACCCGGTACGCCTGATAGCCCTCCTTGATCTCCTTGCTCGGGTCCACGACGGATTCGAGCAACTTCTCGACGGTGTGCGTGTCCCACACGCGGGTCAGGTCCGGCCCGGTCGCCCCGCCGACGCCCTCCATGCGGTGGCAGGTGGCGCACGCCAGCACCTTCGTGTTCAGGTACAGTTCCTTCCCCTTCTTCGGGTCGCCCTTCGTGACGACGAGTTGCCGCACCTTCTCGATCTGGCCCGGTTCGAGCGACAGGAGCAGCCCGCCCTTCAAGACCTCGGCCTGGAGCCGGGCGATGACGGCGTCGTCGGCCGCGAACTTCTTCAAGGCGTCGGCGACCTGGGGGAACATGTCGCGCGGCAGTTTCTTGGCGACGTAGCGCTCGCCGATCAGCCGCGCCCCGTCCTTGGCCGTGCCCAGGACGACGACCGCCTCGGCCAATAGCGCCGGGTCGGGCTGGTCGAGCAGCGGGGCGGCGGCGGCGCGGGCGGCGGCGGCGTCGAGGGCGGCGAGCGTGCGCAGCGCCTCGACCTTCACGGCGGCCGGGTGCGGGCCGGCGAGGAGGTTCCGCACCGGCCCGACGGCCCGCGGGTCGCGCATCACCCGCAACGCCTTGACGACCGCCACCCGCTCGTCGGCGGGGCGGGCGCTGTCGGCGAGCATGTCCAACAATTTGGGGGCGGCGGCGGTGAGGCGGTTCGCTTCCACGGCCCGCAGTGCGGCCTGCCGGACGAGCGGGTCGGGGCGCGCCAGTAAGGTTAAAACGAGCTGCGTGGCCTTCGGCGACTCCAGACCGGGGCCGGCGGCGGCGAACACGTCCACCGCGGCGGCGACCACCCCCGCCGGCTCGTCGGCCCGCTGAGCCAGGTAGTCGGCGAGCGGGTCGAGCGAGATCGGCGGGTCGAGCTGGTAATTGGTGTACGACCCGACCAGCGCCTCGCGCTGGGCCGACGTGGCGTGCGGGTTGGTGAGTAGCTGCGGCAGCGCCGCCGCGCCGTCACGAGTCCGCAGGGTGACGGCCAGTTCGACCGCCTGCTTCAACTCCTTGTCGCCGGACGACGCGAGGCTCAGCACCGCGTCGATCCCCGGCTTGCCGAGCGCCTCCACCCCGCGGACGTAGGCGTCGCGCAGGAAGGCGTCGGCGGTCTCGTCGAACCGCCAGGCGTTGACGAGCACCTCGGCCGCCCCGTCGTTCCCGAGCCGCCCGAGGGCGAGCGCCGCGGCCCGCCGCACCGCCGGGTGGTGGTCGCCGAGCGCCTTGAGCAGCGCCTCGAAGGTGCGCTGGTCCTTCGGCTTCGCGTTCTGCCCCAGCCCCTCGGCCACGAGCCGGCGCACGTCGGGCGATTCGTCGTTGAGCAGCAGGCGGAACAGGTCTTCGACTTCGGCGCTCCAGAAGGTCTGGAGCAGCCCGACCGCCGGCAACCGGGCCGGGCCGTCCACCTTGCCGGAGACGAACCGCTTCAACACGAGGTCGCGCGACTTCGGCCCGCGGCGGACGAGTTCCTTGCGGGCCTCGACGCGGTCGGTCAGGTCCGGGGCCGAGAGCGCGTCGACCAGCTTCTCGTCGTCGAGCTTGAGGATTTTCGCCCAGCTGTCCATCGGCCGGAGGGGGAGGGCCGGCTGGTCCGTCGTCCCCGCCCAGCGGACGCGGTAGATGCGCCCGGTGCTGCCGTTGCCGGACAGCTTCCCGGCCCCGCCCGAGTCCGTCCGCCAGTCGCAGACGTAGATCGCCCCGTCCGGCCCCGTTACCATTTGGCACGGGCGGAAGAGCGGGTCGTCGCTCTTCATGAATTCGAGTTCGTGGGTGATCTTGAACGTCGAGCCGTCGGGGGCGGTCTTGTAGGCCCGCACGAGCTTGCGGTACACGTCCGGGTAGTAGAGCAGCCCGCGGTACTGTTCGGGGACGCGGGTGTCGTGGTAGGCGAGCAGGCCGGCGGGCGACCCGCGGCCGGTCTTGAGCATCGGGGCGACCTTGCCGGGCACCTCGCCGGCGACCGACACGCGGGCGGGGTCGGGCCGGCAGCACCGGGCACCGGTGAGCAGCCGCCACCCGAAGTCGGTCCCCTCGGCGACGTGCATGAGCCGGCAGCCCATGAACTTGCTGCCGTCCTCGTTGTCGTTGTCGGCGTGGAACCAGTTGAACTTGTCGTCGTGGGCGAGGTCGCGGTACGGGTTGCGGTAGCCGAGCGAGTACGTCTCGACCTTCGACCCGTCCGGCCGGAGGCGGAAGACGGCCCCGGTCCGCAGCACCGTCGCCCGGCTCCCGTCCGACCCCTCGACGTAATTGTCGTCGTCGCCGCTGGTGACGTAGAGCATGCCGTCGTTGCCGACCGAGAGGCCCGACACCTGGTGGTGGTGGAACCCGCAGAACCCCTGCGCGATCGTCTCGCGGACGTTCCACGGGTCGTTCGGGGCGGCGACCTTGGTGAGGTCCACCCCGCTGATGTTCCCGGCCGGGGCCTGCCGCCACCGGCGGACGGTGCCGCGGCCGGTGACGTACAGCCAGCCGTCGTGCCACAGGACGCTCGACGGCAATTCCTCGGCGATGATGACGCGCCCGGCGTTGAACTTGCCCGTCGCCGGGTCGACCGTGAAGTGCTTCACCACGTCGGTGACGAACTTCTTCATGGTCGTCACCCGGCGGGTGGTGCCGTCGCGGTAGCGGACCGTCTCCATGACCGGGAACCACTTGTCCTTGGCGATCGGGTCGGGGAGCCACTCCGCCACGAACAGGCTGCCGTCCGGGGCGAACGTCATCCCGACCGGGTTGACGACCTCGGGGTCGGCGAGGACGACTTCCATGCGGAAGCCGTCGGGGAGGAAGTAGCCTTTGAGGTTAGGGTCGTACTGCCCCTGATCGACGAACTTGACCGGGAACGGCTCAGGCTTCGGCGGCGATTGCGGCTGCGCGAACTCGGCCGGCGGCGCGGGTGGGGCGACGGCCGGCGACGAAATCGGCGTGAACGCAACGAGAACGAGAACGAACCCGACAGGGGAAGGGGAACGGACGCGCATGGGGAGAAACTCCGTGCGAGACGGCCGAGGAGGGCGCGGGGGCGGGGGGTGTCTGTGAACTTTAGCTTAAAGGACGGGGGTTTAGGAAGGCATTTCCGGTTGGGGGCGGGGGGCCGGCTCGGCCGGTGGTCCGGTTGGGCGACCGTTGCGGGTCGGGTCGGGGGCCAGGGCGAACGCGAACGCGGCACCGGCCCGCGGTGTCTTGCCCGGACGCGGGTGCCCGATAAACTACGGGCACGCCGCGCCGAACCCGCTCTGCGGGTGCGGTCGGTGTGGTCGGCGGGGTAGCTCAGGGGTTAGAGCAGTCGCTTCATAAGCGACTTGTCGCCGGTTCAAATCCGGCCCTCGCTA
>Ga0105048_10007192_pt1 | contig 17895 bp, 20 predicted proteins | sample MAT05_FD_78382 | JGI IMG/M metagenome (GOLD analysis project Ga0105048, IMG submission 78382) | Freshwater microbial communities from Lake Fryxell liftoff mats and glacier meltwater in Antarctica - MAT-05 | ecosystem: Environmental > Aquatic > Freshwater > Ice > Liftoff microbial mat | place...
ATGAAGAACGGCAAGTCTTGAAAGCTCATCCCTACAGAGCTTTCAAGACTCTACTTAGACGCGAACATTGGCGCGCCAGCTTGCCCAATTTTCATTTGGCTATGCAAATTGTCCTCTTAACCCCGTTTTTCGTTCCACTGAACCTCAGACCCCAACTAAGGGAAACTTACTAAGTAGATAGGCTGGGAAAAGGTGAGTTGCATGAAGTTGTATTAAGTACTTCCCGCCTTGAACCGAAAGCGCTCAACCGTATGGCCCTGGACTTTGGCTCTAGCCTCCACCCCGTTCATCACGGCATAAGCTAAATCTAATTCATCCTCAAACATCCGTCCGGCAATTTCAGCCTTCTTGAGATGCTGCCACTCCAACTCAATGGGATTCATCTCGGCACAATATTTGGCGAAAAAGAAGAGGTACAGTCCTTGTGCTTCCCATGCCGGTTGTTTCGCCTGCACCGCTGCACTGGTATGAATCGGACCGTTAGCTTGAGCAATGACTCGGCTCCGTCCGGTTGCCTGCAAGACTGGAGCAGACTGCCTCGCTTGCTCATCCATCATTTTGATGTCGCTCTCACTGTCAAAGCCACCGATGCTCAAGCCGTACGTAAAGCTTTCCAATGGTTGCCAAAGTCCCAGAATGCTGACCCGCCTGCCTCGGCTTTTGGTTTGCTCCAACCGCTTTTGCTCGCCCACAAAGAAGTAGCTGTAACCCGTGGCACTCCACTGGCTAAACCCGGCTTCATCCAGATAGAACAGATCGATGTCTCGGCTGGCAGCAGCCAACTCCAGCAGATCAAGCTCGGCTTGCTTGGTGGCTCTGTGTGCAGGGTCTTGACGTGCACGATGACTCTGGCGTGTTCGCTTCCATCTCACCCCCTTTTTTTCAGTACCCGCCGCCAGCGGTCTGGACTCAACTGGACTTGTCGCTCCTGCGCCAGTTTCTCAGCTAACTGAGGGCTACTGTAGGTGCGGGCTTCCGTTCGCAAAACGCCTTCCAAATACTCCATATCGCCTGGTTCCCAGCGACGGTTACCCCCCGGATGGAGCGCATCCCACAAGCCCCCTAAGCCCTGTTTTTCCCCACGGTGCAAGGCTTCCCGGACGTTCTTCACGTGCCAGTTGACGTGAGCCGCGATTTGCTCCACATACCACCCCCGGCAATTCAGCCGTACCACTTCGGCTCGATCTTTGACTCGTTGCGGCACTGCTGTGGCGCGCCTCAGCTCAAACAGGGTACGCTCTTCCTCAGTCGTTAAAAACCTTCGGCTCGATCTTTGACTCGTTGCGGCACTGCTGTGGCGCGCCTCAGCTCAAACAGGGTACGCTCTTCCTCAGTCGTTAAAAACACTCTCAAACGTGCACCCATACTGCTTTCAACCTAATGTTATCTCAAAGGCTTAACCTACCTTCACATAGCTTACTCTTTCCGCACCCACCTACTTAAAGAATTCATCTCCTAGTAGACCTGGGCTGGAGTAGAGCTACCATTTAGGTAGGGTTGACCAAAGGAGGGTAAAACCATGCCTAGACTAGCTCCAACACCCTTGCAACTAGGCGAGACAGAGCGTTCGCAACTGCAACAGGTTGTTAATCGCCATAGTACTCCCCAGCAGATTGCCCTGAGAGCGAACATTATTCTGTTGGCAGACGAAGGACTCAATCATCGAGATATGGCACGGAAAGTGAACATCAGTCGAGACATGGCAAGGCTGTGGCGGAACCGCTGGCTGGAATTGAGCCAGAAGGACATTCCAGTCGTGGCGCGCTTAGTCGATGCACCTCGCCGCCTTCAGTTTGGAACAAATTCTACGACTGTTTGCGCTTGCCTGTGAGAAGCCTGAAACCAATGACCGCACCATCAGTCAATGGACTGCAAGAGCACTGGCGGATGAGGTGATGAAACAAGGCATTGTTGAGAGTATCTCCCCCGTCATGTCGGACGCTTAATGAACGAAGCAGACTTAAAGCCGCACCAGTCGCAGTACTGGTTGAATCCCCCCCAACCCTCAGTGCGACGCAACGGTCAAAGACATCTGTGCGGTCTATCTGAAGGCGATGGAGCGTGCAAAAGCGGGAGAACGAACGGTTTCGCTGGATGAGATGACGGGCATTCAAGCTCTAGAGAGGAAAACCCCTGACAAACCCATGCGTCCTGGCAAACGAGAACGACGAGAATTTGAGTACATTCGCCATGGAACGCAAACGTTAATTGCGCATTTTGATGTGGCCCAAGGTCGGGTGGTGGAAGCGACCGTAGGGGCTAGACGCACAGAGGTAGATTACCTTAAGCATGTGCAACAACTGCTTGCCACCGACCCGAAAGCGATTAAGTGGCATCTGGTGATAGATTGCTTGAACACTCATCAATCCGAATCCTTGATGCGATTGGTCGCCCAAACGGAAGGCCTTGATGTCGATCTGGGCCTCAAAGGGCAATCTGGCATTCTCAAATCAATGCAAACTCGGTCGGATTTCTTGCGTGACCCCAACCACAAAATTGTGTTCCACTTCACGCCCAAGCATTGTTCCTGGCTCAATCAAATCGAGATCTGGTTCAGTATCTTGGCCCGAAAGTTACTGCGGCGAGCCAACTTCGCGAGCCAAGCGCAACTCAAAACTCGCAGCCTTGAATTCATCGACTACTTCAATCGCACCATGGCTAAACCCTTCAAATGGACTTATCAGGGCAAGGCACTAAAGCAATGAAAAAGGTAGGTGAACTCACGCCCAACTCTACTAGTTGCTTGTGAGAGAGTATTGCGCTACACCGAGGGTATAGAGTTTGGGCAATTTATAGCAGACGATCGCACGGTTGTTGCTGTGATTCGGAACCTCCAAATGATTGGAGAAGCTGTAAAAAATATTCCCGTTGATGTGCGCGATCGCAATCCTGAAATTGAATGGCGAAAAATAGCTGCATTAAGAGATGTTTTGGCTCACACCTACTTTCAATTGAGAATGAAATTATTTGGGATGTTGTATAAAATAAGGTGAAGCCTCTGCTCATTAAGGTAAGCCAGTGATTAGAAGCCCAAGGATATGGTGATAGGTTGAACTAATTTTTGTCGCACCTTCTCATGAAGAACTGCGATCGCCCCTCTCATCAATGTTGCCTTTGAGGAACAAACGGGTACTCTAGCGTACGTTATGCAAACCCTGGTGATGTCGTTTATTGGGGTAGTTGAGGAAGAGCGGGTGCAGACCTCGTCGCCAGAAGCGATACAGGATATGAAGATGCAGTTGCTGGAGTGGAGCATCATGCAGGACATCGTGCGATCATACGGTGCCGCCAGCAAGTTTTTTGGGCGCGTCTGCGAAGCGCTGGGTGAATGAGTGTGCCCCAGTCGGATCGCACAAGCTTGCTGCCTTTAGAGATATGAAAGTTTGGGGATGCAGGTGGTGGCTTCTGCGTAGCAATGGAGAAGGATTCATGCGCGATGCTAATCCTAGAAGGAGAAAGGTTATACTCTCCTCAATAGACCGTTGCTCCAGCGCATGTTCGACCAGTGCCGTTTAGAAAGGGTGACCAGGATGTTTGCCCCACTCTTGAAGGTCTAGACAAGACGATCTACGGTTGGTCTTAAACTCACGAAGGCAGAGATAGGGAATGCTGTATCTGGCGCAGGTACAAAAAAAGGGGCTTTTAGGCAAGTCAGGGCTACAGCTATTGGCGCGGCAGAAATCTGAAAACGCGTGGGCGATTCTTCCTGAAGAAGAAACCATTCTTGCCGCCGAAGCCAGTAGCTTCAGCGAAGGCATGTTTGTTTTGGTCGAGTTGGGCGTTAGTCGTCAGGTGCTGACCGTTAACGATGCGAAAGAGTGGCTCTTGGACATCGTGCAGAAATTTTTGGTAAACGGCATCACGCCAGCCTTCTTGCAGCAAGAAACTGAGCGGGCAGAGCAATGGCGACAGTCGCTCACGCTGCAAAGTCAGGAACTCGATCGCCGTGCCCTAGAGCTAGAAGCTCGCAAAGAGCAGATCCAAGCAATGGAAGAAAAGCTTAAGCGTGAAAAACGGGTGATGGACACCTTGTCATCGCAGCGACAGGCACTCACGCTGCAAAGTCAGGAACTCGATCGCCGTGCCCTAGAGCTAGAAGCTCACAAAGAGCAAATTCAAGCAATGGAAGAAAAGCTCAAGCGCGAAAGACGGGCAATGGACAGCTCGTCATCGCAGCATAAATCTCAAAGCAATCCTGCAAGCTAGCTGTTAATGGTTCATGACGCTGGTGTAAGGGCAGTGGGTAACGGCTCGGCACCTGTGAGGCTAAACGCTCGCACTTGCGTAATTTTGACGTGAATGAGCTTGCCTTTCATGGTTGTAATGTCGCCAGGGAAGAAGGTCAGACGGTTGCTGCGGGTGCGTCCCATCACTTGAGTTGGGTCTTTAGTATTCTGAGACTCAACGAGAATTTCCTCGACGCGATCGCGATACCGCTCTGATCGTTCCATTGCTTTAACTGACCCAAGACGATTGATGCGCTGGAGGCGATCGCGCTTCACCGCTTCACTAAGCTGGTTTTGCCACAGAGCGGCAGGTGTGCTGGGGCGAGGCGAATACGCAGCCGTGTTGACTAAATCAAAGCCAATGTCCTCCACCAGCTTCAGCGTGCGTTCAAACTGCGCGTCGGTTTCGCCGGGAAAGCCCACGATCGCATCGGCACTAATCGCAGCATCGGGCATAGTGTGTCGAATCGTGTCAATGATGCGGCGATATTTTTCATGCGTGTAGCCCCGCGCCATCGCTTTAAGGATGTCGTTGTCGCCCGACTGAAACGGAATGTGGAAGTGTTCGCAGACTTTGGGCAACTCCGCGCAGGCTCGAATCAGACGCTCGGTGAAATAGCGGGGATGGCTGGTGGCAAACCGGATGCGATCGATGCCCGGTACGTCGTGAATGTAGTAGAGCAAATCCGTCAGCGTGTGTTGGTGACGACCTTCAGGGGTGGAGCCAGGAAGGTCGCGTCCGTAGGCATCAATATTCTGTCCTAGCAGCGTAATTTCTTTGAAGCCCTGTTGTGCCAACGCCTCAATTTCTGCACGAATCGCTTCCGGGGTGCGGGATTGCTCCACACCACGTACATTGGGTACCACACAATAGGTGCAGCGTTCGTTGCAGCCATAGATGACATTAACCCATGCAGTAACGGTGCTATCCCGTCGCGGCTTGGTGATGTCTTCCATGATGTGGAGCGCTTCCGTTGCTACGACCTGATTGCCATTGAACACGTCCTCCAGCAAATCTTGCAGACGGTTAGCGTGTTGCGGACCCATGACGAGATCCAGTTCTGGTACACGCCGCAAAAGCTGTTCACCTTCCTGCTGTGCCACACAACCCGCCATAATCAAGGTCAAACCGGGCTGTGTTTGCTTTCGGATCGCCTGCCGTCCCAGATGGGAATACACTTTTTGCTCGGCGCTGTCGCGGATGGTGCAGGTGTTGTAGAGAATGAGGTCGGCATCGTCAGGTTGCTCTGCCCACTCAAAGCCCATCGTTTCCAAAATGCCAGCCATGCGCTCGGAGTCGGCTTTGTTCATCTGGCAGCCGAAGGTAGTGATGTGATAGCGACGGGAGGCAGCGGTCATGGAAGATCGTTTAAAGGGTCAGTCCTAGATCTTATAACAGTCCTCCATGATCTGTAGGGACGTTCCATGGAACGTCCCTACAGAGGTGCGATTCATTGCTGTTTTTACGGATTGCCTTAGCGATCGCCCGTCTTACAAACCCGTCTCGCTGTCGTGCTCAACTGCGTTGGGGTCAACACCCATCGGCGAAACGATGTCTCGGAACAGCGTCATCTGTTCGCTAAACTCTAGGCGCTTGATCTGGTTGAAGAGAGCTTCTGCTGCATCCGAAAGCGTGTAATCCGATGGGACGGGAATGACAGTGCCGTGATCCATACCTTGAGCGAGGAGATACCAAAACAGCAGTTTAGTGGTGGCGCTAATCGCGCCATATTCGCGGGCAAACTGCGTGTTCTTGTGCGTGATCAAGTCACGCTGTAGCTGCAACTGTTCTTCGTGTGATCGCTCTTTGACCTGATTGAACAGCGCCTCTGCGATCGTAGGAGAAGCGGTGCTAGCTCCGGGTGCAGCAGGTGTAATCGACTCGCCCATTTCTGTATAGATGAACCAGAACAGCGCCAACTGCTGATCAACATCCAGATTTTGAAACCCTTTGACCTGCTCACTGCTGGGATTTGATGTGGTGTATGTCATAAAAACCTCATAACTGATCGCTTTCCTCCGTGTACTGTAGCGATGACATAACAGTGATTAAACCCACTCCAGACAGAAGCCTAAACCTCTCCCACAGACAGAGGAAAACCTTGAATGTCTGGACAACCCTTACAGGTGGAAACGAGCAGCAGGGGAATGGGCAATGACAGGACTTGAGGGTAAAGTTGCCGTCGTAACAGGGGCAGGTTCTGGGCTTGGTCGAGCGGCAGCGCTGCTGTTGGCAAAGGAAGGGGCAACGATCGCGACACTCGATCGCACCCCAGACGAGAGCCAGAAGACCCTTGACCAAGTGCAGCAGAACGGGGGCAAAGGACTGGTGACGATCGCTGATGTTGCCCAGCCTGACCAGGTACAGAGAGCCTTCCAGCAGATCGCTGAAACCTTCGGGCGCGTCGATATTGTGTTTGCGAACGCGGGGATTAATGGCGTTTGGGCACCGATCGAAGACCTCACGCCTGAAGAGTGGGACAAAACGCTGGATACAAATCTCAAGGGCACGTTTCTTACCGTCAAATATGCCGTTCCCCATCTCAAGCGGCAGGGCGGAGCCATTGTCATTACTTCATCGGTGAATGGTACCCGCATCTTTAGCAACACAGGCGCAACGGCTTACGCCACTTCTAAGGCGGCTCAAGTGGCGTTTACAAAAATGGTGGCGCTGGAGTTAGCACCGCATCGCGTGCGGGTGAATGTGATCTGTCCAGGGGCGATCGAAACCGCCATCAACGAAAGCACACAGCGGCGCGATGTGGAACAGATCCAAACGCCTGTGGAATTTCCCAAAGGCAAGATTCCGCTCAACGACGGCGAACCAGGAACCTCTGAACAAGTTGCTCAACTGGTACTGTTCCTCGTCTCCGATGCCTCCAGTCATATCAGCGGCACTGAAGTTTGGATTGATGGCACAGAGTCGCTGTTGAAAGGCTAAAGGATGAAGGCTAAAAGCTAAATGTACGTTCATCTTTTTATCCTTCATCTTTAATCCTTTATCCTTTCCCCCTATGCCCCAAGTCTTTGGTAAGCTTCCCATCCACGCCCGTTTCTGGACAGCGTTAGGTGCTGTAACGTCGATTGAGCGTGACGATCGCGGTGTCTGCTGTCAGTGTGGTGATGCACTCCTATCGATCGCAGTGTTAACGCCATCATTGATTCGAGTGCGGCTGGCACCGATGGGGAAACTACTGCCACGTCGCTCCTGGGCAGTGGCAAAGGATGACTCTGAGTACTCGCCTATGTTGATGGGGGTGCAGGAAACCGAGGACGCGATCGAAATCAACACGGGCAAAGTCTTCATCCGCATTGAGCGCAATCCCTGCCGCATCGTGTGCATGGATCAAGCGGGTAGACGCTTTGCTGAGGATGCTGAAACGGGCATTGGCTGGTCTGAAAATACGGTGGCTGGTTGGAAGACGATCGAGGCAGACGAGCACTTCTACGGGTTTGGCGAGCGCACGGGGTTTCTGGATAAGCGATCGGAACGCAAAACGAACTGGACGCTGGATGCGCTGGACTACACGACACTGGCGGATGAGATGTACCAGGCGATTCCATTCTTTATGGCGCTGCGTCCTCACGTTGGCTATGGCATTTTCTTCAACACCACCTTCTGGAGCCAGTTTGATCTGGGAGTCAGCAAACCCGGCGTGTGGCAGATGGAAACCCACAGCGGCGAACTGGATTACTACATTGTCTACGGACCTACGCCTGCCGAAATTCTGGAAACCTATACGCAGTTGACGGGACGAATGCCGCTGCCGCCGAAATGGTCGATCGGCTACCATCAGTGCCGCTGGAGCTATGATTCGGATGTCGTTGTGCGAAAACTGGCGCAGGAGTTCCGCGATCGCCGCATTCCCTGTGATGTGATTCACCTGGACATCGACTACATGAACGGCTATCGAGTGTTCACCTGGACTCCCAAGCGCTTTCCTGAACCCGCAAAGCTCATTGGCGATCTTAAAGAGGCGGGCTTCAACGTAGTGACGATCGTCGATCCGGGCGTGAAGTACGAACCCGAAGCTGATTACACGATCTTTGACCAAGGACTAGAGCAAGACTACTTTGTGCGTCAAGCCAATGGTGAAATCTTTCACGGCTACGTGTGGCCCGACAAAGCGGTGTTTCCTGACTTCCTCAAGCCAGACGTGCGCCAGTGGTGGGGCAATGCTCAGAAAGCCTTGACGGATGTAGGCGTGGCAGGCATCTGGAACGACATGAATGAACCCGCCATTGTCGATCGACCCTTTGGCGATGAAGGCGTTCACATCTGGTTTCCCCTCGATTCGCCGCAAGGTGCAGCCGACGAACAAACGACCCATGCCGAGGCACATAACCTTTATGGATCAGGCATGTCACAAGCCTGTGCCGAAGGGCTAGAGCGGCTGCGTCCCAACGAGCGATCGTTTGTGTTGACGCGATCGGGCTTTGCGGGTATACAGCGCTGGTCATCGGTGTGGATGGGCGATAACCAATCCTGGTGGGAACATTTGGAGCTATCGATTCCCATGCTTTGCAACATGGGGTTGTCTGGTGTGGCGTTTGTCGGCTGCGACATTGGCGGCTTTGCAGGCAACGCAACGGCAGAACTGTTTGCCCGCTGGATGCAAGTCGGCTTGCTCTATCCCCTCATGCGTGCCCATTCCTCCATGAAAACGGAACAGCACGAACCCTGGGTCTTTGGCGAACAAACCGAACGCATTTGTCGTGAATACATCGAACTGCGTTACCGTCTGTTGCCCTACCTCTACACAGCTTTCTGGGAAGCCGCCACGACAGGTGCACCGATTCTCCGTCCCCTGCTCTACCACTATCCCAACGATCGCCAAACCTACGCGCTGCACGATCAGGTCTTCCTCGGTGAGTTCCTCATGGCGGCTCCGGTCTATCGCCCCGGTGTGACTCATCGATCGGTCTACCTGCCCGAAGGCGTTTGGTATGACTGGTGGACAGGCGATCGCTACGACGGTGCCACCCACATCCTCGCCTATGCACCTCTGGAGCGGATGCCCCTCTACGTCAAAGCCGGAGCCATTATCCCGATGCAGCCCGTCATGCAGTACGTAGACGAACGCCCTGTGGACGAACTTCGCCTCCGCGTCTGGTCAGGCAACGGGCAATATACGCTCTATGAAGATGATGGACGTAGCTTTGAGTACCGCGATGGTGCCTGGGCAACCACCGAATATCGCGTCTGGACGGAAGGCGAACGCACCATTGTCAGCATTCAACCCCGACAGGGCAACAGGACTCCACCTGCCCGTACCGTCATCGTGGAATTGGTCGGCGTGGGCGAACAGCAGTTTGAGGATGATGGGGGCGATCGTACCCTAACCTTCCAGCGATCGTAGAATCACTTCAATCTGCGCTTTCAATTCAGGTAGATCATAGGGAACCTGTCTGAGAGAGCGATCGCACGGTCATAACTTCATCTGATTGCAACGCTTTTACGTCTGACATTGGAACAATGACCACGTCGAGCGATTCCCCAAGGCGTTAAAAATCTCTAATACGTATCCATCTTCACCTCCATTTGGATGAGACACATAATCAACCAGCATCGCCACATCGCCAGCCTTAAGCCCATGTTCTGGCAAATCACGACGTAGAGAAATCCGTTGATAGAGTTCAAGCATTGCGTTGAGACTCCTTGTGAGGTTTAAGCGTAATGAATTGAAACTGTTTGTCAAGTTCTCGCTGAAGCCAAATGGTTCTAACCGCTAGATTAACCCCATTCATGCAAAGGGGTTTCTCTGTATCCTCTGAGTCTCTGCGGTCAAACAAAAGTTTCTCAGTCAAAGACGTGAGGTTGGGTTAACGTAGCTGAGATGCTGTGACAGTCGGACTTAGCGAGTTAAGCGGTTCGCTCATCGTTCACAGAATAGTCAGTGTGACCTGTAACCATGTTGCCAGAAAAAGCGCGTGCTCCCCGGAACCGAACGATTACCTTAACAGATGACGAGCGATCGACCTACAAACAGAAGCTCATTCAATTACATCAACCTGCTACGTTGGCAGACGTGATCAATCAAACGATTCATCAAGACTTGCTTACCATTTTAGGCTGGTTGCCGACGCGATCTGTGGATTTGCTTTTCGTTGATCCGCCTTATAACTTGAACAAAACGTTTAATGATCGCACCTTCAAACGGCGTGATTTAGATGTGTATGCAGAATGGCTAAACACATATCTAGCCGATCTTGAACCTATCCTTAAAGCGACTGCTTCGATCTATCTGTGTTCAGATTGGCGATCGTCACCAGCAGTTTTTGATGTCATCAAACATCGCTTTCAGGTGCGTAATCGCATTACGTGGGAACGTGAAAAAGGGCGTGGAGCCGCCAAAAACTGGAAAAACGCGTCTGAAGACATTTGGTTTTGTACCGTTTCCGATACCTACACCTTTAATGTCGATGCCGTCAAACTCAAGCGTAAGGTGATGGCTCCCTATACTGTTAATGGCAATCCTAAAGATTGGGATTTTACGGAAGCAGGAAACGTACGCCTGACGCATCCGTCTAACCTTTGGACAGACCTCACCATTCCCTTCTGGTCAATGCCAGAAAATACGGATCACCCCACTCAAAAACCAGAAAAACTGGTAGCGAAAATTATGCTGGCGAGTTCTAATGCTGGAGATGTTGTCTTCGATCCGTTCCTGGGTTCGGGCACTACATCTGTGGTTGCCAAAAAGCTTGGCAGGCGCTACATCGGCGTGGAACTGGATGAGCTGTACTGCTGTATCGCTGAAAAACGCCTTGCCCTGGCTGAAGCTAGTCCTTGTATTCAAGGGTACACCGATGGTGTGTTTTGGGAGCGCAACAGCCTTCATGCACAAGTACGCACCGAGAAGCGATCGTGTGCTCAAACCGCAAAAGAACGGCAACTGTAACGTCTGTTAACAGGTTCTACAGATAGTAGGTTTTACAGATCGTCAAAGGGATTGAAAAATCGGGGTGGGGGAATGTCTCGTTCTTTATCGGCAAGTTCGGAAGGGGGACGATCGCTGCTCCATGCCCACCAAATCTGAGCACACTGGCACTCATAGAACTCCTGCCACTTACGACGGTGATCTTCGGTGTAGACGGGCGATCGTCGGTTGACCCAAACCCGTTTCGCGCCTTTGCTGGACGATCGACAGGCAGGACAGCAGAACTCAGTGGCGTGAACGGCAGGTTTAGTCCAATCGGGAGTGGTTAGCTCAAACGCTTCCATGCAGACCAGGAGGAAAGTATACCAATCTATTATCAGCCTTTTGTCTCACAGGCTGCCTAGAGACTAAGGTGAGCGGTGGAAATTGACCAGGAAGAGAGAGGCGTGAGGCGTTTTGAGCTAGTTTTGACCACTAGCCACTGAACTATTGACTACACCGTTTTCCTACCCTCCACTCTCATTCGCTTGATCAAAACACAAGTGCCAAAGGGTCATTTTTTGAGTATTGTCTTAGTGGGCTGGTGGACTGGTGGCGATCGACGATTACGTAGCGTGCTTGAAGCCGAGAAATCATTCACCAATCGTCGTGGTCACCACCAAGCCAAGCTGGGCGATCGCCAACTTCTCATAGCGGAGCATTCGTTTATGCCCATTCTTAATCTCCTCTCCTTCGCTGGCATCTTTGGGCTTTGCCTGGTTGCATGGCTCTTTTCCGAAGATCGTCGAGTCATTCCGTGGCGGGTCATTATTGGGGGCATTGGGTTGCAGTTGGTGCTGGGGTTTCTGGTGTTTCAGTTCCCGCTCACCCGCGAGGCGTTGAGAGTCTTCAGTGGGCTTTTGGATGGAGTTTTTACCGCTGCGGATGCAGGAGCACGGTTTGTGTTTGGGTCTAACATCGTGCCCCTACCAGCACAAGAGCCATTTGTTTTACGTGCCATACCGTCAGGTGCAACTGCCTGCCCACCGCCGCAAGTGCTCTTTTTACCAGGATTTTGCGGCACCGATAAGCTGAATTATATTCTGGCGTTTCGAGCGCTGCCAGCGGTGATCTTTTTCTCTGGACTCATGTCGCTGCTGGAGAATCTGGGTATCATTCAGCGGCTTACAGCCGTGTTTGCGAAAGTGTTTTACTCTACGATGCGCTTGAGCGGTGCGGAGTCTCTCAGCGGTGCGGCAAATATTTTTGTGGGCATTGAGGCGGCGATCGCGGTCAAGCCCTTTATTGCCAAAATGACTCGCAGTGAGATTGCGGCGATTCTAGCGTGTTGCTTTGGCACCGCAGCATCATCGACGCTGGCAATCTACGTCAGCTTCCTGCGACCTGTTTTCCCCAATATTTTGGGGCATTTGGTGTCGGCATCGATTATTGCGATTCCTGCTTGCTTCGTGCTGTCCAAAATTCTGGTGCCCGAAACGGAAGTGCCTGTGACGGCAGGCGGCATTCCCGTAGAGGAAAAGCTACCGCAAAACTCCTTGAAGTCGGTTGAGTCGCTGACAAAAGTCGACGAGTTTCCCCGGACGCGCATTCAGGTTGATGAAGACGATGTTGTGGAAGAAGCACCGACAGAAACGGTGGCAGGAGAGCCGATCGAGCGTGTAAGTCCGATGGATGCCGCTATTTTGGGTGCGTTGGATGGGGTACGAATGGCAGTCTCGATCGCCGCCGTGCTGATTCTCATCGTCGGTTTGGTGTCGTTAGTCAACCAAATTTTTGCAGGACTGGCGGGGCTACCGAGTCCGATCGGAGATGTGTTTAAGGTGGTCACGCTGCAAAACATTGAGGGCGTGCTGTTCTTTCCGCTGACCCTCTTGACTGGCGTTTCGTTAGATTTAAACGAAGTTTGGCAGTCGTCGGTCATCATTGGGCGACGCTTGACGGAAACAGCGATTCCTCCCTACCAGGCATTGGCAGCAGCAGCAGCATTACCTGTAGGTGAACGGGTCATCAGCGATCGGGCTGTGCTGATCATCAGCTATGCGCTCTCTGGCTTTGCTCACCTTGCCTCTGTAGGGATTTTTGTGGGCGGCACGATCGCGCTAGCACCTTCGCGCCGTAAGGATATCGCCGCTTTAGGTTGGAAAGCTCTGTTTGTTGGGACACTGGCGACCTTGATGATTGCTTGTGTCGCGGGTGTTTTTGATACAGGCAACACAAGCATTCTTGGCGAAAAACAACCCGCACCAGCCGTTAGCCCTGTACCTACGCCAACGGCTCTCCCTGCAAGTCCCGCAGCGTCTCCCACTGCGACACCATCACCGACTCCTACTGCGGTGCCTGCGAACCCTTCTCCACGAGCGGCTCAGCCAGTGCCGCAGCCGTCACCTAGCAAACCGGCCGTTCGCACGACTCCACAGTTAAAAGCCACACCGACACCACCTGCTGTCAGCCCAAAGCCCACACCAAAGCAGGCTGGGTAGCAACGATGGGAAAGCCTAAAAACGCTCTTGGTCGTCTTGGCGATCGCGGTGCGGGCAGCTAACATCCGAAGCGACATGAATGTAGAAGCGAACAGCCGCAAGCTACTCACAAAATTGAGTCTGTCCATGCATCCTTTAGGCTGGCTGGATGAGTTCAATAAATGCGATTAAAACCAGGAAGCCTAACTATTAACCCTTCAGTGATATGGATCAGCAGCTTGACTCATCAAACTCTACTAACGATCGCGTTAGCTCTCATGCAAAAACGGTTGGGTGGCTGGTTGGTATTCATGCAGCCATTCTCTTTCTTGCTAGCAGTATCCGTCACGTGCTCTTTCAATCGGCAGCGTTTGACTTAGGCTATTTTGATCAGGCAATTTATTTGATCAGTCGGGGGCAACCGCCAATTGTCTCCTTTTGGGGTTTCCACTTTTTAGGAGGACATGCGGATTGGATACTCTATCTACTAGCACCGTTATATAAGCTTTATCCCAGCGTTTTTTGGCTCTTTGCAATTCAAGCGCTCGCGCTTTCTTTGGGCGCAGTACCCGCATGGCAGCTAGCAAAACAGGCTGGACTGAAGCCAGATCAAGCGGTGGCGATCGCATTGGTATACCTTCTCTATCCCTTGGTTTTTAATATCAACCTGTTTGATTTCCATCCTGAAGTGATGGCATTGCCTGTCTTTCTGGCGGTTGTTTTGGCAGCCCGACAACAACGAACGCTATGGTTCACGGTTGGCATTATTTTTATTTTGGGCTGTCGGGATGCTCTCTCACCTACAGTTGCGGCGATGGGGCTATGGCTTTTACTGGTTGAGAAAAAACGATTATGTGGTGCGATCGCGCTTTTTGCTGGCACCGCGTGGTTTCTGATTGCGACCCAAGTCCTGATTCCGCATTTTAGACCAGCCGGAGTTGAAGCCGTCTTTCGTTATGCAGGGCTAGGTGACTCTGTTTTAGAGATTGTTAAAAACCTTATTTTTCAGCCAGGGCTAGTCTTCAGCCGTCTCTTTACACTACCGAATCTAGAGTATTTTTGTCTGCTTTTAGCACCTGTTATTTGGGGTTTTTCGTTCAAACACCTTGCACCATTCATCGCAGCAGTGCCACAGCTAGCTATGAATTTGCTCACACTATATCAACCCCAGAAAGATCTCGTGCATCAGTATTCTGTGCCGATCGTGCCCTTTCTTTTGCTAGTAGTAATTGCTGCTGTAGCAGCTAAGAAAAGCTGGATTCAGAGCAGCCGCAACATTATTTTGTGGTCAATGATCTGCTTTTTAGCCTTAGCAAAGTTTGGCTATTTTGGCGATCGCTACCTCACAAAAGTCGATACTTGGCAAGCAACACGAGACGCAATCGCAAAGATTCAAACGACTGAAAGTGTGCTCACAAATCCCCAGACGGCTCCACATTTAACCCACCGCTCTCTTGTGCGCTTGATCTCAAACGAGTTTAATACAGCAACGTTAAATGATTTTAATTATGTTTTGCTAGATGTCCGCCATCCAGGAATTGGTTGCTCACGATCGTGCATCACTCAATTGCTGAGTCAACTTCAGCAAAGTTCAGCCTTTCAGTCAACGTATCAACGCGATGATGTCTATTTGTTTACGAAAAAAATACTGTAAGCATTCGTTCACCGAGGCGCAGTTTCAGTCGTTAGACGCTTTTTAATCACCTCTAAGTCGCATAAACCCGAACTTGGCGAAGCAATTCGTCAAAGTCAAAGGGTTTTCGGATGAAGTCATTTGCTCCAACCGCTTTTCCAAGCGTCGCGCTCTCCTGATCGTGCGCCGTGATCAGCACCACAGGCAGGTCTGCAAGTTTGATACTTTGTCGCACGCGCTGCGTCACTTCATAACCATTCATGTCGGGCATCATCACATCCAACAACATCAGCGTTGGGGGCAAAGCCTCTGCTTTAGCCAATGCCATCGTACCGTTACTGGCAACTTCAACGTTGTAGCCTTCCGCTTCTAAAATTGTCTTGAGTAAAAAGCAGTTGTCTGCCATATCATCCACAACAAGAATATACTCAGTTTGAGCCTGCTGTCTTTCTTGAAAAGGTAACTTAGTCATTAATGCCATCACAAAAGTAATTTATGTATAAATTGCAAGAGCTTTAAAACTGCTTTCGCAATCTTTAGTTATAACTTTAACCATTAAGCTTAGACTCATGCTTAAGAGAGACATACCAGAAGTAGCTCAAACTGGCGTTTTATATGCCATGAAAGTAAGACTATTTAAATCAGACGGTTGAACTGTTCGATCGCTTGAAGCAAGGTTTTGTAGGAATAGTCATCACGCTCACAGTCCTTACCCATTGAGCATTTTCACCTTAACGCTCAACGTTGGGACTCTATAACTAAGCCAGTGAAGTGGACACGGTTCTTGCCTTGCCGGTGACTGTGCCATTACTACTGCGGTGCCTGGTTCGGTGTCAGCGTTGGTACGCCTTGTAAGAACGACCCTGTAAGCAATAGCACCGTTTGAGGATTAAGTTCGCCTGTAGCGGCAATGCCAACAGCCGTTTGAAAGCGACGTACAGCCCTACTGAGATCTTGGGAGGGCTGGCTGAGATAGCCGAGACGCTGTAGGTAGTCGGCTGCCTGCTCGGGTGGGAGGGAGCGCTCGCTGGCTCGAAAAAGCGGTACGTACTGCTGTCGCCAAATCTTGGCAAATTGGGTTCGGTTCAGCGCATAAATGGTACCCCACGCCGGATCACCGATCGCAACCTGTTCACTATTCATTTCTAACAGTGCGACCGCATGGGGCAATTTGCGTGCGCCATCTATAAGCCAGACACCGAGAACTCCAGGGCGGTTGATTCGCTGCATCTGCTCCCATGTAGGCGCTAGTTCTACTCCATCCATGCCCAGTTCATGAGCAGCCACAATAAGCTGTGGCATCGATGTGCCCAACCGACTGGTGTTCGCCAGCCGTGCGACTCCTGACTCGGTTGCGTCAATCTGCCAGCGCCGCAGGACGGTTGCCAGGGCAGAGGGGGCGCAGCTACTCATAGAAGTCTGCTTGTACACCCCGTTTGGCTGTAGATTGTTGTGCAGCCATGTGTAAATTGGAGCTAGAAAATAAGCTTCCGCAGCACTGAATCCAGTTACGCCCAGCACACCGATGAGCGCTACGGCAACGACCTGTACTCGTGCCGTCTGCCAGCTTACGACATATGCCAAACCGCAAAACCCTAGCAGCACGGCACGCATAATCGTCCAAGTAATCCGCATCCCATATACTCGCCATTCCACTGGTAAGAACTGCATTTGAGGCACATTCAGCGCCAGTAGAATCAGCCCGATGTAGAGTCCCAGAAACAGCAGCGAAAGCGAGGTTTTACCTTTAAACAAATCGTTGGCTGTTGCTCCTTTGCGCAGCAGCAATTTACCAAAGCGTATACCCCAGCGAAAAAATAGACCGCCTAACAGCAATGTAGCGACGATTTCTAGCAGCATGTTGGCGATCGCCTGAATTTAGTGCAAGAGGCAGGGGTCGAAGACTGAACGTTGATGGAATACGCTTGCAGCCCTGCCGTGTCAGGAAATATCTTTTGGAAACCCTGATGCTCTCAGCTTAACGGTTGGGGCTGAGCGTCTGAATCAGTCACATCACCGAAAACGACGGGAGCGATTGTCGCGTGACGACACCTAACGCCAACGTAGCGGCATTGCAGAGACAGCCCGCAATTAATGTTTCATTTGGCAAAGGATTCAGTATCCTTACATAGATTCGTTTGAGACGCTCTGAGCTGTGCTTGAAGCAAATGAACGCTTTCAGAATGCCAAGTAGCTTGAAGTCGTGGGTAACGTCGTGAGGCAAAACTTATCTGTTTGGCAATTTGACCCATGCCGAGGGAGATCGGAAGCGACTAGATGTCGAGGGTAGCGCTACTAATGGGGGTGAGTCGGTATCCAATGGGTTTAGACCCGCTGCCGCAGGCTCATAAAGATGTGGAAAGGATGAAACGTGTGCTGAAACAGCCGCAATTTCGGTTTGAGTTAGTGCAGTGCGTGTGCGATCGCCCGTTGCAAGAGATGCAGGAAACCCTTGAGTTGTTCTTTAAGCAGCGGGTCAGTGATGACCAAATTGTGTTCCTGTTTTGCGGTTATACCTTGCAGGATACCGATGGCAGATTCTATTTCGCGACTCCCAACACAACACTAGACGAGCAAGGCGCGATCGTCAAAGCGCAGCTTATTCCAGTGAGCGTCATCCAGGAGGCGATGGACAGCAGCCCCGCTAAACAGCAGGTTTGCATTTTGGACAGCTACCAGCCAGTCTCAAACCAGCC
>Ga0105048_10007194_pt1 | contig 17891 bp, 18 predicted proteins | sample MAT05_FD_78382 | JGI IMG/M metagenome (GOLD analysis project Ga0105048, IMG submission 78382) | Freshwater microbial communities from Lake Fryxell liftoff mats and glacier meltwater in Antarctica - MAT-05 | ecosystem: Environmental > Aquatic > Freshwater > Ice > Liftoff microbial mat | place...
AGCCCTCCCCTTGCCAAGGGGAGGGAACAGGATTTCCGATCTTCCCCCTTTGCAAGGGGGAATTAAAGGGGGTAAGTCCAACTAGTACCTTTTGCTGGGTATTTTGATTGTCGGAAATCTCCTTAGCAGATCGCCTATGAGAATTAGGGATTGATCCTGATGCTAGCTGAAATATTTTTCCACGACCTCTTCCGCCAAGCCAAAAGATAGGGTCATGCCTGCACCGCTGAGAGCATTAACTATGTTCACTCCAGATTCTAGTTGCTGGATAAATTCTGTTCAATCCATAGAGAATAGCGCGATCGCTCTTACCCATTCCCTCCCAACTAATAGTTCAGGTCAAGGAAAAATCAAGTTTCCGATACTGATAACTCTAATATTATGGCCCACTCCTCTGACGATAGAGGTTGAGATACAAGTTCTAGACCAAAACAATCCCCCGCTGCTTTAGTTAAAGCCTCAATAATTACTGTCGTAGGTAAAGTAATAGATGGAGGTTCTGGAGGCGATGTCTCGAAGACTTTTAAGAATAGGGATTGATCCAGATTCAGCAGCATAGAGCCATGTTGCAAAATAGCATTTCCCCGTCGGAGTTGAGCACTACCGATAAATTTTCCCCCTTGAAGTGTAATTAGGTCTGCCCCTGTAGCCGTGCCGAAGCAACTAGGGTTGTGGATATAGCCCCTCCCGGCATCACCAAAAACTAGTTCTCTGCCCAGCGATCGCCATCCTTCTACCAAAAAACGACAAATATAACAGTAAGCCTCCCGATGAGTTTTCCTTAGGAGTTTCTCCCCAGACATGACTAACATATAAGTTAAATCTCCAGCGTGCAGCACTGCTCTGCCCCCAGTAGGACGGCGCACAATGGCTACAGGCAAAGTATCCCAAAAGGTGGGATAGGATTTCTGGTGATAGCCGAGAGAAATAGTGGGTTGCTCCCAAGTATAAAAGCGGAGGCTAGGAGGTTGCTGACCTTCGATCTGCTGAGTCAAAAGCCAGCGATCGATCGCCATTTGCACCCGACCACTAGCATTAATAGGAGGAATAACCCGCAAAATCATAAAGTATCCCCCTTTTTTGTCACCCCTTTTTCCTAGGAAGAGGGTAGTGTTAAACCGGTCAGGATTTCCCCCGCAGCGCGGGGGAAATCCTTAATAAAAAATCATTACTTCTTTAGGACTACTAGGAAGAGAATCTACAGGGCGGAAATAATTTTGGCTAGGGCAAAATCCTTGGTGGTCAACCCTCCTTGATCATGGGAGGTGAGGCTAATTTTCACTTTGTTGTAGGAAATGTATAAATCGGGATGATGACCCGCTGCTTCCGCCGGGGCAATAATTTGATTAACAAAATTCATCGCCGCTACAAAATCAGAAAACTGGCGATCGCACTGCAACTCTTTCCCTACCACCGACCAGCTTGAGGGCAATTGTTGCGCTTGTTCTTGAATTTCTGTTGCTGTAAGTATCATAAAATTTTCCAGTAAGTTTGCTTATAGTTCCATCCTATCTCAAGCCAATACTTAGCAGAATTTGTTCTTACAATGCTTTGCAAGGACTATTCTAAGCGCAACACTGTCCCATTTTGATTTGTGCGATAAACCCAAGTAGTTTCAGCCTCACGACTACTAATAATTACACGCCAGCCCGGAGTCATAATTTGAGCACACATCTGATCTGCTCTAGCCAAGCCTAAACAAGCATCAGCCCAAGTTCTAGGAATGAAGCTAGTAATAGTAAAGTTTTCGGGAGTGAGACTAGCACGTTGCTGGAGGTCAGTTTGGATCGCGCTTAACACTCTTGGCGGCAGGGCAAGGGCGGGAGTTCCTTGATTGGCTTGATTGGCTTGATTGGCTTGATCGGTAAGGAGAGGAACTTTGCTTAAAGAGAATATTTGATTGTTAAATTTGCTGTAGTTAGCAGCCAAGGCTGAGGTATTAATTTCGCCCCAAAATCCTGTGTGGACAGTAACAACTGCGGTAAAAACTACAGCAAGGATGAATTTTTCTGTATTGATCATAGTTGTAGCTTATAAACAGTTTATAAAGGTAAGGACGTTGCTGCGATCGCTTTAGTTCCAAACCCGCAGATATTGTTAAGAATCCTAGAGCCTTATCTATCAACTTTTAACACCATGCTTAAGCTTGAGTACTACATCCGGTTTTTAGGCAAATTATTTAGATCTTCTAGGATTTTGCGCGCAGATTGATAGCGATCGCGGAAATGAAAACAAATCATCTGGTCAATCAGCGATCGCAAATTATCAGAGATTTCTACAAAACCATGCCAATCTGCTTCTCCAGAAGCCACGTTTATCGGTAAATTTAGGGGATGAACACCGGTGAGAGCCTCTACTGCGATCATTCCTAAGGCGTAGATATCACTGCTAAAATTTGGCTGCCCTGCATACTGTTCTGGAGGAGCATAACCCCGAGTACCAATGGCGATCGTCCAATTTGCTTGCCCTTCCTCTGCCCCTAAGCCCACCTGTCCAGCCACACCACCTAGCTGGAGATGAGGATCCTGCGGCGTAATTTGCTTTACAGCCCCAAAGTCAATTAATACCAACTTTCCTTGAGGAGTCCGCATAATATTGTTAGGCTTAACATCCCGATGAATTACTCCTTGACGGTGGATAAAATCAAGGATAGTTAAGGTTTGTTGCAATAAATCCACCACCGCTGCCTGCTGCCACTGCTGACCTACAAGTAACTCTTCCCCTAGAGGACAGCCGGGAATATATTCCTGGACTAAATAAAAATCAGTTGCTTCTTCAAAGTAGGCAATTAGCCCCGGAATTTGGGGATGAGATCCTACCCGTGCCAAAATCTCTCCTTCATTACGAAATAAACGCCGGGCGATCTGCAAAAATCGGGCATCTTTACGTGCAGGTTGGAGATGCTTGATTACGCAGGTAGCTCCTTGGGGACTCTGGCTATCTTGGGCAAGATAAGTTTTCCCAAAGCCTCCTGAGCCTAGAACTTTACCAAGGAGGTAACGCCCGTTGTCTAGGGTTTTTGGAGATGGAGGCGGCTGGGGAGGTAGGATCGCTGTCGATTCTAGGGATGGTTCGATAATTCCTTCGGGGGGCAGGGCTGTAGTGGCCCAGTCGGTTTCTGGTGTTTGTCTAAGCTGATCAATAGAAGTGGGTCTTTCTTGAAGCAAGCTCCGTAGCAAGGCGAGATCCTCTTCTTGATGCTGTAGTTGTTGGGCAATCGCCCGGGCTTGTTGTCGCTGGAGATAAAGCTGATAACCTCCTACCCCAAAAATACTTAAAGCCCAGCCCAAACCTGTTGCCACGACAGGAAACCAACCTCCCACAAAAAAGACACCCCCCATCACCCCTAACCCCAAGAGCCCTTGACCTCCCAAAATCCCTAATCGATAACGATAATTTAAGCCCGTAGCGATCGCCCCCGCCATCGACCAAGCAACAATCAACACCAACTCCCCTGCTTCTGGCAAATACCACAAGAGCCGCCGTCCCCCCAAAGCCGTGCTGACCAATTGACTGGCAACTTGAGCATGAACTACGACCCCCGGCATTCGTTGGGTAACGTTTCCTTGACTGTAGGGAGTATAAAAAGCATCATCAATACTGGGTGCAGAAGCCCCAATTAAAACCATCTTTCCCTCTACTTGCGATCGGGTGAGCTTACCTTGCAGCACATCTTGGAGAGTAACGATCTGGTCTGTAGGGCTACAGGGCGTTAGGTTTGTCGCTCCACAACGATAATTAAGTAGAAGCTGATAGCCTTCGGTTTCTACCTGCTGATAGCCTCCGGCAGCTTTGGATAAGCGGGGAAAGGATATTTTGTTGAGTTGTAACTCTCCTTGGGCAGTGAGATTCGGGGCAATGCGCTGCTGCTGGAGGTATAAACGGGCCATCTGAAACCCCAGAGAATAGTTAGTTTGACAGGGAGAACTCTCCGATGGCTCCCCAAAAATCAAGGCTCTTCGCACAATTCCCCCACTATCTACGGGAATATTAGCGAAACCTTGGCGCTGAATATTAACTCCAGTTGGTGGAGCTACTCCGGGATTTTGATCACTGCTTAATAAACAAATCGGCGCAATAAATTTATTGGTTGTCAGGAGCTGACTTAATTTTTCATGGCCGGGTTCTACAGGAATATTGCGATAAATATCCAGCCCAATCCCCGCCGGTTCATAGCGATCGATCGCCGTCAAAACTTGGTACAGGATTTCCCCAGAAGGGGGCCACTGTTGCAAAGATTTAATATCCGCCTCGGTGACTTGCACAATCAATAGGCGAGGATCCGGCTCTTCCCTAGGGCGCAGGGATAACATCCGGTCATAAACCACCAATTCTGCCACTTCTAACCAGCCCCCTAGCCTTGCCAAACTTACTCCTCCACTCACAAGGAGACTAATACCTAAGATTGGGATTATAGGGGAGTTTTTCCCCTTGCCATGACGATGGAGGGCTGAAAATCGAGCAGAGATTTGAGTGGAAATTTGACGATAAATAGATAGCAAATTCGGCTAGGGGCTAAAATATTTGTTCTTACTAATACCCAAATCTTAACCCACCGATGAATTATGATGATCTGTTTACTCAGATTCGAGAACTTGTGTTCCACCATTCCCCTAGCGGTATGGAAGGGGAGATCGATCGCTTCCTGCTGCAAACTTTTGCTGATCTGGGGGTAGAGGCTTGGCAAGACCAAGCGGGAAATATTATTGCTAAGATTCCGGGGCGGGATACCAGTCGGGCGATCGCCATTACTGCCCACAAAGATGAGATTGGAGCGATGGTGAAATCTATCCGGGACAAGGGAAGGGTCGAAGTCCGCAAGCTGGGAGGATCTTTCCCGTGGGTCTACGGAGAAGGAGTTGTAGATTTGCTAGGAGACCACGCCACCATTTCTGGCATCCTCTCCTTTGGTTCCCGCCATATTTCCCACGAATCTCCCCAAAAGAAACAGCAAGAAAATGTACCGGTGCGCTGGGAAACAGTGTGGATCGAAACCAAATGCACCCCCGATCAACTAGCCGCTGCTGGAGTTCGTCCCGGCACACCGATGGTGGTAGGCAAACACCGCAAGGAACCCCTGCGTCTCCAAGACTACATTGGCAGCTATACCCTAGATAACAAGGCTTCGGTGGCAATTCTCTTAAGTTTGGCAGCACGAGTTAAGGAGGCTGCCGTGGATACTTATTTAGTCGCCTCTGCCAAGGAAGAAGTAGGTGCTTTGGGGGCTTTGTACTTTACTCAGAACCAGAAATTAAGCGCCCTGATCGCCCTAGAAATTTGCCCCTTAGCCCCGGAGTATCAAATTATTGAGGGAGAAATTCCGGTGATTTTAGTCCAAGATGGCTACGGACTTTACGATCGCGGCTTAAACGCAGAACTAGAACAAGCGGCTAAAGCTGGAAATATACCCTATCAACTAGCAATGATTACCGGGTTTGGCAGTGATGCCTCGATCGCCATGAAATTTGGTCATGTGGCAAGGGCAGCGTGCTTGGCTTTCCCCACTCAAAATACCCACGGCTACGAAATTGCCCACCTAGGGGCGATCGACAATTGTCTCAAAATCCTAGAATCCTACTGCCAAATAGACTTCCCCTAAAATTTAGAAGAATCCCTGTAGGGGCGCAAGGCTTTGCGCCCTCTTCCGCTGGATTTAGACAATCAACTATCACTACATCAAAAATTACGCTTAAAATAGAGGAAATCTCTGCTAGCGATCGCCCAAAACTAAATCTTTAAAACTCATGATTAGTTTCCCAATTAATTCTCCATCATTAATCTCTACCGTGCCTCTAGAAACATGGGTAGAAGCAAGTTGGGAAGATTTCCTGACTTTTGCTGATGACCCCGCTTTAGAAAAAGGTAAATTTTATTATGATGATGGTTACATGAGGATTGAAATGGCTCCTGTAGGGATTTCCCATAGTTATGATGACTCTACTATTTCAATGCTGATTATGCTTTTTGCTACCCTGAAATCTATTCCCATCAAAGGACTTAGCAACCCTAGCATCAGAAAAGCAGGTATCCGGGAGTGTCAACCAGATAAGGCTTTCTATATTGGTGCTGATCTTACTCCTCCTCTTCATAGCAATTCTATTCTGAGGTTAGATCGCCCAGATCAGAGAGATATGCCCAACTTAGTTATAGAAATTGCCGTTACTAGCTTATTAGATGACACTACTCGAAAATTGCAACTATATCGTAAGTTTGGAGTCAAAGAATACTGGGTTGTGGATGTGAATAACTGCCAAGTTCAAGTTACCAATTTAACTACAGGGGAAGAAATTACTACCTCTCATCTTTTGCCGGGATTGGCGATCGCCACCGTAGAATCTGCCCTGATGCGATCGCGCACGGGCGACTATGGTGCAGTTATGCGTTGGCTCCTCACCATTTTTTCTGAAAATAAGGAATAATAACTACTACTTACAAATTTTAAAAACCTATCTATGAATATTTTTATTGCCGGAGCTAGTCGGGGTGTGGGGCGAGAGATCGCGCAGATTTTAGTTAAGCATCCCGATCGCTACACAGTTACAGCCCTAGTGCGATCGCCCAACCCAGAACTAGAAGCCATGGGAATTAAAGTTATCTTAGGAGATGCCCTAGATGCCACAGCCGTAACTCATGCCATGAATGCCCAACCAGTTGAGGTGGTGATTAGTACGATCGGTGGCTTACCAAAAGATGGAGTTCGAGCGGATTATCTGGGCAATAAAAACTTAATCGATGCTGCCGTGCAAGCCGGAGTGGTCGGTGAGCGGAATCGAACCGTGGAGAAATTTATCCTCATCACCTCTTTAGGAACAGGGAATAGTGCTGCCGCGATCCCTCCTCCAGCTTACGAAACCCTGAAACCAGTATTACTAGAAAAAGAACAGGCAGAAAATTATTTGATTAATAGTGGATTAAAATATACTATTATTCGTCCCGGCGGCTTAAAGTCTGAGCCTGCTACCGGAACGGCTGTGCTGACCACAGATCACCATGTAGCGGGTTCCATCCATCGAGCCGACGTGGCAGCCTTAGTATGTCGTTGCGTAAATTCTGCTGCTAGTAATGGTAAGACCTTGGCAGCGTTCGATCGCACCCTGATCTACGGCACTCCAGAATTTACTGAATTTATTCCCTAAGCTGCGTAAAATATGGATGAATTATCTTCTTCACAAGAATTAGCCGCTCTACGGCAGCGGGTCACCGAACTAGAGGCGGAAGTGGAGTCACAGGAACATCTCAAAATCATTCTAGACCACTTGCCCTATCGAGTCTGGCTTAAAGATATAAATGGAGTTCACCTGATGGCAAATCGGCAGTTTTGTCAGACCACAGGCAAGAATATTCAGGAAGTTTTGGGGAAAACTGATCTAGAGCTATGGCAATTCACCGATGCAGAAAGATTTCGCCGAGAGGACTTAGCAGCGATCTCATCCCAGATATCTATAGTCCTAGAGCAATTAGTTACAACTGTTGATGGTGGAGAACAGTGGTTTTCTACTATCAAAACTCCTGTTTATACCTCAACTTCTCAATTGCTTGGCATTGCGGGTCTATCCTTTGATATTACCGATCGCAAAAATGCTGAACTTGTCCTAGAAAATCTCAAAAATGATCTAGAAACCAGAGTTCAGGAGCGTACTGCCGCCTTAGAGAAAGAAGTGGAGCAACACTGTCAGAGTGAAGAACGTTTTCGAGAGATCAGTGAAGCAGCCGGGGCTTATCTCTGGGAACTAGATGCCCAGAGCAAATATACCTTTGTGACGGAAGAGGCAAAATTAGTCAAAGGTTACTCTCCTGAAGAACTTTTAGGGCGCTCTCCCCTAGAATTTATGCCTTCAGAAGATGCCACCCAAACTAGGGTAGTTCTTGAGCAAGCCATAGTTCAAGGAAGTAGATTTCGTCTCGAACATCGGGATATTCTACCTAATGGTGAAATAGTTTGGGAAGAAGTGAATGGATTGCCAGTTTTCAATACCCAAGGAGCTATTATCGGTTTCCGGGGCGCGGGGCGGAGTATTACCGATCGCAAGCAAGCAGAGCAAAGACTCCATCAAGCCAACGCCCAACTAGAGCTAAAAGTTCAAGAGCGAACTAATAGTCTCCGGCAGACTATGAAAGACCTCGCCGCCAGTGAAGCAACCCTCCAAGAAGCACAACAAATGGCGCATCTGGGGAGTTGGCGGCTAAATGCCCTCACTCAAGAGGTTTCTTGGTCTGATGAAATGTTCCGCATTTTTGGTATGAACCCCGGTCAACCAGTCCCGGAACTGGAAGAACGGCAGAAGTATATCCACCCTGAAGATGTATCTGCATGGCAAAAGGTAATTTATGAAGCAATGCACCACAATAGCCCCTACGAAATTGAATTTCGCTACTTCCGGGGTGGTGAAGATTTACGATATCTGCGGGCTAGTGGTAGACCTATCAGTAACGATCGCGGGGAAGTAGTCCGGCTGGTAGGAACAGTGCTGGATATTACCGATCGCAAACAGGCAGAGTTAAGTCTACAACAAGTTAACGAAGCTCTGGAACTCCGGGTAGAAGTCCGCACGCGAGAACTTCAGGAAATTGTTGCCGATTTAGAAAACACTCTCCAAGAACTTAAAACAGCCCAGTCAAGATTAATTCAAAGTGAAAAAATGTCTTCCCTAGGACAATTAGTGGCGGGAGTTGCCCACGAAATTAATAACCCTGTAAATTTCATCTACGGCAATCTCAACTATGCCAGCGAATATACAGACAAACTCCTCCGATTATTACAAACTTACCAAAAAAATTATCTCGAACCTGCCGCTGAAGTGAGCCAAGTTGCTGACGATATAGACTGGGAATTTATAGTAGAAGATATGCCAAAATTGATTGCTTCTATGAAAATTGGAGCAGAACGAATTCAGAAAATCGTCCTTTCTCTGCGTACCTTCTCTCGCACAGATGAAGCAGACCTTAAATCTGTAAATATTCACGAAGGTATTGATAGCACTCTGATGATTTTGCAGCACCGTATCAAAGCAAAACCAAATTTACCAGCCATTGAAATAGTCAAACAATACAATAATATACCCCCAGTGGAATGCTATCCGGGGCAATTAAATCAGGTATTTATGAATATTCTGAGTAATGCGATCGATGCCTTAGAAGAAAGAGATGAAGCGCGATCGCAGCTGGGGTTGCCCCAATCGCTAACAGACATAACAGATCACCCTAGTTGCATCTGGATCACCACTGAAGTTCAGGAGACAACCATACGTATTAGCATCAAAGATAATGGCGCAGGTGTCCCCCCCCAAGTGCTACAACGCCTATTCGATCCTTTTTACACCACCAAAGAAGTTGGTAAAGGTACAGGAATGGGGCTATCTATCAGCTATCAAATCATCACAGAAAAACATAAGGGAACCTTAGAATGTCATTCTGAACCCGGAGGTGGAGCCGAATTTATTATCCAAATTCCGGCTTAACTGGTAACGTAACGATAACATTCTATTTAAACGAAGCTGTCATAGACTTAAAATAAATGGGTACTTCTTAAGTATAGTAAATCACTTATCTTTCGCCCAATTAAAATTATCCCCTTCCTCGGTAAGTAGCAACTCCGGGATCGGGTATCCAAACTCCAGCAGGAGGTACATTTGTTTGGTAGAAAATATCGATCGGGATGCCACCCCGGGGATACCAATACCCGCCGATCCTTAATCAATTAGCCCGGATTCCTAAATTAACTGATTCCTCCCCAGAAAAGCCTAAATCCTCAAATACATTATCATTCTCTGCAATAATACCTGTTGATCTAGAAATAGTCATATTTTCCCTTTAATATATCTTGGTATCCCTCTCCACAAAATTATCAACTATCAACCTGGAGTTCTCTAACTGCCTTAAATCATTAACTAATTATATTTGATCCAACTCCTGTCCCCTAACCATCGATAATTAGCTGATAATCTGCAATAACTAAAAAAATAACTATTAGGAAAAAAAATATGTTGATGTGGTTGAGTTTAGCAAAAAGAAGATTATGGCCGATCGCGCGTTTTTTGGTTTTGGCTTGTCTGTGCTGCTTAATGGTGGTGAGTTGTGGCGGTACAAATAATAATACTAAAAGCCCTAGTGCTAATAGTTCTGGAGCCGGGGCTGACCGCCTCATCGTCGCCTCGGTAGAACAACCCCGCACCCTCGACCCCGCCGATGGTTATGAAGTTGCCATCAGCGATATCATCACCAGTCTAGGCGATCGCCTCTATACCTACAAAGAGGACACAGAGGAAATTATCCCGCAGCTAGCCACCGCCCTGCCCAAAATTAGCGAAGACGGGTTGACCTACACCATGCCCCTGCGTCAAGGCGTAGTATTTCATGATGGGGAAGTTTTTAATGCGAAGGCGATGGCTTTTTCTCTGGAAAGATTTGTCAAAAATGGTGGCAAACCTAGCACTCTGCTCTCCACCGTGATGGAATCAGTCCAAGCCACCGGAGATTACGAACTGACTATTAAGCTCAAGGCTACTTTTGCTCCCTTCCCGTCCTTGTTAGCTTTTCCAGGGATGTGCGCCGTCTCTCCCAAGGCTTACCAGATTGGACAAGGAAAGTTTAAACCCAATGAATTTATTGGTACTGGCCCCTATAAATTGGTTTCCTTTACGCCGAATTTAGTCAAGGTTGATGCCTTTGATAAATACTGGGGTGATAAGCCCGCCCTCAAAGGGATCGATTTTACGATGCTGGGTAATTCTGCTAATTTATATAATTCCTTCACCACAGGCGCGATCGATGTCACGTTTCGAGATTTGGAACCTTCTCAAATAGTGAGCCTGAAACAAGAAGCCCCTATTAAAGGATTTCAGCTTCTAGAAAAATCTAGTACTGGTATTCATTATCTGGCTCTGAATAGGAATGCTAAACCCTTGGATCAACTAGAAGTCCGTCAAGCGATCGCTGCAATTATCGATCGCCCTTTGATCATCGATCGCGTATACAAAAAGCTCGCCGATCCCGCCTATTCGATCGTCCCTGCCAACTTTGCTACTAGTGTTCCTGTTTTCAAGGCTCCCTATGGGGATGGAAATGTCGCCAAAGCGAAGGAACTCCTCACTAAGGCTGGATTCTCTAAAGCTAAACCCTTTGAGCTAGAAATTTGGTACTCCTCCAATTCTTCCGAACGGGAAGCGACTGCTGCTCTGCTCAAAGAATATGTTGCCCAAAAGCTAGAGGGAATCATGACTATCAAACCCCAAGTAGTCGAATCTACTACTTTATTTTCTAATGTTGAAAAAGGGATTTATCCTAGCTATTTAATTTCTTGGTTTCCCGATTTTGCGGATGCAGATAATTACCTTGCTCCCTTCTTTAACTGTGATAAAGGTTCAGTAGAAAAAGGTTGTGAGGAAGGAGATAGCAAAACCCAAGGTTTCTTCTACTACAGCGAAGAAATGCTAAAACTAATCAAAGCCGAGCGTCAGGAAAAAGACCCCGCCAAGAGAAAACAACTAATTGCCCAAGCTCAAGAACTAATAGCAAAAGATGTTCCCCTAGTTCCTCTCTGGCAAGAAAAGCAATTTGCCTTTGCCCAAAAGAACATCAAAAATGTCAATATAAATCCTATCTTAGGTTTACCTTTGGGGAAGATGAGTAAGGGTTAGATTAGGGAATCTGGCGATCGCAGATGAAAGGGCGCAAAGCCTTGCGCCCCTACAGATTTTCACAGGGGTTTGATTTGGGTTTGATTTGGGATAATTTTTTATAGCAATCTATGGCAACGGAGAAAATAGCGATCGGACAAGGTGGCGAAAATTTAGTTAGAGAACTTCTCCTTCAACAGGGCTGGGCTATTCACCAGCAAAATTGGCACTGTCCTTGGGGAGAGCTGGATCTGATTGCCGAGCGCGATCGCACCTTAGCTTTTATAGAAGTGAAAACTCGGCGGCGTTCTGGTTGGGATGCCGGGGGAGTGATGGCAGTGAGGCGATCGAAGCAAGAGAAACTGATTAAAACAGCGGCTTTATTTCTGGCGAAATATCAAGAATTAAGCGAACTAAATTGTCGTTTTGATATAGCTTTAGTCAGCTATTTTTGCGATCGCTCTTTCTATGAAAATAGTCGGGAATCTAATTATCGGTTTCACCTCCAAGACTATCTAGAAAATGCTTTTATCCCGGAAGATTTTTAGAATAACTTCGTAATGGAAGCGAGAAAATTAAACGCACCTATAGCAAGAAGATTAAACTTCATACCCATCTTAATTATTAAAATAATTGATATAGATATTATGCATCGATACCAAGAATAAGAACAGGAATATCAATATCTGATACTCCGCGATGATGTAAGTTCCATGCAACCTGCTCAAAATAAGAAACGCCCATACTCATCTCATCTGCAAAGTTCTTTACTGGCACAATTTCAATTCCAGTATTAATAACACTCATATTGTTAAAAGTATTCATCTTTGCACAAACATTATAAACCATGAATGCATATTTTCCTAATTGAACTTCAACTCCCAATTTTATTCCAGGCTTTACAAAATCCATATCACGGAATGGTTTTGTACTTGATGATTTAGTCGAAGTATATTCAGGTAAATATTCTCCATAAATATATTCGCATTTAATTTTGTGATTTGTCCATCCAATTCTTGCAAATTTAGTCTTGAATGCTTTGTTAATTTCTATTGGGGCGAAAAGCATTTTTCCCATGGGAGCATCCCAATTTCGTAAAAACACTGATGAAGAATTCCAAAACCCTTACGCTGCCCTTAAGCAAAATGGTATATCTGCAAAAGTGGGATGCTCCCTTTCCCATCATCGTTTTTTCTGTACTTTCTTTTATCTTATATAGTGATGAATCAATTGAATTTATAATAGTTACAATTTGTGTTTATTCAACACCATAGTGTTCCTCAACAGCTTTCTTTCCACCATTGAAATCATATTTTGCAACTATTTTCATGAAGATATTTTCTAATGTTTATTAAGCCATTCAATTGGAACTTGTGCTACCTTTTCATATCCTGTAGATTTATGTACTGGTTTGCCAAGAGGTCGTATTTTCAATGTTCCTGAATAGAAAGCATTGATACGATCTTTAGCAATTCCTAAGTATTTTGGCTCACGATCAATTATCATTCCTTTACGATTATGTTTGATTGCAGCTATTAAGCTTGAGCCAACTCCACCAAAAGGATCGAGAACCCAATCTTGTTCATTAGTTAGGGCTAATATACATCGTTCAATTAACTCAATAGGAAACTGACAAGGATGCTCGGTTTTTTCAGGATGGTTTGATTTTACATTAGGAATCTCAATAATGCCAGATTCCCATTCTTGACATATTAATTTCCAATAATCAGATGGATTTTTTCCGAGAGGATTTCCACTTGGCTGACCAATTTTCTTACCTTTATAATGCAGTTTACCGGGATATTTAGAAGGAACTCTAACTGAATCCAAATTAAATGTATGATTTTTTGTTTTTGTAAACCAGAGTAAAACTTCGTATCTTCCAGAAAATCTATTAGATGCATGAAGTCCATGATCAAAGTGCCAAACTATCCTGTTGCGTAGTTGCATCCCTAGAGACTTAAAAATCGGGTAAAAGTAAATATCTAAAGGAAAAACTTCTCCCTTGTCAATAAAATTACCAACTTGCCAAACAATACTTCCATCAGTTGTTACTAATCGACATAATTCTGTGATAATTTCCTGTTGCCAACTAAGGTAGTGTTCAAGGGCAGTTTGTTTTTCATATTCCTTTCCTATATTGTATGGAGGAGAGGAAACAATTAACTTAAATGTATTATCTGGTAGTTGTTTTAGCTCAGTAAGTGTTTCACTTTCTTTCAACACAACGTGACTGTCTTTTTGAAAGTGCGAATAAATTTCGTAGGAGTTTATCATAATTCTAACTATCTGTGCGATCCTGATAATACTTTACAGGATTTGACCTTTTAGGGCTAGGGTGGTTGGTATAACAGTATAATTATCTCTGGAATTTACATAAAATTTCTTATAAGTCAACTAGAGACAAAAAATCATGAGTCAATCTGTAGACCCGGCTGTGGTGATGAAACAAGAAGTCGGCAAAGCTGCGGCTAACTTGGTGGTATCAGATACGATCGTAGGCTTGGGCACTGGTTCTACTACTGCCTTTGCGATCGAATACCTGGGCGCTCGGTTAAAAAGTGGAGAAATCAAAAATATTCAAGGGATTCCTACCTCCTTTCAAGCCGAAGTTTTGGCAAAACAGTACGGTATTCCCCTAACTACTTTAGATGCGGTCGATCGCATTGATATTGCCATTGATGGAGCCGATGAAGTTGATCCTCAGAAAAATTTAATTAAAGGGGGCGGGGCTGCTCATACCCGCGAAAAAATTGTCGATAGCCTAGCAACTCAGTTTATTGTGGTGGTGGATAGCTCAAAATTGGTAGATAAATTAGGGTCTACTTTTAAGCTGCCCGTAGAAGTGATCCCCATGGCGATGACTCCGGTGATGCGGGCGATCGCCAAGCTAGGCGGCCAACCCGAACTCCGCATGGGTATTAGAAAAGCTGGTCCCGTAATTACCGATCAAGGCAACATGGTAATTGATGTGAAATTTGATTCTATTCCCGATCCTGCTGCCCTAGAGAAAACCCTAAATAATATTCCGGGAGTATTAGAAAATGGTTTATTTGTAGGGGTTACTACTAAGGTCTTAGTTGGGGAAGTTGTTGATGGTAAACCCGTAGTTAGAGAATTTTAATTAGAGAATTTTAAAATGCTATTTCATATCGGGGCTTTTCAGTTAGATACTGATAGCAAAAAAATAACTCTTTGGCATAATCTGGCAGCGCAAACAAGACTACTAGTAATTCTAATTTTCCTCTTAGGAATTGTCTTAACTCCCAATGGTAGTTGGTTTCACTGGTCAATTTATGCGATCGTAATTCTTGGCTTAGTAATCCTAACGAGAGTGAAAATCAACATCATCCTCCGCCGTGTAGCCGTGGAATCGGTATTTTTGGGAGTAGCCCTCGTGGGTACTTTATTTCGGAGCGGTGGAGAGGTGCTATGGCGTTGGGGGTGGCTCCAAGTTACTAGTGAGGGATTAATTATTTTGGGGAGTATTTTTACTAAAGCACTCCTTTCTTTAATACTTCTCAATTTATTAACTATGACCACTGCTATTCCTGATTTATTAAAGGCTCTTTTAGTATTGCGAACTCCTCCTTTATTAGTCGCCATTATGGTGTCTATGTACCGTTACATTAATGTATTAATTCGAGAGTCACAAGCTATGCAAAGAGCCGCAGCATCCAGAAATTTTCAGGGTAGAGATTCGTGGCAACGGCTGGTTGTAGGCAATATAGTTGGTTCGTTATTTGTACGTACTTACGATCGCGGGGAGCGAGTCTATCAAGCTATGTTATCTCGTGGTTATCAAGGTATTCCTACTCCAGAAATCCCTTCTAAAATGAAATTCAAAGATAAATTAGCGATCGCTATAACCATAATATTTGTTGGTCTTAGCAAATTTTCTCTACTGCTTAAAGTTGCCTAAAGCTCGGCTGGTGAGAATCAGACCAATTACTAAAGATGGCATGAGGACGATCGCTAAAACTGCCAGAGGGCCAGTAGTTGGGTCAATCCATAATCCTGCGGCTTTGATCAACAGAGCGATCCCCAGAGAAAGCAAGAAAACTTTAGTTATAAACCCAGTTTGGTTATTCATAATAGGGTAGTCCTAAAAGAGTAATAATTTTTTAGTCAGGATGTCTCCCCCGCGCTGCGGGGGACATTCTTACCGATTTAGCACTATTCACAATAGTCAGGATGTCTCGGGAGCATCCCACTTTTGCAGATATACCATTTTGCTTAACGGCAGCATAAGGGGTTTGGAATTCTTCACCAGTGTTTTCATGAAAGTGGGATGCTCCCGTAAGGTGGGCATTGCCCACCCTACTTATTGAGTCTGCGCGTAAGTCCTATAGAAATAGAACAGACAAAGGAGCATCCCACTTTTGCAGATATACCATTTTGCTTAACGGCAGCATAAGGGGTTTGGAATTCTTCACCAGTGTTTTCACGAAAGTGGGATGCTCCCTTTGGAATTCTTCACCAGTGTTTTCACGAAAGTGGGATGCTCCCGGATGTCTCCCCCGCGCTGCGGGGGACATTCTTACCGGTTTAGCACTATTCATAATAGTTAGGTAATTATGTTTGTTAAAAATATTTTCATCTATCCAATTAAAGGATGTCAAGGTATTAGTTTAGATTTAGCAGAGGTCACTACCAAGGGTTTTGCTTGGGATCGCGAGTTGATGGTGGTAGATGCTAAGGGTAAGTTTTTAACCCAAAGAGATTGCCCCCAGTTAGCTACAATTCAGGTAGCTATTAATGATAATCATCTTACTTTATCAAAGCCAAATCATGATTCCTTTACTTGGCAACCTAATTTTACAGGAAGTAGGCGATCGATAGAGGTTTGGAGCTATCAAGGTCAAGCCATCGATCAGGGCGATCGAGTCGCTACTTGGTTAAAAAAGGCTCTAGGTTTAACCACAGAAGTTCATTTAGTTCGTCAATCTCCTCAGCATTCTAGAATAGCCAATCCTAAATATACTAAACGTGATGATGCCACTGTTAGTTTCGCTGATGCTTACCCTCTTCTGGTAACTGCTACGGCTTCTTTAGAGGAATTAAATCGCCGTTTAGAAGAAACTTATTCTGATAGTAATCAGCAGATACCCATGAATAGATTTCGTCCTAATATTATTCTCGAAACTAATACACCGTTTGTAGAAAGTGACTGGTCTACTTTACAAATTGGAGCGATTATTTTTGATTTAGTAAAACCTTGCGATCGCTGTATTGTCACCACTACAGACCAGCTTACCGGAGAACGGAATAACTTCAAAGAACCCCTCAAAACCTTAAGTAAATTTCGGCAATTCCCCGGCGGAATTATGTTTGGTGAAAACATGGTACCAAGGAATGTGGGCACTATCAAAGTTGGTGAGCAAGCTTTTATTTAATGTGAGTTCGGGATAATCTAGAACCCACTCTTACGAGAAGCAAGCTACACCCTAGTCCTCTCCCAGAACGGGAGAGGGAACAAGAAAAATATCTCTTACTCCCCTTCTCCCACAGGGGGAGAAGGGGTTAGGGGATGAGGGGGATTTCTTAACCCAAACTGACGTTAGTTAGATGCAGATAAAAATTCTCGTAAACCCTTGCCCTGGGTCCTAGCGATCGCTGGGCGGATTTTCGATAATAAAATCGGCGATCGTATTCGAGGCTTCCTTAAGACTTGTACCCGTTTCTGTCCGGTATAATTTAATTGTTGTTATTAAATAGCACTGGTTTAGTAATTTATCTCTGCAATCTAGTTATGGAAACCACCCAAATTACAGCACAATTTGTCCAAGTTCCCCACGGCAGCCTCTCGATCGCCGCTTACCTTACTAAACCGGAAACTCCAAAACCCTTGCCCGCAATTATTGTCTTGCAGGAAATTTTTGGGATCAATCCTCATATTCAGGATGTCACCGAGAGATTTGCCCGCCTAGGTTATGTAGCTATTGCCCCAGCTCTTTTCCAACGCACTGCCCCCAATTTTCAGGAAGGCTATACGAAAGAAGGCCTTAAGATCGGGCGAGGCTACTCCCAACAAACCACGGCGGCGGAGCTTTTGGGAGATATTCAGGCAACTATTGATTATCTCAAAACCGAAAATCTGGTAAAAGAAGGGGCGATCGGCTGCCTTGGATTTTGCTTTGGTGGTCACGTTGCCTATCTCGCAGCTACTCTTGCAGCTATTAAAGCCACAGCCTCCTTTTATGGGGCTGGTATTACCCAGCGAACTCCCGGTGGTGGGGATCCTACGATTACCCATACTCCAGAAATTGCCGGGAA
>Ga0105048_10007195_pt1 | contig 17888 bp, 12 predicted proteins | sample MAT05_FD_78382 | JGI IMG/M metagenome (GOLD analysis project Ga0105048, IMG submission 78382) | Freshwater microbial communities from Lake Fryxell liftoff mats and glacier meltwater in Antarctica - MAT-05 | ecosystem: Environmental > Aquatic > Freshwater > Ice > Liftoff microbial mat | place...
CAGCTGCAGCACGTCGGATCGCGGCGGCGTCCACGGCGGCACAGACTCCGGACAGTTCGGCTGCACGCGTGGCACGCTCAGCGTGACGATGCCCGGTGCCGTGCCGCCGAAGCGGGCATCGCCAATCCGCACCGTCGACGCGTCTTCCAGTCGCCACACCGGGACGCGCAGGAAGCGCAGCGCAGCGCTGGTCGTGCAGCTCGTCTGGCGAAGCAGCGACAGTTCGGCGATCGATGCGCTCCACTCGCGGTCCCACTGCACTGCCCGTGTCGACAGACGTGTGGACGCGGAGAATGTCGGCCCCCCGTTGCCCGTCACGGCGCATGATCCGGGGTTCACGAGCGCAGGTGCTGCGCTCACACGCGCCATCTGCACGACGTAGCGGTCACCCGTACGCTCGACGGTGATCACCGCGCTGCACAGTGGGTTGGCTGGCAGCGGCGTGACCACCACGTCGAGCAACTCGGCGCCGGTCGCGCGGGCGTGTACCGCGTGCGCGACCGTGGCTCTGGCAACGCTGGTACCCGCAGCCATGGCCACCGTGACGGTGATCCAGGCACCCAGCGACACGAAGGCTCGCGCAGGCGGCGTCAACGCCCGGACGGCGAGCACCGCCACCACGGCCCCCACCGACAGCGCCGCCGCAGCCTCGACGGAGACCAACGACACCCACCACGCCAGCGCCAGTCCTGCGAGCAGCACGAGTACGAGGAGTCCACGTGCGAGACGGCTGGTGGAGGCAGCAACCAGCGTCGGGATGGTGACCACCCAGAACCACGGTTCGACGATGAAGACCGAGTCGCCATAGAACCAGCGCGAGTCGAACGGCCAGAACGGATGAATCCCGTAGCTGTTCGTCCAGTCGAGCAGGAGATGGCTCATCGTGCTGATGACGAGGGTGGCGAGCAGCCACGACCTGTCGGTACCGGTGAGCGCCGAGTGCGACGCCCGGCGGAGGACGACCAGCGCGATCGCCCAGAGTGCCATGGCACCAACCAATGCAAGCACCACGGTGTGTGTGTACCCGCGGTGGTGCAGCATGTACGCCAGCGGATCACCACCGGCGCCCGAGTAGAGCAGGTCGGCATCGGGGAGGTTGGCGCCGACCATCGCGGCAATCGCGGTGATGGTGCGCCCCCGGCGCCGTGAGGAGGCTGGCGCATCGCGCTCGGGGTCGGTGGCAGCTTCGCGATGGCGGAGTTGATACGCGCACTCGGCGATGAGCAGGCCGGCGAGGGCGTGGGTGACATTGTCCATGCGATGGCTATCGGCTGCGTAGAAATCCGGCGACGGCGGGGAAGTATATTCTCCCCGGCAGCGCTGCGAGATGATTTGCTCGTCAGGAGAGGTGACTCGCGGGTTGCACTGGAGTCAGCGACGCATCGAGGTCTGCCGCGACAGTCGGAAACTGCCTCGTCGGCTCCGCACGAGCACAGTGCCACGAAGAACCAGTCGCCGTCGTGCTTCTGCCCAGCACCATCTCACGCCAACCGTGCACAGATGCCACACCGATTCCGTCCGCCCGTTCTGTCCCTCGCACTGCTTTTCATCGGAACGTGTGACCTGGCGGCCCAGGCGCCACAGGGCAGTCCGAGTCCGGCAGTCACGCCGGTGCGTTTGACGTTTGTCGGCGACGTGAATCTCGGCACCATCACGCTCCCGGCCGGTCTTCCTGCGAACGATGGGCGCGGCTTGCTCGACGCGGCACATTCGGCACTGCGCGGTGACATGGTCATCGCGAACCTCGAGGGGCCGTTCGTGGATGGTGGCCGGTCGTCCAAGTGCAGTCCGAGGTCCACCGCGTGTTACGCGTTCGGGACGCCGGTACGGTACGCCGCGCGGCTGCGCGACGCCGGCGTGACCCATGTGAATCTCGCGAACAACCACAGCAATGACTTCGGCGAGGCAGGACGAACGACGACACGAGCCGCACTGACGGCGCTGGGAATCCGATACTACGGGCAGGGGAGCGGTGTTCGCACCGACACCGTGCAGGTCGGAGGCGTCGCCCTCCGCATTGCGTTCGTGGGCTTCGCCACGTCGCCCGGCATGCTGCACGTGCGCGACATTCCCACTGCGCGGACGGTCGTGGCAGGCGCGCGCCGTCACGCCGACATCGTCATCGTGACCATGCACGCGGGTGCCGAGGGGTCGCGCGCGGCCCATGTGCCGGACGGGCCGGAGCGCTTCGTCGGCGAAGATCGTGGCGACCTCCGGCGTTTTTCCCGCGCCGTCATCGATGCAGGGGCGAGTGTCGTGGTCGGACATGGCCCGCACGTCCTGCGAGGCATGGAGTGGTACGACGGGGCCCTGATCGCGTACTCGCTCGGCAACTTCGTCACGGCGGCGGGCTTCGAGCTCGACGCACCGAAGAATCTGACGGCGGTCCTGCAGATCGATCTGGCCCGAACCGGCCAGGTGACCGGCGCGCGCGTCGTGCCGTTCATTCAACGGACGGGGCGTGGCGTAGCGGCTGACAGCAGTGGAGCCACGTTGTCGTTCATTCGGAAGCTTTCGCGCGAGGACTTCGGTGCGACGGCGATCGTCCTCGATGCGGACGGCTCGATTCTTCCGCAACCTGCTCGGCCTCGCCGATAGCTGGTGACGGTGTCACGCACCGCACCTGTCTCACGTCGCGAGCAGCGCAATGACGGGGGTGGCCATTGGTGCCGTTTCCATTTTGCATTTCCAACGCCGGCGGCCGGGATGCTCCGACCGGCGACTGCTTCCCGAACTTCGTTTGCGCGCCACTAGGCGAGCAGCGCTCGCGTGGCCTCGTGCTGCGGTGCCTCGAGCACCTGACGCGCCGCTCCTTCCTCGACGACGACGCCTGCCGCAAGCACGATCACGCGGTCCGCGACCTCCTTGGCAAACTCGAGATCGTGCGTCGTGATGAGGAGACCGCGTCCACCCTGCGCCAGCAGGCGCAGTGACTCCGCGAGGGCGCCACGCCGCGCCGGATCGAGCGCGGCCGTCGGCTCGTCCAGCAGCAGGACCTGCGGATCGAGCGCGAGGGCGCGAGCGATGGCCACGCGCTGCGCCTCGCCGCCGGAGACCTGACTGGGGTAGGCATCGGCGCGGTGCGCGACGCCGAGCGATTCCAGCAGCCGCCGCGCCGTCGCATCGGCCTCGCGCTGCGACACCCCTGCTGCATGCACCGGTGCAAGCGTGATGTTCTCACGCACCGTGAGGTGACTGAAGAGCGCATGCTGTTGAAAGACCATGCCGATGTGCCGGCGGAAGGCGCGCAGCTCCGACTCCTTCGGCACCGGCCCGGCACGGAGCTCCACGTCGCCCACCCGCACACGGCCCGCGTCGAATGGCTCGAGCGCCACGGCCGCGCGCAGGATCGTGCTCTTGCCGGCACCCGAGACACCCATCAGCGCACAGACCTCACCCGCGGCCAGCGTGATCGACACGCCGCGGAGTACGTCGCACTGGTCCCGCGACAGGTGCAGGCCGTCGATCACGAGAGCCGGTGCGCCCGCGGCGAGCGTCATCGCGCACTCCAGCGCACTTCCAGCCGTCGGGCCACGCGCGACAGCGGCAGCGACAGTGCGAGATAGAGCACCGCGCAGAGCGCCCCGGGCACCGCCCACGAGCCGACATTCGTGGCGTAGATGGCCGTCTGCTTCGTGAGCTCCACCACCGTGATGACGCTGACGAGTGACGAATCCTTGAGCAGCGCCACGAAGTCGTTGGTCATCGGCGCCAGTGCGCCGCGCGCCGCCTGCGGTCCACGCACCAGCCGAAAGATCTGCCACTCGCTCAGCCCGAGCGTCCGCGCGGCCTCGAGCTGCGCGCGTGCGATGCCCTCGAGCGCGGCGCGATAGATCTCCGATTCGTACGCCGCGTAGTTGAGCCCCAGCCCAAGGATCGCGGCCAGCAGCGCCGGGAGGCGGATGACGTCACTCAGGCCGTAGTACAGCACGAAGAGCTGGAGGAGTACCGGCGTGCCGCGCACCACCTCCACGTAACCCGAGAGCAGCGTGCGCGTGAGCGCCGATCCGTACACACGACCGGCCGCGATCATCGAGCCCAGCACCACGGCCACCAGCATCGCGGCGGCCGAGATGCAAAGCGTGAGCAGCGCACCACGAAGCAGCGCGGGGAGATACGCGACGAGCGCGCTCCACTGGCTCGGCGGCAGCGCCGACGTGCCCGGCATCGCCAGCGACGTTCCGCTCGCGGAATGCGGTGTCGTCAGTACCCGTGCTTGGTACCGCGCCTGTGCGTCGTCCCACACCGCCCACGCGCGGAACGTTCGTTCGAGCGACCCATCGGCCATGCGGGCGCGCAGGACGGCGTCCGTGGAATCGCGCAGTGCGGCGTTCCGCTTCGCGAAGACGGCGACGTAGTGCCCCAGCGCAATCGTCGTCGGCTGGATGACGAACCCGCTGCTGCGACGCAGCGCGCGTTCGGCCAGCACGTGATCGAGCAACACGGCCTCCACCCGTCCCGCCGTGAGATCGGTGTACGGATGCACATCGTCGTCGTACGACACCGGAACGAGATGGTGCGTCGTCTGCGCGTCGAGCAGCAGCCGGTAGGCACCGGTGCCGCCGAGCGTCCCCACGCGTTGGTCGTGCAGGTCGGCGAGCGTGCGATAACGTGCCGTGTCCGCCGCGCGGACCGCCAACACCTGGCGGAACTCGAAGTACGGCAGGCTCACCGCGTATCGCTCGCGGAGTGCGGGCCGGTCTTCGACGCCCGACATGCCGACATCGAAGTCGCCGCGGTCGACCGACGGCTCGATCGACGCCCACGCCACCTGCGTGAACTGCGCGCGACGTCCAAGGCCAGCCGCGATCATGCCGGCAATGTCCACGTCGAAGCCGCGCACCGTCGCCGGGGCCGACGGATCCGCTTCGACGAACGGTGCACCACCCTCGGCGTCACCGCCCCAGCGCAGGAGGGGCGCGCGCGGCGCGGGCGGGGCGCAGGCCGCCAGGGTCAGCAGGAGCAGGGCAGGCAGTCGCACGCGGGCAAGGTAGCATACCCAGCAGCACATGGCGCAATGCACTGGCGCCAGACAGCTGACTCAGCGGACCACGAGCCGCACCGGTATTGGGCGACGGGCCATCGATGGTGTTCATTCGCTGTCGCCTCGTCGGTGGCCACTCCACGCCACGATTCGTCGGTGGGCACCGACCGACTGGTGATGCCGATCCATGTCTGCACCTGCACCCGCTATTATTCACTACGACACCCGGGCGCCACGTGCCGTGGCCCGAGTGACCTTTCACATCGAATTGGCCTTCATGGCGTACACTGATCATGAGCCCGCTGCCGCGTCCGTCACGGCCGCGCTGGCAACGCAGATGTCGCTACTCGAATCAGTATTCGAGCGCGTGCCGGCCGGGCTGGCTGTGCTCGATTGCAACTTTCGCTACCAGCTCGTGAACCCCGTGCTGGCCGCGATCGATGGCCTCGCCGCCGGTGATCACATCGGCCGAACGCCTGCCGAGGTCGTACCGGAGTTTTGGTCCCAGACTGCGCCATTCTACGAGGCCGTGCTACGCGGGGAGACGGTTGCGAACGTGGAGATTCACGATCCGATCGGGGCTGGTCCGGGCGGCGTCGAGCACCGGCAATGGCTGACGAGCTACTTCGCCCTCCGACAGGACGATGTCATCGTCGGGATCGGCATCGTCGTGAACGATGTCACCGAGCTGCACGCGTACCGCGATGCCCTGCGCGTCCGGAATGATCTCTATGCGATGATCTCGCGCACCAGTCACGCCGCGATCGTATGTCAGTCGGCTGCCGCGCTCTTTGCCGACGTCTGTCGGATCGCCACCGAAACAGGGCACTTCCGGTGTGCATGGATCGGTGTGCCCGACGGGGAGCGTCTGACCGTGGTCGCATCGGCTGGCATCGATGAGGGGTACCTCGCCGATCTCGTGGTCACACTCCACGAGTCGGACCCGCGCTCGCATGGTCCGGCCGGAATTGCCGCACGGCTGGGCCAGCCCGCGATCGCGAATGACTTTGCCAACGACGACAGCACCGCGCCGTGGCAGGCTCGCGCGCACAGCGTTGGTTTCGCTGCCTCTGCCGCCTTCCCGCTGTACGTGCGCGGCACGGTCGCCGCCGTGCTCACGTTGTACGCTGGCCAGCCTGGCTTCTTCACACCAGACCTCGTTACGACGCTGAGTGAGGTCGCGCCGATCGTGTCGTTCGCGCTCGACACGCTCGAGTTCAATGCGGAGAAGCGGCGGGACGACGCCGAACTGCAGCTGCGCGATCGGGTGATCCGCGCCGTCTCGTCAGGCATCTGCATCACGGATGCGCGAGCGCACGACCACCCGATGATTTTCGTCAACGCAAGATTCGAGCAGATGTCGGGATTTTCCAGACAGGAGCTCCTTGGCAACAACTGTCGCATGCTGCAGGGTGTGGAGACCGATGCGGACGTGGTGCACACCGTTGGCGACGCGGTGCGTGCCGGGAAGGGATGCACCGTCGAACTGTTGAACTATCGCAAGGACGGGACACCGTTCTGGAACGAGCTGACGATCTCCCCGGTGTGGGACGACGACGGCGTTCTGACGCACTTCGTCGGGGTCCAGGCCGATGTCACGGCGCGTCGTCAGATGGAAGGGCAGATGCGGCAGGCGCAGAAGATGGAGGCGGTCGGCCAGCTGGCGAGCGGGGTGGCCCACGACTTCAACAACCTGCTGACCGTGATCGATGTCTGCAGCGAGCTGCTCGCGCACGCCTTGCGCTCGCAGCCCGAGCCACTCGAGCTGGCCGTCGAGATCCAGAAGGCCGGAGAACGGGCCGGGACGCTCACGCGACAGCTCCTGGCCTTCAGTCGCAAGCAGGTCGTGTCACCGCGCATGCTCGACATCACCGACGTCGTCGCCGACAGCGGCAAACTGCTCAAGCGCCTGCTCGGAGAGCACATCATCCTCGTCACCGAACGCTCGTCGTCACTGCCGCAAGTGCTCGTCGATCCAGGGCAGTTCGAGCAGGTGCTGGTGAACCTCGCCGTGAACGCACGTGACGCGATGCCGACCGGCGGAAAACTGACCCTGCGCACGAGCATGATCAGCGTCGTGACGGCGATCGGTGCGCTTCAGGCAGGAGCACACGTCCTGCTCGAAGTGACCGACACCGGCACCGGCATGAGCGACGATACACGACGGCGCATCTTCGAGCCATTCTTCACGACCAAGGGCGTCGGCAAGGGCACGGGCCTCGGCCTGGCCACCGTCCGCAGCATCATCGAGCAGGCCAACGGTGACGTCACCGTCGACACCGCGCCAGGACGAGGGACGACGTTTCGCGTCTATCTGCCATGCGTCGCCGACGCCGCCGACGCACTGCAGGAGCGCGCACCACGCCGCGACCTGCCGCGTGGCACCGAGACGATTCTGCTGGTCGAAGACGACGATGCCGTCCGTGCTCTGGGTCAGCGCGCGCTCGAGGCCGGTGGATATACGGTGCTTGCTGCCGCCGACGGCCACGCCGCCCTGGAATTGGCGCGCGCGTATCCGAAGCCCATTCACCTGCTCGTCTCCGACGTCGTCATGCCGCATCTTGGCGGACGTCAGCTGGCCGAGGCCATCACGAAGCTCTTGCCGACATGCAAGGTGATGTTCGTGTCGGGGTACATGGATGATGAAGTCCTGCTGCACGGGGTGGTGCATTCGGAAGTGACCATGCTGCAGAAGCCGTACAGTTTGGCGTCGCTGGCGCAGACGGTGCGCAGAGTGATCGATGGCAGGGTGTAGACCGAACGTGGTTCACGAGGCGGCACGCACAGCTGCAACCGGTAACGGGATCGCGCATCGGTGAGCGTGGGGTCGCACAGACGTTGCGCCGTGCTCAGTACGTGTCGAAGTACCGCTGCACCTCGCGCGGATCCCGCGTCTTCGTCAGCGCCAGCATCAGCAGGATGCGCGCCTTCTGCGGCGTCAGGTGCTGCACCGCCACCGACGGCACCCACGGCGCGGTGTAGAGCCCGCTGCTGACCAGATCCGGGCACGACTCGCGTCCGCCGCCGCCCGCACTCGCACCCACGCTGTCACGCCGCACCCGCTGCGCTGCGACATGCTCGCCGCTCGGGAACGCCGTCACCACCACCACCCCGCTGCGCGCCAGGTGCTGATACGACCCCGTCTCGGCGCACGTGAACCCCGTCGACGACACCACCACGCCGGCCGGCAGCGTGTCGTACTGCCGGCCGGTCCCGCCGGGATAGGCGAAGACGAGATCCACGTCAGGCAGCGTCGTCAGCGCCGTCGGGTCGAACTCGCTGGCAGGCCCGCGGCGCCGCACCGGCGCAAAAAAGTACTCGGGACCCGACGCCGACATCACGCCGAGCATTCCCATCTCGCCGCCATCGAAGCCGCCGGCGCGCGGATAGTACTTTCGCGCCTCGCGGGCCGAGATCAGCCTGTCGTCCATCACGACCATCACGCCCTTGCCCACCGATCGCGGTGACGCGGCGGTGCGCACGGCGGCGAGCAGGTTGATCGGCCCGTCGGGGCTGATCCCCGTCGCCGGGCGTTGTGCTCCGACCACCACCACCGGCTTCTCCGATCGCACGGTGAGATAGAGAAAGAACGCGGTCTCCTCGAGTCGGTCGGTGCCGTGTGTGACGACCACGCCGGCGAGATCGGGCTGCGCGCGCAGTGCGTCGTCGATGCGCCGCGCCAGCGCGATCCACTGTGCCGGCGTGATCATGGTGCTGGCCACGGCGGCAAACGCCTCCGTCTCGATGCGTGCATAGTCCGAGATCACCGGCACTGCGGCGAGCAGTTCCTTCGCGCCGAGCGCGCCAGCGCGGTAGTCGCCGAGTGTGCCGGGTTTTGGCTGCACACCGGCGATGGTGCCGCCGGTGGTGATGATCAGGACGCGTGGGAGCGTCGTCGTGTCAGCCTTTTGTGCCCAGCCTGGGCGAGTGCCGGCGGCAGTGAGGAACGCCACGACGGCGGCAGTGACGAAGCGGAATCGGGAGCGGAGGCACATGAGCCAAGGTAGGCCCGGCGGCGCGGTTCCGTCGATTGGCGTCGTGCCTGTGTGTCTGCGGCGCAGCCAGCCTGTATCGGGGCCGGGAGCGGCGCGTACCGCAGGCTGTATCAGCGCGGAGCGGCTGGAGGCGTGGCCGGCATCCGGCGAAGCTCCGCCAGCACCAGGGGCATGATGTTCAGCGCCTCGTCCGCATCGATGACACTGCCGCCGGCGGCAAGGTCGATCACGAGTCCGAGTTTCTCCCGCGCGCGCACCGTTCGCACCGCCACCTGCAGCCGCTCCCGCAGCGGCGCCTGCAGTTCCTGCAGGCGGTACTGCGCCAGCAGGTTCAGCTGCGCCACCATGTCCTCCAGCGCCAGCTCACGCGCCCGGATGACCATCACGACCGCCTCGCGCTGCTGCGGACGCAACTCCGCCTCGTCACGCGTCAGTTCGTCGATGGCGTGCTTGAGCGAATCCGTCGCGGTCCGCACCAGCTCGCGCGCCTTCGCACTCTCCAGCGCAAACTCCGACTCCGCCTTGGCACGGCCCGGCATCTCCTGCATCAGGACCCGGGAGTCGACGATCCCGATCCGCAGCGCAGGGGCTGATTGCGCAGGCAGCAACGCGGGCACGGCGACGACACCGAGCAGGAGGACGGGCAGGACGAGGAGACGGCGGAACGATGCAGGGGCGGGCATATGGGAATCGCAGCGAATGGCGTGACGTCATGGGCAGAGTGAACAGCATACACGATAGAGACACCACCGCCCCATTCGCGGTCGCACCTGAGATGTAACGACTGCCGCGGACGATCGCGGCGCCTGCGAGGCCGGCACCGGGGCGCCTGCACGTCTCTCCAAGCCAGTGGCCTGTCATCGAAAGGCGGGGAGCACCAGGCCGGGAACGGCACCCGGATGGCACGGCGGACACCGCAAGAATACCAGCGGTCACTCGAGAATGTCCACTTTCATCCGGCGGCATGCCCCGCTCGGCGACTGCACGACGAACGTCGATGACCGGCTGCGAAAACCGGATCCCCGCCACGATCGGGATGTACGTCACCGGACTGTCCTCGCTGGGCCCGTAGTCCGTGAAGCCCAGATGCGGCGTGATCTCCGCAAACAGCCGCCGGCCCCCCACGCGCCACGTCACGCCGCCACCGATGCGCGCGCCGACCGTGCCGCCGTATGGGATCGGGTTGCCGGTGATCGACAGCCACTGCCGCGACACGCCGAACACGAAGTATCCGGACGCGCCTGGCTCGGACCGTGCCCCCGGACCAGCGAGATCGTCACGCTCGCCGCGCGCATCGGGCCGGAGTGCCACGAGGTGCCGGCGTTCGACACCCAACGTCCCGGCATCGTCGCATGCTCCAGTTCCACCCGCAGCCGGGTGTGCTGCAGCAAATCGCCGATGTCGACGGTCCCGCGGATCACCGGCCCCACCGTGCGCCGATTCGCCACGCCACCGAGCGGCGCCACCACGCCCAGCGACAGGGCGGGCTCGAACGACTGTGCGGGCACCGCCTGACCCGCCAGCGCCAACGCCGAGATCGCACACCAGGCTGCGTATCGGTTGTCCACCATGACGTCTCCCGGGTGGACCAACCGCTGCGATGCACGAGGCACGCGCTCCAGGCGGCGAGCCGCGACCGTGAAGATGTCACGGCGTGCCACCCGGCACCACTGCCCCGTGCCGGAGTGACGAATGGTGCGTTCAGGACGCCGGCGTCGGCTCGCGCAGGCGAAGACGTTGCCCTCGGGTCCATGGCGTTGCACACGACGAACCCCGGCCCCGGCCAGTGCTCCTCGTACACGACGCCGCCGAGCGTCGCCGCCGTCGCGCGCCACGGACAGGCTGGGCACCGTGAGGAAGACCTTCAGCGCCGCCGCCTCCCGCCTCCTCCCGCCTCCTCCCGCCGCTCCGGGAGCGAGTTGCTCGTGATCTCCCGATCAAGGGGTCAGAGTCCTTGATCGAGCGACCTTCATCCTTTCAGCGATCAAGGGGTCGACGAATTCAAGATCTCCGACCCCGTGAAAGACCCCTTGCAACGTTCAAGATCTCCGACCCCGTGAAAGACCCCTTGCAACGTTCAACATCTCTGACCCCTTGATCCGGACCCCTTGATCCGCACCTCACCGCATCAGCCAGATGAAAAACACCGGAATGGCGATGATCAGCGCCACCATCGGCACCGCCAGCAGGCGGCGGCGCGCGGCCACCCGGTCGTCGTCCGCACTCGAGAAATACAGCAGCCCATCCGCCGTCTCTCGCACGATGCCGGCCTTGATCAGGGTCGCGAGGTTGCTTCCATGGTAGATGCCGATGTCGTCGGCGCGCCGCGCACCCTCGACCGAGGTGGCGCCGGACTGCTGCAGTGCCGTCCTGATCGCCGTCTGCGCCCGCCGTCCGCTGATCGACGTGAGAATGATCAGGATGCTGAACAGGATCGAGACGAACGGGAGGTAGCCCATGACAGTCGGAAGTTTCAGGGAAGTGACGGTGCGCCTTCTGACCGGTTCAGCGCACCAGCCTACGGGATGACGACCCGCGTGTTGATCACCGTGTCCACCGGCCAGTTGGCATCCTCGATCACATGCCGGACCACCACCGTCCGGGTGCCAGACGACGCGCCGGAGACCGTGCCAATGTACGGAAACCGTCCGATCGCCGTCAGGCAGATCTCGCCACCCTGTCGGCCGCTGAGTGTCACGACCAGCGCATCGGCCGTCTGACGGGCGGTTGCGGACACGCCGTAGCCGAGACAGGGCGTGGAGAAGGTGCCGCGGACCACCACGTCCTGTCCGCTCACGCTGACCGATGGCGCGATGATGCCGGAATCGCTGGTCCGCTGAATCAGCAGCGTGACCCGTGGCGTCTCGGAGGCATCGGTGACGGAGGAGCAGGCAACGAGGGCGAGTGCGGCGGCGCCCTGTGCGACGGCGGACATGGGCGTGCGGCGGATCATGGGTTGCTGCTCCGGTGAGGCGACCTCGAACATACTCGTCCAACGGCCTCGCGGTCACGGAACCGGGGGGGCCGAACGACAGAACGGAGCGCATCGTCCAGACCGCGCTCCGTTCGTCTGCTTCTGCTGTCGAGTCCTACGGCGCGCGCGCGACTTCCCGGATGCGCACCAGGGTCATCATGCGCTGCGGCGGCTGTGCCTGGCTGGGCATGCGCTGAATGCGACGCACCACATCCATGCCAGATACCACGCGTCCGAATGCAGCGAATCCCTGCCCATCCGGATTGCGCCTGCCACCGAAGTCGAGTGCCGGCTGATCATTGATCACGAAGAAGAACTCGCTCGACGCGCTGCCTGGTGTGCTGCGTGCCATGCTGATCACGCCATCGGTATGCGGGATCCCTGATCGGTCATTCGTCTCATGAGCAATCGGGGGTAATCGCTTGCTCGAATCGGTATCGATGCCGCCCTGAATGACCTCGATCTGCGGTTGCTGGGCAGCCGCCATCTGATTCTGCCGCGTCACGGCACGGTAGAAGGCACCACCGTCGTAGCGATGCTCATCGACGTACCGCAGAAAGTTCGCGACCGTGATCGGTGCCTTGGCCGGGTTCAGTGCGACGACGATGGTCCCGGAATCGGTGACGATTTGCACCCGTACCGGCGCTTGCGCACGCACTGCAGGTGCCGCCCACACCACCAGCGCGGTAACCGCGGTGCGAATTCGGCGCAGCGCGTGCATCACTTATCGAACCATGTTGCCGCGTCCTGCAGCGGGACGGGCTTCGGTGTGTTCGGGTTCGCCGCTATCTCTTCGCTGCGATAGAGCAGTCGGCGCACGAGACCGCCCACCAGCGCGCCCTGCGGCACCGTGAGCGCCGGATACTCGGCGCCGGCGGCACCGCTGCGGCGCCACTGCACCCATGCTTCGAGCGGCCGCATGAACAGATCGAGATACTGCTGCCGATTCAGCTCGAGTCGGAAGTTGGTCGGCGTCAGTGCCGGAAGTGTGCTGATGAACGCATCGGTCTGCGTCAGTGAGATGCCAAGAGCCGTCATCGACTCGCGCACGCCAGTGCGGTAGCGGGCGTCGGCAGCCGTCAGCCCACCAGACCAGAACCCGCGCGCAATGGCCTCCGCCTCCAGCAACTGCTGCTCCGACAGGGAGAACGACATCTCCGGCAGGTCGGGCCTGAGCAGGTTGAGACTCACCAGTGATGCCGTCGGCGTAAACGACTCGACGCTGTTGAGCGACACGAACTGACCCGGCGACGCGGCTGGGCCTGGCTGGTAGTACACCGGGAGTCGCGGATCATTGAACGGCACCAGCTGTGCAAAGACCACGTTCGATGCATACCAGTCCTGCTGGACGCCGCCGCGGAAGATCTGCGTGAACGAGAACCGTGGGTTCTGGCGGCCTGCCTGCGCGGAGTACTGCACCTTCATCTCGTCGGTGCGGGCCGCAATCATTGGCAGACCCTGCATCGCGGTGATTGCAGCCGACTTGCTCGCATCGGCATCGACCATCGTCATCAGGATGCGGAACTTGAGCGAGGTGGCAAACCGCCGCCATTTTGCCATGTCGCCGCTGTAGTACAGATCGTTGGGTGCGCCGATGGCTCGCGAGTTGGCATCGATCATCGCGATGGCCGAGTCGAGCAGGGCGATCGTGCCGTTGAGCACCGACTGCTGCGAGTCGAAGCGTGGATTGTCGACCGCGCCGGTCGCCGCCTCGGTGAACGGGATGTCCCCCCACAGATAGGCCGTCTGCGAGTACACGAACGCCGTGTAGATTTTCAGCTGCGCGATCGTGTTGTTGGGCTTCGGCGTGGCGAGTTCGGCTTCCTTGCTCGCGATCAGCAGATTCTTCAGGATATCGGTATAGATGGCGCCCCACGCGCTGCGGACGCGTGTCTGATCGTACTGCGCCTGGGCGAGCCCCCAGCGTGCGCCGGAGGCCCACATCTGCGTGGACAGCGCCACCGGCCAGGTGAGTTCGCCGACCCGGAGCAGCGACCACTTGAGTGATGCGCCAGAGAAGAGTTGTGCGGCGTCTGCGGAGGTCGATCGGTTCGGATCGACATTCAGGCCACCGTCCTGGAAGCAGCCGGCGAGCGAGAGCACCAACGTCGCCGACAGTGCGCGCCGAACGAACGGCAGGGAGAATCGATGCATGAATGGTTACCTCAGAAGACGAGCCGGAGATTCAAGCCAAACGTCCGAGTGGACGGCAGCACGTTGCGTTCGATGCCTTCACCGATCAGGCCGGTTCCGAGGACGTTGGCCTCGGGATCGACGTGCGGCACCTTGGACGAAATCAACCAGAGATTCCGCCCCTCGAACGACCAGACACCGGACGCGGCGCCGATCTTGCCCACCCACCGCTCCGGCAGGCGGAACGACAGCGAGGCTTCGCGGAGCTTGGCAAACGAGGCGTCGAAGATGTTGTTCTCGGGGCTGATCGAGTTGTCGAGATTGCCCCAGTACTGCTGGACCGAAGCCACCCGCACGTCGTTAGGTCGTGTGGCGCCGGTGACCGGGTCACGGATCACCCCATCCTGAATGAACGTCGTGCGATCTGCCGTTTCCGCCGCGAGGCCGCTGGAGCGCAACTGCGAGGTGGTCTGCGACAGGAACACGCCGCCCTGACGCATGTCGATGAGGAAGGAGAGGGCTACGCGTTTCCAGCTGACGGTGTTGGTCACGCCGCCGGTCCAGTCAGGATAAATATCGCCAAACAACCGGCTCGCACCCTGGATGCGCAGTCCATTGGCCGGATTGATCAGATACTTGCCGCTCGCCGAGTCGCGTGCGAAGCCGACGCCCTGAATGTTGAACGAGGTGCCCGGCCGCGCCGCGACGAAGATCCCGAATCCGTCGCCGGAGGTGACGATGAACTCGTTCAGGCCCGGCGCCAGCTTGTCGACGACGTTGCGATTGCGGTTGTAGTTGAAGCCGACATCCCAGCGTAATCCATCCGGGTTGGCCGATGCGATGGGGACACCGGTCACCTGCAGCTCGACGCCCGTGTTCGAGATCTGGCCCACGTTGAGCCGGCGTGCCGAGAAGCCCGACGACTGCGGCACCGCGATCGAGACTATCTGATCGTAGTTGCGCGTCCGGTAATACGTGGCATCGATGCCAAGCCGATCCCGCAGGAAGCGCATCTCGGAGCCGAACTCGACGGAGTTCTGCCGCTGAGGGCGCAAACTGGACGGCGGGATGACATTCGTCGCCGCAAAGGCCGACGCCCCGTTGAATGGAAAGAGCTGATTGAACGTGTAGATGTCCGTTTGCTGCGTGAGCGGCGTATAGGTGAACGCGAGCTGGTACGGATCCTCGTCGGAGCCGACGTTGGCCCAGTTGGCGCGCAGCTTGAGGAAGCTGACCGTGCCCGACTGGAAGATCGACGCACTTCGCATCGCGTCCGACACGACGAAGCCGGACGAGATCGACGGATAGAAGTACGAGTTGTTGTTCGTCGGGAGCGTGGAGCTCCAATCGTTGCGGCCGGTGACGTTCACGAACAGGTACTCGCGCCATGCCAGGCCCACGTCGCTGTAAACGCCGAACAGCTGCCGTTCGGTGCGGAAGTTCGTTGCGGCGTTCACCAGCGCGTTGGCCTGCGTGTAGAGCTGGTCGACGTTCAACCCCTGGCTGAACACCCGCTGGCGACGGAACGTCCGCTTGTTGAAGTTGTGGCCCACGATCGCCTTCATCGCCAGATCGCCGGTGAGCTGGCGCTGCACGGTACCGATCAGGTCCGTGTTCAGCTCGCGCTCGCCGAGTTCCTGGGTGTCGAACTCGCCATCGAGCCGGCCACGGGTTCCCTTGCGGGTGACGAACCGACGGCTCTCGTTGGCGAGGTCCGTGCCGACGCGGAAGGACACATTGAACCAGTTCAACGCGTCGTACGAGAGATTGGCATTGCCGAAGAGGCGATCGATCGCGTTGTCGAGGCCATTGTTGTCGGTCACCCAGTAGGGATTGTTCGACGTGCCGGTGCCATCGATCGAGCCCGCGATGCCGCTGGCCGTGACGCGATTCGTCTCCAGGAACGACGTCGACAGCGTTCGCGGAAGGCTCGACAGCAGCTGCATGGGAATGCTGGCCGTGTTCTGCCCCTGCTGCGAGCGACCGCTGGACGTGGTGCGGATGTAGTTGGCCGCCACGCGCGCACTGAACTTCGGCGTGAAGCGCTGGCCGGCATTGAGGGCGACGGTGTAGCGCGCCAGTTCCGAGTTCGGTACGATGCCGGTCTGGCCGAGCCAGGTACCGCTGAGGCGATAGTCACTCTGCTCGGTGCCGCCCGCCACCGCCAGCGACTGGACGTTGGTGGCTCCGGTGCGGAAGAAGTCACGCACGTTGTCCGGGTTGGCCTGCAGTGTCACCGTTTCGTTGAGCAGGTTCTGCACCTGCTGTCCGGTGATTGCCGGCCCCCAGCCGTTGGCGAGGTCCCGGTTGTACACACCGAGATTGCCCTGCGCGAACTGATTCTGCAGGTCGAAGGTGCGAAAGACCTCGTCGGTGCGCAGTGCGGTATTGTACGTGATCGTCGCCTTCCGGCCGGCGCGACCGCGCTTCGTGGTCACGATCACCACGCCGTTCCGGGCGCGCGATCCGTACAGCGCGGACGCGGCGGCACCTTTCAGGATGCTCATGCTCTCGACGTCGTCCGGATTGATGTCCTGGGCCCGATTGCCGACGTCCACACCACCGGTGACGATTTCCGTCTCGGTGCCGGCGAACGATGAATTGGAGATCGGCACACCATCCACGACGAAGAGCGGCTCGCTGGCGCTGGCGATCGAGTTGACGCCGCGGATCACGATCTTGCTCGAGCCACCGATGGTGCCGGACTGCTGCGTGACCCGGACACCAGCCACCTTGCCGGCCAGCGCATTGAGCACGTTCGTGCTGCGCGCGACGGTCAGTTGCTCGGCCTGCACCGTGGCCGTCGAGTAGCCCAGTTCCTTCGTGTCGCGGACGATGGCGTTCGCCGTCACCACGACGTCGGTGAGCGCCGTCGGACTCGCTTCCAGCGTCACGTTGATGGATGCGCGTCCGCCAATCAACTGGTCACTCGGCTTGAAGCCGATCAGCCGGAACGTGAGCTGGCCGTCGGGCGGCGTCGTGGGAATCTGCAGACGGTAGGTGCCGTCCGCAGAGGTGAGGGTGCCAAAGCGCGTGCCGCGCAGGAGCACCGTGACGCCCTGCAGCGGTCGTGCGCCTTCACTGGCGGTCACGCGACCCGTGATGATGCGCGACGCAGGTGCCTGAGCCGTCAGTGATGGCGGGGACGCGAGGGCACAGCATGCGAGTGCTGTGCCTGTGGTCAACCGCATGAACCGGGGAGTAGTCATGCGCGATTCTTGGGCAGGCGTGTGAGCGTCGGTGCGGGGGAGCGTCGACGCTGGGAAGTGGCACGCGCAGCATCGCGCGTCGGCGACCACAACGGGATCTGGCACTGCGACTGACTGTCACCACGGCAGTCAGACATCACTGATTCGTGAACCCGAGTCACGCGCGACTCGTGCGACGGCCGCTCTCGGATCCAGCGTGCTTGACTGCACGCGTGGACGACCTGGCAAGCAAGCGTTTGTCTCGATGGATTGTCAAGTGCGGCAGGGCTTGCCAGTGGCGGAGCGTTCCGCATGGCGGCTCGGGCGGCTGGGACTGCGCCGCGGCCGTGGCGGAGAGGAGCACCGCAGCGGCGGCGGCGATCAGGGGTCGAAGATCACGGGGCTCACCGTTCGTAAACGGTTCGACCGATTGCCACGGACCGATTCGTTGCCGAGCTTGTATCAGTCGCACTCAGTCGCCGCGCGACCCTCGGCGCGACATCCATCCGTCCGAACATCTTCCTCGATTTTCCGGAGTCGTCATGCAGCCTCGCCGTGCCGTTCGCTCTCTTGCCGCCGCCGCCGCGACAATGCTCCTCTCCGCCGCCGCCGCC
>Ga0105048_10007196_pt1 | contig 17886 bp, 17 predicted proteins | sample MAT05_FD_78382 | JGI IMG/M metagenome (GOLD analysis project Ga0105048, IMG submission 78382) | Freshwater microbial communities from Lake Fryxell liftoff mats and glacier meltwater in Antarctica - MAT-05 | ecosystem: Environmental > Aquatic > Freshwater > Ice > Liftoff microbial mat | place...
AGGTGATCAGGGCCAGCGTCTGGCCACCGACGTAGACGGCCTCGGGCCAGCGACGGATCCAGAGCAACCACGCCGTGACGGCCACGGCCAGGATCGCGGCAACCAGTTCGGCTCGCCACATCCACACGAAGTTCGTCGGCTGTCCGCCACCGAACGCGCCGTTCCATGTGGTCTCCCAGGCATTCCACGGCAATGTGAAGCGTCGGTCCCATCCCTCCTCCTGCGCCGTGAGCCAACGCATCGGATCACCCGTGCGCTGCCACTGGAAAACCGTGTACACGAACGGCGGGAAGAAGGGCAACAGAATGGCTGGCCAATTCGTCGCCTTCTCCTTGGCGTACAAGAAAAACTGCACGACCAAGGCAAGGGCCAGGAACAGGCCGGTGACGCGGGTGGACGAGGCCCCCATCGCGAGGATGCCCGCCAGCCACCAGTGATTGCGCTTGGCCGCGAGCCAGGCGGGAAGCGCAAACCCGAGAAACAGCGCCTCGCTGTAGCCGGCCATGAGAAAGACCGCCCACGGCGACAGCAGGAGCAGGATCACGGCGCGCTCGCCGATGCCGGGACCGAACTCGAGGTCGCCGAGCCGGCGCAGCGCCACCACCGCTACCGCCAGGGCGGTGGCTGAGACGAGCAGCCCGGCCAGGCCCCCTGGTAGCCCCAGGGCCAGCAGCGGCTTGAGCGTGAGCGGAAGCCCAGGGAAGAACGCTTCAAACGGAACGACGGCCCGCGTGGGATCGCCGTCGTAGCCGAAGCTCGCGATGGTCTCGAAGTGAACGGCATCCCATCGCACCCAGCGCGAGAAGAAGCCCGTAGCCGGGTCCCTGCCAGAGGCCAAGAGCCAGGCCGCCGCCCCGACGCCGATCAGGGTGGCGATGCGCGTCAGCGCCCACCACCGCAGAGCCGAGAGGTCGCCCAAGGTCAGCCGATTCAAGACGCCGGGCAGGCCCGAACGAACCTCGACCGATGCTGCCGGCACCACCATCGTCGTCATGGGTGAGGTGGTTCGCGGCTGCGTCAGCGCGGGAGTCGCCACGTCGTCGTGATCTGCATGATCTGCATGATCCGCGTCGACCACGTCCACCTTCACTTCGTCCTTCACTTCGTCCTCCACGTCAGGCTCGGGGCCGCTAAGCGGTGCGGCACTCGTGGCCACAGCCCACCGGCCACCTGTCAGCGGAAACCCGCGCGCGTCCGGCGCCTGGTCAAACTCCCCACCACTGGGATCATCGACGCCGCCCGTTGAATCGTCGGAGCCACTCGGCAACCCATCAGCGCCGCTGCGCACCGGATCCTTGTCCGGCCACCAGATGTCGCGCACCACGAGCGCCGCGATGTATACCTGCGAGGCCACCTGGATCACGATGAGGGCGGCGTAACCCTTGTCGCTCAATGCGCGGGCGGCGTCGGCGAATTGATTGAGCCACAGCCATACGCCGCCGTAGTACAGCGCCTGCGCGGTCTGCCAGATCATGACGTCGCGCCAACGTGGGCGAGCAAGGGCCACCAGGGGCAGCAACCACAAGACGAACTGCGGCGAATACACCTTGTTCGTGACCAGGAAGGCGATCACGACCAGCAGAGCGATCTGCACGAAGCGTGCACGACGAGGCGCCATCAGAACCAATGCGCCAATGGCCGCCAGCAGCACCACGAATCCGGTGCTGGCCAACACGTTCGGACTCACCGAGTCAATGGGGACGCCGAGATAGCGCAGCCCTAGCCATAGAGAGCCGAAGTCGATCCCGCGCTCGCGCGACAGGTCGTAGAAGCGCCACCAGCCATCGGGATAGAGGAAGACAACGGGAAGGTTGATCAACGACCACGTGCCGGCCGCTGCGAGAAACGCGCGCAAGAAGCCGCGGTATCGACCCGTTCGCATGGCGAGCAGCAGCAACGGAAAGAGCATGAAGAGCGGGTAGAGTTTTGCAGCACCGCCGAGGCCGAGCAGGACGCCGGCCAACCATGGTCGCTCGCGCGACCACGCCAGAATCGCCAGTGCGAGTAGGGCCACGGGGAGCAGATCCCAGTTGAGCGTGCCCACCAATGCCACCGATGGCGCTGCCGCCAGGATCGCGGCGTCCCAGGGCCGCCGGGCGGCCGTCCGCATCGTCGCCCAGATGGCGATGAGCAGCAGCCCGTACAGCAGGACAGAGGAGATCCCGTAGTAACGAAGCGTCCGAGCCTCCACGTCGCCGTCACCACCGATGAACTTGGTCGGCAACCACATCAGCAGACCTTGCAGCACGGGGTATTCCACGACTTCGCTGCCATCGGTGCGCGAGGCGTAGGGGAACGTGCCGTTGTCGAGGCCGCGATCGACGTAGAGCTTGCCTATATCCGAGTAGCAAAGCTTGACGTAGGTGCCGCCGTCCTGGAAAGCAGCGTCGGCGCACGGTGAGCGCATCAGCACACCGGCGCCGAAGACCAGAAAGGACAAGAGGATGCACACCTGGAAGGGCGTCCACCAGTTCGTGCCCCGGAGTGCACGAGAGCCGAGCCGACCACCGACGCCCTCGCTCGCAGCAGCGATCGATGGGTCGTCGAGCGTAGGACTGATCACCTGGGGCACCGGGTCGTCGTGGGCACCGGGTCATCGTGCCCCATTAGCACCACCACCTGGTGTCGCCCGGCCGTCTGGCTCGTCTCGGTGCGCTCGTCTCGGTGCGCTCGTCTCGGTGCGCTCGTCTCGGCGGCGGTCACGATGCGACCCCTAGTCGGGCATACGGCCGAGGACGTCTCAACTTTGGTGGATACGGCCGTCGGACTCATAGCGCTGACCCATCTCTGGTGGGGCGCGGCTCTGACCGGGCTCACAGCACGATCAGCGTGGCGGCCATAGCAAGCTTGGCGTCAGTTCCCCTGTGGTCGCTGCACCAACGAGGCCCATCGCCATGGCCAGCTCGGCGCGCAGGATCTGCGCCACGTGAGCGACTCCGGCCTCGCCATGGGTGGCCAGGCCCCACACGTACGGACGACCCACGAGCACCGCGTCGGCACCACGGCACAACGCGCGCGCCACGTCGGTGCCCCGGCGGACACCGCCATCAACGAGCACCGGTACGCGTCCACCGATCGCGCCGGCAATGGCCGGCAACGCCACGGCGGTCGGAACAATGGTGTCGAGGTTGCGGGCCCCGTGGTTCGAAACGATCACGCCTCGCGCTCCATGCTCGATCGCTTCGACGGCATCGTCAGCACGCAGCACACCCTTGACGAGCACCGGCACGTCGCCGACCAGATCCACGAGCCAGTCGAGATCGGTCCATGAAATGTCGGATGCCAAATAGGGGTTCAGGATTCGCTCATGAATGCGGATGCCGTCGTCGGGCATCCCTCCCCATCCGTTACGTCGATCATCGTCGCGCGCACCAAGCAAAGGTGAGTCGACGGTGAGCACAATCGATTCCGCACCCGCGCCGATGGCCGATTCGACGAGCGATCGAGTGAACCCTCGATCGTGGTGCAAGTAGGTCTGGAACCACCAGTGGGCAGCATCGCCGTCCTCGGTGGGCGCGGAACGGGCGATGGCGCCGATCTGATCGAGCGGAACACCACTGAGAGTGCTCTGTATATACGTCGTTCCGGTTCGAGCGGCCGCGCGCATCGTCGCCGCTTCACCGTCGGGGTGGTAGTTCGTCTGCAGAGCGGTCGGCGCGAAGAGAATCGGGTGCGGCAGGGATCGACCGAGCAGCGCGATAGACGTGTCGATCGCGACCAGACCCATCATCACCTTGGGCGCGAAGGGCGGCGACTGCCACGCCTCAATGTTCTGATCAAGAGTGCGTTGGTCGCCTGCACCGCTTGCGAGGTAGTCCCACACTTCGCGTGGCAATCGCTCGCGCGCCATCGGTTCGAGATCGGTCACCGCGAGGACGCCGTCGTCGAGCGGATCGCTCGCCTGATTCTTCATGGGGCCACCTTGGCGCATCGCATGCGTGACGCAACGACAACCCACTCCCACCTGGCAGGTCGATGCGCCTGGACTAGCCTGACCAGCACGTTGAAACGCGTGTACCTGCGGCTGGATCGGCTCCGGGACACCACGAACGATGGGGTCACGCATGAGCCGCTCAGGTCGCATCCTCGGACTTGTGGTGGTCACCGCCGCTGCGGCCGTCGTCGTGGGCTTCGCTGTGTCTCGCGTACGCGAGAGCCAGAACGAGGCCGACCTGGTGGTCGATGGCTTCGAAGCGCAGCTGGCCGGCTTGAGCCCCGTGACTCGAGCAGCCGTCCTAGCCCGGCTCTCCTCCGATGGGCTGAAGAAGCTCCGGCGCCACCAGAGCGAATAGGCAACCGGCGCACGGGGGCGCGTCAGGAATGCTCCTCCGACGGATCGAAGCAGAATGGTCGTCATGCCAACGCCCACCGAATCCGACTGGTTGGAGGAACCTCGAGGGTCAGACGCTTCCCCCGAGACCCGCTGGTTCCCACTCATCACGTTCCTGCAGGTGACCGTTGATCAGTTCTTCGGCGTCAGCGTGCCGGTCGGACACGGTCGCAACTACAGCAACACGATCGTCTACGCGTGGGGCAACGTGGTGCCCCCGCCGGAGTGGAACGCTGCCAAAGCCGACGAGCTGCAGACCCTCATCAACGCGATCCCCGTCGAATACCCGGGGTGACAGCACGAATGTGGGGGTGTCGGGTGCTGTAGCACCCGACACCCCCACATAAGGGCTAGTAACACTCAACTGGTGCGCGAGGGGGGAGTTGAACCCCCACGTCCTTTCGGACACTGGAACCTGAATCCAGCGCGTCTGCCATTCCGCCACTCGCGCGCGCGGGACGAAGGTTAACACGCAGGGATCGCGCCTCTTCCGACTACGATCGCCAGCAGCCGAGGCGCTCCCGCCACGGCCAGTTGTTTCGCGCCTGGCCACAGGTTCGCTGCACCAGGACGAGGAGGTTCGATGGGCGTCCTTCAACGCTTTGAGGACCGTCTCGACCGCTTGGTCAACGGCGCCTTCGCCCGCGCCTTCCGCTCTGAGGTTCAGCCCGTCGAGGTGGCCGCCGCGCTGCAACGAGAACTTGACGACAAGGCCGCCGTCGTCAGCCGTGATTCCACCGTGGCGCCCAACATCTTTACCGTCGAGCTCGGCCGTAGCGACCACGAACGCCTAGTGCCGTACGCCGACGCCTTGAACGCCGAGTTCGCCGCGATGGTCACCGAGCACGCCGAGAATCAGGGCTACACGCTGCTCGGTCCGGCCGAGGTGAGCCTGCATCGCGTCGCGGACCTGGGAACCGGTTTGTTCCGCGTGGCCAGTAATTCGCGCGCCGGCGTCACCGCCCAGCCACGCACCCAGGCCGCAGCCGACGCCGCAGCCGCCCCCGTCGAGCACGTTCAGGCCCATGCCCGCCTGGTGGTCAACGACACCGCCTACCCCTTGGTCCAGATGGTCACGACGATGGGCCGTGGCACCGAAGTCGACATCCGAATCGATGATCCCGGCATCTCGCGCAAACACGCCGAGATCCGCCGCACTCCGGACGGCATCGGTTACTCCGTCATTGACCTCGCCTCCACCAACGGCACCCTCGTGGCCGGCGATCGCGTCGGCGAGCGAGCGCTGGCCGACGGCGACGAGATCCGCCTGGGCTCGACCGTTCTGGTATTCCGGACCGGCTGACGTGTCCACCCTCACCCTCACCCTCATCAGGCTCTCGTTTCTGGGCGTGCTGTGGATCTTCGTGTTCGTCGCGCTTGGCGTTCTGCGCAGCGACCTGCGCGCACCGACGATGGGCGCCCGCGCCCCTGTGCGCCCGAACACTCAGCGCACGGCTGAGCCCAAATCCAAGGGTCGCGGCGGCAAGGTGCCGCGCAAGCTCGTCATCACCCAGGGATCGTTGGCCGGAACGAGCGTGCCGCTCAGCGACCAACCCATCACGATCGGGCGCGCCCCCGATTCGACGATCGTGCTCGACGACGACTACGTCTCGCATCGTCACGCCCGACTTGCTCCCGATGCACAAGGTCGCTGGCTGGTCGACGACGTCGGTTCCACCAACGGCACCTACCTCGATCGTCAACGCGTCACCGGACCGGTGCTCGTCGGTACGGGTGTCGCGATCCGAATCGGCAAGACCGTTCTCGAGCTGCGGCGGTAGGCCCACGTGACTTTGTCGCTGCGCTACGCCGCTCGGTCCGACGTTGGGTTGGTACGGGCCGGGAACGAGGATTCCGGATACGCCGGACCTCGCCTGCTCGTGGTGGCCGATGGCATGGGCGGGCATGCCGCTGGCGAAGTGGCCTCCTCCATCGTGGTTTCCTCGATCGCGGCCCTCGACGACGACGACCTCGGCGGCGATCTGCTCGACGCGCTCGCTGAATCCGTCGCTCACGCCGACGACCTGCTGCGTTCAACGATCGCTGGTGATGCCGCGCTCGACGGCATGGGCACCACGCTCACCGCGCTGCTGTGGTCAGGCTCGCGCGTCGGGCTGGTGCACGTCGGCGACTCACGCGCCTACCTGTTGCGCGGCGGCGATCTGCTGCGCTTGACGCACGACCACACCTACGTGCAGACCCTCGTCGACAGCGGGCAGATCTCAGTCGAAGAGGCCGAGAGTCACCCTCGCCGTTCCCTGCTCATGCGCGCCCTCGACGGCCGCAACCCAGCGCAACCCGATCTCTCGGTGCGCGAGGTGCGCGCCGGGGATCGGTTCATGGTGTGCAGCGACGGGTTGAGCGGGGTCGTCAGCGAATCGACACTGCTCGAAGCATTAGCAGTCGGCGATCCGGCCGGTGCCGCCGAACGCCTCATCGCTTTCGCCAAGCGGGCTGGCGGACCGGACAACATCACCGTCGTGGTGGCCGACGTGGTCGACGCGGACGATCGGCCCGACACCGTCGCCGTCGTCGTCGGCGCGGCCGGCGAGCCCGAGCTGGCCGAACGTGCGGCCGAGATCGTTGATGCTTCGCCGGCGGTCAAGGCTCACCAACAGCTCGGCGGGGGGTCGGTCGACCGCGAGAAGCAGCGCGCCGCCGATCGCGTGGCCGCCGACGCCGGTTACGACCTCTCAAGCCGCAGGCGTCGATGGTTCCGGCGCAGCCTGATCGTTGTAGTGATCATCGGGCTGCTCGTTGCCGGTGGCGCGGCATCGCTCGCGTGGATCAACACTCAGTACTACGTCGCGGTTCAGGACGGCGGCGTCGCGGTGTTCCGTGGCGTTAACCAACAGGTCGGTTCGATCCAGATGTCCAAGGCCGTCGACCTCACCGACGTCAGAGTGGACCTGCTTCCCGAACAGACCGCCTCACAGGTCGAGTCGGGCATCAACGCCACTGGCAAGGCCGACGCCGAGAAGATCGTCGATCGGCTTCGCGGTGAAGCCGCCAGTTGCGCCGTCATTTCACCGCCGGCCGGCTGCCCGATCGTGGCACCAGGCGACATCACGATCATCCCAACGATCACGCCCGAACCGACGGGGCAGCCGATCCCCGCACCCTCACCGATCGACACCAACCGCTTCTTGACACCGCAACCGGGTACGCCATGAGCGGTGCGAACGCTGTCACCGTTGCGCGCACCACCCCGCGCAGGCGGCGCTTCGCCGAGCTCTTCCTGCTGATCCTGGCGATCGGAGTCGCGGCGGCTGGCTACATCGCTGCCAACCTCGGATTCAGCGGAGTGGTTCCCACCGGCGTACTCACGGTGGTGGGTGCCTTCGGTGCGCTGTTCCTGCTGGCGCATCTGGCCGTCCGACGCCTGGCGCCGTACGCCGATCCATTGCTCCTGCCCCTGGCCGCCTTTCTCAACCTGCTCGGGCTCGTGCTCATCCACCGCCTCGACCTGGCCGACGCCGATCGCGCCGAGCGGGCCGGACGCGCAGCCCCGAGCCCCGACGCGTTGGCCCAGCTGACCTGGACCTCGATCGGTGTTGCACTGTTCATCGTCGTGCTCTTCGTACTGCGCGACCACCGGGTGCTGCAACGCTTCACCTACACCGCGCTTGCACTTGGCATCGTGCTGCTCCTGCTTCCACTGCTCCCCGTGATCGGCGCCTCGATCAACGGCGCACGGTTGTGGCTGCGCGTCGGCCCGTTCTCGTTTCAGCCGGCCGAGATCGCGAAGCTCTGCCTCATCGTGTTCTTTGCCGGATACCTCGTGGTTAAGCGTGAAGCCCTGGCCACCGCACGCACCCATGTGTTCGGCCTCGACCTTCCGCGCGGTCGCGACCTTGGCCCGCTGTTCATCGCGTGGGCCGTCAGCATGGGTGTGCTGGTGTTTCAGCGCGACCTGGGAACGGCGTTGCTGTTCTTCGGCCTCTTCATCTCACTGCTCTACGTCGCCACTGAACGACGTTCGTGGCTTGTGCTCGGCGGCGTTCTGTTCGTGATCGGCGCCACGATGGCCTACTTCGCTTTCGGTCACGTGCGCGAGAGGTTCGCCATCTGGCTGCACCCCTTCGACGATCCGGCCGGTTCGGCCTTCCAGATTGTGCAATCGATGTTCGGGCTGGCAGCCGGCGGCGTTCTCGGAACCGGGCTGGGCATCGGCAACCCGCAGTTCGTCCCCTTCGCCAAGACCGACTTCATCATGGCCACCGCAGGTGAAGAGCTCGGCTTGGCCGGGCTCTTCGCCATCCTCATCGTGTACGCGATCCTGGCTCAGCGTGGCTTCCGCACGGCGGTGGCAGCGCGCGATGCCTTCGGGACTCTGCTGGCCGGCGGACTTTCGATCGTGCTCGTGCTGCAGGTGTTCATCGTGGTGGGCGGCGTCACTCGGTTGATCCCGCTCACCGGACTGACGACACCCTTCATGTCTTACGGCGGCTCCTCGCTGGTCGCGAACTGGGTGATCATTGCGCTGCTCATGCGCATCAGCGACAGCGCGCGTCGCCCAGCACCGCCCCCGCAACCCACCCGAGACGAAGCACTGACCCAGGTGGTGCAGCTGTGAACAATCCACTGCGCCACCTTGCGGGGTTTGCGGCCGTCCTGCTGATCGCGTTGATGGCCAACCTCACCTATGTGCAGGTCTTCCAGGCCGACGACCTTCGACAAAAACCTGGCAACGCCCGAACCGTGCTGGCCGAGTACGACCGCGAACGCGGCACGATCACGGTCGGCGCCAAGGCCATAGCGACGTCGAAGCCCTTCGATGGACAGTTCGACTACATCCGCGTATATCCCGAAGGCTCCTTGTACGCGCACACCACCGGCTACTACTCATTGATCTACGGCGCCACCGGTTTGGAACGTGCCGACAACTCGATCCTCTCGGGAACCGATGACCGCCTGCTCGTCGACCGGCTGACGCAACTGCTCGCCGGCCGTTCACCGAAGGGTGGCAGCGTCCAGACGACGCTTGATCCGGCGGCGCAGACGGCGGCGCTTGACCAGCTCAAGGGACGTCGCGGCGCCGTCGTGGCCATAGACCCGACCACCGGCGCGATCCTGGCGATGGTCTCCTCGCCCTCATTCGACCCCAACCCGCTGGCCTCACCGCAATCGTCGGTGGTCCGTGAGGCGTACAACAAGCTGCAGAACGATCCGGCCAGCCCCTTGCTGAACCGGGCGATCGCCCAGGTGTACCCACCCGGTTCAACGTTCAAGCTCGTCACCGCAGCGGCTGCGCTGTCGTCCGGCAAGTACACCAAGGACAGCATGGTGCCAGCGCCGGCGAGCATCCAACTGCCGCTGTCGACGCGCAAGCTTCCTAACTACGACAACAAGGCGTGCGGTCCGAACAACCAGACCACGATCGAGAACGCGATGCGCATTTCGTGCAACACCGCCTTCGCCGGACTGGGCCTCGCGATTGGCGACGATGCGCTTCGCACCCAGGCGGAGAAGTTCGGGTTCAACAAGTCGTTCGACATTCCCCTGAACTCGGCCACCAGCGTCTTCCCCGAAGACCTCGACCGCGCCCAGACGGCACTTTCGGCGATCGGTCAATACGACGTGCGCTCGACGATCCTTCAAATGGCGATGGTCACCGCGGCGATCGGCAATCGCGGCATCGTGATGGAGCCCTACCTCGTGGCCCAGAAGCGCGGACCGGATCTGTCGGTGCTCGAGGCCACGACCCCGACGGAGTTCGGTCGCGCGGTCACTCCCCAGGTGGCCGCGGAACTGACCGAGATGATGGTGACGGTCGTGACGAAGGGTACGGGTGGTCGCGCGGCCATCTCCGGTGTGCAAGTAGCCGGTAAAACCGGCACCGCTCAGCAGGGTGGCGGACGCCCGCCGCACGCCTGGTTCGTCTCGTTCGCCCCTGCCAAGGATCCGCAGGTGGCCGTGGCCGTGATCCTTGAGGATGGCGGCGGCGCCACCGAGATCAGCGGCGGTCGGTTGGCCGCCCCCATCGCGCGAGCCGTGATGGAAGCCGTACTTAACCGGTGAGAGGCTGGACGTGAACACGTTCAGCACAGCGCACAACGACGAAGGGACCGACACCCGATGGTGAACGGCAGGGTGCTGGGCGGCCGTTACGAACTGGCCGAGATGCTCGGACAAGGCGGCATGGCCGAGGTCTACCGCGCACGCGACCAGCGGCTCGGGCGCACGGTCGCCGTCAAGATTCTGCGTACTGAGCTCGCGCGCGATCCCTCGTTCGAACGCCGATTCGCCCGTGAGGCGCAGGCCTGCGCCGGCATGAACCACCCGAACGTCGTCGCCGTGTTCGACACCGGCGCCGACACCGAGGGCGACGTCACGATTCCGTACATCGTCATGGAGTTCGTCGACGGCACGACGCTGAAGGATCTGCTCCTCACCGGGCGTCGCCTACTTCCGCAGCGCGCGCTCGAGATCACTGCCGGTGTGCTCGGCGCCCTTGAGTACAGCCACCAGCAGGGGATCATTCACCGCGACATCAAGCCGGCCAACATCATGCTCAACCGCACCGGTGAAGTGAAGGTGATGGACTTCGGCATCGCCCGCGCGCTCGACGATGCGCAGGCCACCATGACGCAGGCCTCCACCGTGATGGGCACCGCGCAGTACCTCTCACCCGAGCAGGGCCGCGGCGAGCCGGCCGATGCGCGATCCGACGTCTACGCCACCGGCTGCCTGCTCTACGAACTGCTCACCAGCCGTCCACCGTTCGTGGGCGACACCACGGCGTCCGTCGTCTACCAGCACGTGCGCGAGAACCCGATCCCGCCGTCGCAGATCGACCCCGAGGTTCCCAGCGCCGCTGACGCCGTAGTGATGAAGGCGATGGCTAAGAATCCGGAGAACCGCTACCAGTCAGCGGCCGAGATGCGCGCCGATGTGTTGCGCGCTGCCGGCGGCGAGCCTGTTCGCGCCACCCCCGTGATGGATCAGACCGCCATCGTGGCGCCGATGACCACGGCGATCCCGGTCGTCGACGAGGATGCCGCCCGCCGCCGCCGTGGAATCGGATACGCGATTTTGGCCGCTGCCGTCATCGGCGCGCTCGTTCTGGGCTTCTTCCTGATCAAGCCGATCTTCGACAGCACCGCCACGGTGCGCGTCCCCGATCTCAGCGGTTTGCAAACCGGTCCGGCGAAAGCCTTGCTCGAGTCGCGCGGGTTGACGCTAGGCGTCATCAGCCAAGAACCCTCCGACAGTCCCCCGAACACGATCTTCAGCCAGACACCCGGGATCGATGCCGAGGTCGACGAGGGTTCGTCGGTGAACGTTGTCGTCTCGACCGGGGTGGCCAAGACCACCGTTCCGGCCCTGACCGGGCTGTCGCTCGATGAGGCCTCCCGCACCCTGTCGGAGGCGCAACTGAAGCTCGGCAAGCGCACCGAGAAGGAATCCACCCGCCCGGCGGGTACGGTGCTGGAGTCTGATCCGGCCGAGGGAACCAACGTCGACACCGGTTCGGCCGTGAATCTGGTGGTGTCCAGCGGGTCGGTCAACGTGCCCGATGTGCGTGGCGCCACCCAAGCCGAGGCCACGACCACGCTCGAAGGAGCCGGATTCAAGGTGCTGGTCGTGAAATCGAAGACCGACCAGTCGCCGCCCGGCGTCGTCATCTCGCAGAGCCCGAAGGCCGGCAACTCGGCGGCTCTGGGATCGACAGTCACCATCACCATCTCCGAGGCCCTACCGCCGCCGCCGGTCACGACTGCTCCACCCACGACGGCACCTGCCACGACTCCGTAGCGGGAGCGTTCTCCACGAAGGTTCGACGTCGTGTCAGGCCGAAGGAGCCGGAACCACCGGGGCCAGCCCGGCCGACCGCTGCACGGCGCCTGCGTCGCCGCACTCGGCGAGCCAGTTGGCCAGCATGCGGTGGCCACCCTCGGTCAGCACCGACTCGGGATGGAACTGCACGCCCTCAACGAGCAGCGTGCGGTGACGCAATCCCATGATGACGCCGCTATCGGTGCGCGCCGTCACCTCGAGCTCGTCGGGAACGCTCTCAGGTGCCACGGCCAACGAGTGGTAGCGCGTTGCGGTGAACGGATCGGGGAGTCCTGCGAACACCCCGGCGCCCGCGTGATGCACCAGCGAGGTCTTACCGTGCAGCAGTTCGGGAGCACGCACGATCGAACCGCCGTAGGCCTCGGCGATGGCTTGGTGGCCCAGGCACACGCCGAAGATCGGAATCCGCCCGGCGACGCCACGGACCATGTCGATGCAAACACCAGCATCAATAGGAGTCCCGGGCCCAGGGCTCAACAGCACCCCATCGAACCCGTCGGCATGAGCCACCTCGACGACGTCGTTTCGCAGCACTTCGCACTCGGCGCCCAGCTGGCCGAGGTACTGCACGAGGTTGAACACGAACGAGTCGTAGTTGTCGACCACGAGGATGCGCGTCACGTCCACACCCTCTCGCGGTCCAGGGCTGCCGGTCCATCGGTTATCCGGGCAGGCATCGGCGCGCCCACCGTGTCGCCGGTTCCACCCGTGGGGTCGGTCACTCCTTGGTCGTCCACCGTCACATCGGTGAAGGGGAGTCGCGGCTCCAACCACGGAAAGACGACCGTGAACAGCAGAAGCACCGTGATCACCAGAAGAACGGTGCACTGCAGCAGCTTGAGCGACCAGTGGCCGGGCAAGCGCTTCCAGAGCCAGACGTACACCGCGAACTCCTCAGACGACCGGGGACGATCGCGACAGCCTACGGATCAGGCTTTGGCCGTGATTCCGGCCGGCGGTCCTTCCGCCTTCGCTCGCTTCTCGACCATCTTGCCGAACACGATCAGGCGCTCGTACGAGGCCCACCGCGGGTTGCAGGTGGTCAGCGTCAGGCCAGCCTCCTTGGCCTCGACGCCGGGCTGCCCTGGAACCTCGTCGAGCACCCAGACGTCCTTGGGCTGAACGATGATCGACCGGGTCACCTGGTAGGAGACCCATGACTCGGCAGTCTCGACGACGACCAGATCGCCCTGGCGCATGCGGTCGAGGTTGCGGAACGGCTCGCCGTTGGTAGCGCGGTGGCCGGCGACGGCGAAGTTGCCGACCTCGCCGGGCTGGGCGTTACCCGTGTAGTGAGTGATGCCCTTCTTCAGGTTGTCCAGGCTCGAACCCTCGATCAAGGGCTTGACCCAGTCGTTGCCCAGGCGCGGGATGTACATCAAGCCGTAGCCCTGACCGTCGCCGATCTGCGGCTTCACCGCGCCCGGAACGGGAGCAGCCACGGGAGCCACCGGCACGATGAACGACTGCTGCACCTGCGCTGTGACGGCGTCGGTGGCGCGGTTTGACTCGAGGTTGGTCCAGAGGAGCTGGTAGGCCACGAAGAGCAGAATGACCACGCCCATCGTGATGAAGCCCTCGCCGATGCTGCGCGTGGCGACCCGCACCCGTTCGAGCCTTGCGGCACGACGCTGACGGCGCGTCGGCCCAATGGCGCGGTAGGGGTCGGGGGCGGCGCCCATCGGCGTCCCCACCATCTGGCTCATGATGCACTCCTTGCATACGAGAGATCGAGCGAACCGCTGAATGCCGGCAGAGTCAACGTCTTTTCGTCCACCACGTCATAGCCCAATCCGACGGCATCGACCCAGGTGCGGTAGGCCGACAACTCCGGGGAGGCATCGAGCGCTGCCCGCATGGACGAGGCGTCACCGACGGCGCTGATACGGAAGGGCGGGCCGTACACCCGGCCCTGCAGCACCAGGGTGTTCCCGACGCAGCGCACCGCGCTGGTCGAAATCACCCGCTGGTCCATAATGCGCATACCTTCAGCACCCGCGCTCCACAGGGCGTTCACCACGGCCTGAACATCCTGCTGATGCACCACCAGATCATCCGGCCGCACACCCTCCGGCAGTGAATCGCGGATCGATCGGGGGGCATCGTCGAGGCTGACGCTGAGGCCCGGACCGCTCATCTCGGTGGTGCCGGCCTGCGCGGCCAACGTGTTCATACCCGGCGCGGGTGGCGGGGCGGCAGCGCGATCGGCGACCAGTGCGTCTACCTCGCGCTGAAGTTCGCTGACGTTGCCGGCCCGTTGGCCCACCTGCGCCTCGCGGGCCGAGATCAGGTCGGTGAGCTGGGTGCGGCGCTCGGCGCGCAGATCGGTGCCGTTGGCAGTCGAGGCGCCTGAAACGACGAGGAATCCGGCCGCCACAGCGACGAGCGGAAGCGCCACCGACCACACGGTAAACCGGCGGCCGTTTGGGGAAGGGCTCACATCCCGTACGCTAGTGAAATCCGCGCTCACAAGGAGTCCTCGCCGTGCCCAAGTCGCGTCTTCGCAAGAAGAAGTCCCCGTACACCCCCAAGTCGGAGGTGGCCGAGCGCAAGGCCGTGAAGATCGGGCCCAGGCCGTGGATCGCTCCGCTGATGATCGGCCTGTTCCTGTTCGGGCTGCTCTGGATCGTCGTCTACTACATCACCCGCGGCGACATCCCACTGATGCGCGATCTCGGGGCGTGGAACCTGCTGGTCGGCTTCACGTTCATTGCGGCTGGCTTCGGCGTTTCCACCCGCTGGCGATAGGCAGGACTGCGCGGCCAGCCCACGATCGGGCCTGGCACCGGCGCGAGGGGCTGTAATGACACGCATGTTATTCATCCACACCCTTCATCCCCAATGTGGATGAGACGTGCCGATCCGTGCCTGAGTTCACCTTTCGACCGGTATTTCCTGAGACCTGGATCCGACGTCAGCCGGTGAGCTGGGCGGTTCGGGCGACCGCCAGGGCCACAACGGCCAGCACGATCACCGCAACCCCGAACACCACGATCACGCGGGCAGCGGGCGTATCGGCCTTCGCCGCCATCCCAAGCCGAAGATCACCGGTGCTACCCGCCACCAGACGGGGCCCGAAAGCGAACACCGCGGCCACCGCGGCCCCCACGGCCAGTCCGCCCAGGTGGGCGCGCCAGTCGATGTTGGGCACCACAAAGCCGATCGCGATGTTGATCCCGATGAAGACCAGCACGCTCGTGACCTCTTGCCGCAGGGCATGGCCGAGCACGAGCGTGGCACCCATTAGGCCGAAGATCGCGCCCGAAGCGCCCACCGAGGGCACGTTCGGTGTGCTGAAGGTGTACGAGACGACCGACCCGCCCAACGCCGCGACGAGGTAGAGCGTGATGAAGCGGATTCGGCCGAGAGCGGCCTCAAGCTGCGGGCCGAGGGCGTAGAGAACCCACATATTGAAGGCGATGTGCAGGATGCCGCCGTGCAGGAAGGCCGCCGTGAGCAGACGGTAGTACTCGCCGGCCGCCACCCCGATGACCTCGCCCTGGGCGTTGCTCGCGAAGCCCAGCAGTGCGAAGCGTTCGACGCTTTCGCTCAGACCAACGACGGACTGCGCGATGAATGCGAGCACGGTGAGGCCGATGAGCGTCTTGGTGACCACCGCGCCCTCAACAATGCGACCGCCGAACACCGTGCGGCCCTGACGGACCGCGGCCTTGCCCTGGCTGACGCATTCGGGGCACTGGAATCCGACCGCTGCGGCCGTCATGCAGTCGGGGCAGATCGGCCGGTCGCAGCGGGTGCACCGGATGTAGGTCTCGCGCTGCGGGTGCCGGTAGCAGGTGGGTACTGCCGGTGCCTGACCCTCGCCGGGGCCGGACCCTCTCGGAGGATCTGATCGGCGATCGCCGTCGTCCATGATCCCTCCGTTCCGCTGGTGGCTGGTCGGTGGTTTATTCCGCTGGTGGTTAGCGGGCCTCGACGACGACCGACTCGATGATGATGTCGTCGATCGGCTGGTCGCCGGAGCGCGTGGGCGCAGTGGCGATGGCGTCAACGACAGCCTTGCTGGCCTCGTCCTCGACCTCACCGAAGATCGTGTGCTTGAAGTTCAGGTGCGGGGTCTTGCCGACCGTGATGAAGAACTGCGATCCGTTCGTCGCCGGGCCGCGGTTGGCCATCGCGAGCAGGTAGGGCTTGTCGAACTGCAGCTCGGGGTGGAACTCATCACCGAACTCGTAGCCGGGGCCGCCGATGCCCTTTCCGAGCGGGTCGCCGGCCTGCACCATGAAGCCGCCGATCACGCGGTGAAAGATCGTGCCGTCGTAGTACGGGCCGCTGCCGGGCTTACCCGTGCGCGGGTCGGTGTACTCCTTGGTGCCCTGGGCGAGCTCGACGAAGTTGGCCACCGTCTTGGGGGCGTGGTTGGCGAACAGGTGGATGACGATGTCGCCCTTGTTCGTCTTGAGGGTGGCGTACTGCTCGGCCATGTGGATGCTCCTGGTGTGGGGTGGGCGCGTTCCACTCATCCTTCCACGGCTCTGCCGGCTCGCACGCGGGTCGGTCGCGCCCGAGCGCTACTCGCCTGTGCTGCCGTCGATCAGTTCGCGGATCAGGTCGGCATGCCCGTTGTGACGGGCGAACTCCTCGATCAGGTGGGTGAGCACCCAGCGCACGCTGGGCACCTCGGGCCGCACCGACCCGCCTTCGTCCTCCCAGGTGCGCACCGCCGCCGCATCGGCCGCCCTTCTCGGCAACGACCCCTGGCAGATCTCGTCCAGGTCTGCGTCGCCCAGTGCCGCAACGGTGTGTTGGCCCTCGAGGATCCACGTCGTGACCACCCCATCGGCGGGGGTGTCGTGCAGGTCGTCGAAGTCACCGTCGGGGCGCACCGGCGTGTAGTACGTCTGAACGCTCTCGTGGCCCATGAGGATCTGCCGAATCCAATAGCGCTCGACGTCCGTCCAGTGCCGCACCAGTCCGAGCAGACTCAGCGTCGACGTCGGGATCGGCCGAAGCTTGAGCTGCGCCTCGGTAAGACCGTCGCACTTCATCGCCAATGTGCTGCGGTGGTAGGCCAACCACGCCAGCAGAGTGGTGGCCTCATCGGCCGCGTACGGCACATTGGGCCGGGGCAGCAGCGCATCGAAACCTGTCATGCCCCCGAGGCTAACCCCAACCCCGCCCGTGCGTTACTAGCCCGAAAGGTGGGGTGACGGGCGCTATAGCACCCGTCACCCCACCTTTCGAACCGTCTCCCCCGGGCAACCGCCGTACCCTTCCCGCCGGCACCCGAAGGACATGGTCGGCTCGGCCTGGCGCGTCCGCCCGGAGGTGGTGCTGGTCTGGGACGAGCGCTCGTTCGTCGGGTCGATGACGCGGTACCGCTTCCCCACGACCTGACTCCAGCGCCCCGGCGCGGCCCGCGTAATCTGTCGTCCTCCGCACAGCCGGGGGACGTAGCTCAATTGGCAGAGCACCGCCTTTGCAAGGCGGGGGTTAGGGGTTCGATTCCCCTCGTCTCCACGTAATGAAGAGGGCTCCCGCGCACAGCATGGGGCCCTCTTGACTCCGTGCTGGAGATGATGCGGGGAATCGGGAGGACGCCGCACCCTCGGAGCAGCCGACGTATCCCTCGTCGCCACGCACCGCTGAGGTCAGAGGGCGTCGACGATCACCACGATGATGGCCGATACCGAGATCACGACCAGCAGGACGGCCACGATCATCGGCACAAGTCCGACGTGAGGCAGGTCGCCGGTTCGTAGTGCGCGATCGGCGTGCCAGAAGCGTTGGGCACC
>Ga0105048_10007197_pt1 | contig 17886 bp, 14 predicted proteins | sample MAT05_FD_78382 | JGI IMG/M metagenome (GOLD analysis project Ga0105048, IMG submission 78382) | Freshwater microbial communities from Lake Fryxell liftoff mats and glacier meltwater in Antarctica - MAT-05 | ecosystem: Environmental > Aquatic > Freshwater > Ice > Liftoff microbial mat | place...
ACTCGGCTCACTAATTGACGGTTTCAATGAAATGCTGGGGCAGATCAAATCCCGTGACCAGATGCTTGAACAGCATCGGGATCATCTTGAATATCTGGTAACGCAACGGACAGCAGACCTTGAACTAACTGTACTTGAACTCCAGTCAGCCAAAAAAGCGGCTGAAAGTGCCAACATGGCCAAGTCAATGTTTCTTGCCAATATGAGTCATGAGATCCGTACTCCGATGAACGGTGTACTAGGTATGACTCAACTGCTCATCAATACGGGACTGTCTGGTGAACAAGGCAAATATGCCGAATCGGTGCTTCATTCAAGTGAACTGTTACTGCATGTTATCAACGATATCCTTGATTTTTCCAAAATTGAGGCTGGCAAGATGAATCTCGAGAAAGTGCCATTTGATCTTCACAAAAGCATCTTCGAAACGATTGAAATGTTTGTTGAAAGGGCACAATTCAAAGGGCTGGAACTGGCTTTCAAGATTGAAAACAACGTACCTGTTTTCGTCAAGGGTGATCCGGTTCGCCTGAGCCAGATTATAACCAACCTGATTGGCAATGCCATTAAATTCACCACCAGCGGAGAGGTGGTCTTAAGAGTTTCAATTGTTGAAAGTTTCAATGACGATGCATTGCTGCGATTTGAAATACAAGATACCGGCATTGGAATCTCACTGGAGAACAGAGTTCATATCTTTGACAGTTTCTCACAGGCAGACCTTTCTACAACAAGAAAATACGGCGGCACCGGCCTGGGACTTTCCATATCAAGGCAGCTTGTAAACCTGATGGGTGGAGAAATGGGCGTTGAAAGCGTATCAGGAGAGGGTTCCACGTTCTGGTTTACCGCCTGTTTCAATAAAAAACACCTGCGTGATCAGCAAGATCATAATGAGTCGGATCTACTAAACAACGTCAAGATTTTAGTTGTCGTCACCAACAATACCAATCTGCAAATCCTGCAGTATCATTTAAATTCGTTTAAGATGCGTGTAAAAACAGCCCCAGACTACACGCAAGCCCTTGAAATGCTTCGTATGGACACAGTGGAAGACCCTTACACGATTGCACTTTTTGACTTGCAGTTAAACGGAAGATCCGGTGTTGAATTTGCAAAAACTGTACAAGAAGACCTGCCAATTAAGTCAACCCGTATGATTCTGTTGACACCACTGAACAGACATATTGACCTGGAAACCGCCCACGAGGCAGGAATTACAACCTGTTTAAACAAACCGGTCAGTCAGTCATCTTTATATGTTTGTCTTCTTTCAATCATGCAAACAAGCGGCTCCAGCGACTTACCAACTCCAAACCCGCAGTCTTCCACAAACATTCAACAATTTGATGCAAATATCCTTGTTGCTGAAGACAATCTGGTTAATCAGGAAGTGGCTTTATTCATGCTTAAAACAATGGGTTGCAGAATTGATATTGCTGAAAATGGCCTCCGGGCTGTGGAAATGTCTGCAAACAATTCCTATGATCTCATTTTCATGGATTGCCAGATGCCTGAGATGGATGGCTATTCCGCTACTGACAAAATCAGGATTCGTGAAGCTATTGACAAATCCGGAGATTACATTCCGATCATTGCCCTGACTGCCAATGCCATTTCCGGAGACCATAAGAAGTGTCTGGTCGCAGGCATGGATGATTACCTAAGTAAACCTTTTAATTTCAAACAGTTAGGAAATATTTTGCGTCGCTGGCTGCCCGAAAAGGAGATTGAAGCTCTTCCCCCAAACCTCAACCAAGAACAACAGGCAGATAAAACAGAATCAGTGAAAACAGAAATGATTTTTGACCTGGACGGGCTAATGGAGCGACTGGAGGGGAATCAAACTTATCTGGCCAAACTATTGGCCATTTGCGTCAATAGTACCACAGAGCATATGGCTTCACTCACGGATGCAATTTCAAGAAATAACAGCACTGACATACGCTTGGAAGCTCATACTATCAAAGGAGCCTCAGCAAATATTGGTGCAAATGTAATGATGAAAATTGCTGAATCAATGGAAAACGCTGCGAAATCTGGTGAGTTATCTGGTATGGCAGAATCATATATGCAGTTAAAACAATCATTCCAGGAGTTCAAATCTGTTGTAGAGAAGTATCTTGATACTCCAGGCTAAAGTTAAAATATTGCGGCAAAAATAACACCTGAACATTTATGTTCTCAGTGTCAAGTTCAGTGCTTCACAACAGAAACCGGAATTGAACCAAAGTAGCTCCTATGCTTAAGTTCATTGTTAACTTCGACCTGACAACGCAAATCTGACTGATCTTCAATATTTTCCTTTACCTTCACATGCAGAGTCACTTCTTGCAACCCACCAGACACTAGTGTTTCAAACCTGTAAACAGCCACACGGCCTGATTCCAAGTCATAACCTGTTTTTTTTGATTTAACAAACTCCAGTTGTACTGGCAATTCGATTCGCACCGCCAGCTTTCGAGCCGCCAGGGAACCGGTATTAATCAAAGTCAATCGATACTGAAATGGCTCTCCGGAATAAACTTTTACTTTGTTAGGTTTTACAACCGCTCTAATCAAGGGAGCAGAAGCGTTGACCATTACATCATTGGAGAAACTGACATCAGAGAATCGACCAGAGACAACCCTGATCGGTAAAATCATCTTAAATCCGTCTATCCGGTCATGGGGCACCTGGAACGAAAGCGCACCCTTAAACTTCTTGCCGGCAGAAATCAGAATCCGCTCAAGAACAACACTGTCATCATCTACTGTGCTAAACCTGACATCATATTCTGGAGCTGCGGTTGTTTTAAGCTGAAATTCCTCTCGGCTGCCACCTTTGTTAATCAGTTCAAAAAGTAGTCGGCCACGCCTGTCAACTTCAAAACTGCCGGGAGCCCCAGGTAAAACAATCGATAATTTGATACTCTCTTTGGCTGCTTTGTCCACTGCAATCCGTGCTTTTAGTTGCCGTTCCGCTTCAATTTTTTCCAGTAAGATTCGATTTTGTTCCGTTTTTTCTCTGACCAGTTTTTCCTGTTCAGTTTTAAAGCTGATTACTCTTTCATTTGCCAGCTGTTCGTCACGGACCTTCTTGGCAGCTATTTGAAGTGACCTGGACGGAACCAATTCTTCACCATTTTTCTGGTGTCTGCCAAGAACCAGCAGTTCATCATCCATACTCGCCAACAGAGAACTATCACTGAATTCCTCAATAAAACGGTTAGCTGTTTTGGCAGCAAGTGCGTTATCCCCTGCCCCTATTGCCGCTCTAGCCAGCAACAGCATTGAAACGTCCCGTAACGGAGTATCCGGAAACAGCTGATGAAGTTGACCAATCTTTTCAATGACAAGCAGATAGTCTTTATTCTTGCCAGCATTAAATGCCTCTACAAACAGAGTTGAATCATCAAGTTCAGCGGCAAACATAAGGCCGGTTCCAAACAGTACATAAATAGTACTGATCAGAATCGGCCTTAATATCAAACACAGCAGGTTCAATGTTTATTCCACAAAGCTCTTCAGCTTTTTGCTGCGGCTTGGGTGTCTCAGCTTACGCAATGCTTTCGCCTCGATCTGGCGAATACGTTCACGGGTAACCGCAAAGTCCTGACCAACCTCTTCCAGGGTGTGGTCGCTCTTTTCGCCGATGCCGAAACGCATGCGCAGAACCTTTTCCTCACGAGGGGTCAATGTTGAAAGAACACGGGCCGTCTGCTCGGAAAGATTGGCTTTAATTACCGCTTCTATAGGAGAAATAACCGCCTTGTCTTCAATAAAATCACCAAGATGGGAGTCTTCCTCTTCACCAATCGGGGTTTCGAGTGAGATCGGTTCCTTGGCAATTTTGAGGACCTTACGAACTTTGTCCAGCGGCAACTGCATCCGCTCGGCAATCTCCTCAGGTGACGGCTCCCGACCATTTTCCTGCACCAGTTGTCTGCTTGTACGAATCAGCTTGTTGATTGTTTCAATCATATGTACAGGAATTCGAATAGTACGGGCCTGATCGGCAATGGCACGTGTAATTGCCTGACGGATCCACCATGTTGCGTACGTTGAAAATTTGTAACCACGCTGATACTCAAACTTATCAACAGCCTTCATCAGACCGATGTTGCCTTCCTGGATCAGGTCAAGAAACTGCAGGCCCCGGTTTGTGTATTTTTTTGCAATTGAAACAACCAGTCTCAGGTTGGCTTCAATCAACTCTGACTTGGCGATACGGGCCTTGCACTCACCCTCTTCAATAGCATGGAGAGCAGTTGAAAGTTCACTGGCTTTAAAACCAGATTCCTGTTCAACTTTCATCAATTTATGAGCTGCAGAAGAGAGACGTTTGTCAATCTTCTCTGTTTCCTCAGTTGACAATTTTAGCTTCTTCAATTCAGCAGAAGCTTTTGTTTCCTCTCTCTGGTACTTTTCAACCAATAACTTGAGTTTGTCCAGAGGTATCAGCGCCTCAAGATCCCTCATTTCCCTCATCTGCCTGTCAACCTTGAAAGAGAGTTCCTTCAGGCGTTCGGCAATCTTGTTAATATGACGATCCTTCAAACGCAGAGAAATTAGCAGTGATGCCTGATGTTCCTTAAGCTCAGTGAACCTCTTTTCCAGTTCCTTTTTCTTGGCAGCAGGTCCGGCTTTTTCAAGTGCCTCAGTAAGTCCTGCCAACTCTTGATCACCTTCTGCAATTGCATCGATAACTTCAAGGATGCGCATCTTGGGGACGTCCTCTTCATCCTCTTCCAAAACCTCTTCTTCCACTTCCTTGCTTATTTCCGATGCGCTGAGCTGGAATTTACGTAATTTATCACCCAGATTCAGCACTTCTTTAATGGTAATCGGTGTGTTCAGAATAACACTGGCCACATCACGTTCACCATCTTCAATCCGCTTGGCAATCTCAACCTCTCCCTCACGTGTCAGCAGAGAGACAGAGCCCATCTCACGCAGATACATACGCACCGGATCACTTGTACGGCCAATGGAACCAGGTTCAAACTCAACCTCTTCGGCTTCGCCTTCCCCCTCTTCATCCTCTTCCATGTCAATCTTCATTTTAGGAATCTTGACCTTCTGGGATGAATCTACGATCTCGATGTCCATATCGCCGAACATGCCCATGACATCATCGATCTGATCAGTAGCGATATCAGGAGGCAATATATCATTTACCTCTTCAAAGGTCAGGAACCCCTTCTCCTTGCCGAGATCAATCAGTTGTTTTACTTCGTCCAGGTTTTTCTTTGCCATTCTTTCACCTCAAATAAAGCCTTTCAAGGCTACAGTCTCGATTTTCTACTACGCAATGCATCCGCCTTCTGAAGCAGCAATGCATATTCTTCACTATCCGACTCCAATACCGCCAAACGTGCTGCAATATCTTTTATGGATCTGAGTTCCTTCTGTTCTCTGCTGCGTTGACAGTGTTCATAAGCCTGACGCCAGTCGATATCAGCCATATGTTCATCGGAAACAAGCAGCCGGGTCAGAATAACTCTTATAGCCTGATCCTCGATCTGTTCCATCAGCAGACTCAACGCCTGGGCGTCCTGATCATCCGAAAGTTTTTCTAGCATTATTCCAGCCAACTGCAGATACGCACCATCAAAAAGCTGGTCTATTCCGCAAGCAATGACTTTCTGACGGGCTTCCGGATACCTGCTGATCAGGGACAGCAGTGTTTCCTGCCGCGAGTCGCCAAGGGTCTTGACAGTTGCCTGATCGCTCTGAAAATCTCTGGCGGTAACATTCATACCACCCAGACGTTTTCGGAAAGCGTGGCTGGTAATTCCAATCAGTCGACAGATTTCCTTTTCATAGAGATCCCGTTCTACCGCATCAGCTATTTTTCGAAAACGTGGGGCCAATTCGTCAATAATGCGAACCTTGTTATCAACACTATCCGCCGGAGTTTCCGCCAGCAATGAACGCACAAAAAACTCAAAAGCGGGCCGTGCCTTTTCCTGACTAAGACGAAAAGCCTCAACCGGATTGCTGGCCAGAAAACTGTCTGGATCATCACCGGTCGGCAGAGTAATTACATATGCTGGCAGTTTCTGCTCTAGAAACAGCTCCATCGACTTGATCGTTGCCTTGCGACCTGCGGCATCACTGTCAAAAAGCGTATAAACCTTTCCTGCATGCCTCTTGATCAAGCTGGTGTGACTTGTTGTCAGTGCCGTTCCACATGTTGCCACAACATTTTTGATGCCAGCTTTATATAACGCCAGATGGTCAAAATATCCTTCTACTATTATGATGCTGTTATCTGTTCTGACACTGGGCAAAGCCAGATTGATTCCGAACAGGACCGAGCTTTTGTGGTAGAGCGGCGATTCGGGTGAATTGATATATTTGGGTAGCGCATTATCAAGCACGCGCCCTGCAAAGGCAATCACATTACTCTTTGCATCCCGAATTGGAAAAATAAGTCGATTGCGAAACAGGTCATACCAGCCACCGTCATTTTTACGAATGATGCCTAGCTTGGCCGCTGTTTCCAGGTCAATTCCATTTGCCCTAAGATGCTGTACAACTGAATCCCTGCGGTCTGGGGCAAAACCAAGCCCGTATTCTGCAGCGACCTCTCCTGAAGCTGATCTGACCTCCAGATATTTTCTGGCTGCAGCCCCCTCCGGCCTGTGTTCCAGAACATCTCTGTAGAATCCTGCGGCCAGGTCGTTAATTCTTTGGAAAGCCTGTCGCTCATTTTGCGCCTGCTTCTCAGCCGGGGTTAGCTGGCGATCCTCAATTTCAACTCCTGCCTTGCGGGCCAAGTGTTTAACGGCTTCCGGAAAGGACAAGCCATCAATTTTCATTACAAATGAAAATATGTTGCCACCGGCACCACAACCAAAACAGTGAAAGATCTCGCGCGCGGGATTAACATTGAATGACGGCGTTTTTTCCGCATGAAACGGACACAATCCGGCAAAATTTGATCCGGAACGTTTTAGCTCAACATATTCAGAAACGACCTCCACAATCGAAAGTCGCTCAGAAATTTCCCGTACTTTCTCCTCGGGGATCATGATCGATCACCACTTTTGGTACGCCACATCTGAAGGATATGTCCGCCCATATCAGCAAACATTCTTGCTGCTTTGGATTCATGAATTTTATTTTTCAACTGTATCGGCATGAAATCTGATGTCGCTATTGAAAAGAGCAGGCAAAGTATCAAAGTTCCCTCGACGGCACCAATCAGTATTCCACCAAGGCGGTTCAATGTGCCAAGCATTACTACACGCAAAGCTGCTGTAACTATGTTGCCAATGATGTGGGCGATAAATCCGATCAGGAACAAAAGAAGCATGAATGCTAAAAACGATGAAATCAGTTTTGAGAGGTGAAGCCAGTTTTGAATCAGTATGGCAAGGTCTGGATAATAACTATATGCGGCCCAGCCTCCAACAGTCAATCCTGCCAGGGATGAGACCTCGTTGACAAGCCCTCGCACAAGACCCTTTAATGCAAAACAAATCAGGATAATCAGGATAATGGCGTCAACAAGATTCATCTAAAAACCTTTATAGCCACGACAAGAAAGGGGCGATCATTATGATAGCCCCTTTCTCGGTTTAACAAAACAGTCTTGTTTGCCGTATAATCAGGCGAAAGCACTGTCAGGAAAGTTGCTCTTTTACTATATCACTGACAACTTTTCCATCGGCTCTGCCGGCTATCAGAGGGGCAACAATCTTCATAACCCTTCCCATATCCTTAATGCTGGAAACACCAGCTTCTTTGATCGCCCGTGCAACAAGTTCACTAATTTCTGTAACAGCTAGTTGTGATGGAAGAAAACCAAGCAGAATTTCCAGCTCAGCCTTTTCCTTTTCTACCAGGTCCTGCCTGTTACCCTCTTCGTAAAGTCGAATTGATTCTCGGCGCTGTTTGGCCAGGGTTGAGATTACATCTCTCACCCCCTGGTCATCCAGTTCCTGTTTCTTATCAATCTCACGATTTTGGATCATTGAACGAATCATACGCACAGTAGAAAGACGCAGCTCATCTCGAGCCCGCATTGCCTGTTTCATTGAATCGTTCAACTGTTCCTTGAGAGTCATACTTTACCTAGTCAACCATTTTACGCTGTTTTTTGAGGGCGCGCTTACGTGCGGCAATTGCCTTCTTCTTGCGCTTGATACTAGGTTTTTCAAAGTGCTCGCGTTTGCGAACTTCAGAAAGAATCCCAGCTTTTTCGCACTGTTTTTTAAACTTCTTAAGGGCAAGCTCAAACGGCTCACTTTCCTTGATTTTAACTCCCGGCATTAAATATCAACTCCCCTCATTGTAAAATAACTGACTAAACTACCTATATATACATCGTGCTAATTATGAGAAATTTGAGAGTCTATTAAAATAACAGGTAAAGCGATATTGTCAACATAAAAACAAATTTTTTGTCAACAGAATGCCCTAAGACTTTCTGGATTTTTTTTCTTCTAACCCAGAGACACCAAAACGTCGTCCTAGCTCTGCATAAATATCTGCCGGCTTTATATCACAATAGCCCAACAAAACCAGCGTGTGAAACAGAAGATCTGCTGTTTCACAGATAATTTCCTCATGCTTTCCACCTTTACCGGCAATAACCAACTCGGTTGACTCCTCACCAATTTTTTTTAGAATAGTATCAAGCCCTTTGTACATCAGGGATGCGGTGTAGGAGTTTTCATTTGGGTTGGCTTTGCGTTCAAGAATAACCTGATAAACAGCATCCAGTATGTGTTTGTCCATAGCAACTCCAGTTTGATATTTTACATTCTTACCGGTACGCCTCGTTCAGCCAGATACTGCTTGGCCTCATCAATTGTATGTTCACGATAATGGAAAATTGAAGCCGCCAGACAAGCACTTGCTCCAGCCTTTGTAAAACCATCGAAGAGGTGTTCCAGATTCCCAACTCCTCCAGAGGCAATAACAGGAATCGAAACGGCATCCACAACAGCACGGGTCAATTCTAGGTCATAACCATCTTTTGTGCCATCACAATCCATACTGGTCAAAAGGATCTCACCCGAGCCAAAGGACTCCATCTTGACAGCCCACTCAACCACATCTATACCTGTTGGGGTTCGTCCACCGTGGGTATAAACCTCCCAGCGTTTTTCGCCTGGAACACGCCTGGCATCTATGGCAACGACAGTACATTGAGAACCGAAACGTTCTGCCGCTTCACTGACAAACTCCGGACGATGTACAGCAGCCGTGTTGATTGAAGTTTTATCAGCGCCCGCATTCAGCAAACGACGAATATCGTCAACAGTACGTATTCCACCACCGACTGTCAGAGGCATAAATACCCGTTCAGCTGTACGGCGTACAACATCAATGATAATATTGCGTTCATCACTGGAAGCCGTTATATCAAGAAAAGTCAGCTCATCGGCGCCCTGCTTGTCATAAATTTCTGCAATTTCCACCGGGTCGCCAGCATCACGCAACTCCAGGAACTGGACACCCTTAACTACACGACCACCCTTAACATCCAGGCATGGAATTATTCGTTTGGTAAGCATTTAGCGCATCCCTTTTGTCAAGGCAATGGCCTCTGCAAGCTTGATAGAACCGGTATAAACAGCTTTTCCGGTAATAACGCCAGTGACGCCGAAACTCTCTATAGCCATCAGATTTTCAATATCCTTCAACGTAGACAGACCACCGGATGCAATAATCGGAATTTTTACCGCCTCGGCCAACTCCTTTGTAGCTTCAAGATTCGGTCCCTGCATCATTCCATCACGACTGATATCCGTATATATGATTGCAGAAACACCACAGTCCTCGAACTTGCGAGCCAGATCAACCGCTGTTATGCCGGTCACTTCTGCCCATCCCTGTACAGCCACCATGCCACTTTTCGCATCAATACCGACCACTATTTTACCAGGGAATTTGGCACAGGCTTCGCGGACAAGCTCCGGATTCCGCTGTGCTGCAGTTCCAATAATTACGCGTGACAAGCCCATGGCCAGATAAACTTCGATTGTGGCCATATCCCTGATGCCACCGCCAAGCTGAGAAGGAATATTTATTGATTTAATAATTGCTTCAATGGCGGATCGGTTTTTGGGTTCACCGGCAAATGCACCATCCAGGTCTACAATATGAAGCATTTCTGCCCCCTGGTTCTGCCAATCAAGAGCCTGGGCCGCAGGATTATCGTTAAAAACAGTGTCCTTATCCATCAGACCCTGCTCAAGACGTACACAAACCCCATCTTTAAGGTCAATAGCTGGTATTACTATCATTTTAACTCCGCAAAATTTTTGAGTATCCGTAGACCGATTTCCTGCGATTTTTCCGGGTGAAACTGGGTTGCAACAATATTGTCTTTCCAAATGGATGAACAGAATTCAATACCGTAGTTGGTTGTCGTCGCTACAACCGATTCATCATCCGGTTTTACAAAATATGAGTGAACGAAATACACATTGGATTCCGCCTCAATGCCATCAAATGCAGGAGGTGATTGTTTAAAGCTGATCTGATTCCACCCCATGTGAGGTACTTTCAGCTCTTCCCCATTTTCCTTCATTCCATCAGGAAAACGAAGCACATGCCCTGGAATAACGCCAAGCCCCTTGTAAAGACCAAACTCAACACTGTCATTAAAAAGCAGCTGCATTCCGACACATATTCCAAGAAAGGGGCGCCCTTCCGTTATAACACGCAGAATCGGATCGACAAAACCGCCCTGTTCAAGATTACTCATGCAGTCGCGAAATGCTCCGACTCCAGGCAGCACAACCTTATCCGCCTCAAGAACAACTTTCGGATCAGCAGTAATTACCGCTTCAGCACCAATTTTTTCAAAACCCTTTTGCACGGAGCGAAGATTGCCCATGCCGTAATCTATAATCGCTATCACTTGACACCGTTCTTGTTGAGATGAGGACCGTACTTCTTGTCTGTTCCCTTGATATGGTTGATCAGCCAATCCTGCAGAAAGTTGATGATATCCTGGCTCATTACGTTCTCACCAGCACGAAATTTGGCCTGTAAATCAACAACCTGATTGACCAGTTTCTTATGAATCTGTTTATGCTGTGCCTCATCAGGATACCTGGTTTGACTGAATGCACGTTCTTCTTCGGCAAAGTGATTGACAGTATAATCGGCCAGACCATTTAGAATCTGCCCAATAGCGTCCTTGCTCCGTTTCTGCTGCATGGCGTCGTGCAGATCATTAACCATCTTGAAAAGGACCTTGTGATCATTATCAAACCTGGCAACACCGGTCGCAAAAGAGGCATCCCATTCCAGTGCATTTGCCAGTCGGAAGTGGCCGACAAGCTCATGCAACTGTTCTACCTGATCAGACAACTTGGAGGTCGCCACCGTTGTATTGCGTGAGCTTTCCACATTGCGATTGACCACATCGGTGATCATCTGAATATTCTGGGTAATTTCACTGGTGGTAGCGGTCTGTTCTTCTGCAGCGGTAGCAATCTGGCTGACCTGCATAGTCAGCTCGTTAATTTTATTGAGAATGTCTTCCAAAGCTTCACCGGAACGGGAAGTTTCTGCCGTCCCCTGCTTAACCTGCTCAACTCCTTCACCCATGGAATTGACAGCGGTCTGGGTTTCGCTCTGTATCGACTTGATCATAGTGCTGATCTCTTTGGTTGCTTTTGTCGTACGTTCCGCCAAGGCACGCACCTCATCGGCAACAACAGCAAAACCTCTACCCTGCTCACCGGCACGGGCGGCCTCAATAGCAGCGTTTAATGCCAGCAGATTGGTCTGGTCGGCAATATCCTGAATTGTATTGACAATCGCACCGATCTGATCAGAACGTTGTCCGAGGGCTTCAACCGTATGGGAAGTTTCATTGACACGTCCGGCAATATTTTCCATCAACTGAGCACAGTTCTGAACCAACTGTGAACCGCTATGGGTCTGTTCCGTGGCTTTCTGGGCATTTTCGGCAGCATAAAGACAGTTCCTGGCAATATCTCCGGAGGTAAATGACATCTCTTCACTGGCAGTAGCAATTGTACCGGCCTGCATGGCAACCGCTTCGGCTGCCTGGGCCATTTCATCAGTTGTTTTCTGGACCAAGACCACCGAATCACGCACGATATCCGCCACCGAGAAGAACTGCCGCATGGCCTTGTTCATATCAGTCATCATTGTATTAAAGGCGGTGCCTAACCTGGCGAACTCACCATTTCCATTAACATCAACTCGGGCCGAAAGATCCCCCGCAGCCGCTTTTTCTAAAGCCTGAATTACTCCAGCAAGAGGAGTGAATGCACTTCGGCAGAGCATCCACAAAGCAAGTGAAGAAAATAACAGGTAGCCAAGACCAAAACCGCTAATGGCCAGTAAATGACCACCAGGACTCATAAAAAAAGTGATTATTAATGCGACTACCAGCAATACAGCATTGCTCGCCAGAATTCGTGTAGTAAAAGACATCTCAGAGCCCCTAGCATTTAGATTTTTCAGTTACAGTCCAACCAGTTAAAATACTTTAAAACATTATCAGGCAATACGGGCAAAATTGGCAATACGTCCAATCATACGAGCAATTGCAGTCAACAGTGCCAGCCGATTAAACTTCACCCGTTCATCTTCGGCCATAACCATAACCTTGTCAAAGAAGGTATCCACCGGACCTCGCAGCGTAGCAATCTCAGTCAATGCATCCAACCAGGCATTATTGGCAATACTCACATCCACTGAACTCTTAACCATCTGGAAGGATTCGTACAATCTACATTCCGCAGCATCCTGAAACAGTGCCGGATCAACCGGCGCATCAGTGCCATCCTTGATGATATTTCCAATTCTCTTAAAAGCAACTGCCAGCTCTTCAAAATCCGGGTGAGACTTAAATTCCGCCAGCGCCTTGACCCTGTCTCTGGCATCAGCAAGGTCATCGAAGCCGACTGAAACAACTGCCTCAACAGCATCACCAGGGAAGTCATTACCCAATAAATTGACAAAGCGGCCACGGAAGAATTCCAGCACATCGTCCTGAATTTGCGACTTTGGGCGGTTCAGTTTTGCTGCCAGCAAATCCAGAGACTGACTGATCAGTGCCGATAGAGACAGGTGATAGCCTTTATCCAGAATAATGCTGATGATACCGATCGTTGCACGCCTTAGAGCATAAGGATCTGCAGCGCCGGTTGGAATCAGCCCTACACTGAAACAACCACAGAGAGTATCCATCTTGTCAGCCAAAGAAACGAATGCACCGATATCGGATGCCGGTAGCTCTCCTCCGGCCTGAACCGGCAGATAATGCTCGGCAATGGCATTGGCGATATCCGCATCAACACCCTCAAGCAGAGCGTATTCGCGCCCCATGACACCCTGGACCTCAGGGAACTCGCAGACCATTCCAGAAACAAGATCAGCCTTGCAGAGCCAGGCGGCCCTTGCAGTCTGCTCTTTGACAGCCGGATTAAGCTTCTCTGCCAACCCTTCAGCCAATGTTTTGAAGCGCTCCATTTTGTCAAAGGAGGTACCCAGCTTCTGCTGGTAGACAACCTTCTTAAGCGCTTCAACCCGTTCATCAAGCTTGACCTTCTTGTCTTCCTCAAAGAAAAAACGTGCATCGGACAAACGGGCCCTCAGAACACGTTCATTTCCTTTGACTACAACCGAAGTATCTTCAGCCAGAGTATTGTTGATGGTTATAAAACAGGGCATCAACTTACGGCTTTCATCCACAATGGAAAAATAGCGTTGATGGCTGCGCATTGAGGTAATCAAAACCTCTTTGGGGACAGCCAGGAAATCCGGCGAGAACGTCCCGACAACGGCACTGGGATATTCAACCAGATAGGTAACCTGCTCCAGCAGCTCTTCATCAGGCAGCAGATGTCCGCCGGTCGATTTGGCTAAGCGGTGGGTTTCACGACGAATGATTTCCATACGCCGCTCCGGATCAACTATCACGAAATGGCGTTCACACTCTTCCAGGTAGTGATCGAAATCGCGAACCGGGAAAGCGGTATTTGCCATGAACCGGTGACCGCGTGAAATAGAACCGCTGTCGATGTTACCAAAAGAAAAAGGAACAACAACGCCGTCAAACAGTGCGATGATCCAGTGAATCGGCCGGGCAAAGCGCACATCCTGGTCGCCCCAACGCATGGACTTTTTGAACGGGATATTTATCAACAGTTCCGGCAATATTTCCGAGAGTAACTCGTGGGTTGGGCAACCGGCAACCTGCTTGGTCACGGCCAGATATTCACCCTTTTCCGTCACTATGCTGCCCAGCTCGGAGACATCCACACCCTGACCACGGGCAAAACCTTCGGCTGCCTTGGTCGGTTTGCCTTCTGCGTCATAGGCCGCCTTCTTTGAAGGACCGGTGGATGTAATCTCTGCATCCGGTTGCATGGCAGGAATATCCCTGACAAGCAGCACCAGACGGCGCGGCGTGGCCAATGTTTTTACTTCGCCAAAAGTCAGACGGGCATTGGTCAGCTCCCTGGTAATCATGGCCTCCATTTCAGCCATGGCCCTGGGAATAAACCCGGCCGGAATCTCTTCGGTACCTATTTCAAAAAAAAGTTCTTTGATTTTCATCGGGCTGCACCTCCTTTAAGCAACGGGAAGCCCAACCGTTCACGCATGGCCAGATAACCTTCGGCACAGATACGGGCAACATTACGGACACGACCAATGTAGGAAGCGCGCTCCGTTACAGAAATTGCGCCGCGGGCATCCAGCAGGTTGAAGGTATGTGAACATTTCATGACATAATCGTAGGCTGGCAGAACCAGATCCTTTGCAGCCAGTCGCAGACACTCTTTTTCGTACATGCCGAAAAGCTGTAAAAGCATGTCCACATCAGCCTCTTCAAAATTGTACTTTGAAAACTCCACTTCACTCTCATGGTGAATATCACCATACTTGATCCCTTTGACCCACTCCAGATCATAGACGTTGTCCACACCCTGCAGATACATGGCAATACGCTCGCAACCATAGGTGATTTCGGATGAAACAGGTTTCAGATCAATACCGCCGGCCTGCTGAAAATAGGTGAACTGGGTAATTTCCATACCATCCAGCCAGACCTCCCAGCCCAATCCCCAGGCACCCAGAGTTGGTGATTCCCAATCATCCTCAACAAAACGGATATCATGCTTATTCGGATCAATCCCGAAAGAGCGCAGTGAGTCCAGGTACAAATCCAGGATATTCAACGGTGACGGCTTCATGATCACCTGGAACTGATAGTAGTGCTGCAGACGGTTCGGGTTCTCGCCGTAACGACCATCAGTAGGCCTGCGGGAAGGTTCTACATAGGCCACATTCCATGGTTCCGGGCCTAGAACTCGCAGAAACGTAGCCGGATTGAATGTCCCAGCGCCCTTTTCCGTATCATAGGGCTGTTGAATAACACATCCCTGCTTGGCCCAATAGCCTTGCAGAGACAGGATGAGATCCTGAAAAGTCACGGTATGTTCCTCCGGTGGGGAGATTTAATAAAAAACTTGAATAGTATTAAATAGCAGGTCTGACCAGTTCGGTCAAGACTGCGATAAGGCAAACCTTATATATTCTTCAACCCCTGTATCTTGTGCCCGGGCACGGTTCAACTCCGATTATGCGGACTTCCGGTTTTTGTTCACTGAAGTAGTGAGCACACCCCATCAGGAGAAATAAGATATGGTCAACAAAACGATCAGGGCGACAAATATATACATCAAATATCGATTCAATTGACCACTTTGAAGACGACGAACAGACGACAAGCGCCGGTCAACGGCAAGCATGAATGGAATAATGCCCTTGTCGAGTGTGACCTCCGGTACGTGAGAGTAAAAACTCTCCTGCTCCGGAAACAGACTGGTCATAGGAGGTTCTTTATACTCCGGCCTTAATATGCCGCTGAAAATCCTGACCAGCATTTCTGCAAAAGAAGAGGCGGTATATTGCATGCTGGAAGTCGGAGCAGCATAGCCGCAGTCCCAGGTAACCGAAGAGCTTACAGGGGTCGACTTGAGTCGATTAAGATAACATACGAAAAGTACCACTACAGCCAGAATCAGTAGAGCAGCCATGCCACTGATTCCATAGACACCAGCTGTAGTTTGGATAGATGGCAGCAGTACGCCCTGCTGGGGGAACAGACTTTGAACCACAGGCTCCAGCAGGCGCACAACAGAAAAGGGCAGCACCCCGATTAGCACGCAAAAAAACGCCAGAACTGCCATTGCAGCGGACCTGGCTCTATTCTCATGATATGCAGGCAGAATTGTGCGGGCCGAACCAAGAAAGACCGATCCGAACACCTTGACAAAACAAGCCACCGCCAAGCCCCCGGTCAGCGCCAGAGCAACGGCGGCCAGAGCCATAACGGAAGCCACATTCCCGGATGTCAAACCAAAGCCTTTGAATATCCCCAGGTAGATAAACAGTTCGCTGACAAATCCATTTAACGGGGGCAGGCCGCAAATAGCCACAGCACCGATCAAAAAAGCGACCGAAGTGAATGGCAGCACCCGGGACAGTCCACCCATGCGATCCATATCGCGGGTTCCAGCAGTATCTATCACTGTTCCTGCAGTCAGAAAAAGCAATGACTTGAACAGGGCATGATTTAGAACGTGCAGCAGCGCCCCTGCCATGCCTAGCACAAACAGTATCCGATTGTCACAGCCAAGGCCTATCAGCGCAATACCGATTCCCATAACGATGATTCCGATATTTTCAATACTGTGATAAGCCAACAGGCGCTTGAGATCATGCTGCCCGATGGCAAAAAGCACTCCTACAACCGTTGAAATCACTCCCAGAACAAGCAAGAGCACACCCCACCATAAAGGAGGCGCACTAAAGAAAGAGAGTGTTCTCAGCAACCCGTAAATTCCCATCTTGAGAATAATCCCGGACATGAATGCAGAAACAGTGCTTGGTGCATTGGCATGGGCAGCCGGAAGCCAGACATGCAGAGGCATTATTCCGGCTTTGAGCCCAAATCCCACCAAAGCCAGCAGCATTATGATCGTTGCTGAAGCAGATGAAGCATCCATTGTTCCAGGTGCAGGGAAAAGCGTTACTCCACCTTGCCCAAGAAACGAGTACATCATCAGCAGAACCAGCACCGTCACATGACTGGCAACCAGATATTGGAGACCGGCCTCACGCACCTCCTGCCGACCATGTTCCATACACATGGCAAAAAACACAGACAGCGCCATGACCTCCCAAAAAATGAGCATAGTGGCGCCACTGGCGGCCAAAAGCAGCATGATTATGGAAGAGATAATTATTCCGAAATAAAATGTCAGCAGAGATTCAGCACGGTTATTGGCTGATGAGGAACTGTAACCGCAGTTGTATAAGGAGATAGAAACACCAACCAGCAATACCGGAATCATAAAAAATGCAGACAGGCCATCCAGCCGAAATTGTAATGAGCCAAACGGTGACTTCCAGATTGTTTCAAGCACTTCAATCTGGCCATTCACAATCAAATGCATTATTACGGCACACAAGCCGCAAACAGCTGCCATGGATATCAGATAAAATGCCAGCTTGCGCCCCAGCTTTACAGACACCACTGACAACAGGGCCGGCATGCCTGACAAAAAGCAAAGCAGAGCAGCTATCAATGAAAGTTGCAAAGGTATCATAGGCTCATGGTCCCAAACCCGAATAAACACTAATTAAATAAGAATTTTAATTATATATCGCTCCATCCAGGTACGGTCAAGTTAATATCCACTATTTTCTGCCGTGGCCTGTTTCCAGCATCAGAATGTCAGTCACTCAATTGCAAAAATAAGAATACCCAAGGATTCTTTAAACGAATCAGCAGTGTCCGGTTTGATAATTGCATTGGTCTAAAATCCCCTCCCTTTCAAGGGGAGGGCTAGGGTGGGGATGGGTTTTAGCTGCTGCAAACCCGAAAAT
>Ga0105048_10007198_pt1 | contig 17884 bp, 20 predicted proteins | sample MAT05_FD_78382 | JGI IMG/M metagenome (GOLD analysis project Ga0105048, IMG submission 78382) | Freshwater microbial communities from Lake Fryxell liftoff mats and glacier meltwater in Antarctica - MAT-05 | ecosystem: Environmental > Aquatic > Freshwater > Ice > Liftoff microbial mat | place...
GGAAGAATGGTTTGATCGAGGAGCTGTTGGCCACTTTGGGTGTCCCGGTCCCAACCGCCGTAGCAAAAGGCCGAGCTGGCAAGCGGTTGAGTTACTGCGTCGCGCTTTGCCATCACCTATCCGCGCTTGTGTTATGATAATCAGTTGGCGGCAGGCTTCCCGTCTGTGATTAAACGAGCAACAGACTGAAAGCCTTTGCCACGCGTAGAAACGTGTATTCGGTCCGCTTTAGATGACGCTAGGACTTTAAAACTCTAACATTGGAAGTGGGAGGCTTCTTCATGCGACCAAAACGTTATCTGATTCTTCCGATGGAAGGTATTCGACTATCGGATGTTGCTGCATCGGAAACCTTGATGGCCCGCAAACTGCTATCGACCTTGCAGCTGACGCCGATTCTAGTGAAGGCTACGAATCGGCTTGGCACAGATCTTCAACAGACTGTGTTTAAGGCTTCCGCTATCATTCAGAAGCATGTTGGGGGTAAGAAATCCCTATTGGAGCCCGCCATCACAGTCATCAAGTCGCTTCACGAGGACGGAGTAAAATTGGTCGCCGCCTCCGAGGAAGTGCTGACGGCGTTGCGATTGAACCATCCCGGCATCCGCGTCATCGAAGAGAAATTCTGCACCCGAGCCTTAGCGCCGAAAGTTGTTGTTCCACCTAGGCCAACCAAGCCGGCGACCACGCACGCTACACATGCTTCTGTTTCCGCGTTATCAACTGTGGTGGTCGAAGTGGTTCGAGGCGATACGTTAAAACCTGTTCGTGGTGCCGACGTCATCGCGTTTCGAACAGACACCGATGCGATCGAGAAGAAGACAGGTACATCGGGTAAAGCCACGTTCAAGTTTACAACGGCGGCGCCCAAACTGAAGTACTTGTACGTTTATCATGAAGAACCGGGGGTGTGGGGATACTTAAAAACGAATGTGATTGTCTCAGGGGGCAAGGTCAAAGTCGTCTTGGCAAAACTTGATCTTGCAGAGACAGATGCGTTACGGCATTTTCATAGTCCCGATGGATTGACCGACGGGACCGGAGTGCGTGTGGGCGTCATCGATTCGGGCGCGGACCTTGACCATCCCGATCTCGAAGGGGCGATTGAGGGTGGAGCGAATTGCGTTCCGGGTTCCGCTCGAGCGGAAAACGACTTTGGGCCAGACGGAGCTCATGGCACTCACGTCGCAGGTACGATCGCCGCGAGCGGAACCGCACCCACGGGTGTACGAGGAATCGCGCCCGGGGTAAAACTTAGGATCTACCGGGTTTTCGAAGATGGAAACGAAGGTAGCGGTTCGAGCTTTGCTGTGATCGATGCCATCGATCGCGCGATCACCGATCAATGCGACATCATCAATCTTAGTTTGGGCTTCGAACCAGGTGTTACCGATGATGGAATCTCCGACGCTCTTACCAAGGCTCGGAACCATGGAATTCTTGCGGTTGCAGCTGCGGGCAACGATGGGCGACTACCTGTAGGTTTCCCCGGCTCCGACGCAAACTGCGTAGCTGTTTCTGCCATTGGGCGAAAAGGTCTTTTTCCGAACACATCTACGGATATGGCCGAAGTAGCGTCGCCATTCGGGAACGATCCAATGGATTTCGTTGCTGGCTTTTCCAACGTTGGCTCCGATCTAGATGCGGCCGGCTCCGGCGTTGGAGTTGTCTCTACGTTTCCAGGTGGCTATGGTCCGATGAGTGGAACTTCCATGGCCAGCCCATCCGTGGCTGGAGTCGCGGCCCGATTGCTGTCGGCCAATCCAGCCATACTTGCGATGCCGAGGAACGCTGATCGCTCAGATGCAATTCGAAAGCTGTTGATGGACGCATGCAATTCGTTGGGCTTTGGCATCCTGTTCGAAGGCGCGGGGTTGGCAAAATAGGGATCTATGGAAACGAGACGTTACACGCTCTGTCGCGGAGAGTCCGCCCCCATCGACGACGCCACTGAGCTGATCCACTCGGCCGGTGCCAAGTTGATTGCGTCTCGACCTGGTCTTGCCTTGATTGAAACCACCGAAGAGGTTGCCGAGCATCTCAGGTCGGTCCTACTAAACTGGCGGGTAACGAATGAGGCGACCGCCAAGCTGCCGAAACCACGACCCAGAATCCTGCCGTCGGAGGATTGAGCTAGATCTAACGCTTCCCCGCAAACTCGCTGAGGCCGAAATGTTGCAAGCGGGTGAGCATTCGAATCCGTTCACTATGGCCGTTCTTTATCGAAGCGGTCTGGCAACTACCGGTCCGCGAATTTAGCAAGAGATCTTAAAAAGTTCGCGGTCGGTATTGAATACCCCATAGGGTCTGAACCTAACGATTGGAAACTTTGGACAAGCGGATTGGTGGATCCGGGCTTTAGTACAACAACGAGCACAAACAGAAGAGCACGTGAGCCTGTTGGAACGGCAAAATCTCGCAAAATGAATTGGCTCTCGAGGTCGCATTCATGATATTCTTCGGGAAATGCATTGTAAATCCAGCGGTAGATTCACACTTGCAGGCGGATCGAAAAGCTACCCTGTTCCCCACGTGAGTTCCATGGACGATACAGCATACGCAGTTCAGTGGATGCAGATTTATGGGATCCCAGATGAACTCGACCTAGACTGGGTGCGTTCATACCTCAAGCCCATTGCATATAGGGGTTGGGACCATGAAACCTATATCGCAGCACTTACGCTTGATCGCCTGAATCAGCTTCCTGGAATCACTAAACCATCATGGCTGGATTATCTGTACTATGAACGAAGTCTATGGATGGCGGTTGTTTTGGCATGCCTTTGCATTGTCGCGGTATTCACCTCGCCTATTTTGGAGCGCAGGGAAAACTAAGACCCAGTATCTCAAAATCTTGAAGGCTGTTTGCTGGACAGAGTCCATTTTGATATCATCTTCGTCCAAAGTGGGCGAGTCAGTTTCAGGAAAATCGGTCTCGCTCTGCTTGGTCAGTCAACTGCAATCGTTTGTAAAGGAGTGCGCGATGGAAAGTTATTTCGATCATTTTCCGGATAAGGCTATTGACGAGTTGTATACTTGCATCCTGTTTAGACGGGACCCAATACCCGATAGCGCCTATGTCTTTTTTGAATTCTTCTGCACCAATTTGGACTGTGACTGCGATCGGGTTCTAATCAAAGTTATTCAGATTGATCCGCATTCCACTCAGAAGCGAGAAGTTGCAACGTTTGGATACACTTGGAAAACAGTGCCAGATGAACTTTCGAAAGCGATCGAACTGTCCGAAGAAATTGATGGTAAGTTACCCAATCCCTATCTTGATCCACTCCACCAACAGTCCGCGTTTGCGCAGGACTTGATGGATGTCAGGGAGCAAATGCTCCAAAATGACGAAGCATACGCTCAACGAATCATCCGTCACTACGGGGAACTGCGTGCATCGCATGGGCGATCGGATAGGCTTGATTCCTCCGATGCAAATAGTATGCATCCGTTGCTCTCTCGCAGTGAGATTTTGGCCCGACGAAAGCGATTGGCACAAATGAAGCAGAAACGCAGATAGGATTGCATTGGTTTGCAACGCATGGACGGGGCTTACGCTTTTGTGGAAATCGTCACCAACGGACTAAGGACCGCTCAAGCAAGAAGGTCACAGGCTCGAGCAAGCAGATGAATGGCTAGACATGGCTTTCTTCTAGGGGTTGTTCTGGGTTGACAAATAGCCATGCAAACATTGCGATAAAAGAAACGGCTGTAAACGCGACAAACACACACACATAGCCATTGGATAGGGCCGCTTGTTTGGCAGCATTTGTGAGCGCCGCTACTTCTACTTGCTCAGCTGCTGCATGACTTGCGACGGACATTTCTAGAATCGTACCTATCGTCCAGCCTGAAATGGCCCCCCCTTGAGAATAGCGCCGCTGATGCTTGTGGACGCCACACCATGCTGCGTTTCCAGGTACCTAGAAATGTAGGTGATGTTGAAGTACCACGAGAAACTCGCGCAACAATACATCAATCCAAGCAACCACGTACTTCGGGTTGTCAGCAGCAATCGCCAAGGCAATACGTGTCCGCCCTTGGCTAGGACCACAAGCGTCGCAGCCGCTACCGGTTTCGAAGTGGAATGGTCGAGTGCATGCCCATCAGGCATGACCGGCCCATCAGGCATGACCGGATGGTCTTTGAATCGCCTGCTGAACGCCAAACACCAAACTAGGCCGATGGTCCCAAACAGTACGAATGCAAGGCGCCAAGATACCAGTGGCGCTGTGAATGCGGATCCCGCCACCAAGAGCGTCCAGATGAGTGGTGTTGCGCCACCCATGAAACGACCCGACATCCAGATCCAACCTTTCGCCCTCCCTCGCTCTTCAGCTGGAAACCAGTTAGCAACGACGCGAGCCAAGTTCGGATAAGCACCTGCTTCGGCCATTCCAAACAGAAATCGAATCAGGCACAAGAGTCCGAGTCCACCCAAGGTTAAGGTTCCCACTTTAAGTCCGACTAAACCAGTCAATGCGGTGAAGATAGACCATCCGATGACGATTCGAATCAGCGTTCGTTTCGGTCCAAACGCATCGCCTAGCCATCCGCTTGGAATCTCGAACCACGCATACGCGAAAGCAAACGCAGTGAATGCCCACTTTAGGTCGCTATCACCCTTTAGTCCTAAATCTTGAACAAGCAACGATGCAGCTGTTCCGAAACAAACCCGGTCCAAGTAAGTAATCATTGAGAGAGTGCAGGCAAACGCCAGAACTTCGTGGCGGCCCAAAGATCGCTCAGGTTTTTTCATATCAGATTGCACGGAGAGAGATGCTTTATTGAATGAAACCGGCGTTAAAGATTGATGATGTTTCGAAGTGTTGCTCCGAGCAATACATCGCGACAAGCGCGCGAACCCTTGATACGCATATCCGCCAATCCCTCTTCGGAATAGAAAGCGGAATGCGGGTTGATGATGAGCCGAGTGTACGCAGGATGGGATGGATCTCTCCATGCGATTAGCAGTGGGTTGTCAGGCGAGGGTGGTTCGTCTACCAACACATCGATCGCGGCTCCGGCCAATTTTCCACTTGCAATCGCATTGGGCAATGCGGTCACGTCCACCACGGCCCCACGGGCCGTGTTGATCAAATAGCTCCCTTCCGGCATCTTCTGAATCGACTGGTCATTGATAATGTGTTTTGTTTCTGGCGTATTCGGGCAGTGCATACTGAGAACAAACGAGCTCTCCAGCAATTCATCCAGAGATTCGACCCGACGAATGCCAAGAGCTTTGTCGTACCCATCTTGCTTGTAGGGGTCATAGAAAATAACGTTCATTCCTAAGGCTTTGGCGCGGATCGCTGTCGCACTGCCGATCCGGCCGAGCCCTAAAATGCCAAACGTTCGGCCCCTAAGTCGAAACAATTTACCCGCTGTCGAGTACATCCACGGGTCCGGTATCTCGCGCATTCGGATATTGTAAAAATTGATACCTCGCGTCAGGGTCAACATCATGCCTATGGCAGAATCGGCGACTTCTTCGGTGCCGTAGTCAGGAACATTGGCGACGTCGATCCCTCGCGATCGCGCGTAGACATGATCCACATTATCGAAACCAACGCCGCACCGAACGATCAGCCTGCAATGTTCCAAGCGATCGATAATGGAACGACTAATCGCAAGGTTGTGATAAAGCATGATCGCATCGGCATGCTCGATTCGGCCGATGAGCTCGTTTTCACTGTGAGCGTCCAAAGCGGTCACATCCGCGATGTCATCAAGAATCTTACGCTCAATTTCGAGCGAGTCGGCGATGAAGTCAGAAATGAAAATCTGAAAGCGCGAAGATGCCATTGTGGGAGGATCGCTTCGGTCGGGTGGGGTTCGGAACGGAACAAGGGCTGCTATAGTTTAGCATAGACTCGTGCTTGCGAATCGCTCCCTCGTTTTATTGGACCTACTCAGATGACCCTTCCCCATTCCGATCTGCTCAAGCTTAAACGCTGGAATACACCAACCATCTATAATGGCTGGGAGCAAATCACCAAGTCCGACATCGCAGTCGATGCATTCAATCTGGAAGAGACACGCGACTTCATGCCTCAAATGGGGCCGATGGTAGGCTATGCCGTGACGCTAATTGTGGAGCCTTCGAATCACAATCATAAGGCAATAACGAATGCCTGGAACGAGTACCGTAGATATGTTTCGGAGCAACCGGGTCCCAAGATCGTGGTCATTCAGGATTTGGACAAACCTCGAGTGATTGGCTCCTTCTGGGGAGAGGTCAACAGCAACGCGCATCGAGCGCTCGGTTGTGTTGGTACGATCACGGATGGGGCAATACGCGATTTGGACGAAATGACCAACGCAGGCTTCAAGGCGATCGCGCGAAGATTATGTGTTGGCCATGCGCACGTAACGCCCGTGCGGTGGGGCTGTGAAGTTGAAGTCTTTGGACGTGTCGTACATCCCGGGCAACTTATTCACGCCGACAAGCACGGATTTATGGTGATTCCAGTCGAGGACCAAGACGCATTACTTGACGCAGCAATATTCATGGATGGAAACGAATGCAACACGGTGATTGCAGCCGCCCGCGACCCAAGCATTGCGGGTCAAGCCGAGACGCTTGAAAAGTTAGCTCATGCAGGTGCAGCTTTTCGTCGAGCCGCACAAGAAAAATTCGATCGTACTGGAGAATGGTAATAGGAGCAAGTTGCGCTCGATCTCAAAGCAACCTCATCGGACGCAAAGACTGCGAAGCAAGCCGATCGAGCCATAGAACGCCTCCGTTTCGAATCGAGCGAATCGTCAAAGATTACTTACCTGCCCAACCCAGTGGATACTACTCGACCGTCTTCCATGTGAATCGTCCTGTCGGCAATATCCAGCACGCGGCTGTCGTGAGTGACCATGAGTATCGGGCACTTCTTTTCTCGAGCTAGATTTAATAGCAACTTCACCACTTCCCGTCCTGATTTGCTGTCGAGGGCTGCCGTTGGCTCATCTGCCAAGATCAGCTTGGGTTCACAAGCCAATGCTCTCGCGATTGCGACTCGTTGCTTTTGGCCACCAGAAAGCCTGCTCGGATGGCAATCAAGTCGTTCTCTCAATCCGACCAGCGAAAGGATCTCTTTGGTTCGAGCTCTCGCATGGGCGGGCGAGATCTCTGGATGGAGCTGAAACATCAGCTCGACATTCTGCCTCGCAGTCAAGAATCCCAGCAGATTATGCTGCTGAAAAATGAATCCAATACTGCGACGCACCTCGACCAACTGGTTGGTGGTCGCCCCCTGCAGGTCATGTCCGAGAACGTTCATGGTGCCACTTTGAATCGTGCGCAGGGAAGCGATCAGCGTTAGTAATGTCGTCTTCCCACTTCCGCTAGGTCCGGTGAGGAGCACAACTTCGCCGGGCATGATATCAACACACACACCGAATAGAATCTGCTTGGCCAGCTCACCGACCCCAAAGGAGAACGAGATGTCGCGAGCCGAGATACAGGCTTGCATCAGAAAACCTCCGCGAGATCTGCCGACCAAGCTTTGCGGATCGCGATGACCGCCGAGAGACAACACATCAGGACCGTCGCGCAGAAAACACCGAAGGCCCGCATCAGCGTCATCGCAAAGGGCATCTGAATCTGGGTCTCTGCCACCGCATAAAGCCCGATCGCCATGAAGAACCCTGGAATGTAACCCAAGATCGAGAGGATCATCGCTTGCCAAAATAACCTAATAGCACCCCAACGCGACGACGACACCAATCCAACAGTACACATACAAAACGGATCACCAATTGCCAAGTTGCCAGACGAGGATCGCTATGAGATACGGAGGAGTCGTACCTCCGATGCGTCCGCCCATGCTAACCCAACCACTCGCGCTACCTCTCGATTTGGTAAAATACCATTTGCGAATGAGACCACTCGATGTTGGGTAGGCACCCGCCTGTGGAATGCCGCACGCCAATTTGGCAATGAGCAGCCCTGTCAATGAACCGGCGAATCCGGTGACTCCCGTCAAGACGGACCAAGCGAGGATATAGATAGTCAAAGTAATGCGAGTCCCATACCGATCGCTCAACCATCCAGCGGAAACTTAAAACAGTGCATAGGAAAAGAAAAAAGCTCTCAAGACTTGACCGATCGACTCTTTGGAGGCACCAAACTCCTCTTGGAAACCTGCGTTCTTGACTATTTCGCCTAAATAGACGCGGTCCAGATAAAGCATGAAAGCCCTAGCGACACTGATCGCAATGGTTCCGTAGCGAACTTGAAAACCTTTCGAAGCCAATTCGGTTGGAGCGGCAACGTTCTTTAGATCGTTATGCAACGTGTCCTCGCAACAACGGGCCACGACGCTTTGTATTCGTTATCTTCCACGCAGCCAACGTAACTTTGAAGTGCAACGGTGGGGCAGACATGCCTCGGCAATCCATACAAAACCGTTCCTACGGGATATTCAGCTGCGCGCGTCGTTTCCAAAACCAAATGCTCCTCGCTATGCGTGACCGTTTTCGCATCTTCTAACCCAAAGAACCGGACCCGAGGATGGGTCATTTCGGAAGCAACCGCTTTGTGACCGAGGTCAATGCAAATTCGATTTATGGTCGGGCGGCTGATAACGCGGGCGAGCAAAACCGCTGCGTTGAGAAAATCTAAATCGGGGGAGATCTCGGGTTGGCCAAAATCCCAAAGGGCGGTCGTCCCCGCGCCTACTTCCACGTCGGGAGTCTGGGCAAGAAATCGACTGGTTGGCGTACCTCCGGCTACGATGCGCGGCACTGGGCAGCCCGAGTCGACCAATTGCTTTCTCATTTCCCAAACCGGTGCAAATACTTGTTCGGTCTGCTGCTGCAAAAGGTTCAAATCGGGTTCGTGCAAATGCCCATCGTATGCGTGCAGTCCAGCGGCCTCGACACCTGAAGTATGGCACAGGCTTCGATAAAGTTCGATTGCTTCGTTTCCGACTTCAATACCCGTTCGGTTCATGCCTACGTTGAGATCGACTAGCAGCGATACGATCACGCCGGCCGATTGTGCCGCGGAAGCAACGTCGTTGAGACTCATCAAGTTGTCGACAACGGCTGAAAAATGGCTTTCGGGAAAGCTCTGGATCAATTGAATCAATCGACCCACATTTGGACCAACAGGTTGATAAGCCAGCATAATATCTTTGCCACCAGCAGCGGCTGTCATTTCTGCTTCCGCAATGGTCGATACTTTGAATTTCTCGATTCCCAACTCGCGTTTCATGACGATCACCTGCGGCAGTTTGTGCGTTTTGACGTGCGGACGAAGTCGACGAACATCACCGACAAGTGCAATCAATCTACGCAGATTCTCGCGTATCCTGTCGGGGTAAATTAACAGCGCAGGAGAAGCTATTTTGTCTGCATTTTTGATCTTGTACCATTCGTTGCTCATGAAAATCCAGGTTTCGTTTTAATTTTAAATGGAGGGAACGACCGGTTGAACCGCGGGTTTTATTGCGATGCATTCTATCTCGTACTTGATCGCATCACCGAGGCAGTTGATGATCGCCGTTCGGGCAGGAGGATACACCGCGAAGTACTCGCGATAGAGTTGATTGTATAGGGGCAAATACTCTTCCCGCCCAACATAGTTCCGCGTTTGAACGACATGCTCGAGGTTGGACCCTGCCGTCACCAAAACCAATCTCAAGTTTTCGATTGACCGCCGAAATTCTCCTTCAAAAGAATCGACCACGATCTTGCCGGTTTTGTCGACAGACGCTTGGCCCGAAACGAACACCATCTCCCCAACAACAACGCACGGGCTGAACGGCAAGTGAGAGACAGGGGTTTCGGGATCCGACGGATAGGAAACAAGTGGATGCTGCATGTTAGTCTAACTGATTTAACGTGTCCGGAAGAATGAAAAGTACCGTAGGATGGGACCAATGTCCCGTCCGTTGATTCGTTCGGGACCATGGTCCCAAACCACACTTGGTATTTCGCAGCCTGAAGATCGCCTAAATGGAAATAGAGTCTAACGGGAAAATGGAGCGCCGAAGATGCTTGTACGGGAAAGCAGTCAAGCGAGATTGGCATGGACCAAGCGTTTCGATCAAGAAGCTTGCACGAGCAATCGGATCGTAGGCACGTCGATGCGCAATAGCCGCATTGACGACAATGAAACTTAGGTGTTCCGGCTCAATCCCCCATATGTTTCCATTGTCCGAGGTCCATAGGATGAGTTCTATGTGTGGTCAAGAGGATGGTAACTCCTTTGTGTTCTACCAATGCGCATTGCCCCATGTCGAATCGGTCACCGCAAACGCTGGCGATTTCGGATTGTTTGGCGAACGGCCAACGCATCCTAAGTTGCTTGATTTCCTAGCTGTAGTGTGTTCGGCGTCCTCCACAACTTCGCAATCAAGCGAAGCGACGGAAGTACCGCCGCGAATCGATTCTTTGGCCAAAAACACCCAGAACTCTTTCGATGGCTCCATGAGCACAAGCAACTGCCGCCGCGCGACAGATACTTGGCATGCGTCATCCCAATATGCAGCGTATTGCAAGCCGTTTTGCTTCCCTTAGGAGCCTGGGCCCAAGTTCCAGTCGGCCCCTTTCGGCACGATGTCTTTCGGGATGCGGTTGCCGCTGACGGTGTTGGTCATACAGCTCCATATAGTCAGAATCCCCCGATGGTTACGAGCCGAACTTCCAGATTGTCAAAGTCTCTGGAAGGCGACCGGGATCTTGAGCAACTGGATAAGGAAGTGCATTGTCCAATCAAGATATCGGGGGTTAGTAAACTTAGTTGCACGACGCTCCGCGTCGTGATTCCTGCGACGCGGAGCGTCGCACAACGAAGAACGAACCTAAAACATATGACATGATCTGACACTAGGTGCGGAAAGACAATTCTTTGGGGCGACCTCACATATCATTGCGAGCCAATATGGAGATTTCCTACTGCGTCTCGGTCTCATCCTGCCCTTGTCTGTTGTGGAATCTGCGGCCAACCTGCATCACTCGGTCTTCATCCAGAATGGAGCTGCCGAAAACCATGTAACGCAAGAAATCAACATGATGATTTGCATCGGCCCCGAAGGCAACCAATCACCTTGGACAGAATCACATAGAGAACGCCGCAGGCGATCGCAGTCGGCAACGGCAAATAGGAAGCGAAGACATCGAGATAGAGATAAGCGACCATTGCTATCCCCACAGGCACCAACCATGCCAGTTGTACCGCCATGTTGAAAGACGAACCCGATTTCAAAGCCGGGTCGGTTGCAATTCCCAGCTTATCGGCAAAGAAGTGATCGACACCATGAACACGAACCCAATAGACCAAAAGCAAAGCCGCACAAATCCAAGCAACCTAGTGCCCTAGAAACATACCGGCTGCCGAGGCGTAGCCTGCATTGGGTGACTTTGCAAAACGCAGCACCGAGAGATCGGACATACCTAAGTGCATGGCAGCATTGCAGAACCAAGAGAAGCATACAATTCCCAAGAAACTAATCTTTTCCTCTGTCCCCGGCGGCGGGGAAAGTAGTTCCCAAACGTTGTAGTTGTCAAGTTTACCCAGTGTTACCATCGCACATGCAATAAAGACTAGAAACATCCAAGGCGAAGCATAATGCCCCATCTTGGCAACAAATCCATAGCCCTTCATAGCTACCATCGTCATCGCAAGTCCAATCACGACACAAGCGGTAATCCAACCGGGTCCGGTTGGCATGGTGGACTCAAATGTAGGCATAACCATCGAGGGGAAAAATGGCGCAACTGCTGTCGCAGAGACGGTGATCATCGACCCTGCAAGAAAGCAAAACAGGATACCGTTGGCTAAGTTGTAAATGGCGACGAGTTTCCGGCCTGCAATCTTCTCCATTTTGAAGTAGAGGGTCAAACGCTGCTTCGTCGCAACTCATCGGTAGTGCGAGCTTTGCCGGGGTAGTTGCCGGTGACGGCGATACCGCCGCCAAGCGTACCGCCGACGTTCTCAAAAGTGCCACAAATTAGGCAGTTAGAAACAAACAGCCGCTATTGTTTTCGGACAGCGAGGCATCCGCCACAATTTTCCGGCCATGGACTAGCACAATCCTGTCAATTTAATAGCGTTGGATTATCATCCCGACAGGTCTCACGTTAGTATAAAAAGGCGCGACCCTCTCGAGAATTTTTGCCCGCACGCCCACGAACTCGCTGCTGGTAAGGCTGAGGTTTTTCATTGGCACGCACATGTCCAACGCATCCGCCGCACTTATTCAAAGCATTTCCGATCGTCTCGGCCATCGTACCTCAGATCAGACCAACCCAACAGCCTCCCCGGAACGCCGGATGAGTCAATATCTTTTGACCAACGATGATCGGTGCCGACCAGCCTTCGCCCTGGATCGCCGCTTTCCATTTGATGTTGGAATCCGTGCCCCATACTTCAGGAAGTTTGATGTCCTGCACAGTTCCATTGCTGCCAAGCCTCCGACCGACTTCAAATTGTAAGCTAGAGACAAGCGTCGTCTGCTTGCGAATGTGTTCGTTTCGGAGGAAGAGTCCGATCGACTGCTCTACGCTTGTTTCGGAAACGAACGAGGCTTCAGACCTGAGGCGACTTCGGCGATTCTACCAGGGGAACTCGCCGGACGCGTACTCACCAACCTCTAGCTGGTTGCTGATTTCTGAAATTCCATCGATCCCACGCAGCACTTCTTGAACCATTTGCTTTTGATAGAACGAGTCCACCTTGCCACGAAGAACGATTTTGCCCTGGTTGCTTTCCAGGAAGACACGGCGATGAAGGACGAATGGACTCTTTTTGATGGCTGAATCGATGCGGTGCAGTAACGACGGGACTGGCATGGTGCTGATCTTTTTGCTGAAAGAACGTCCGTGGACGAGGTCGAGAGGGTACGGAACTCTTGCCGATGATTTCAGATCGGAACACCAACAACCGAACGCGACTTGATCATTTCTCGACAAATCCAAACGGTGTATCGGATTTCCTAACTTTCGGGATCACCTAAATTGCTTGGATAATGCCACCTTTTCCGTCTCCAGCCATGTACGGCATCTCAAAACGGGAGCCTCAAAGCGTGCTGGTCACACGCGGGGGGGGCGATGAGCTACAATACTGAATGCGTGTAGGCCTGCTGGTTCACGACCGGTAAAGATTCTGCCTTTTGCGGTTATTCCTTTTGGTTCCTAATGCGGTGAGGTTAGCACTTCCTTCCAATGCCTGATTGGTTTCCGGATCTGACATCGATCCTGATTGCTTTGCTTTTGGTTCTTGTTAACGGTTTTTTCGTCGCCGCTGAATTCTCCTTGGTCAAGGTACGACTGGGTCGTATCGAGCAGCTGGTAGCCAACCGCAAACGTTTCTCGCGAACCGCGCGTTGGCTCGCTCAACGCCTCGAACAGTCACTCTCGTCGTGTCAACTAGGGATCACGATGGCCTCATTGGCATTGGGGAGGATCGGCGAACCTGCGTTTGCTAGTCTGATCGAGCCGATTTTGGAGTCGCTTCAAATCCAGTCTGCAGCGGTGGTTCATGCGGTCGCCTTTGCGATTTCCTTTACGTTCGTGACCGCACTTCACCTAGTAATCGGCGAGCAGGCGCCCAAGATTTTTGCGATTCGCAAACCCGAAACGATTCTACTGGCGTGCGCGATTCCGCTACAGTTATTTTTCATTGCAACCTATCCGCTTATGCAATGCCTAAATCTCTCAACCACCTGGCTGCTCCGCATGGTTGGGGCGAGCGAATCGAGCAAGAGTTCCATCCCCTACACGGAAGAAGAAATCCGTGCCTTGCTTCGCGAAGCCCATGTGCACGGAAGCTTAACAGGGAGCGAGCATAGTTTGATCAACGCCGTCTTTGAATTTGCGGACTTGGTTTGTCGGCGCATTATGGTTTCTCGTACCGACGTGGACTTTGTGGACATCAACGAAGATACCAATGTAACATTGGCCATGATCCACCGGACCAAACACACGCGATATCCGATCTGCAACGGATCGCTCGATGCTGTTTTGGGAGTTTTGCACGTCAAAGATATCTCGGGCGAGACGATCAACGACGGCTTCGATTGGAAGTCCCTGATGCGACCTCCGAAGAAGGTTCCGGAGAACATGCCGATCAGCAAGTTACTGCGACATTTCCAAGGAACCCATCAGCACATGGCCTTTGTGGTCGATGAATATGGCATGATGATCGGTATCGTGACGCTGGAGAACGTGCTCGAAGAGATTATCGGCGAGGTCGCCGACGAGTTCGATGTCGAGGACCCGGAGATCGTGCCCGACGGACCGGACAGCTACGTCATTCTCGGCTCGACCGCCGTCCAAGACGTCGAGAACCGATTAGGTATCCAGTTTGAGTATGCCGATGCAGATACCATGTCTGGCTTGTTGCTCAACAAAGTTGAGCGACTTTTGGTGGCCGGCGATGTCGTCGAGTTTCCAAACGCTATTGCTAAAGTCCTTTCCGTTTCGGACGATCGCGCAACGAAAGTCCGTCTCACTCTCAACCCTCAAGATTAGTCTTACAGGAGTATTCGCGATGATGTTCTTTCTTCGAAATCGTTTCAGCGTTTTAGGTGCAATTCTTCACGGTGTTCGTGCGGGGGCCATGGTCCTGGCCCTAGGCTGGATCGGTTCTGTTTCGATCGGACAGGAAGCGTCGAAAGGAAAAAGCCTATTCGACGGCAAGACGCTGACAGGTTGGTCAGGATTGAGCGGCAACTGGAGCGTGGTCGACGGCGCCATAACGGGTGAGAGCAAAGCGGATGCTCCGCTTAAGAACAACACATTCTTGGTCTACGAGAAAAAAGTTGCAGACTTTGAGTTGAACTGCGAGTTCAAGATCACGGGTGGCAATTCCGGTATCCAATATAGGAGCAAAGTGATCGATCCGGACAAGTTCATTGTCGGGGGCTACCAGGCGGATATCGATTCGCAAAAGCGCTTTATGGGTATCAATTATGAGGAACAAGGGCGAGGCATTTTGGTCGAACGCGGCGAGATCATTTCCATAGACGCAACGGGAAAGAAGAACAGCGTGGGAACGTGTGGCGATGCAAAAGCGCTGGAGAGTAAATTCAATGTGGAGGGTTGGAACACCTATCGCATTGTCGCTAAAGGAAATCTTTGTCAGCACTACATCAATGGGGTTTTGATGTCGGAGTTGCAGGACAACCAAGTGGACAAGCGGGCATCGGAAGGGGTATTAGCGTTGCAGTTGCACCAGGGACCGCCGATGAAGGTGCAGTTCAAGAACATCCGTTTGTCCGAATAGTCAGCTGCTGTCCATCGTTTCGCACGCAACTACGTCTATGAACCCTCACGATCAGCTGGTCCAGAGAATTCGACAAGCGACTCAAGCGTTGCTTGGCCAACAAGCATGGACGCACCAGATTTTCGAGTGGTGCGATCAATATCAATCGCAGTGCGACTCGATCGTCGCGTCGCGCGGGCTGGCGCTGACGAGCATTGCGATCGTCGGGGCAAAAGGGCAGGGGAAGACTTGGATCGCTAGGCAAATGATCTTGGATCCACGTGTTGCAGGTGCATTGCCGAGCGGAGTGCTTTCGAGCGAAGCGACGACGCATGTTCACTGGATTGGTCCCCTGTCGCCTGAAGGGCTGGATTCCTCGCGTGAGCTATACCATCCATGCGGCGCCGACCGCATGTTGGACTTGAATCGCCCCTACATGTTGCTCGATACGCCGGGCATCACCGATGACGATTTGCAAGCGGCCGCGGCGGCCAAAGAGGCAATGGCACTTTCGCCTGTCAAGCTGTTGGTGGTAAGGCGCGATCAGTTGCGGGGTGCCATTTTGAGCCAGTTGGCGAATTTCACGGAAGGCGCCATCTGCATTCCGATCATTACCTGTGTGCCACTCGCCGATCTATCCGTGCCCAAAACCATCGTGGTCGAGGATGTCGCAAAGAACGGCTTGCACTGCAGCTTGTCCCTGCAAAGCGACTTGAATGTTTTTTGCGATGCGATGCGATCCAGTGCGCCGACCACCAAGTACTTGTTGCCAATTTTGGTTCCGGATTTCGAAGCGGATGGCGACGAAGCAGGGATCGGTTTAGCATTTTTGAAGTCCCTTCAGTCGAGACTGCAGAATGAGTCACTGGATGACATTGCAGCGACTCGCGCCAATCGTCTTGCGGCTGCTTCGAATCGATTGCGGCATCGCATCGGTCTCTTGCTCGATTCGCAGTTGCCCCAACTTGCGACGGCGGTCAGGCGATTGCATTTAGAAGCGGATGCCTTGCCATCGCAAACGATCGAGGCCGTGCTTGGGTCCCGAGTCGTATTGCAATCAGCAGTCCGCGGTCGACTTAGGGCGCAGATGATCGCCGACACTAGCATGATTTGGTTTCCGTACAGGACCGTTTTAACGTTGCTCGGGTTGACCCACGGGGCATGGGACCGATTGCTGCTCTCTTTATCGGGCAGTCTACCATCGATTTTTGGAACGTTTGCCGCATGGGCGCGGAACGTGCAGCAATCGCGGAAGGTCCACTGGGAGATGCACGAAGGCATTCGCGACCGTCTCAATGGCCAGATCCAAGACAGATTAGAACCGATGCAGTCACAGTTCCATCGGGCGGTTCAGCGTATTCGAGGTGCGGATCAGGAATCCAAACAGGTATCAGCCGTTCCACAGATTCGGCTTGCCGGAGTCGAAGAGTTGCAGTCCAGGGCCAGAGGCGTGTTTGAGTGGTCGGTGGATCGCTATCAGACTTCGCGTTGGCTACTGCAGTGCGCTGGCTTACTCGGAACCCTCCTTTTTTGGGCGTTGATGGCTGGCCCGGTTGTCTCCATTTATCGACAGTACTTGGGCGCGAGCTACAAATCACTCACCAGAGAGCAGACCAATTTAGAGCACTTTCCACACCAAATTCCGACAGTTTTGTTCACGGGCGTAATCTTGTCGGTGATCCCCCTGCTTATCTACGCGATGTTCGTCATGAGCTGGATACTGCGACGCTCGAGAATCCATAGAATCGCAGAGAACACTTATGGAGAAGAACTCCGATTGGTAGATGAATTGAAGCGAAGTGGGATGATTGCGTTGCACTACGATGATCCGCTTTTGGAGCACGCTGAGTTCTTGATCCAAAGCACGGAATCGCGATGAGGATTTGGATCGATGCCGATGCGGCTCCTCGCGATGTCAAGGAGTTGGTTTATCGTGCTTCGGCGCGATTAAAATTGCCGGTTGTTTTGGTCGCGAACCAATCGATTTGGGTTCCTCCTGGCAATTCACTGATAAGCGGCATCACGGTTACAGACGGGGCGAACATTGCTGACAAGTACATTGTGGATCAATCGGAGCCAGGAGATTTGGCGATCACGGCCGATATTCCGTTGGCTGCGCAGTTGGTGATGAAAGGGGTTTTCGTGATCGACCCGCGAGGTGAGGAGTTCGACGATCGCAACATCGCTGGCCGGCTCGCGGCCCGCGATCTTTTCGACGCTGCCAGGGGGGCGGGGATGGAATTTTCTGGCCCGGCACCGTACAGTGCAAAGGATCGAAACGAGTTTGCGTCTTCCCTAGACAGAATTTTGACGCGCGCACTTAAACCAAAGAAAGCATAGGTCTGCGATGAACCAGTGGATAAAGATTCTTAGTCGTTACCGGTATTGGATTTTTGGAGCCTTGGTGATCGGGCTGCTATCGCAATCGTATCGACGCGATGACAAAAGACAGACCGCGCCCTCGTCCGAGCAATTTTTTCAAACCGAAGTTGCTCAAGAGGCCGGACCGGTATTGGTCAAATTTGGGGCGGAATGGTGTGGTCCCTGCAAACTGATGGACAAAGCCCTAGACGAATACCTCGCACTCGCCGATGGAAAGGTGAAAGTGGTGCATTTAGACGTAGAGGTCCATCCAGCGATTGCAAGCCACTACGACGTCAGGGCTATCCCAGACAC
>Ga0105048_10007200_pt1 | contig 17881 bp, 12 predicted proteins | sample MAT05_FD_78382 | JGI IMG/M metagenome (GOLD analysis project Ga0105048, IMG submission 78382) | Freshwater microbial communities from Lake Fryxell liftoff mats and glacier meltwater in Antarctica - MAT-05 | ecosystem: Environmental > Aquatic > Freshwater > Ice > Liftoff microbial mat | place...
CGCCTTGGCGGCGTACGCTCCAAAATCGCTCTCGGCGAAGTTGGATGCCTTGGCGAAATCCCCGCTTCCTTCCGCCATTCTCACCAACGCCCTGTATTCGGTGTACGAACGGGAAGATCTCGCCGCGGTCGAGGCCACGTTCCGGATCGAATCGAATCGAGAAGCCGAACAACTCCTCGAACTCCCGCTAGTGGGCATCCGTTTAGAATCGGCGAAACTCGATGGCAAGACCGCCCACCTCGATGGTTCCAAAGCGGATCGTTTCAACCTTCCCCTGCGAGGGATCGGTGCCCATTCGCTCGAACTCCGCTTCGCGGTTCCCATCGCCAGTGCGGGTTCGGATCGAGAATTGCGGTTCGGCGCACCGGATGTTCCTTGTTGCCGAATCGAGTTTCTGGCGGGTTTGCACGCCCGCCAACTCGACATCCCGACGCGCAAGGGGAGCCAAACTCTCGCGACCGAAGCGGACGGTCTCCGACTCTCCGCCGATCACGGTGGAGGCAAAACCATCCAACTCCGCTGGCGCGGCGAAGGTACCGCCGATGGAAGCAAACCGAACATCGCCGTGCGCGAAGCGAGTATCTGGGATCTCGGCGAAGACGGGAGCGGTTGCACCTCGGCATTCCTCTATCGCATTCAAGGCGGCACGCTATCGCAACTCAAGTTCGAGTGCCCGGAAGCGTTGGAAATCGTATCGGTGCATGTGAGAACCTTGGAAATACGGCCGCAAAGCCTCGGGTTGAAAAAGTGGACCGCGGGCAAGCCCGCGAACGGTTGGTGCCCGGTGACCGTTGCGCTGCAGAATCCTTCGGATGGTCGCATCGCCATGATCGTGAAATTGAAACCGCGAAAGTTGCTCTCCGTTCGGCCGACACTCCGCGTTCCCCGTTCCACCGACGCCGCCGATGCCGAGCGCGAAAGCGACATCGGATTCCGTCTCCAAGGCGGGTTGGTGATCGACTCGATGACGGCGACGGCCGCAATCGAGTTACCCGCCGATTCAATCGGTAAGGATTTCACCAGCATCGCGGACCTTATGCTCGATAAGCAACCGCTGCAACAGTTGTACCGCCGCACGACCAATGCGACGCCGGAATGGAAACCGCTGCTCGGCACACCCGCACTTGCGAAAGGGGATTCCCTCGAAATCGCCTACATTCTGGGGCGCAAAGTGGAAGCCACCGGGCGGATCACCGCGACCATCCGCGATGGGGCCGCGTTAGAGTTCGACTTCCCGGCCGCGTTCAAACTGCACGAACTCACCGGTAAGAATCTGGGCGGATGGAGCCGCTACGGCAACCGCGTGACACTCTGGTTCGCGGCGGGAACAACCGGAGCGATCGAAGCGATTTTCCACGGGAGCCTCGCGGCGGATGGGGTCGGCCCGAACGGGACAACACTCGAAGGGGGAATCGATCTGCCACTGCCGCGTTGGTTGAGTAGCAACGGTACCGCGGCGAAGCCACTGGGGTTGGAGATTGGCCCTGCGCCGGGTTTCGAAATCGAGGGCGTCGCACCGAACGGGTTCCGAAATGCGGGGGAAAGCCCTCCAACGCCGGGAGTGTGGAACTACGCCGCCGATGGAACTCTTCCACAACCACGGGTGAAGGTGACCGTTCGCCATGCTGAATCCGTACGAATAGCCGAACCGAAAGCTCTCACGAACGCCGTGCTGAAATCCGTTTCCGAACCGGCGCCCAAACCCGCAGATTCCACCTCCGAAGTTTCGCCGGCCCCCGTTGCAACACACTTCGAACGCTACCTGCCGTGGATCGGCGGGATCGCGTGGTTCCTCGGCTTGGCGATCGTGGCGCGCTGGCCGGCGCGGCGCTGGCCCGAACGCATCGCGTTCCTCGGTTTGCTCGGTGCCGCCGCCCTGGGGTTCACAAGCGCAGCCGGGATCGCGATGTTGGCGTTGGCCTCGCTCGGGTTGGCCGCGCGGCTGAGGAAAATGCTAACCTAACTCCATGTCCACGCCTTCGCCTAACGCCCCGCTGCTGTTGTTCGAGCAAGTTTCCAAATGGTACGGGCCGGTGCTCGCGCTCAACCAAATCTCGCTCGAATTGCGTTCCGGCATCACCGGCTTGGTCGGGGCGAACGGCTCGGGTAAAAGTACGCTCATCAAGCTCGCCACGGGGCAAATTCCGCCGACCTTGGGCCGCGTTACCGTCTGCGGTGTCGATGCCGCCGAGTGGCGGGCCCGCTGGCACATCGGCTACTGCCCGGATCACGACGCCTTCTACGAAGACCTCACCGGAAGAGCGTTCGTTCTGACTATGGCCAAACTGTGCGGCTTCGCCCGCCGGGATGCCGAAGAACGCACCGAGAAGGTTTTGAACCTCGTGGGAATGGCGGAGCGCGCCGACCGCAAACTCCGCGGCTATTCCAAAGGCATGCGGCAGCGAATCAAACTCGCCCAGGCGCTCCTCCATGATCCCGCATTGCTGATCCTCGACGAACCGCTTTCGGGGATCGATCCGCTCGGCCGGCAAGAAATGATCGAGCTCTTTCGTATGCTCGCCGAGATGGGCAAGGGCCTTCTGATCTCCAGCCACGAACTCGAAGAACTCGAAAAGCTCACGAATCGCGTCGTTATCATGGCCCGCGGGCGGATCGCTGCGGTGGGCACCCTGGCCCAAATCCGCGAACGGCTCGATCACTTCCCCGCATCGGTACGGATCGAACTCGATCGCCCCGAAGAGTTGGCGAGGAAGTTGTTCGGATCGTACGGAGTGTTGGGCGTCGATCTCGTGGAACGCGGGTTGATCGTGCGGGCGCAGAACCCCGCGCAATTCTTCACCGAACTCGGCGGAATCATCGTGAAGCACGGCTACCGAGTCGAGCGACTCGAACCCCTCGACGATTCCGCGCACGCCATCCTCGGCTACCTCCTCGGCGGCGGCGGGAAAACGTAGGGCAAATGGCATCTCTGAAACCTCCAATCCGAACGGCGGGAATCGCTCGTTCCCGGTTACTGTTCGGGTACGCCGCGAACCTCCACCCGCAATCGAGTGAACCCATGAAACGATTCCGAATTCTCTCGATACTGTTCCTCGGATCTCTCGCCGTGGGCGTATGAACTCGGCAGACTCTTTCCGCCGCAACTCCGCGAACGGCTCCAACTCACTCAAGAGCAAGAGAAGGAACTCGCGGAACTCGAAAAGCAAGTGAAGGCCAAACTCGAAGCCATCCTCACCGAGGAACAGAAAAAGACGTTGAAGGAATCCGCAGCGCCGATGGGCAGCGGCCCAGCTCCGAAAGGCGGACGCGGCGGCGCTATTCCTGCGGAACAAGGCCCCGATCCCGCAGCAATCAAGACCGGCCCGCGCTTGACAACTCACGGTCGTTTGGCGATTGTTGGAGACGCGAAGTTTCCGTTCGCAATTCGAGGGGACGCCATCGAAGGTTTGCTGGGCGATTCTCGCTTGGAACACAACGGTGGCGGCGTGCGGTTCTTCTCGGCGGAAGATCGCAACAACGACGGTAAGATCGAAGGCGTGGCCACGTGCACGATTGCCGGGATTTCGCAAGAAAAGGGGCGTTGGTATCGCGTTCGTGTGATCGGGTTGGCCCAAGAAGATTTCGCCGTGGCGAAAGACGATCTGTTCATCAAGGTCGAGTTCTTCAAAGACTCCGGAACCAATTCGCTCGACTTCATCAAGAAGCCCTTCTACCCGCAGGTGGAAGCCGAACGCAAAAGCCTCGCGGATGCCGGAACGAATAAGAACCTCGGCCCGGCGACTTGGCGAACCCGGATCGCCCCGCGGCGATGACCATTCAGAATAAGCGTGGCCTGCCGATGGGGCCAATCGGCGTCGCGGTCAACGGCGTCGTGTTCTTCAATCCGTTCGACCATATCGAAGACGCGGATGCGGTTTGGCGGGTCGATCGGTGCTGCGGCCACCCCAGCCCGACCAGCGCCTACCACTACCACAAGTATCCGGTGTGCGTGAACACGCCGTGGGCGGACGACGGCACGAACCACTCCCCGCTGATCGGTTTCGCCTTCGATGGCTTCCCCGTGTTCGGCCCGTACGAAGGGAAGTGGTTGCTCGCCAAGGATTCGAAGGAGAATCCGCTCAACGAATTCAACCTGCATAGCGACGATGTTCGCGGCCCGCATTACCACGTCACGCCGGGGAAGTTCCCCCACATCATCGGCGGATATTGGGGGGAAACGGATGCGCTCAACCGCGGCAAGAAAGGGCCGAGGAACTGACCGCCGCCGCCAATACAACAATTCCATGTCCACCCGCCGCGACGATATCGAGGCCAAGCAAGCGATCCTCGGCCGCATTTCCGAGGAACTCGGTTGCGAAGCCGCGGTTCTGTTCGTGCCCGTTCACGTAGCGTGGTTCACCGGCGGTTTGAACGTTCGCGGCCTGATCGCCGACGGCGAACGCCCCGGTATCTACACCAACGGCCGGCAGCGTTGGCTCCTTGCCAGCAACATCGATAGCCAACGCTTCTTCGACGAAGACCTCGACGGCCTCGGCTTCCAATTGAAGGAATGGCATTGGGCCAGCGGTCGCGGGCCGTTGCTCTCGGAACTCGTCGGCGGCAAGAAAGTGTCCGCGGATCGCCCGTTTCAGAATACGCCCCTGTTGAACGAGAAACTCCGCCCGCAACTCGCCCCGCTCATGGAATCGGACCGGGAACGCTACCGTGCCTTGGGAAGAATCCTCGCCCACGCGCTCGAAGCCACGGCCCGCACTTTCAACGAAGGGGATACCGAAGAGGAAGTGGCCGGTCAACTCGCCCACCGCATCTACCACAAGGGGGCGGATGCAGTGTCGCTCAGCGTGATCGGGGGAATGGGTGGGATGAAATACCGCCGGGCCGGATTCACTTCCGCGCGGATCGAACAGATTTGCATCCTGCAAGCGACCGCCTCGAAAGGCGGTTTGAACGTAACGGCCGCGCGCACCGTGAGCATCGGTTCGCCGTCGCCGGAGTACCGGATCGATTTCGATATGGCTTGCAAAGTGGGGGCGGTTCACCGTTCGGAGTGCGTACCCGGCGGCACTGTATCGGGTATGATCGATTCCTCCTACGGCCTTCTGAAGGGAACGCCCTACGAACACGATTGGCGGCTCCACCAACCCGGTTACACGGCCGGGTGGTTCCAAGCCGACGAACTCCGCAAGGCGGGCATCGACGAACCGTTCGTTCTCCATCAACCGCTGACCCTACAAGTGCGTTTGGGCCGGGCCGCGATCGTGGGTACGTTCTTGGTGAACCCGGAAGGGCACGAAGCGATCACCTCGCCCACCGGTTGGCCGTTCAAACGGATCGGGGCGCTCAACGCCATGCACGACATCCCGGATATCCTCGTTCGCGAGGGGTGAAGGGTATCGCGGCGGGCGGTGAATCTTTATCAATGATCGTGTCACTACCTGTGTTCTGCCGCGTACCAATTGTCACTGACAGTCATGTTCGGAAAGCTACTCGAATGAATCCGACATACGTCATTCCCGCGAAGGCGGGAATCCGGTGTTTTCCCACCGGTTCTGGATTCCCGCCTTCGCGGGAATGACGGGCAAGGGGTAGGTACCCGATTGGATGACTTTGCGTTCATGACCAACGGTAGCGGGAAAACCCGGCGGGATATTCCGTTTCTCCGGGAACGATGGTAAAATCCCAATGCCTCCGAGGAATTCACCGTGGCCGCATCCCCGATCGATCGTTCCCTACTCATCGCCAAGCGGCGGCTCGTCGGGCAATTGCTGCTGAACAAGGTGGGCATCGCACTTTCGTTCGCATTCCTCGCTGCGATCGTGTTGGTAATTGTGCAATCGTTCGCCTTCGCCACAGTCGGCGAAAAGCTCCGCTGGTGGATCCTCGGCGGTTGCGGTGCCTTCGGCTTGATCGCCGGAATCATTGCGACGTACCGAGCTTCGCCATCCCCGGTGAATGTCGCCCTGGCGGTCGATGAACGATTCGCACTGCGCGAACGCATCACTACGGCCGTGGCGCTCACGCCGGAGTTGCGAGCCAGTTCCGCCGGGCAAGCCCTGTGGAACGATGCGACCGCCAAGCTCGCGGACGTTCGAGTGAAGGATCGTTTCCCGATTCGCCCCCGGCGTTCCGCGGCGTTCGTTCCGTTCCTCGCCGCACTCGCCATCGCGGCCGTGCTGTGGTGGAATCCCGATGCCCTCGGCATCACCGGCAACGGCGAAGACACCAAACCCCAGTTGAAGAACGCGGATACCGTCCTCTCAAACGTTGCGAAGAAAAAAGCGGCGGCCAAGCCCCCGGCCGTGAATACCCCGGAACGCCCCAACAAGTCGAAGGAATTGAAGGATCTCGAAGAGGATTTGGCCAAACTTCAAGACAAGTATTCCAAAGATCCGCACGAGGAAACCCCCGAGAAACAGCGGGAAAAGGCGGCGGAGTTGGTGTCGTTGGAAGAGAAGGCGAAGAAGCTCTCCGAGCAGAAAGCGCAGAAGCTCCGCGAACTCGAAGACAAGCTCGCCCAACTCGAAAAGCTCAAGAAAGATCCCGAGTTCAACGATGGGCCAGCCGACGGCTTGAATGACGCGCTCAGCAAAGGTGACCTCAAGAAAGCCGAAGAGGAACTCGACGAACTCAAAAAGAAGGCCAAGAACAAGAAGCTCGACAAACAGGATCAAGAAAAGCTCGAACGCCAGTTGGATAAAATCAAGAGCGAATTGGAACGCCTTAAGCGCGATAAGGAAAAGGAAGAACAGAAGAAGGAACAGGAAGAAAAGAAGGACGAACTCAAGAAGGAGATCGAAAAGAAAAAGCAGATGGGCGAGAACGCCGAGCAATTGGAACGCGAACTCGAGAAGATCGAACAGCAACAGAAACAGGAACGGGCCGCCGAGGAGCAACTGCAAGATCTGGCCGAGAAACTCGGCAAGGCTCAAGAGGCGTTGAAACAAGGCGATTTGGAACGCCTCGCGGACGAACTCGAACAGGCGAAAGGGGATCTCGAAAAGCTCGAAGGGGAAATCCAAGATTTCCAAGAAGCCGAACAGCAGTTGCAAAAGCTCCGCGAAGAACGGCAAGCCTGCGCCAAAGCCGGCGGGCAAAAAGTTGCGGGGCAGGGCGAAGGCAAGAAGGGCGGCCAAGGCGCCGGCGAACGCCCCATCGACGATACCGCCAAGACCGGTTCCGTCGAAGAAAAGGTGCGTTCCCCCTTCGACCCGAAAGGGAAGAAAGTGTACGGCGGAACCACAAAAGGCGCCGGATTCAAAAAGAAATCGGAATCCGAACTCGGCAAGGAAATCGAACAGGCGGTGCAGGAAGCCCCCGCAGCCGCCGATTCCCAGCGATTGCCGCGCGATGCCCGGGACGCCGTGAAGGAGTATTACGAAAAGCTCGGTGGCACTGGGAAGAAGTGAACCCCAGACACAACCCGAACGTCATTGATTTAGCCGGAAGTGTATGCGACGATGGATTCAAAGCTTCAATTTCGTCGCTTCCGCTTCCGGCTCGAAAAAACAGGGGTTGGAAATTCGCCTTGCTGCGATACGCTCGGAAACATATTCTTTTTAATTCGGTGGGAGTGTTCGCCTGCGTAGCTCAGTTGGTAGAGCAACGGTTTTGTAAACCGTAGGTCGTGGGTTCGATTCCCACCGCTGGCTTTGCGGTTGGAACGATTACGGGTAGATGGCGGAGTGGTCAAACGCAGCAGACTGTAAATCTGCCTCCTTCGGGATACGGGGGTTCGAATCCCTCTCTACCCATTCAATTGCGGATTTCGGATTGTTGATTTCGGATTTACAGAAGTGCGGAGCGATCTACGGTTCTGTAAATCCGAAATCGGTTGCGGGAGTAGCTCAACGGTAGAGCACTTGCCTTCCAAGCAAGATGTTGCGGGTTCAAATCCCGTCTCCCGCTCTGGTCAACGGACGTACGCGCAATACCTTAGCAAGGCTATACCGAGGTATAGCCGGACGTTCGCGCCTTGGCGAAACGCTGCTGTAGCTCAGTTGGTAGAGCACCTCATTGGTAATGAGGAGGTCATGGGTTCGACTCCCATTAGCAGCTCTGTAGGGCCTCTCCCGCTTCGTGTGGCGGGGTTTTGATCGGCGTCCTAGTTGCACCTATTCCACGAGCATACAACAAGCGGAGACTGCGATGGCGAAGGGCGAATTCAAACGGACCAAACCCCACTTGAACGTCGGTACGATCGGTCACATTGACCACGGCAAATCGACACTCACGGCTGCCCTCGTGGCACGCCAAGGGCACAAGTTCAACACCGAAGTGAAGAGCTACGCCGAAATCACCAAGGGCGGCACCGTCCGCGATGCGAACAAAACCGTAACAATCGCCGTGTCCCACGTCGAATACGAATCGCCGGAACGGCACTACGCCCACATCGATTGCCCGGGCCACGCCGACTTTATCAAGAACATGATCACGGGCGCCGCCCAAATGGACGGGGCCATCCTCGTGGTCGCGGCCAACGACGGCCCGATGCCGCAAACGCGCGAACACGTACTGCTCGCCCGCCAAGTGGGCGTGCCCAAAATCGTCGTGTACATGAATAAGTGCGATACCGTGGACGACCCGGAATTGCTCGAACTCGTGGAACTCGAAATCCGCGAACTCCTCAGCAAGTACGAGTTCCCCGGCGAGACCACCCCGATCATCCGCGGCCAATCGAAGGACGCCCTCGAAAACCCGGACACCGACGGCCCCGGCTCGAAGTCGATCGACGAACTGATCGCAGCCCTCGACAGCTTCATCCCGATTCCGGAACGCGCCGAAGACAAGCCGTTCTTAATGTCGATCGAAGACGTGTTCAGCATTAAGGGCCGCGGTACTGTTGCGACCGGCCGCGTCGAACGCGGTACGGCCAAGGTCGGCGACGAAGTCGAAATCGTGGGCTTGCGTAAGGACACGATCAAGACGATCCTTACCGGGATCGAAATGTTCCAAAAGACCCTCGACAAGGCCATCGCCGGCGACAACGTCGGTGCGCTCCTCCGTGGGATCGAACGGGACGGCATCGAACGCGGCCAAGTGCTCGCCAAGCCGGGCAGCATTAAACCACGCACGAAGTTCGAAGCGAACATCTATGTCCTCAGCAAGGACGAAGGTGGTCGTCATACGCCGTTCTTCAGCGGTTACCAACCGCAGTTTTACTTCCGCACGACCGACGTGACGGGAAAGATCAATTTGCCTGCGGGCGTGGAAATGTGCATGCCGGGCGACAACGTGAAAGTCGAAGTCGTCTTGATGCCCGGGATGCCGGTCGCCATGGATGAAGGCCTCCGCTTCGCCATCCGCGAAGGTGGCCGCACCGTGGGTTCCGGTGTGGTGACGAAGATCCTCGAAGACGATCCCGTTCCGGCCAAGAAGTAATTTGGGAGTGTTCAGTGTTCGGTGTTCAGTGTTCAGCGAAGATGCCACAACGAGATTTGCGAATCCGGTTGTCCCTTCTTTGCTGAACACAGAACACTGTACACTGAACACTCACCTTTTAGGTGCGTAGCTCAACTGGCAGAGCAGCGGTCTCCAAAACCGCAGGTTTCAGGTTCGATTCCTGACGCACCTGCTCCCGCCGCCTGCGGTCGCCCTGTGTCGCAGCGATTCCGGTCGGTTCGATTGGAATCGACGCAAGGAAGCGCCCGGCGATCCGGGCTTTTTTGATGAAAAGGATGGCTATGTCGACTGCCGTACAGCCCGCCGAAGCCCAGCCGATTGCACCTGCGAACCCGCGTACAAACCTCGTGGTGTCGAGCCTGATCGGCGCCGTGTTCGTGCTCGGTGGCCTGTTGCTCGCCGGTTACGTAATTCCGAACCTTTGGGATCGTTCCGTTGCCCCTGGGTTGAAATCCCTCGGCGGTTTCTTCAACGATTTCCTCCGCATCGTCGCCCAACTCGCCGCGGTGGTCGCGGTGATCTACGCCGGTACCCGGCTCGCCGGGAGCAACCCTCCCAAGGGTCTCCGCGGTGGAATTTTCCTCTGCGTTTCTGTCATCATCACCGTGTTCTTCTTGGCTCGTGCGGTCGGTATGATCCTCGATGCTTCCAGCTTCGGGCCGTACGTTACTTTGGCGGTTCTGGCCGCGTTAGTCTTCGCCAGCTACAAGTATTTACTTTCGAATCGGGCTACAAAAGCGATGCATTCGTTGGAAGATCAAGGCTGGTTCCACACCCACACGTTCAAGCGCACACAAGGCTTAAAAGTCCGCCGTTGGACGATCATCGGTATTCTCATCATCGGTTGGACCGGCGCCTTCGCGTTGAACAATAGCATGACGCCGGGTAACTGGACGTTGCCGATGCCGTTCGGCATACCCGTCTTCACTCCGCTCACCGCGATCCATTACGCCGCCCCGTTCCTGCTTGTAGTAGGAACGTTTTGGTTCGCGTGGCGTTTGGTGAACATGCCGACCTTCGGGGATTTTTTGATCGCCACCGAAGCCGAGATGAACAAGGTTTCGTGGAGCACGCGCCGCCGGTTGTACCAAGATACCATCGTGGTACTCGTCACCCTCGCGATCATGACGCTCTTCCTGTTCGTGGTGGACATCTTCTGGGGTTGGTTGCTCAGTCGCAGCATCGTCGGTGTGCTGCCTTCCAAGACCGATTTGCCTCCGTCCCGGACCCAGAAACTCAGTTGGTAAACACCGGTTCGTAAGGTGGGCACTGCCCATGCTACAAGCCGAGGTTTTTCCGAGCCGGAAGTCCGAGCGACGATTCAATTGGGAAGAATCGTTGCTCACGCTTCCGGCTCGTCAAGCAAAATCAATTAAGGCACGTACACAATGATCGAAGAAATGTCGGAATCCGAATCGGCCCTCGCGTTGGAAGACGCTCCGGTAGAGACGTCCTCCGAGGAATCCGCTACCGAACCGGCATCGTCGGTCACCCCGCCCGAACCCGTCGAAGAGCCGAGCAACAAACGTTGGTACGTGGTCAAAGTCGCCAGCGGGCGCGAAGAAACGATCAAAGCCACGATCCTACGCAAAGTGAAGATCGATAATCTTGAACCGTTTTTCGGCCAAATTGTCATCCCCGTCGAACGCATCACCGAAATCAAGAAGGTGAAGGAAGTCAAGAACGGCGAGAAGATCACCAAGGAAAAGCGGGTGGTGAAAGAGCGCAAGAAATTCCCCGGCTACCTCATGGCGGAAGTCGAATTCAACGGCGAAATTCTCGATTTGTTCCGCAATACCCCGGGCGTGGGCGATTTCGTGGGGGCCACGAGCCGCGAGAAACCGCCGCCGCCCATGAGCGAACTCGACGTTCAACGCATGCTCTACGGGATGCAGGGCGGCTCCGCGAACGAAGGGAAGAAGGTTCAGGTCAAACTCGACTTCGAGAAGGGCGATAAAGTGCGCATCCGCGAAGGGGCGTTCGCCAATTACGAAGGCGAAGTGAAAATGATCGTCGACACCAAAGAAGCGGGCGAAACGCCGAAGGTCACGGTCGAAGTTCAGGTGCTCGGGCGACCCGTTCCCATCGAACTCGAATACTGGCAAGTCGATAAAATCTAGAAAATCCCACGTCGCGCTCTGGTATTCTTACCCCGGCGCGATACACCATTTTATTCAAGCCCTCTCCGGCCGCCCGGCGAGGGCCGATTTTTCGGTAAGGTGACGAAATGGCCAAGCAAGTAACCGCCCAAGTGAAACTGCAATGCCCCGGTGGCTCCGCCACCCCGGCACCGCCCGTCGGCCCGGCATTGGGCCAGCACGGCGTGAACATCGGTATGTTCGTCAAGCAGTTCAACGATAAAACCAACCAACCCGACATGAAAGGGTTGATGCTCCCGGTCGTGATCACGGTTTATTCCGACCGCAGCTTCGAGTTCAAGATCAAATCGCCCCCGGCGGCCATTCTGCTCAAGCTCGCTGCGAAGATTCCGCCCGAAAAGAAAAAGGGCGGCGCCGTGATTCCCGCGGATCAAAAAAAGCAAGGCAAGTACAAGGGATTCACCGTCACGAAGCAACAAGTGTTGGACATCGCCTCGAAGAAACTCGCCGATCTGAACGCCCGTGATGTGGATCACGCCTCGCGGATCATCGCCGGCACCGCCCGCAGCATGGGCCTATCGGTAGTCGATTGATTTTACACAGAGGGACGCTGTCCCTCCGCTTTCCTTATTCCTCCCGCACCCCACGACTTTGATCGTGGGGGAGGAATCGCTCGACGCGAAAGCGAACGGAGCGATCCCGCACAACGGAGTTCATGATGGCCGAAGAAACCCCGGGCCAAGAGGCCCCGACTCCCGACGTTGCCCCCGCCGCAACACCCGCGCCGCCAGCCACCGCCGCCCCCAAGGCGGCAGCGAAAGCACCGCTGGCCGACGCCCCCAAGAAAAAGAAGAAGCCGGGCGTGGCTCCCCGCCGGGGCAAGAAGCTCCGCAGCCACCTTCGCAACGTCAAAAAGAAGGTCGAAGACGCCGGCACGATCAACCTCAAGCAAGGGTTGACGCTGCTTCGCCAAGTCAAACGGGCGAAGTTCGATGAAACCGTCGAAATCCACATGAACCTCGGTATCGACCCGACCCAATCGGATCAGATGGTCCGCGGAACCGTGGCTTTGCCGCACGGAACCGGGAAGAGCGTCCGCGTGGCGGTGTTCTGCCAAGGACCGAAGGCTGAACAAGCCAAGGCGGCCGGGGCCGATTTCGTCGGCGGAACCGATCTCATCGAGAAGATTCAAAAGGAAGGCTTCCTCGATTTCGATGTGGCCATCACCACCCAAGACATGATGCCGCAAGTGGCCCGCCTCGGGAAAGTGCTCGGGCCACGCGGCTTGATGCCGACCCCGAAGGCCGGCACCGTGGTTCCCGCTTCCGGCGACATCGCCCAAGTGGTCCGGGAGTTCAAAGCGGGTAAGGTCGAATATCGTTCCGATAAAACGGCCCAGATCCACTCCAAGGTCGGCAAGATTTCGTTCGACGATCAAAAGCTGATCGAGAACATCTCGCAGTTCGTGGAGGCCGTGCGTGGCGCCAAGCCCGCGGGTGTGAAGGGCAACTACATTCAAGGCATCGTCATCTCGGCGACGATGGCCCCCGGCATCCGCGTTAGCATGTAACGAACATCAGAGCCGCGAGCGTCAGCGACCGGTTCCAAGGCACTCAACCGGTCGCTGACGCTTCCGGCTCTGATAGAGGCTAAATCATGAGCAAGATTGTCAAGCAGATTGAACTCGATACTCTCCGCGCCGAATTTAAAGGCGTGAAGGATTACGTCCTCCTCGAACCGATCAAAGTCGATTCGCTGACGGAATACGAGTTCCGCAAGAAGCTCCGCAACGCCAAAGTTCGCGTGAAGCTCGTCAAGAACAGCTACACGAAGAAGATCTTCGGCGAAATGGGCATCAACGCCGGGAACCTCAGTGGGCCGACCGTGCTCTGCTGGGGCGGCGAAAGCGTCAAGGGCTTGGCCAACGCCGTCGATACCGCCGTGAAGGAAGCGAAGAAGGATCCCAAGGCGCCCGAGAAGTTCAAGGTTCGGACTGCCATCGCCGACGGCGAACAGATTTCTCTCGAAATCGCCAAGACACTGCCGACGCGATTGGAAGCTATCGGCAATGTGTTGAACGCCTTACTCAGCGCCGGCTCGTCGATCGCCTCGTGCCTCGTCGGCCCCGGTGCTCAGATCGCCAGCATCCTCACCACCATTGAAGAGAAAAAGGACGCGGCACCGGAAACCGCACCGGAAACCGCACCGGAATCCGTACCGGAAACCGCAACGGAAGCGGCCCCCGCGGCCTAACCCGAACTATTACGCCCCGCCGGAGCGCTTCACCCGGCATTGTTATTCCCTCGAACCCTGACCTGGAGATTTGAAATGGCCGTGGCCGAACTGGGCGATCAACTCGCCAAACTGACGATTGCGGAAGCCGTCGAGCTCAAGAACTACCTGAAGGAAAAGTACGGTATCGAACCCGCCGCCGGTGCCCCTGCCGCCGCCGCTGCCGGTCCGGTGGTCGCTGCCGCCCCGGTCGCCGAAGCGACCGAATTCAACGTGATCCTCGAAGCCGCCGATCCGGCCAAGAAGATCAACGTGATCAAGGTCGTCCGCGAATTGACCGGCCAAGGGTTGGCGGAAGCCAAGGCGACCGTCGAAGGCGCCCCGAAGACGATCAAGGAAAATGTGGACAAGAAGGTCGCCGAAGAAGTGAAGAAGAAGTTGGAAGAAGCGGGCGGCAAGGTGTCGGTCAAGCCCGTCTAATCGGTCGGTCATTGTAAAAAATACCCGAGGTGGAGTGTCAAATCCTTGACTCTCCACCGCCGGGTTCTTATTATTTAATGTTGGGTGAAGAATTCTTGGCGAAGATCCGCAGCACAAGGATGTCTCGGGTACCGTCATCCATTTAGCCAGTGGTGATAATGCGCGTCCCCCACTCGCTCTGTTTCTCCCGAAAAACTCAAAATTCCCGAACCGAACAGCCGCGGCTGCGAACGGTCGGGTTTTTGCCTCCATGTATCCCGCCCTGTGGGTATGGGCCACGGGATGCTAGTCGCGCATCGTTGATTTCTATCGCTTACCAATAACGCATCGTTTCGTTCGCCGCAAGCCCCGTTGCCAGGAATTTGGTAACAGAGCCCGTTCGGCCATCGATTCGTTCGATTCGTATCTCGCGCAGGAGCTTCCATGTCGATTCCCAATGTTCGAATCATCGCCCCGGAAATCGAACGCCGTTACGATCGCTTCGGCGATGCGTCTCCGGTGCCACCGCTCACCGATATTCAAACCCGATCCTACGATCGTTTCCTGCAACTCGGTGTAGCGCACGATAAACGATCCCCGAACGGTTTGGAAGGTGTGTTGCGGGAAATTTTCCCGATCGAGAGCTACGACAAGAAAATCTCCCTCGAGTACGTGAAGTACGACCTCGGCAAACCGCGCTACGACCCGGACGAATGCCGGCAGTTGCGCCTCACCTATGGCCGTCCGTTCCGCGTCTGGCTGCGGCTGCGCAAGGCCGATGGTACCGCCGAAGAAGAAGAAGTCTATCTCGGCGATATGCCCATCATGATCGGCGGCGGCGAGTTCATAATCAACGGGGCCGAGCGCGTCGTCGTTTCCCAATTGCACCGTTCCCCCGGCGTGGACTTCGTGGTCGAGCGCGAAGGGGATAAGGATCTCCATTCCTGCCGGGTGATCCCCGAACGCGGGAGCTGGATCGAAATCAACGTCACGAAGAAGGATAACCTCGGCGTCCGCATCGATCAATCGGGGAAGTTCTCCGCGGTCACCCTGCTGCGGGCCATGGATCCGGCTTACGGCAGCACGGCGAACCTGATCCGCGAGTTCCACGCCGCAACGATCGAAACTGTGAAATTGAAGGATCCCGCGGCCCGCGTCCGGCTCGCCGGGGATGTCGAGAAGCTGATTCTCCCCATGATCGCCGTCGACGACGTGATCGATCCGGAAACCGGCGAAGTGTACGTCGATGCCGGGAAGCCCTTCAACATGGACGCGGTGGATAAAGCGTTCGCTTCGCACTTGAAAGAAGTCGAGGCGATGCCCACGCCGAAGGATGCGTTGATCCTCACCTCGCTGTTAGACGACGGCACGGATTCGCACGAAGCGGCCCTTTTGAAGATCTACCAACGCCTGCGCCCCGGCAACCCGGCGGCCCTCGAAAAGGCCCGCGAACTTTTCAAGGAGAAGTTCGCCGATCAAAACCGCTACCGCCTCGGCCGCGTCGGTCGCTTCCGCATCAACCGGAAGTTCGATCAGAACGTGCCGGAAACGGAAATGACCCTGCGGGCCGTGGACTTCGTCAACGCCATCAAGTACCTGCTCGAACTCCGCAGCGGCAAGATCGGCGTCGGCGTGGACGACATCGACCACTTGGGCAACCGCCGATTGCGGACCATCGATGAGTTGGCCGCCGATGAAATGCGCAAGGGTTTCCTCAAGCTCCGCCGCACCGTGCAAGAGCGCATGGCGATCAAAGACGCGGAAGAAATGAGCCCGCGCACGCTCATCAATCCGAAGAGCGTGAGCGCCGCGATCGATTACTTCTTCGGCCGAAGCGAACTCAGCCAGGTGGTGGATCAAACGAATCCGCTCGCCCAACTCACCCACGAACGGCGGCTCTCCGCCCTCGGGCCAGGCGGCTTGAATCGCAAACGCGCCGGGTTCGAAGTGCGGGATGTTCACATCTCGCACTACGGCCGGATTTGCCCGATCGAAACGCCGGAAGGCACGAACATCGGTTTGATTTCGTCGCTCAGCATCTTCGCAGAGATCGACGAATACGGCTTCCTGATTACCCCGTACCGCAAGGTCAGCCACGGGAAACTGCACGACGAGGTGGTACACCTGCGGGCCGATGAAGAATCCCGGTTGCGGTTGGCCCCGGCCGATACCGAAGTCGATCACAACAAGATCTCCGTGGATCGCGTGAACGGGCGTTCCAGCGGCGAGCTCACGACCATCCCCTCGGATAAGATCGATTACCTCGATGTTTCCCCGAAGCAGATGGTCGGCGTGTCGGCCGGGTTGATCCCGTTCCTCGAACACGACGACGCCAACCGAGCGCTCATGGGTTCGAACATGCAGCGCCAAGCGGTGCCGCTACTCGTTACCGAACCGCCGATCGTCGGCACCGGCCTCGAAAAAGAAGTGGCCCGCCACTCCGGGATGCTCGTGCGGGCGCAAGAAGACGGCACGGTGGTGTACGTCGATGGCGAACGTATCAAGCTGGAAGAGAAGGATAAGATCGTCCGCGAGTACGTCCTTCGCAAGTACCACGGTTTGAACGAACGTACCTGCTTGAACCAGAAGCCCATCGTGAAGATGGGCCAGAAGGTGAAGAAGAACCAAACGATGGCCGACGGGGCCGCGACCTACCAAGGCGAACTCGCCCTCGGCCGCAACGCCTTGGTCGCGTTCATGAGTTGGGAAGGGTACAACTTCGAAGATGCGATCATCATCAGCGAACGCTTGGTCAAGAACGATACGTACACTTCGCTTCACATCGAAGAGTTCGATATCGAAATCCGCGAAACCAAGCTCGGCAAGGAAGAGTTCACGCGGGACATTCCGAACGTGAGCCCCAAGGCGCTCTCGAACCTCGACGACTACGGCGTTGTCCGGGTGGGAACGTTCGTCAAGCCGGGCGACATTCTGGTGGGCAAGGTTTCGCCCAAGAGCCGCAGCGAACTCACGCCGGAAGAAAAGCTGTTGCACGCGATCTTCGGCCGGGCCGGGGAAGACGTGAAGAACGATAGCCTCGAAGTGCCGTCGGGCGTCGAAGGCGTCGTGATTCAAACCCAGCGGTTCAGCCGCCGGGCGAGCATGACGGAAGACGAACGCAAGGATTTGGCCAAGGAAGAACGTCGCATCGACACCGAATACGCGGAGAAGATCGCGGCCCAATTCCGCGAGTTCATCGAAGCCCTCGGCGAAGTGTTGGACAAAAAGGATCTCAAAGATCCGAACACCGGCAAACCGCTCGGCGCGGACAAAGACGATAAGGTCGTGGCCGATCAAGCCCGCGCCTTCAAGATGGACAACCTCGACATCCGCACGCCGGAGAAAACCAAGACCTCCAGCAAGCTGCACGGTCGGCACTGGGAACGGATCCAGTTCTTCATCGACGAACAGGAACGCAAGCAGAACTCGCTGAAGCGCGGGGACGAACTCCCCACCGGCGTCCAGCAGATGGTGAAGATCTACATCGCTACCAAGCGGGTGATCTCCGTCGGCGATAAGATGGCCGGCCGCCACGGGAACAAGGGCGTGATCTCGAAGGTGATGCCCGAGGAAGATATGCCGTACTTGCGGGACGGCACCCCGGTGGACATCATCTTGAACCCGCTCGGCGTGCCGAGCCGGATGAACGTGGGCCAGATTCTCGAAACCCACTTGGGCTACGCCGCCGCGAAGCTCGGCTTCAAAGCGATCACCCCGGTGTTCGACGGGGC
>Ga0105048_10007207_pt1 | contig 17869 bp, 18 predicted proteins | sample MAT05_FD_78382 | JGI IMG/M metagenome (GOLD analysis project Ga0105048, IMG submission 78382) | Freshwater microbial communities from Lake Fryxell liftoff mats and glacier meltwater in Antarctica - MAT-05 | ecosystem: Environmental > Aquatic > Freshwater > Ice > Liftoff microbial mat | place...
ACGCGGTGATGGCCGTCTGCTGCCGCCGGAGCTGCCCGCACGCCGCGGCGATGTCGTGGCCTTTTTCACGGCGGATGGTAGCGGGGATTCGGGCGCGTTCGAGGACGGCCATGAAGGCGTCCTGCCGCGCTTCGCTGGGGCGTTTCCATTCGAGGCCCTCGACGGAGTTGTAGGGGATGCAGTTCACCTTTGCGCGCACCTGCTTCGCCACGCGGGCAAGGTCGGCGGCGTGGGCGGGCTCGTCGTTCACGCCCTCGATGAGGATGTATTCGAAGGTCACGTGCTGCTTCTTTTTCGAGGCGTGGTAGGCGCAGGCGTCGAGCAGTTCGGCGAGCGGGAACTTGCGGTTCACGGGCATGATCTGGCCGCGCACTTCGTCCGTCGCGCCGTGGAGCGAGATGGCGAGGCGGATCTGGCGCGGCTGGTCGGCGAGCTGGCGGATCTGCGGCGCGAGGCCGCTGGTGGAGACGGTGATGTGCCGCGCGCCGAGGCCGATGCCCCACGGGGAATTGATGATGTCAATCGCGCGCATGAGGTTGGCGAAATTCGCGAGCGGCTCGCCCATGCCCATGAAGACAAGGTTGCTCACGCGTTCGCCGGAGAGGCGCTCGGCCTCGATGAGCTGGCCGGCGATTTCGCCGGGCGAGAGATTGCGTGAAAAGCCGTCGAGCCCGCTCGCGCAAAATTTGCACCCGTACGCGCAGCCGACCTGCGTGCTGACGCAGAGCGTGCGCCGGTCGCTCGCCTCGCCGTAGAGCGCGGGCGACGCGGGGATGAGCACGCTCTCGATGAGCGCGCCATCGGGGAGTTTGAAGAGATACTTCCGCGTGGTGTCCTCGCTGCCGAGCGTGCGGAGATTTTCCAGCCGGACGAAAGTGAACGCCGCGGCGAGGTCGGCGCGCAGTGCGGCAGGCAGGTCGCTCATGTCGGCAAACGACGTGACGCGTTTCTGGTAGAGCCAGCGGAGCACCTGCGCGGCGCGATACTTCGGCTGCCCGCGCTCCACGAGTGCGGCCTCGATCCCGGCAGGGTCGAGGCTTTGGATGGCTTGCTTGTCCGTAGGCGTGCTCATGCTTGGGTGTCCTCCGCAAAGCTACACGAGGAGCGCTGTGAAGCCCGCTTGGTTGAAATGCCGATCCCCGGTGAGAGCATCGGCAAGGCCTTCGTCGGCCATGACAATGAAGGATACGGAGTCGGTGAGCGACCAGTCTTGGTCAGGGCGCAAACGGTAGAGTTCGAGACCGCGCTCAAACAATTCATCGCTGCGATGGATAACGTGAAATCGCTTCGAAGTGGTGATTTGGGAAACCACGCCCAGGGCCAGCGCGCGATTGTCACTGCTCGAAAGCCAATCGCAAATCTCGGCAAGCACCCAACGGCTCGTGACGATGATCCCCTGCCACGCCCTTGCGAAATCCACCGCCTGCCGGTGGAAACGATCCTTCGGATTCACCAGAGCAAGGAAGTAGAGGGAGTCACCGGAGACCCGCTTCATTGCCCGGACCGCCTGGGCGCACCGTGGATGTAGTGGTCGTGCTCGGCCGCAAAGTCCTCCGGCAGGCCCTTCGCCTTGCCGATGAATTCCTTCAGCGAGTCATAGAGCGTCTCGCCGCCGCCCTCTGCCGTACGCGGACTGTCCTCCGGCAGCGTGATCTCCACTCGCGTACCGTCGGGCACATGGACAGGCAGCTTGATGGTGTCGTTCTCGACGATGGCCGTGATGCTCATGGCTGGGAAGGTAACAGTGCGCACACCCACGGGCAAGGCACGAGCGTTGCGCGCTTGCCACGCATCGTGTGCGACATAGTCTCCGCGCCCTTCATGTATTCCACTCACGAGATTTTCTCCCGGATGCCGGCTTCGGCCTCGGCGCAACTCTTCAGCCACATCGCCGAGAAAGAGAAGCCGCTGATGAAGGCGGCCATCGATACGCTTTGCAAACAGCGCAAGCTGCGCCCGGTGTTCGTCGAGCGAAAGCCGAAGCCCGAGCGCTTCGCGTGGCTGCGGGATGCGCTTGGCCGCAAGCAGAACGAAGGCGTCGCGGCGCAGCTCTTGCAGATCTGGCTTGTCGGCACGCAGAGCAAGCTGCTGTGCGATTTCCTCGATGGCTTCGGCATCGCGCACGACGAGCACGGCACCATCGAGGAAGTGCCCGCGGCACCCGAGAAGGCGAAGCTCGCGGAAGTCGTCAACGGTCTGCTGGAAAAATACGATCCCGCTGTGGTCGCGGTGTATCTCCACGCATTCCAGGCGACCGACGAAAAGGGCTGGAGCACGCTCGAAGAACTCCTCGCGGAAGATCCGCGGCTGAAGATCTGATTGTCGCGGACGCCGCGGCATCCGGCGGCGTGCGGGTAACCAAATGCAATCGCTCTTCGAGCACCTCGGCGTCGCGGTGGCCGCCATCACCGGGGTTCTCGCCGCGCGGGGGAAGCGGGTGGATCTGTTCGGCGTGCTCGTGCTCGCGCTGGTCACCGCGTTCGGCGGCGGCACGGTTCGCGATCTCGCGCTCGGCGAACGACCGGTCTTCTGGGTGCGCGACGCAGGCTTTGTCATCACCGGTGCGGCTACAGCGGTCGTGACTTTCTTCATCGCCCGCGCCCGCGTCGTCCCCGGCACCGCCCTGCTGCTGGCGGATGCCTGCGCGCTCTCATTCTTCACCATACTGGGGGCGGAAAAGGCGCTCGCCTTCCAGGTCGCGCCGCACATTGCGGTGGCCATGGGGGTCATCACCGGCGTGGCGGGCGGCATGTGTCGCGATGTCCTCACCGGCGAGATCCCGCTGGTCTTCCGTCGCGAGATCCACCTGTACGCCACGGCGTCGGCGATCGGCGCGGGATGTTTCGTCGGCATGCAGGCGTGGCAGCCGCCTCGCGCCACGGGCCTCATCGCCGGGGTGCTCATCACGCTGGCGCTGCGCCTTGCGGGAATCCGTTGGCGGCTGGGTCTGCCGGTTTTCGACCATCCGCCGCGTGAGAATCCGCCGGAGCGCTGACGCTTTTCGTTGCGCGCACGGCGTCAATCCAGCTAGCAGCAAATCATGGCAAACGTCGTTTTCCTCTGGCACATGCATCAGCCGTACTACGTCAATCCGGCGACGAAGGTGGCGATGATGCCGTGGGTGCGGCTGCACGCGGTGAAGGGTTACCTCGATATGGTGAGCGTGCTCGCCGATTTTCCCGGCGTGCGGGTGAACTTCAATCTGACGCCGGTGCTGATGCTCCAGATCGAGGAACTGGTGCAGGGCAAGATCCGTGACCTCTGGCTGGACTGGTCGCGCAAGCCGGCCACGGACCTCGACGAGAATGAACGCCTCGCGATCCTGGAGCACTTCTTCAAAATCCATCACGACAACCTGCTGCGCCCATTCCCCAGATACGCGGAACTGCTCGACAAGCGCGGACCCGGTTTCTACCGGGAACGCGCGCGGACGGAGCTGCGACACTGGAGCGCGGAGGATTTTCGCGACCTGCAGACGTGGTTCAATCTCGGCTGGTGCGGCTTCACCGCCGGGAGGCTTTACCCCGAGCTCGGCGAACTCAAAAGCAAGGGCCGGCATTTTTCCGAACAGGAAAAACTCCGCGTGCTGGAGATCCACATGGAGATCCTCGCCAGCATCCCGAAGCTGTATGCCGATGCGGAGGCGCGCGGCCAGGCGGAGCTGACGACGACGCCATTTTTTCACCCGATTCTGCCGCTGATTTACGACACAGATATCGCCGGGCGCTGCATGCCCGGGCGTCCGCGGCCGCGGCGTTTTCACTGGCCGCAGGACGCACTGGCGCACTTGCAACTCGCGGTGGAGCAGCACACGCGCATGTTCGGACGCGCGCCGCGTGGGCTGTGGCCGAGCGAGGGAAGCATCGCGCCGGAGCTGATTCCTCTCATGGAAAAGGCGGGCATCCGGTATTTCTGCTCGGACGAGGAGAACCTGTTCAATTCGCTGCGCCGCGAAGGAACGAATGCGGATCATCTGGAACTCTTCCAAGGCTGGCGCGTCGAGCACGAGGGCGCGGCGGTGAATGCCGTGTTCCGCGAAAAGCCGCTGAGCGATTTCATCGGCTTCATGGCTGCGCGGAATGAGCCGCATCAATCTGCCGAACATCTCCTCACGCATTTCCGGCACATCTCCGACTTCATCCCGCGCGACACCGGGCTCATCCCCATCATCCTCGACGGTGAAAATGCGTGGGAGACTTTCAAGGACGGCGGCGAATCTTTCCTCCGTGAACTGTACGGCGGGCTGGAGCGTGAGGCCGATCGCCTGTCGAGCTGTACCATCGAGGATTTTCTCCAGCGTTGTCCGCCGAAACGCACGCTCAGCCGGCTTCACTCCGGGTCGTGGATTTGCAGCGATTTCGACATCTGGATTGGCGACGACGAGGAAAACCGCGCCTGGGAGCTTCTCGGGACGACCCGTGAATTTCTCGAGGGCAAGCTGCCCGGGCTCACACCGGAGCGGAAGGCCGCGGCATTGCGGGAGGTCTATGCGGCGGAAGGGAGCGACTGGTTCTGGTGGTATGGGCCGGATTTCACCACGGATTGCGATGTGCTCTTCGACGATCTGTTCCGGCAGCACCTGAAGAATGTCTATTCGATCTGCGGTGAGACTTCACCGCCGGAACTCGACCGGAGCCTCCTCGGTGCGGCCCCTGCGATGCTCTACTCGCGGCCGAACCGGCAGATCAGCCCGCGTATCAATGGACACGCCGCGCCATACTTCGAGTGGGTCGGCTCCGGTCTCTACACTGCGGGCAGCGAGCAGGGCGCGATGTTCCGCGACGACCGCTTTTTGCGCGCTGTGCGTTTCGCGACCGATAGCGGAGGGCTGCACCTGCGCTTCGATCTGCGACGCTGGGGACGGTTCGAGATCCGGATCGTCTTTCACCAGCCGTCGGGACTTCTGTTGCAGACGCCAGTGGTCGCCCGGGGCCGGCGCGGCACCGTCACGCTCACGTCGCGCGCAGGGGACGAGCGGGAAGCAGGACAGTTCGCGGCAGATGAGGTCGTCGAGTTGAGTGTCCCGTTCTCAGCCCTCGGAGTCTGCGCGGGGAATCTGGTGCAGTTTCAGGTGAAGGTCTTCGAGAAGGGCATCGAGCGGGAGTGCTACCCGGAGAATTCGCCGATCGAACTCGCCGTGCCGGGACCGGAGACGGCGCTGGCGCAGTGGGTGGTTTGACGGGCGGGAACAGGATTCATTGCCCAGGTCCGCGCCAGCGGCAGTGGGGCAGGCGACTCGCCTGCCAAGTCTCAGCGGGCGACTCGCCCGATGTTCCGGCGAGTCGCCGGAACAGACTCCCGCAGGCGGGGTCGCCTGCGCCACTGTTCCGCGACGCCGGGCATTTGCCGGTAGCGTCTGAGAACTGTTTTTCCCCAAGGGCTGTGCGCCAGAGCGCTCATTCCCTCACGATGAATCCTCCACGCCCCTCCCTCCGCACCCGCCGTTCCTTCCTCCGCGATCTCACTCTCGGCATCACCGTCGCCCCTTGGGTCACGCGCGGCCTGATGGCGCAGTCGCCGAATTCAGTCATCCACCACGCCAGCTTCGGTTGCCTGGGGATGGCGATGTCGGATGTCTCGGCGATTTCCAAGCACGCCGCGGTGAAGATCGTGGCGGGATGCGATGTGGATGAAAAGCGCACCGTCGAGTTCCGGAAGAAATTCCCCGACGCGCGGATCTATTCCGACTTCCGCGAGTTGCTGGAGAAGGAAAAGGATTTGCAGACCGTGAACGTCTCCACGCCCGACCACATGCACGCGCCGATCGGGGTGAGCGCGCTGAATCATGGGCTGCATGTCTATGGCCAGAAGCCGCTCGCGCATGACATCCATGAAGTGCGCCGCATGACCGAGATCGCGCGCGAGAAGAAGCGCCACACGCAGATGGGCATCCAGATTCACAGCAACTCGGAGTACCGCACCGCGTGCAAGGCGATCCACGACGGCGTGATCGGCAAAGTGAAGGAAGTCCACACGTGGAGCAGCAAGAAGTGGGGCGACACCGCTGCGATGCCGACGAAGATCGAGCAGCCGCCCGAGGGCTTGAACTGGGATCTGTGGCTCGGTGTCACCGCAGAGCGGCCGTTCATCGGCGGTGGCTGGTATCATCCCGGCAACTGGCGCAAGCGGCTCGATTTCGGCACCGGGACTTTCGGCGACATGGGCTGCCACATTTACGATCCCGTCTTCAAGGCGCTCGCACTCACTGCGCCGCTCAGTGTGCGCAGCACCGGGCCAAAGCCGAACGAACACTCATGGGCGATCGATGCGGTGATCGAATATGTCTTTCCCGGCACCGCGTACACGGAGGGCAAGACCGTCCGCGTCGTGTGGTACGACGGCGATCAGCGCCCGCCGCAGGAAATCCAGGACGCCGCGCAATTCGTGAAAGTCGCGAAGGGCGAAAAGGCGGAGAAGGGCAAGGCCATGCCGGATCAGGGCAGCATTTTCATCGGGACGAAGGGCATCATGATTCTGCCGCACATCGCGCAGCCGCGCCTCGTCGGCAAGGAAGTCGAGGGCGTGACGATCGAGAAAGTCGAAGGCGAAAGCCACTGGCACCAATTCATCGAGACCGCACTCGGCAACCGCCCGAAGGCCGACGCGAACTGGGACTACGCCGGCCCGCTCACCGAAGCGGTCCTCCTCGGCAGCGTCGCCACGCGGTTCCCCGACCAGACTCTCGCATGGGATGCCGCTGCGTTGAAATTTACCGACATTGCCGCGGCGAATGCCTTCGTGAAGCGGACCTGCCGCAAAGGCCACGAGGTCGCGGGACTGTGAGCGCGGCGCGGCACTAGGCGACGCACTCTGCCGCCGTCGCGCGTTGCTCTTCGCGATGGGCAACCGTGAGGAGCGAGTAGCTTACTTCGAGGCTGCCGCCGACGGTCAGTGAACCAGCCTCGCTGCTGTGGAATTCCGGCTCGATCAGCCGGGCGACGGCCTCGCCGATGAGAATCTCTCCCGGGTGCTCCTTGCTCCGCTCCTGGAGACGCCACGCGGCGTTCACCGCGTCGCCGATCACGGTGAATTCCATTTTGTTCGGCGAGCCGATGTTCCCGACGACGACATCGCCGCCGTGCAGCGCAATGCCGATGTCGAGTTGCGGACGGACTTCGCAGCTCCAGCGTTCGTTGAGTTCCGCAAGCGCGACGCGCATGGCGATGGCGCAGCGGGCGGCGGCGCGTGCGTCCTCTGCCGGACCGGCGCTGGTCGCATTTCCCCAGACCGCCATGAGCGCGTCGCCGATGAATTTGTCGAGCGTGCCGCCGTGCGCGAAGGCGCACGCGACCATCGCGGTGAAATACTCATTGAGCTGCGCCACGAGCGTCTGGATCGAGGTCTGCGCGCTGAAGCGGGTGAAATTCCGGATGTCCGAGAAGAGCACTGTGACGGTCTTCGTCACGCCGCCCAGTGCGGCATGGAATGACTCGGGATGGTCGAGCAGTTCGCTGACGACATTTTTCGAGACGTAGCGTTCGAGCGTCCGGCGGAAACGCATCTTGTCCGTGCGCTCCGCCACGAAGTCGCCGACGATGCAGGTGAAGCCTCCGAAAAGCAGCGAGCCGACCGGGACCAGCGTGGGCACCAGCAGGCCACCTTCATTGAACAGCCAGAGCGCAAGCATAACCCAGCACGCGGCAAGACCGGCCGATGCGGCCAGCCGGAGGAAAGGCCGCGAAATCCAAATCGCGAGCAGCAGCGCAAGACCGGCCGCGGCATAGACGATTGAGCGCCGCGGCCATGCGGGGAGGTCGTGGATGTAGTCGCGGGCGAGCAGGCTGTTGATCGCGTTCAGATGAATCTCCGGGCCGGGCATCATGCCGAAGGGCGTGGCGTGCTCGTCCTGCTGCCAGTTGCCGGAGGCACCGACGACGACGATTTTCCCTTCAAAAAAGCGACCGGCTGCGCAGTTCGCGCGCCAGTAACGCGGGACGAAGATTTCGTAGAGAGAGAACGGGGTGAATGTCCGCGCCGGTCCCGCGAAACGCATGTGCCGCGGGCGACGGTCATCCGCCGTCGGCACCGGATAGCCCGCCTTCTTCGCGGCGAGGACGGCCAGTATCACCGACAAGGAGCACATCCATGATTTCAAAACTCAGTCCATCCACGAACGGCGAACTCCTGGGAAGCAACCGTCTTTTCGCCGGTCTGCCGACCGAGATCGTCAGCGAGTTCGGCGCGGATGTGGACCTCTTCCGCTACGATCAGGACGACGTCATCTTTCAAGAAGGTGAGACCGGCGACTGCCTCTGCCTCGTCTGCGAAGGCGGCGTGAGGATCTCGAAGCTCGGTCGCGCCGGGCAGCAGGAAACCCTGGGCTTCATCCAGCCGGGAAATTTCTTCGGCGAGATGGCATTGATCGACGGCCAGTCCCGCAGCGCCCAGGCCGCTGCAACCGCCGACTCCACGGTTCTGGGCCGCGTTGATCACGCGACGTTCGAGCGCATCCTCTCCCGCGCGCCCAGCAGCCTGCACATGAATTTCCTGCGCTCGGTCGTCGAACGGCTGCGCAGCGTGAACAGCACATTCATCAATGAACTGATGCGCTCCGAGCGCCTCAGCACCGTGGGCTCGATGGCAAACTCCATCATCCACGACATCAAGAATCCCATGACCGTCATCCGGTCGTGCGCGGATCTCATCCGGATGCGTGCGCGTGATCCGGAGACGGCGCAGTTCGTCGGGCTCATCAACAAGTCCGTGGACAAGATGCTGGACATGACGCAGGAGCTGCTCGATTTCGCCCGCGGCAAAAGCAGCCTCATGTTCCAATGCCTCCCGGTGGAGAAGGTCATCAAGGAGATGGACGGCGAACTGCGCAGCCTGGTCCCGGCCAATGTCCACCTCGTCTGCGAGGCGGAATGCGACGCGAAGATCGTGGTGGACTGCGGCCGCTTCGCCCGCGTCCTGCTGAATCTCGTGAAGAACGCCGTCGAGGCGATGCCCGACGGCGGCGTGGTCTGGATCGGCGTGAAGCACAGGGATGCCGAGGTCGTCTTCCGGATCTCGGACACGGGAAGCGGCATCCCGGCGGAGTTGCTCCCGTCGATCTTCGAGCCGTTCGTCACCCGCGGGAAGTCGAAGGGCACCGGTCTCGGCCTTGCCATCGCAAAGAGCGTGGTCGAGGCGCACAGCGGCAGGATCACGGTGGAGAGCAAAGTCGGAGTCGGCACGACCTTCGAAATCATGGTGCCGGAAGCACCCGATCTGCCGCCCCCGGCCTGATCATCTCCCCCGCTCGCGCAACGCCCGTTCAGCGACAGGGACGACTTCTGCGTTGATGAACCGGACCCCGGTCTCCGGCCTAAAGTGACCCGGATCGGCTTTGTAGAAGTTCTCCGCTGATCCGTATGGGCTCATCGACAGATCCACGACGTGCGGGAATAGCGTCCGCACTTCATCCAGCCACGCCCGGCGCGCCGCCTGCAAATGCCTCGCCTCGATGTGCCGGCTGATCTCCTCGTGCAAAGGCGGCACGACCACCACGCAGAGGATGCCCCGCTCGCGCAGGGTTTCCGAAATCATCCGATAGAACGACAGATCCGCCGGGCCGGGCGCGACAAAGTTTTCGCCCGCGAGCTGCATGGATTCCAACTGCGCCCGCACGTATGCCGAGTCATCGCGGTCTGCCATTTTCACCCAGCCCTCATTGCCAAATGCGCCATCGGGCCGGAAGTGACTCGGCTTTCCCGCCCAGTGGGAGAGCATCGTCTTGCACGAGTATTCGAGCGTCTGAAGGCTGATGATGTTCTCCAGCGCGGCACCCCAATCACCCTCGCGGAACCCATCGCCCTTCTTCGCGGCAGGGTCCTTCATTCCGAGATCGATCCCGAGCACCACCAGCTCCTCCTTCTGCGCGAAATGGTGGACGAACCAATAGACCTCCTCCGGGGTCGCGCCGGCGAACGCCCCATTGAAGAAGCGGAAACCCTTAAGCCCATCCGGCGGAATCATCGCCATGCGGCTGTTGCCGACGAGCAGCGCATTGTGCGGGTAACGCCCGACCTCGGTGGACTTCGCCTCGCGCTCGGCGGAAATGTAGAGGCCCATGCGGTTGTTGCCGAAGCGATCGTAGGGATCGACGAGGTAGTTCAGCAGCGCCGGCCCGCCGACGAGCAAGGCCGAGAGCGCGAGCATCACGAATACGAAGCGGCGGGCGGGGCGCTGCATCAGAAGTTGTAGTAAAGGAACTCGCCAGATTTCGACATGGCCAGGATCGAGATCCCGAGCAGAGCGCCGCACACGCACGCCCAGCCGATGGCAGTCCTCCACCGGTACCACTGTGCGGGTGCTGTGGGATCGCCCTTCGCGACCTCGGGATAGGGCTGCTCCGCCGCAAACATCTCCGCGGTATTCGGCAGCAGCCACACAAACGCCAGGAGGCCCGACAGCGAGATCCAGACCTTCGCCTTCAGCAGCGTCGGTGTGCCTGACAACGGCTCGGGACCGAGCCCGAACATCGACTCCAGGAGATGCCGCGCCGCATGGAGATCCGTCGCACGGAACAGGACCCAGCCGATCATGATCAGGAAGAAAGTGAACGCCCTCGCGCTCCACGTCGCCAACGGTCGCGGCACAGGCGAGGCCCGTTGGCGAGACTGCCAGAGGTGATTCACCGCCAGACACACTCCGTGAAAAAGCCCCCACAACACAAACGTCCACGCCGCGCCGTGCCAGAAACCGCCGATGACCATCGTCAGCACCACATTGATGTAGCGCCTCACCTCACCGCGCCGGTTTCCGCCCAGCGGGATGTAGAGATAGTCCCGCAGGAAGCGCGACAGCGTCATGTGCCAGCGCCGCCAGAATTCGATGATGTTCACCGCCTTGTAGGGCGAATTAAAATTCAGCGGCAGCACGATGCCGAACATCCGCGCAAGCCCGATGGCCATGTCCGAGTAACCGGAAAAATCAAAGTAGAGCTGGAACGTGTAAGCGAGCACCCCGGCCCATGCGTCGTGGCCATACGTCGGCACACCCGCCGCGCCAGCGGTGAAAACTTTCGTAGCATATCCGCTCACGCGATCGGCGATGAGCACCTTCTTCGACAGGCCCACCGCGAAGAGTCCCAGCCCGATTGCGATGTTGTTCCAGTCGAAGCGATACGTCCGCGGGTCGCGGAACTGCGGCATCATCTCCCGGTGATGAATGATCGGCCCGGCGATCAGGTGCGGGAAGAACGTGATGAAGAGCAGAAAGTCACCGAGGTCGTATTCGCAGACCACGCCGCGGCGCACATCCACGAGATAGGCGATCTGCGTGAAGGTGAAAAACGAGATGCCGAGCGGGAGGATGATCTGGGCGAGGTCCCAATTTGTGCCGAGGAGTGCATTCGCATTGGCCTCGAAGAAATTTGCGTATTTGTAATAGGCCAGCAGGAGAAGGTTCGCGGTGACGGCAAACGTAATCCATCCCCTCCCGGAGCGCCCGGCCTTCACCGCCGATCCGATGAGCCGGCCGAGGGTGAAATTCGCCAGCATGGAAGCGACGATCAGCAGGGTGTAGATCGGGTTCCACCAGCCGTAGAAAATGAGCGAGGCGAGCGTGAGCGAGGCCTTCGCCGGCTTCGGCCCGAAGTAGCGCGCGAGGAGGCAGAACGTGCCGAGCGTCAGCGGCAGAAACAGAAACAGGAAGATGTGAGAACTGAACAGCATGTGGACAGCGAGGACGGCTGCGGCCTGCGAATGCGCGCCGATTGCGGCGCGGCGTGAATCGGAGAAACGCGCGCGCGCTGCGAGTCAAAAATTCCGCCCGCGGTGCGCGCAAAGCAGGCGAGGTTTTCCCACCTCGCGCGGTCGAGCGCAGCGAGTGGAGCGCCGCGCGTCCCGCCGGCCACGTCGATGCGCCACAGGCCTGATCTCCTTTCGACGTTTGCGTGTTCACGGGAACACGCAAAGGAAGTGACGCTGCGCGTGGTGTCGTAGTGGCCGCCGGGACGGGCGGCGCTCCACGCGCTCCGCGCCATCCCGCCACCTACACCGATCCTGTCGCGCGAGGTTGGAAACCTCGCCTGCGATCACGCCAGTGCCTTCGCGATCACATTCCCCGCCACATCCGTCAGCCGCTCGGCGCGCCCGTTGTGGCGGTACGTGAGCCGCGTGTGATCGAGCCCGAGCAAATGCAGGATCGTCGCGTGGATGTCATGCGCATGTGTGCGCTCCTCGACGGCGCGCAGGCCCACGGCGTCGGTTGCGCCGATGACCTGGCCGCCGCGCACCCCGCCGCCGGCGAACCACATCGAGAAGCCGTGCGGATTGTGATCGCGTCCGTTGCTGCCTTCGCTCATCGGCATCCGTCCGAATTCGCCGGCCCACACGATGAGCGTCGAGTCGAGCAGGCCGCGCGATTTTAGATCCTTCAGCAGACCGGCCACGGGCAGATCGCTCTGCGCGCAGAGTTTCGTGTGATTCTTGTCGAGCGTTGAGTGGCCGTCCCAGCCGTTCGTGTCACCGCAGTAGAGCTGCACGAAACGCACGCCGCGCTCGACCATTCGCCGGGCAAAAAGGCAGCGCAGTCCGAACTCCGCGGTCACCTTTTCGTCGAGGCCGTAGAGCTTCCGCGTCGCGGCGGTCTCCTTGGAAATGTCCACGACCTCGGGCGCGTGCGACTGCATCCGGAACGCGAGTTCGTAGGCGGCGATGCGCGCGGTGAGTTCGGAGTTCTCCTCGCCGGCGGGCAGGCTCCCGCGGTTGAGCTGATTGATGAGTTCCACCGTCGCGAGTTGCTGCTGCGCGCTCACGCCCTTCGGTGTGTTGAGATTCAAAATCGGCGACTCGCCACCGCGCAGGATCGTGCCCTGATACGTCGCCGGCAGAAAGCCGTTGCTCCACGCGGGCGCGCCGCCTTTTACCCAGCCGGCGGGGTCGGGCATCACGACGAACGCGGGCATGTTCTGGTTCTCCGTGCCGAGGCCGTAGGCACTCCACGTGCCGAGGCTCGGCTTGCCCATGAGGATCGAGCCGTTGTTCATCAGATACACCGACTCCGGGTGCGTGACGCTGTCGCCGTAACAGCCGCGCAGCAGGCAGAGATCGTCCGCGTGCTCCGCGATGTTCGGGAGAAAATCGGAAATCTCCATGCCGCACTGGCCGCGCGCCTGGAACGGACGGCACGGCGGCAGCAGCTTGTTCTTCGCCACCGCGCGGCGAGTCTTGAAAGTGCCGAACGACTCCGGAATCGGCTGCCCCGCGAGACGCACGAGGTCGGGCTTCGGGTCGAACAAATCCACATGGCTCGGCCCGCCGGACATGAAGAGAAAAATAACGCGCTGCGCCTTCGCCGCGAAGTGCGGCTGCCGCGGCGCGAGGGGATTCGGCGATTGCGGATTGTGGATTGCGGATTGTGGATTTTCCGCCGCAAGCAAGCTGTCGCGCGAGAGCATCGCCGCGAGCGCCGTCATGCCAAAGCCGCCGCCCGCGCTGCGCAGGAACGCGCGCCGCGACACGGGGCGGGTGTCAGGTCCGTGGGGGCCGGGGCAGTGGTTCATCGGGAGGCGATTCGGTGCTTCCAGTAACCAGGCTCGCGGCTGCAATGCGCAATAGCGACGATAAGGACAAAATCATCCTCAACGGTGTAGAGGATTCCGTATGGAAAGACCCGGGTGAGGCAGCGCCGCACGTCTTCGTCGATGGATCGCCAGCGATGCGGATCTTCGAGGATGAGTGCAATGGCCTCCTCGACGCAGACGATGAAGCGCAAGTCCAAGCCGGGTTGTCGCTGGGCGAAATGGTGGCCAGCCTGATCATATTCTTCGAGGGCTTCCGGGTGAAACTCATACCTCATCGGCCGAGTGAACGCCGGACTTGGGCCAAAGCCTCATCGCCCGGAATCGTCCGCACCAAACCCTGGCGCACCTCATCGCGGCGGCGTTTGGCCTCGGCGGCCCAGAGCCGGTCAATGCGGGTCGTCTCGGCGGTGTCAAGGCTCTCCACCAGACGTCCAGCGAGGAGCGCCCGTTGCTCGCTCGGCAAAGCGAGCGCCTCATTTGCAATCTGCTCGATGGTCATTGGCATGCGCGCAACGTATTCGCTCGCTCCACACGCTCAAGGCATTTGGCGTTCCTTCCGTCGAGTGCCGTCATGCCGAAGCTGGCGGTAGTGGAACCAGAAGTCCGGATCGGCGAAATGCTTCGAAGCGGTGTGCAGCGGCCTGCCTCGTAGTGATCATCGGCGCGTCTGAGCGCGGCGTCGAGACGGCCCGAGAGCGCATCCTGTTCAATCTGGCGGTCCCACTTGGTCGGCCATGAATTCCTCGAACCACTGGGAAAACTTGGCGAGTTCGGCAGCCGGAAGGCCGGAAACAACGGACTCAAGTTCTTCGATGTTCATGGCTTGAAAATACTCCCGGCACGACCGCCGGAAAAGGAAAGGCTTCGATCCTCACTCACGGCGGATTTTGCACGGGGAAGCGGCGAGCTAGCGACGCGGCGTAACTCCCTCGTAGATGAGGATTGATGCCGAGGTTCAGCGCTTGCGGATCTCCGGCGCGGCATAAAGCCTCTCCGACAGGGCGAAGCACCGTGCAAAAATCCGCCGTGGATCCTCACTCAGCCCTTCGGATGTTCAATCTGCCGTTTGAGTTCATCGTTGAGCGACTCCCACAAATGCGGATGCGTCTCGACCAGCCGGGCGATGTCGCCGAGAACCATGATTCGTTTGCTCTGGCGGCGCGTAGAATCGCTCCATGCGAGAATCTTCCCTTTCAGCGTGTCCTCCAACGAGGCCACCCGGAGCAGGATGCCATGCACGTCGGCGGCAACGGCCCGCTTCGGAAAGTCGCGGTAGAAATCCTCGGTGCTGAGTTGAAGGCTGACTTTCGACTGTCCCTTGAAGTTGATTGACCACTTGAACCTCTCGGCTCGGAATCCGGCCTCGGCGAGAATCTCCGCAGCCCGTTCGATCGCTTCGGCAGCGACGACAAAATCAACATCCTGAGTCACCATCGGCTCCGCCGCCCAATGATTCACCGCGACCCCGCCGATGGCGCACCACGGAATGTCGGCCCTCTCCAGGCAATCAACCAGACGCATGACATCGTCGGTGCCACCGGCCGTCTGCCAGTCATAGAACTTCTTCGCAGTCATGGCGCATCCTGCGGGCCTTTGAAGGGCGGCGCGAGTGTTTTTGGGCTGCGACCCTCAGAGGTTTAGACTTAGGCCGATTCTGTTTCATCTCTCAATCCTCTGAAATGAACTGCCAGCGGTCATCGAGCCTGACAATCGACCAGAGGTTGAATGGCACGTAGTCTCGCCCGCACTCCACAAAGCCGGTGCTGCCGCCCGGATGCGGCTGTGTCCACAGGCAAACAATGCCGTGATGCGAAAGCTCCGCATGCCGGATAGTGGATAGACCAGCTCTTACGGGCGTCGCTACGCGCTCACCATTGCGGACGTGGTGTGCAAGGGTGTTGAAAGACGAGCGCGACAAAGCGTAGGCGACGCGCAAGGGCCAGCGAGTGGCCACGACAGAAATGATGACAGCGAGAGAAACAATGGAAGCGACAAACGCTGGCAGCACGCGCCGCTGCGTGTGTAGTCGGTATCCGACGAGAAGCGAGCCAACGACGATGGCCGCTACTGAGAGGACGATGGCCAACAAGACGACGCCTAGCTGCTCGCCGTCGGTTGCCGAGTCGAGAACTCCCGCAGCCGCAAGCAGAACGAGCAAACTCATCAGTGGCGCATCTATGTAGCGTCGTTTCACGAAAGTCGTCCGAAGTCGCCTGCCAGGCACTCGGCGTAAACGAAATCGTTCAGATTGAAAAGCGCGCGGCAGAATTCATTCAGCGGCGACTGCGCGAGGACGCCGCGGGCGAGCGCATGTTCCTTCGCCGTCGGCGGACGGCCGGGCACGAACTGAAATGCCAGTTTCCGCAGCGGCATCGTCAGAGCATTTGGGATTACGGCAAACCGATCTCCACCAAGTCCTCGCCACCGTCGAGCAGGCTGAGCGCCGTCGAAAGGTGCCGACCCAGAATCTCCTGGAGCGCGGCATCGGATGTGTTCCCGCAGGTGAGCCAGAGAATCTTCGGCGGGCTGCCGTGCTGCTCCAAGAGCCGGATGAAGTCGCTGTCCTTGGTGAGGACGATGACAGCGGCGGCCCTGGCTGCCGAAAAAATAGCGTCGTCCTCCGATTCGCGAAGCCCAATCTCCCGCAGTGGCACGGCCGTGACGGGGAAGTTCGCGCTGATCCACCGCGCGATTCGCGGCGACCAATGCGCGTCCACCCAAATCGTCATGCGGCCAGAAGCGGGTGATCAATGCGGCGGCGTGCATAGGTGAGACATGCCTTCAGATCGTCGGCCTCCAAGTCGGGCATCTCGTCGAGAATCTGTGCCGCATCCAATCCGGCTGCGAACAGATCGAGAACATCGCTGACGCGGATGCGCATCCCCCGGACACAAGGGCGTCCTCCGCATTGCTTCGGATTGAAAGTGATTCGATCGAGCAGCGTGGCCATGCGGCGAGGTTACGATTTTCGGCCCTCGAAGCAAGGCGCGAAATCCCTGCGGCTCATTCGGCGTAAACGAAATCGTTCAGATTGAAAAGCGCGCGGCAGAATTCATTCAGCGGCGACTGCGCGAGGAAGCCGCGGGCCAGCGCATGTTCCTTCGCCGTCGGCGCGCGGGCGAGCACGAGGCGGTATGCGAGCGTGATTCGCTCATCATTGGAACCCGCCTCCTTCATCAGCCGTGTTTCCGTGAGTTTCGCCGCGGTTGTCACCTCGTCGGCGTTCAGCAGCGTGAGCGATTGCGGCGCGGTGGTGCTGCGTTCGCGCGCGGGGCAGCTCAGGTTGTTGTCCGGCGCGTCGAACACCTCGAGAAACGGAAAGCGCAGATTGCGCCGCGCAAAGATGTAGATGCTGCGCCGCGACCAGTCGTGCGCGCGTTCGTTCTGCGGCCAGCCGCCTTTCGCGCCCTGGACCACTTCCTTCGCAATCGGCGGGAAAACTCCGGGGCCGCCCATCACCGGATTCAACTGTCCGCTGATGGCAAGCAGGCTGTCGCGGATGACTTCGCCCTCCAGGCGGAGCCGGTTCATTCGGGAGTAGAGCTTGTTGTCCGGATCGGGCGAACGCGGAGCGCGGAGCGCGGAAGGCGGAAAGGAGGCAGCGCCTTCCGTATTCCGAGTCCCTGGTTCGGAGTTCATTTCCTTTTCCGGTTTCGATGTCGGAGCCGCGCCAGCGGCTGAATCTTTTTCCGCGCTCCGCGCTCCGCGTTCCGCGTTTGCACTGCTCTGTCGGTACACCTCCGACGTGAGCATCGCCCGGTGCATCTCCTTCACGCTCCATCCGCGCGCGATGAATTCGCTGGCGAGCCAGTCGAGCAATTCGGGGTGCGTCGGCTTCGCGCCGTGCGTGCCGAAGTCGCTCGGCGTCGCGACGAGGCCGCGGCCGAAATGATGCTGCCAGATGCGGTTCACCATCACGCGCGCGGTCAGCGGATTATTTGACGAAGCCATCCGGTCTGCGAGCGCGGCGCGTGAAAGTGGCGCGGGCTTTGAGCCCGCGGAGCCTGATTCAGACGCACCATTCTCAGTGCTGTCGCTTGCAGCGGACGGCGGGCGGAAACCCCGCCCCACATTCAGCACCGTGGGAAATCCCGGCGCGACTTCTTCCTTCGGCTGACTGTATTCGCCGCGATTCAGCACGAAGGTCTTCGCCGACGCATCACCGAGCGCGAGCGTCATGGCCTTCGGCAGTTCGGGCGGCTTCGGGAGTTTTTTCACTTCATCCAGCAATGCCTGGCGGCGTTCGCGTTCGGCACCGGTCACGGCGCTCGCGATGTCCTTGTCGGAGATTTTCACCTTGTCCTCGGTTTCGAGCACGAGATTCGCCTGCTCGGCGTCGCGCTGCTCGGGCGGCGTGCG
>Ga0105048_10007208_pt1 | contig 17867 bp, 15 predicted proteins | sample MAT05_FD_78382 | JGI IMG/M metagenome (GOLD analysis project Ga0105048, IMG submission 78382) | Freshwater microbial communities from Lake Fryxell liftoff mats and glacier meltwater in Antarctica - MAT-05 | ecosystem: Environmental > Aquatic > Freshwater > Ice > Liftoff microbial mat | place...
CGATCTGGGCCTGGGTCGGCACAAAGGTGAGGCCGCCCAGATGCGCGATGTTCACGCCCTCATAGTTGTAGGCATATACGGTGCACTTTTCGCCCTCTTTCTTGCCCGGCTTCATCGGCACACCGGTGATGAACACCCCGCCCATCTCATACTCGCCGGGGCCGCGAATGACGCGGACCTCGCCGCGCTGTGTGCCGACCACGGCATCCACATGGTTGTGGGCCGGAACATCTTTGCTAATGGTCACCGCATCCGCTTTGAGCTTGAGTGAATCTTTTTTGCTTGCATAGGGATCGGTAACGACCGTGAGCAAGGACCGCTCAGTGAGGCGGAAGCAGGACTGACCATACCAGGTAATTTCCATAGTCTTTGATTCTAACGGATGTTCTAGTCTGAGGGCGGCGTTGCGGCGTTGGACGGATGGCGAATGCAAAGTCAGGTTTTGCCGGCCGTGGCCGCCCAGCGATGAATCGCCGGACGTTCGTGGCTGTCAACCGACTTTGCATTCGCCATCGTTGGACGCATGTGTCGGACGGGAAAATCGTGCACGCGCACGATCTGTTGCGGACGAGACCAACGCCATTATTTCAGCAACGCGGCAATGACTGCGCGCACGCCGCGACCGCTGGCGTAGAACTCGGTCCAGTGGCCGTGGTGGCGGACGACAATGCGTTGGATGGGGTAGAGCAGGGTGCCGAGGCCGGCCAGCACGGCCAGCACCAGACCCACCCACAACAGCAGGTTGCCCGGCTGGTAGCTCGCGTCGATGATGGCGCCGTTGCTGGGGACCAGTTCGAGGGTGACATTGCTGATGACGATGCTGCTGCTTAGCTCGGGCGCCAGCAGCGTTTGCGTCACCAGTGTGCCCTCGGGCACCAGCCGCGCTTGAAGCGCCACCGGGCCAAAATTGGTGCCGGTGATCAAACCGCCGCTCACGGCATCGGGCAGCGAGAGCTGAACCACCATGTTGGCTTGTGGCACAAACAAAAAGCTATCCTGCTCGCCGGGTAGAAATGTCACCTGGGCGTCGGTAGCGGGCGTGCTGTAGTTGGATAGCGTAATGGTCAGCGGCTGCTGGTTGCCCACGGACGTAGCACTGATCCGAAACCCCGGCGTCACCTGTTTCAATGCCAGCGCAATGCCGTCGGCCACCACGGTCTGATTCAACGCCAGCAGGGTCTGGCTGCGGCCTGGTTCCAGCTCCACCCCGAAGTTGGATTCGTTCTCGGTCAAGCTGGCGGTGATGTTGCCCGACAGTGGCGTTTGCGCACCGGTGATGAGCGCGCGGCTGTTGGCGCGCCAGCCCAGCAACCCATTCAGCAGTGCGCCTGTGAGCAGCACCAACAGGCCGGTGTGAAACGCGATGGAAATCAGTTCGGCAACCGGTGTGCGGTTGGCGTGCAAGGCCTCGGTTTCGTCTGGGCCGGGCGGGTTGGCACCTGGGCTGGTGGTGACGCGATAGCGGCGCGCGCGCAACTGTTCGGCCAGTTGGGCAATGGCCGGCGCACGGTCGGTGACACGCACTCGCCACTCATCGCGCAGGATTTGAGTAGACATGCCGGCCAGCCGCAACCGTGCGGCCGCATCAAACAGACGCAGAAAACACACCGCTGCCAGCAGCGCCATCAGTAAACGCAACCAGGCTTGCTGAAAGATGTTGAACAGACCTGCGCCGAGCCAGGTTTCATAGAACGTGCCGGTTTGAGCCTGAGCCTGAACCTGCCACTGGCTGTAGGCAAATGCATCGACCGTGCCGCTGGCCGGGGCCTGGGGCAACAGCAATGATAACAGCGTCATCACGCCCACGATGCTGCATAGGGTGATCAACAGCGCGTCGCTGGTCAGCGCCGACCATAGGCTGCGCCACGGATCCCGCTGTTCAAGAGGGTCAGCGTATTGTGGCGTCGGGGACGACGGTGCCGGCGGGGACGACGGTGGCGTCGGGGACGACGGTGCCGGCGAAGACGACGGTGCCGGCGAAGGTATCGGTGATTGTTGCGGAACGTTCATGCGGTCTTCAGATGCGGTTTAAGCGAATTTCAGGTCACGCTCACGCGATCGACGAAGATTATAGAGGCCACGAAGACACAAAGTCGCGATGGCGCAACAAAACGATGTCGAACGGTGTCGGTGAAAGCGTCGTTGGAAATGAGTGCTGGGCTGATGGTGGCAAACCCTGTTAGCCAGTAAGACGATGTGGACGACAAAGGTAGGGATACCTTTGATTTTCGTGTGTATGAATTTGAGCAAGTCCGGCAAGCCCAATCACGGGTTGCCGTGTGTGTGAATACGCAAGCAGGGAAAAACATGGAACAAAAATTAAACAAGAAGGGTCTGGCCGCCACCCTGGCGGCGGTCACCATACTCAGTGCGGCCTGTTCGAGCATTTCTTTACGTTCGCCGGTGGTGGTCGGCAGCACGCGGCAGGCACCGACTCAATCGTCGACCCAGTCGCAGAGCAGCAACACCGCCAGCCAGACGGTGCCAGTGGTGAATCAGGCTCGAGCCGGCCCCACGCCTACCGCTTTGCCTGCGGCCGACCGGGCCAAGTTTGACAGCGAAGAACAGGTGCTGATTAACTTGTATGAGCGTGTTAATCCATCCGTGGTGTCCATCTCGATTGCGCAAAGTGTGCAGGGCAATGAACCCCGCCCCGCTGGTGCCGGCTCTGGTTTTGTGCTCGACACCGAGGGCCACATTGTGACGAATAACCATGTGGTGGCCGAGGCCGATGCGTTGTATGTCAACTTCTCCGATGGCTCGTCGGTTCCTGCTGAGATCGTGGGCCGCGACCCTTATAGCGATCTGGCCGTCATCAAGGTGAACAGGCCGGCCGATCAGTTGATCCCGGTGCAAATGGGCGACAGCGACCAGGTCGTGCCGGGCATGCGCGTGGTCGCCATCGGCAACCCATTTGGCCTGGAAGGCACCATGACCACAGGGATTGTGAGCGCGGTGGGCCGCACAATGCCGGAGGGCGCAGGCACTGCAATCTACACCAACCCCGAGATCATTCAGACCGATGCGGCGATTAACCCTGGTAATTCGGGTGGGCCGCTGATCAACTCGCGTGGCCAGGTGATTGGCGTGAACACGGCCATTCGCACCGAGAACAGCACCGGCAGTGGCACGGGTTGGAACAGTGGCGTGGGCTTTGTCGTGCCGGCCAGCACGGTCAAGCGCGTGGTTGCTGCAATTCTGGCCGATGGCCGCGTGCGCTATCCCTATCTCGGCATTCAGGCCAACAACTACTTCCGCGTGAGCGAAATTGCGGATGACCTGGGCCTGGGTGTGCGGCAGGGCACGATGGTGAGTGAAGTGGTGAACAATGGGCCGTCAGATCGGGCGGGAATTCGCGGCGCAACAGGAACCAAGGTGGTGCGTGGCGTGGAAATGCCGGTGGGCGGCGATATCATCACGGCCATCAACGGCAGCCCGGTGAAGGACTTCAACGACCTGATTGCGCAATTGACGCGCAGCTCGAACGTCGGCGATACTGTGACTCTGAGTGTGTGGCGCGATGGTCAATCGCTGGATTTGCCGGTGACACTGGCCGAGCGGCCGAACTAGCGAAAAGTAGCCAGTAAAGAGTAGTCAGTAGTCAGATCATAGAGACGCGTCACGGCGCGTCTTTATTGTTTTTCCACGAAGATGCGGGGCAATCGGGCGGCGAGGGCGGTGGTGACTTCGTAGTTGATGGTTCCAAGTTGGGTTGCGACGTCCTCGGCTGAAATGCGGGCCTGGCCTTGCTGGCCGATGATGACGACTTTGCTGTCGGTGCGGGCGTTAGGAATATGGGTCACATCGACTATGGTCTGGTCCATGCACACCCGGCCGAGGATCGGCGCGTGTTGGCCGTCGATGAGGACGGAGCCAAAATGGTGAGGGGCGCGGCGAAATCCATCGGCATAGCCTACCGGCACCACACCGATGCGGCGTTCGCTCTCGCAGGTGTAGGTGTTGCCGTAGGAGACGGGGGTGCCGGTGGGCAGCGTTTTGACCAGGGCGAGTTGCGCTTTCCAGGCCAGCACGGGTTGTAAATCAACCGGCAACTGACCCCAGCCGCTGGCAAATGGCGTGAGGCCGTAGAGGGCGATGCCGGGCCGAACCTGATCGAAATGGGCTTCGGGGTGATTGAGCGTAGCGGCTGAGTTGGCGGCGTGGATGGTGACTGGATGGCGCAATTGCGCCAGCACCATGTTCAGTCGCCCCAGTTGCAGGGTGGTGTAGTCGGGGTCGCCATCGGCCCAACTGAAGTGGGTGAAGATGCCCTCAAGGTGCAGGCCGGGCAACTCGATCAACGCTTCGATCAACGGCACAGCCTCATTCGCCAATACACCCAGCCGGCTCATGCCGGTGTCGATTTTGAGATGCACCCGAGCTGGCTTCTGCAGGGCTACAGCGGCGCGCGAGGCAGCCTGGCCCAGCGCCAGCTCGCTGATGGAGAAGGCCACATCGTGTTGAATGGCTTCGGCGATGGCATGGGCAGGCGTATAGGCCAACACGAGTATGGGCGCGGTGATGCCAGCCTCGCGCAACTGAATCGCCTCACCCAGGTAGGCCACACACAGGCGGGTGGCGCCGCTGTTCAGGGCCGTGCGGGCGATGTCGATCGCGCCGTGTCCATACGCATTGGCTTTGACTACGGCACTGAGCGCGACATTGGGGCCGACGAAGTGTTTGATGGCGCCGACGTTATAGGCCAGGGCATCGAGGTTGATTTCCAGCCAGCTCGGGTGAATGTGGGACATGTCGGGTGCGAGTAATGAGTTGGGACTTGTCACCTATTAGCAAATTTCACGGTCGCGTTTCGCGAGGTCTGTGACTGATCATCATCAGGATTCACGGTTGGCATTGCTAAAAAATGGGTCGCGGAACGAACACGAGCAGCAGCATGAGCAGGGCGACGATACCGAGGCCGTAGTGCAGGGCATCGAGTCTGGCGGCTTTGTTCAGCGCGGGCGGGTGATTTCGGCCGAAGATGAACAACAGCACCGCCCACAGCAGCCACGAGGTCGAGATCGCGGACAGCGCAATCATGACCGCGATCATGGCGTAGGACAGGTATTTGGCTTTGCCGCCGAGCAGGGCCGAGGCGATGTGGCCGCCATCGAGCTGGCCGGCGGGAATAAGATTGATGCCAGTGAGCAACAGACCGATCCACGCGCCGAAGGCGATGGGGTGCAAAAACACATCGACGCCGTTGGCGGGGTTGAGCCAGCCAAATTGAAGTACGCCTAGAAAATGGGTGAGCAGTGAATCGCCGAGAGTCAGGAAGCTGCCTGCGGCCGGCACAGGTTGCAGCGGCGAGAGCGTGAGGCCGATCATGTAGAGCGGCAATGCGACGATGAAGCCGGCGATGGGTCCAGCGATGCCGATCTCGAGCATGGCGCGCCGGTCTTCAAACGGCTCACGCTGCACGATCACCGCGCCCATGGTGCCAAAAATACTAAATGGGAAGGGGATGAAGTAGGGCAGTGAAACCGCGGCACCGCGCAGTCGGCCGACCACATAGTGACCGGCCTCATGTGCGACCAGAATGCTGAGCAGTGAGCCGGCATACATCAGGCCGGCGGGGATATCGATGCCATCTTCTTTGGCCGAGCCAATCAGGAAAACAGAAACCAGTGTGGCGATAAAGAGAACAATATTAAGCGTGCTGTTTTGCCTGGTTTTTGGGATGACGCCGGGCAAGGCAATAATTTCGTATGAGGCACTGGACCATGACAGTTGCTGCTCGGCCGGCCTTTCAACGAGATACGGGGTGTAGCCCAACCGCTCCAGTGCCTTGCGAATGGGACGATACGCTTGTTCAGGGGGCATTTTGAGCCGGCCGTACAGGCGAACGATGTTGTCCTGAACCTCCTGCGTGGGCACCACTCCATCGGGCAGCACTCCGCCGAAGGCATGGCCGGTGACTTGCATGACATTGTCAACGGCCGTGCGCATTCGGGCGATGACTTCTAGACGATCAGTGGAATTAAGCATGAAAACGAGCGGCCTGGGATGAGCAGAGAGCGATGAGCCGTTGGCAACGTATGAATAAAGACGGACTGACTATGTCGGTGAACTCTGCCTGAAATTTTCAGACAGAATGACAGAATTTACAGAATCAGACAGACTGAAAAGAACTGTGTTTTGTTCATTTTGTCATTCTGTCCAAAATCCCTTCTGAATCAAACGCAATTGAAAAATCAAGCATGAACCCAAATAAATTAAATGGGCGTGCCTGTCATGATTCTGTCCATACACCTGAGTGCTCACGGTGATTTGGCGTAGCGTTGGGCGAGGGCTTTGGTGATGGCGGCCACACCCAGCAGGCCCTGACCTTTGCCCATGCTGACGTTTTTGCCATACAGCGTCGGCACAATATCTTCGATGGGCATTTTGGCGATCTCGCTGGCGGGCAGGCCACTCAAAGTCTGGTCGAGGATGGATGAGAGTGCGCGCGCCGAAACGCCGAAGGGATTTTCAACGGCGTAATAAAACTTGAGCACCGGCACGCCGTCTTTTTCACCGGTGGGTTCGGCGAACACATACGATTCAGATTCGCAATGCGGCACACGATGGTCTTCGGGGTAGGGCCGCTGGGCAATGCGCTCGGGCACGCCGGTAAATTGATCCGAATATTCAATCAGCATGGCGTTGCGATCGGTGGGATTTTCGATAAAGATTTCCAGCACTTCGCGCAACGTGGATGGATAGTTTGCCAGGTCCGACATGCCGAGGACTATAACGCAGGTGGGTAAAAGTTGTCTTAGAGTTGAGGGATTCTGTTCCTCAAAGCGTCACACTACAAAATCGCGCCGCGCCGGCCCCCCACGCGCTCGATCAACAAAACACTCAGTGTTGTCACCGCCATCAGCAGCGTGCTCATGGCCATGGCCTGGCCGTAGTTGGCGGCGCCGGGGCGGCCAAGCAGGTCGCTAATGACCAGGGGCATGGTGGGGAAATCGGGCCGCGAGATGAGCAGGGAGGCGCCGAATTCGCCGAGCGAGGTGGCGAAGGCAAACACGGCCGCGGCCAACAGTGGGCCAGTCATCAGCGGCAGATCAATCCAGCGCAGCACCTGCAACGGGGTCGCGCCGAGCTGGGCCGCCGCCTCGCGCAAGGTCTGGCTGATGGCGCGCACGGAGGGCAGCAGCGTGCGCACCACAAACGGCAGCGCAATCAGGGTGTGGGCCAGTGGCAGCAACACAGGTGAAGTGCGCAGGTCAAAACCAAAAATCGGGGTGTCGAAGGTGATGAACATGCCGAGGCCGAGCGTGACGGCGCTGGTGCCGAGCGGCAGCAGCAGCAGCACATCCAGCAGGCGTGTCCAGCGGGTGGGCCGTTGGCCGAGCACATACGCCAGCGGCACCCCCATCAGCAAGGCCACGATTGCGGTGAGGCTGGCAAAGGCCAGCGAGTTTCGAATAGCGATGAGCGGCGAGACGAAGAAAGCCGAGCCGCGCGGATTCTCGCTGAGGGCGGCATAGAAGCGAAGTGGTGCGCCATCAAAATTGAGCGACCGGCTGATCAGCGAGATTAGCGGGGCGAGAATGACCACGATGATGAACAGCAGCAGCGCCAGCAATCCGAGCCGGAGCGCCGGGGTGTTGATGGGCCGGGAGGTGCTGGCCTGGGCTTGCAGATCGAGCGAGACACTGGCTCGGGCTTGCAGGTGCGAGGAGATAAGGCCTAATACGAGTGTGATCAGCAGCTGCACAAATGCCAGCGAGGCCGCTATATCAAGCCGCAATGACTGTGAGGTTTGCCGATAGATCTCGGTTTCGAGCGTGTTAAACCGCGCGCCGCCCAGCAACAAAATAATGCCAAAACTGGTGAAGGTGAACAAAAAGGTGAGCACGGCCGCAGCGCCAATAGCCGGTGCCGCCACGGGCAGGGTTACGCGCCAGAATGTCTGCCAGCGGTCGGCCCCCAGCGAGGCGGCCATTTCAGCCAGCCGGTCATCCAGCGCGGCCCAGAAGCTGCCGACGATGCGGACGACGACGCTGAAGTTGAAGAACACGTGGGCGAGCAGGATGATGCCGAGGGTGCCGGTGAATTGGATCGGCGTCTGTCCCAATTGCTGCAAACCCAGATTGACCAGGCCGCGTGGGCCGAGCAGCGAATTGAAGGCCGCGGCCACGACGATGGTCGGCATCACAAACGGCACAGTGGCCACGGCCATCCACACCGGCTTGAGCGGAAAGTTGAAGCGCGCGAACAGGTAGGCGGCGGGTAGGCCGGTGGCTAGGGTCAGGGCGGTGGATAGCGCGGCTTGCTCCAGGCTGAAACTGGCGATGCGCAAATAGCTGGCATCCCCAAACACGGCGAACAGGCCGCGGCCCTGACTGATGTCGCTGACGATGAAGCTTTCGCGCGCGATCTGGATGAGCGGATAGCAGAAGAAGATCAGCAGGAATGCGAGCGGGATCAGGGCGATGGCGCGCAGACGGTTCATGGGTCACTAATCCGTGGTGGGCCGCAGTCGCGATGACGTTTCAAACGCATGCGTGACCAACCAACGATCCACGGCTTCGCGATGGGTGCGAAAGCACAGGGGTGGCAATTCGTCCGGGCGAAAAAGCTGAACCTCCGACGCGTCGTCGCCGGATTGCATACGATGGATGTCGAGCGGCCGGGCGCGATAGAACACGATGATGCCGCTGCGGGGCGGACCTTCGGGAAACGAGTGCACGCCGAACAGTTCGATCAGTTCAATGTCGAGGCCGGTCTCTTCAAACGCTTCGCGCACGGCGGCCTGTTCCACCGTCTCATCTGCCTCGATGAAGCCAGACGGCAGCGCCCATTCGCCCGTGTGGGGCTCGTGGCCACGCCGGATGACGACGAGCTGGCCGTCATGCTCGATGAGCACGCCCACACCGGGCACGGGATTCTCATAGTGGATGTAGCCGCACGCGAGACAGTGGAAACGGTCGCGGCCGTCGACAAATGAAAGTGCCATGGGGGAGCCGCAGCGTAAGCAATACATACAGGATGGACCGACGCGGTGACTCAAGGCCCTGTGTAGGTTCTAAGCCACGGCTCGTGCCGAGATGACTGATTATAATTTCGTTTGCTGTGAAATCTCGTGCCCCGACCGATAGCCGTAAGATTCGTGATGAGTTTAATCGCCGGCTGTTGTGGCTGGTCTTATTTGTGTTGGTCATTGTCGGCGGAGGGCTGATCTGGGCAATCTATGGCACCTCTGCGGCAGCCCTGGGGCTGTCGTGTCTGCTGGTGGGTGCCGGCGTGATTGGTCTGCTGTGGATGATTTTTACCCTGCTGGGCAAATGGGTGGGGACCGAGTGAGATTTGGCCGGAACTCAGTTGGATTTTAGATGGCGTCTAGATGATGTTTAGATATTAGACATGATTGGGAATAAAGATTTGCCAAGGTAGGGGCGAAGCATTCGCCGCCAAAGTCTATGTTCACTGTAGTTTTGTAGGCGAATGCTTCGCCCCTATGACAACGCATTTTGTTATTCCCAATAACGTCTATTGAAGGGTTTGTGCCTTCAGAGGGTGGTTTAAGTATGGGCCAGAAACAATTGTTGAAGAGACTGTCGGCCGTGACCCTGGCGGTGGTGATGACCACGGGTCTGACGGCCTGTAACTCGACGCTGATTCAGCGCGTGGGACAGAGCCTGGGACTCGGTGGCAATAACGCCTCCAGCGGCGTCACGCCAATTCCCATCGATTTGCCGCCCCAGACGCAGGCGCATTTGCGGGACTATGACACCGCCGTGGCGGCGCTGCAGCAGTTTTACCGCGATGCGGATAAGGTCGGTAAGGAGTGGCAAACCCTGGCGACCCAAAACCGCGAGAAGATTGCCCAGGGCGTGGACGACGCCACATTTATTCAGTTGGTGAGCGAAACCATTGCGGCTGTGCAGGATGAGGATGTGGTGTTGTTGCCGCCAGAAGCGCCGGTGCAGCCCACGGCACCGCTGACCGCGACCTATTCCGGCATCGGCGTGCTGGTGGGTTTGCCCGAAGCGGGCAAGGATCGCTTGCTGGCGTTATACGTCTACCCCGATTCACCAGCCGAGCGGGCCGGCGTGCGCTCGCACGATTCGATTGTGGCCATTGATGGCAATGCCGTGACGTTTGAAGATCGCAACACGCTGGTGACGCAGTTGCACGGCGAAGTGGGTAGCAAGGTGGTGTTAACTGTGCGCACACCCGGCCAGCCCGAGCGAGAGGTGACAGTGACCCGCCGGCCGGTGCGGCCCAGCAGCCCGATGGTGTATGAGTTTGTGCCCGGCACAAATATCGCCTACATCGCCCCCAATCCCACCCAGCTATTCGAGATGCGCAACGACACGGCCGACGCCATGCGCGAATTGCAAAATGCCGGCACGATCGATGGCCTAGTGCTGGACCTGCGCGTCATTCGTGGCACCGAATTCCCGATGGCCGACATGCTGAGTCTGTTTGTGAACGGCAAGGTCGCCAATCTGCAACTTCGCACTGTAAAGAACGCGCTGGAGATCACCGGCAAGAGCATTGCTGGCTCACAGGATGTGCCGATGGTGATTCTGGTGAGCAACAACACGCAGGGTCAGGTGGTGGCATTCGCCGGCATCTTGCAGAGCCTCGGCCGGGCGCGCATTGTGGGCGAGCCCACGCAGGCGCGAGTGGCCGTGTTGAACACAATCAATCTACCTAACCTCGGCGCGCGCCTGCAAATTCCCAGTGGCGATTACCTCAGTTTGAAGAATGCCAATTGGTATCAAACCGGTGTGGAACCCGATACGAAGGCGGATCGAACGTGGGAAGAGATTACGGCTGAGGATGATGCGCAGTTGAATCAGGCCGTGGATTTGTTGCAGGGCCGGTGAGGCTTACGGATTCACCTGATCAAAAAAGGCCGTGCTGGTTTTTAAAACCAGCACGGCCTTTTTTGTTGTTGACTTAACAACCCAATTGTTAATCCCTGTGGTTGCTTATTGCGCTGGCGCAGCCGGGTCCAACATCTGCGCACCTTCGGGCAACGTGGCCCCCTCACCGAACTTAAAGCGGTTGGGCCAGGCGGTGTAGTTGCTGATGAGCGTGTCCTGCGACAGGATTTCGCCATTGCGCACGACGGTGCGTTGGGCCGTGATTGTCGCGCCGTTGACGGCATTCTCCAGCTTCTTGATCTGGCCGGGTTGGACCTCGTTGTCGGTGTCCTTCTCGTAGATATCGGCCTCCGGCGGCTTCACATTGGCGATGTCGGCGGGTGAAAAGGTCACTTCGCGGCCGTCCTTGGTGCCGTAGAGGTTAAAGGTCAGTGTGACTTTGGACGGGTTGTAGACGGTTTCGATCAGGATGTTCGCATCGCTGTCGTTGACGAACTTGAAGTCGGCCCACGGCGAATAGACGGTCGCATCGAAGCCGGGTCCCAGACCATACGCCTTGTCCTCGTAGTAGCTGACGCGATAGCCGTGCGGGTAGCGCTCGACGATGGGGAAGCCGGCCTTGAGCGCGGCCTGGTAGATCGTGGTGCTGACCTGACACACGCCGCCACCCACACCCTTGATGGTGCGGTTGCCGACGATGACCAAGCCTTCTTCAAAGCCGTCCTCGATGCTGATGTTGCCGACGATGTCGTTGAACGAGAAGGTACCCTTGGGTGGAACGATAACGCCGTTGAAGCGCGCTGCGGCCACCTTGACGTTGGCGATGCGAGCCTGACTACTGCCCTTGAAACCGGTGGTGGCCGAGACCAGCAATTCTTTGATGCCGAGATCTTGCGCGGTGGCCGTCTCGGGGATGGCTGGCTGGGTGGTCTTGACGGCTAGCATGGCCTGGCGGTTGTCGCTGTGCGAGGCTGCTTCCAGATTATCCAGCGTCGTCTCAATGTCGATTTCGCGGCCGACCTTGCTCGGCTCACTGAGCTTCAATTGGTTCGCATCGAAATCAAAGGTGAATTTGGCGTTCTTGCTGGCCTGGGTCACGGCCGGGGCCATCGGCTCAATCAGGCCGCGCATCTTCTCGCGCTTGAAGCGAATTTGATAGTTATCGCCTTCCTGCTCGATGACGATGAACTGCGGCAGATCGGCGCTGCGGATGCGAAAAGCCTCCACCGGCCCGACTGGCTGATCTCGCTCGTCCCACTTGGGCACCATCACGATCAGGTCGTTGCCGACCATCCTGGCCGCCTGGGCCACCACATCGGACACAGAACCAATCTGCGGCGCCAGCTCGGTGGCGGGCAGGTTCAACTCGACATTCTGGCCGTTTTGGATGGCGGCGCGCACCTGGCTGAAGGCCGCCTCTACATCGATCTTGCTGCCTTTTTGCGAAGGGATTTCGCGCGCGGTGTTGTTCTCCAGTTCGATCTGGGCATTCACCGGATTTTGTTGGGTGCGCTCGGCCAGCTTGTTGAGCACGTTTTTGGCTGGGCCGTCTTGCAGCAGGACAACGGGCGAGATGTCGATGCCGTTCCACCACGCCTGATATTGCTCGCGCAGCTTTAAAGCCCAATCGCCCTCGTGTCCCACGCTCATGGCGCGGCGGGCGGTTTCGGCCGGGTCGAGGCCCACGCCAAAATCGGCTGGCCGATACACAAATTTGCTCTCGCCTACTTTCAGGGTCAGGGCGCGCGAACGATAGTAATAGGATTGGGCTTGCGCAGCATTAAAGACCTGCTCGGGGCGCATGCCGCCAAGGTCCATGCCGGCCAGTTTGACACCGGGGAAAACCCGGCCGCCGTAATTGAGCTGGTAGAACCCCAGCACGCCCACAACACCCACTGCCAGCACCACGATCACGCCCAGCGCCGAAAGCAAAATTCGGCCCAAGACGCCCATGCCAGTCTGTGTGTTGTTGCCCGTCCGCGCATTCGCTCGTCTCATATGTCGCACCCCTCTACCATCGCCCACTTACCCTTATGGTTGTCAGTCCCTATTTTACAGAGGAATGCTGAATCTCGGCCTACGATTGCCATGTTTCTCTGCCCAAGTGCCCTACTTGTGACAACTGTGGCCTTTTTTCACCACAAAGGCGCGAAGAAAACACAAAGGGCACGAAGACGTCTATATCTTCGTGCCTTTTGTGAAGGCCTGGTGACCGTGTGGTGAAAAATCCTATTCCGGCGTCACGTAAGCACTGGTGATGCCGCCATCCACCGTGAAGGTTGCGCCATTGACGAACGAGGATTCGTCGCTGGCCAAAAACAATGCGGCGTAGGCCATCTCTTTGGCCGTCCCAAACCGGCCCATGGGAATGTGGACCAGCCGGCGTTGACGAGCCGCCTCGGTGTTCAAAAAGGTGTCGGTCAACTGCGAGCGCACTGGCCCTGGGCACAGCGCGTTGGCCCGAATACCCTTGCGCGCAAACTCATTGGCGATCTCGCGGGTCATGGACAGCACGGCCCCTTTGCTGGCCGTGTAGGCAATCTGCGAGGTGGCCGCGCCCAATATCGCCACAAAGGAGGCGGTGTTGATGATGCTGCCGCCACCCGCGCGCAGGAGGGCCGGGATGCCATATTTGCAGCCCCACGCCACGCCCTTCACATTAATTGCCAATGTCAGATCCCAGATGGTCTCGTCGGTGGTCAGGATGTCGTCGTCCTGGGGATGTGAGATGCCGGCGTTGTTGAACAGCACATTCAGCTGGCCATAGGTCTGCTCGGCAAACGCGATCATGGCGCTGGCGCTGGCCTGGTTGCTGACATCGGCCCGCACATACGCCGCCTCGCCACCAGCCGCTTGAATCATGCTCACGGTTTCCTGGCCGTTCTTGTCGACCACATCGGCCACAACCACCTTCGCGCCTTCCTGCGCAAACAGCAGCGCCGCCTCGCGCCCAATCGCGCCACCCGCGCCGGTGATGAGGGCTACTTTGTTGTTGAGTCTCATAAATTTCAGAGGTCAGATGTCAGATATCAGAAGTCAGATCGGAGAGGCGAAATTCAGTTCCGCATCTGATATCTGACATCTGACCTCTCCCCATCTCGCTAGCCTTCGCTCACGCCCTCGCACATCAAACGCAATCGGCGCGCATGCTCGGCAATGGCATCCCAATCTTCGGCTTCGACCAGTTTTGCCGGTAACAGCTCTGAGCCGAGCCCGATCAGTTGCACGCCGGCCTGGAAATAGGCCTGAGCCTCATGGGCCAACACCATGCCGCTGACCCATAGCGGGATGTCCGGCAACGGCCCCCGCAATGCCTTGATGTAAGCCGGCCCGCCCATGCTGCCCGCTGGAAACACCTTCACAAAATGCGCACCGATGCGCCAGGCTTGCACGATCTCGGTGGGGGTGAGGCCGGCCGGAATGGCTACGACACCGGCTTCTCGACACGGCCGCACAATGTCGGTTTCGCAGCTGGGCGACACGATGAATTGCGCGCCGTGCTCAATCGCCTTGCGCGCGTCATACGCGCTCATGACTGTGCCAGCGCCAATGACGATGCCGTCGAGATTGCGCGAGGCCAGTGTCTTGATCGCGTCAAACGCATTCGGCACCGTCATCGTCACCTCGATCAGTTTGAAGCCGGCCTTGATGAGCGCGTCTGCCGCACCCACCGCCTTCTCGGCACTGCTCGCCCGAATCACGGTCGCCAACCGCGCCGTCAGCATGACCTGGAGTTTCGTTTCGATGGGAAGCATGTTGGGGAGAAGTTCTTAGTTGTTAGTGATTAGTTTTTAGTTGCTGAAGGGGTGAGCGTGCATTCCGCTCTTTTGACTAACAACTAAGAACTAATCACTAATAACTCTTCTGCTAGTGTTCCGACGCCGGAATGTAGTGCTGATCCAGCGGCCCCACATATTCGCTCTGGGGGCGGATGAGGACGTTGTCTTTGTATTGCTCGATGATGTGGGCGGTCCAGCCGGCAGCGCGGCTGCATGCGAATAGCGGGGTGAACAGGTCGATGGGGATGCCGATGTAATACATCATGCTGGCGCTGTAGAAATCGACATTGGGGTGCAAATCGCGATGGCGCAACACGGCCTGCTCGACCATCCGGCTCATCTGATACCACTTCACCTGACCCAGTTTGTTGCCCAGTTTTTCCGACCACTGGTTCAAGTGCACAGCCCGCGGATCACCATTTTTGTAGATGCGATGGCCGATGCCCATGATCTTGCGCTTGCGGTCAAAGGCCGAATCCACCCAGGCGTCCACCTTCTCCGGCTCGCCAATCTCCTTGAGCATGATCATGGTGGCCTCGTTGGCACCGCCGTGCAGCGACCCTTTCAACGCGGCGTAGGCTGCGGTGATGGCCGAGTGCAGATCGGCCTGCGTGCTGGCCACGACGCGCGCGGTAAAGGTGCTGGCATTCATGCCATGATCGGCCAACACGATGTAATACAAATCCATGGCCTTCACGAGGTCTGCGTCCTCGCAATCGGCCCCGAGCATATACAGCGTGTTCGCGGCGTGGCTCAGGTCGGCGCGCGGGGCGATGGGCGTCTTGCCGTTACGAATGGCGTGGTAGGCCGCCGTCAGCGTGGGCAGTTGCGCAATCAGCCGCACGGCTTTGCGTTGGCTGGCCTCGATGCTGATGTCCTCGATATCGGGATCGTGAAGGGCCAATGCTGAGACTGCGGTGCGCATCACGGCCATCGGCACCAGGTCTGCCGGCAACTGTTTCAGCAATTCGAACACCGGCGCGGGCACGTCTCGATTGGCCGCCAGTTGCATTTTGAACTCGGCCAGCTCGCTTCGGCCCGGCAAAGCGCCATACAGAAGCAGGTGCGCCACTTCCTCATAGCTGGCAGATTCGGCCAGTTCGTTGATGTTGATGCCGTAATAGAGCAGGGTGCTGTTGGGGCCGTCTACGCTGCTGATCTTGGTCTGTACAGCAACAACGCCGTCCAGGCCTTTCACAAAAGCCGGCTTGGACGGCGTTGGAGTTTGGGTTTTATTGCCGGTATCGGCAGTAGTTGCACTAGACATTCATTCTTTCCTTCTCGCTGGTGCTGGGTTGGGCACGCGCCGCGATTTAGATTTAATTAGCTGGCGATTATAGAGTCGCACACTGAGATAGAGCTAGGATGGATGCGTGATTCACATTTGTAAAAACAAGTTTCTATGTGGGTTTCGCTGCGGAGACCCCCGACCCCTAAAGGGGAGTCGTAGACTTCATCAGCGACTCCCCTTTAGGGGTCGGGGGTCTCCGTGACTTAGCACTATCAAGACACATCTTTGCTCAAAGCAAATCGCTGCTTACAGCAACGTCTCAATGCTCGCAATGTCACTCTCGCTCAATGTGAAATCGCCGCCCGCGGCCGTCTCCTCGATCTGGCTCGGCCGGCGCGCCCCTACGATGGCGGCGGTCACTTCGGGGCGGCGCAGCACCCATGCAATCGCCAGTTGGGCCACCAACATGCCGTGCTTTTGGGCAATTGGCTTCAGGCCCTCGACCAGTTTCAGGTTCTTGCTAAGGGCCGGCTCCTGAAAGTTGGCGTCGAAGTTTTTGCGATGGTCGTCGGTGGCCAGACTGCCCACAAACTCGCGGGTGAACTTGTCGGTCAGGATGCCCTTTTGCATGGGGCTATACGCCACCACGCCGATTTTGTTGGCGGCGCAAAAGCCCAGCAACTCGTCCTCGGCGCCGCGCACCAGCATGGAATACGGCGGCTGCAACGACGCGATGGGATGAATCGCCTGCAGCCGTTTCATCTGGGCCACGTTGAAGTTGCACACGCCGGCGTAGCGAATTTTGCCGGCCTTGACCGCGTCCGCAATCACGCTCCACGCCTCTTCGATGTCGGGGTCGGGCTGCGGCCAGTGCATCTGGTAGAGGTCGATGGTCTCGACGCCGAGCCGTTGCAGGCTGGACTCGATCTCCTTGCGAATGGTGTCGGCCTTGAGATCGGGAAACGGCGTGCGGGTGTCGTCCCACGAGCGGCCGCACTTGGTGGCGACGATGGGCTTCTTGCCCGCCGTCTTAAGCGCCTTACCCAGCACTTCCTCGCTATGGCCGGTGCCATAGACCGGAGCGGTGTCGATCCAGTTCACGCCCAGATCAATCGCGCGGTGAATGGTGTCGATGGATTCCTGATCGTCCTGCGCGCCCCAGCCGAACTTCCAACCGCCGCCGCCCATGGCCCATGCGCCCAGGCCGACTGTGGTCAGGTGCAAGTCCGTAAAGCCAAGTTGTCGTGTTTGCATTCACAGAGTGTACTCAGGCCGGCTGGAAACGCCTCAGACTAAACAACACCATTCTGATGAGACCCGCGCCGATGCAGGCCAGGCCTGGGCCGATCAGCACACCCGCCTGCAACGCCACCGCCAGCAACCCATTCGCGGCCTCCAGATCCTTGCCACTGCCCACCAGCCGTGGCACCGTCACCCGCACACCAATGTCGGTGGATGGGGCCGAGATGCTGCCGATGAATGACAAAATCAAGATGGCTTCGAGGGTGAGATGGCCGCTCCAATGCAGCAGCGGCAGGGCCAGTACGGTCAAGCCGCGCGCCACGGCGTTCCAGCCCATCACCTTGCGTGGGTCAACTTTGTCGAGCAAGCGTCCCCAGATCGGGCCGGTGACAATGCGTGGCATGGTCGAGGCGAACAGCACGCTGCTGACCGCCTGTCCCGAGCCGGTGAGTTGCAGCACGAACCACGGCAGGGCGATGTAGCTGAACTGATCGCCGATGTACGAGATGAACAGCCCCAGCCATAGCCGTCGAAAAGCCGGCATGCGCAGCGGTGACTGTTGCCATAGCGTCTTGATGCGTGCGAAGTTCCAGCGCTGCATGTTTGTTTGAGCCACAATGCGGTCTATTAATTGTGCTGCATGTGTGGTCGGATGGACGCGACAATCCACCTCAGACCCTTTGGGTGGCGCACATCGAATCTGGGCTGGTTTGTTCGTCCATGCGCCACCCGAAAGGTCTTACGCTCGCGCACGCCATTCGCGTGTGTCCTGAATCGCCCGGTATC
>Ga0105048_10007209_pt1 | contig 17867 bp, 11 predicted proteins | sample MAT05_FD_78382 | JGI IMG/M metagenome (GOLD analysis project Ga0105048, IMG submission 78382) | Freshwater microbial communities from Lake Fryxell liftoff mats and glacier meltwater in Antarctica - MAT-05 | ecosystem: Environmental > Aquatic > Freshwater > Ice > Liftoff microbial mat | place...
GCACTGCACGAAGTACCACATCTGCGTGAGCTTGACGATGTCGTGGTAGAACAGGATGTGCGCGGAGATGATCTCGCCGCTGCGCGGGTCGTGGACGTGCGGCCCCATCGCGTTGGCGACCGGCTCGGCCACCCAGCGGATGACGGAGTGGCGGGCGTCTTCCGGGTCCCAGTTCGGGTCTTCGGCCGCGGTCGGGGCGTCCTTGCAGACGATGGCGTTCTTGAACCCGGCCTTCTCGAACACCGGCTTCCAGTCCTCCACGCCCTTCTTCAGGTACGGCCGCCACTGCTCGGGGATTTCGCGGCTGAGGTAGAAGGTGATCGGCCTGACCGGCTCGCTCACCTCGGCCGCGGCGTCCTTCTTCTCCAGCCGGTAGCGGGTGATGTACTCGCGCCCCTCGGTCCAGCCGCGCGGGTGTGAGTAGTCGGTGTACGACTCGGTGAAGTAGCCGACGCGCGGGTCGAAGTACCGCCCCATCATCGGCGTCTCGGGGAGCATCACGAGGCTCTGGTGAACGAGAGCCGTGGTGCTCTTGCCGCCGCCGCCGAGCGGGCCGCCGAGCAGCCCACCGCCGCCCCCGCGGAACGTCAGGAGCGACCGGGCCTCGATGTTCGTCGGGAACGCCTTGACGTCGCTGATGTACGACCGCAGCTCGTCGATGGTGCTGCCGCCACCGCCGGCGCGGGACAGCGACAGGTCTGCCAGACCGCTCAGGAACAGGTTCGTGACGGTGATGACGGCCGACCGGTCCTTCCCCTCGGCCTCGACGTTGAACATGGCGATGATGCTGTCGGTGCTGCTGGCCTCGACGGCGGCCTGGACGGCCTTGCCGGTGCCGCGCTTCTTGAAGCCGACTTTCCAGAGGTAGACTTTGTTGCCGCGGCGCTCCCACTTGAGCACCTCGTCGCCGAGGCCGGCGCCGCCCCAGCTGCTGCCGCCCGGCCCCTTGGCGACCTCGGCCTGCCACAGCATCAGCTTGCCGAACGCGTCCTGCGGGATCTCGAACATCACCTTCTCGCCGGCCGTGTGGACGGCGAACACGCCGGCCTGCGTCTTCACGTCCTTGGTGACGACCTCGTCGTACTTCTTGAGGTCGCCGGCCTTCGGCGGGGAGAACGGCGTCTTGGTCTTGGGCGCGGGTGCCTCGGGGGGGCCGCCCTTCTTTTCCTGCGCGAACGCCGCCGGGAGCGATGCCGTCATCGCCACCAGCAACGACGCGATGATGAGCCGCGCGTGCATACCGCCTCGTGGGGGTGGGTAAGGATTGAGGGCTGGGGAGACTGGGGATATTGTAGCGAGTGTGAAGATTCATACCACGGCCGAACTGCACGCGCAGCCGGGCCGACGCCGCTACGACCGGTGCGACCGATTCATCCGCCACCGACCGCCGCGAGCATCGCCTCCCGCACCGCCGCGACGCCCTCGGCGCGGACGCGGTCGAGCCACGGCCAGTCGGCGAAGTCGTTGAGGAGTTGGCGGCGGCGGGTGGGGTCGGCGACCGTCACCAACACCTGGCCGCGGACCTCGTTGAGGAGTTCAACCCACACGGCGAACGCGGCGTCGAACTGGCCGGCAAGGCGGTCGCGGACCCGGCGGGCGAGCGCGGGGGAAGCGCCGCCGGTGGCGACCGCAAGCGTCAGTCGGCCGACGGCGTGGACGGCGGGGAGTGTGAAGTCGCCGGCGGCGGGGTCGGTCGCCGAGTTCACCCAGACGCCGCGGGTTCGGCAGTCGGCGACGACGCGGGCGTTGACCTCGGGCGTGGCGCAGGCGAACACCAGCGCGGCGCCGGTGAGGTGGACGGGGCGATAGGGTTCGACGATGATCGTCGGCGAGCGGCCCGCGTCAGCGGGCTGTTCCTGAGCGTCTTCGAGGTGTTCAGGAACAGCCCGCTGACGCGGGCCGCTCGCCGGGTTTACCACCAACACCCGCGCGCCGGCGGCGGCGGCCGCGACCGCCTTGCGGCGACCGACGGCCCCGCCGCCAACTACCACGACGGTCCGCCCGGCCAGGTCGAGCGTCACCGGGAACATCGCAGCCTCCGCGTGGTATTCTAGCGGTAGTCCCGGAGGTCCGTCGTGGCCCGCACCCGCCGACTTTCGTCCGTCGTGTTCGTGGTCGCGCTCGCGGGCTGTAGCCGCGGGCCGGAACCAACCGACACCGGCCCGCGGGTCGTGCTCGCCGCCGATACCGTCGCCGGTGTGCGGGTGGAGGTCGAGCACCGGCCGGACAGCGAGCGCTACGAGCGAAAGTGGGAGCCGGACGCGGGTGTCGTGCTCCGCGGAGCCGACCGGTTCGAGTTCCACCACGGCATTCCGCTCGTCAACGGCACCACGTTCCCGTCCCCGGCGGTCGGCGATACCCTCCGCTGGAACCTGTCCGGTCCGCTCCTCGTCAACGGACAGCCGGTCGAGCCGCACCGCTTCCAGCCGCGCCCGCTCGACGCCCCGCCGACCGAGTTGAAGTGGGACATCAAGCACCCGTCGGACGCGCCGCGCGACTCGCTCTCGGCCGACTGGTCGCGTACCGGTCGGGTGTTGGTTACGGCCCACGGCGACGGCGTCGTGCGTGTGTGGGACGTGGACAAGCGTTTGGTCCGCACCGAGATCGCGCCGCCGGCGCCGACCGACGGCCGCAAGCGCTGGGGCTTCAAGGCCGCGGTGTCACCGGACGGCAAGACCGTCGCCGCGGCCAACGTGCAGGCGTCCGCGGTGACGCTGTGGGAAGCCGACTCGGGCAAGCTGATCACCACGCTCGCCGAGCCGGCCGGGAAGGTGACCGCCCTGCGATTCACGTCCGACCGCGAGTTGTCCGAGGAGCGCGACGGAGTCATCTACTCCCGCGACCTCACCGGCGACCGGTCGAAGATGACGCGACTGGGTGCGGCCGGCTCCGACCTGCGTGCGTCGGCACCCGCCGGCCCCGGCTCGCGGCTGGCCGTCGCGGACGAGGCCGGCGGACTGACACTCCGCGACGCGACGAACGGCGGGAGAACCCAACAGCTCTGGTGGAGGTCGGTCGGACGGGCCGGGCCGGCTACGGCGCTCGCGTTCTTCGCGGACGGCAAGACGCTCGCGGTCGGTGCCGCCGACGGACTTCGACTCTACGACGTGGAATCCGGCCGCGAACGGGGATGGATTCACACACTCAGCATCCGCTCGCTCGCGGTGTCCGGCGACGGGGCGTTCCTGGCGGCGGCGATGGAACACGGGCCGGCGGTGCTGCTGTGGCGTGCCGCGGACCTACAACCGCGGTGATTTTCACCCAGATTATTGTTTCCGCCGCGCCTCCCACCGGGTCGCGGAAACAAGTGCAGCAGCTTGATCGAAGTGCTGGTTCGGCGGCAAGTCTATGTTTGGGTTCCAGTTGCGTCGATAATCACATTACGCCGGGTCGCGGCCGTTCTTCCACGGACCGGCCAGCCTTTGATCGGCCGGCGGGTGAATTGTGCGACCCACGTCGCCCGCGGACCATCCGGCGATCGTCCCCGGCTCCGCCCGTGCGGCGCTCCGATTCACCCAGCGCTCGGCCCAGTCGCCGCCGGCGGTCGTCACCTCGCGGCGCTCCCGATCCCAGTACACGGGTGCATTCCCGCCCCACACGCTCGCCTCGGCCATCGCGCACACCGTCGCCCCGACCGCGGCCAGGTCCGGCGGGCAGAACGTGGACTGCCGCCGCGCCCGAACGCATTCCAGGAAGTTCTCCCACAGCGCCTCGGTCTCGTTCCGCGGCGGCTCGACCGTCACCACGCTCGTCGGCTCCGGCGGGCGGGCGGCGCGGGCCGCGTAGCTGGCGCCGCGGTGCGGGTCGTCGCGGTACAGCTGGAAGCCGCCGCGGACGAACCGCAGCGCCCCGAGCCGGCCGCGGATCAGCTCGTCGGTCGGGAAGCCGGCGACGGTCGCGGCCGTCGCCACCAACTGCACGCCCTCGTCGAAGTCGGCGACGACCGTTGCCACGTCCGGCACGCTGCGGCCGTCGGCTTCCAGTACGATGCCGCCGCCGGCGGTGACGCGCGCGGGCTCGCGCACGCCCAGCGCCGCGACCATGTGGGTGACCGGGTGGCACAACAAATCGGAGAGCGGCCCGCCGCTGAGCTCGCGGAGGCAGCGCCACTGCGCGAACGCGGCCCGGTCGAACGGCCGTTCCTGCGGCGTCGGCCCGAGCGGCCGCCCCGCGAACTCGACGCGGTGGCCGAGGAAGCGGTCCCAGTCAATCGTCCGCGGCGTCATCTCGCGGGCGAGGCGGTAGTAGCGCCACTGGCCGCGGGCGTCGTTACGGAACGCGCCGGTCTGGGCGTGGCCGACGTGGCCGAGGGTGCCGGTGCGGAGGGCGTCGAACGCCCGCACCCACACCGCGTCCGCCATCCCCTGCACGCCGACCGTGACGACGCGGCCGGTGTGCCGCCACGCGTCCACGACCGCGACGGCTTCCTCGGCGCGCCGCACGAACGGGGCTTCGACCAGTACGTCTTTGCCGGCGTGGAGGGCGTCGGCGGTCATCTTGCCGTGCCAGTGGTCGGGCGTGGCGATCACCACCACGTCCACGTCCTTGCGGTCCAGGACGCGACGATAGTCCTTCGTGACGCGGCCGGCGTCGGCGGGGTCGAGGCCGCACTTCCGGGCCGACGGGTAAAGCCCCTGCGCGTACCGGCGGCGCGTCGTCTTGCCGCCGAAGGCCACGTCGTACTCGTCGTCGAGGCCGTCCCACACGTCGCAGACGGCGACGGGAAGAACGCCCTTCCCCTCGCGGGCGAAGCGGGTGACGAGGTCGATGTGGGCCTGGGCGCGACCGCCGCAGCCGAGGAAGGCGACGCGGAGGCGCTCGTTGCTGCCGACGACGGTCGCCGAGCTGCTCGCGGGGAGCGAGAGCGCGGCCGCGGTGCCGAGGAACTTGCGGCGGTCGAGCGGAGTCGTCATGCGAGCCGTGCTCAAGAATCGTTGCCGCTTGCGGCTTCGCGCCGGGCCGCGCGAAGCCGCAAGCGCGTGGGCTACCACCTGTGACGCGCCGACGGCTACGCCAGTTCCCAGGATACCCGAACCCGCGCCTCGACGGCACGACTCAAACCCCTAAGATTCATCTGATTTGCGCCCCGCACCCCCAGAACCCCACCACCTGATGCAAGCGAAACTGGCTCTGGAAGACGGCACCGTCTACACCGGCCGGGCGTTCGGCGCGGCCGCCGAGTCGGCCGGCGAGGTCGTGTTCAACACCAGCATGACCGGCTACCAGGAAGTCCTCACCGACCCCAGCTACACGGGTCAAATCGTCACCATGACCTACCCGCTGATCGGCAACTACGGCACCACCGCCCTCGACGCCGAGTCCGACCGCGTGCGCGTGGCCGGGTTTGTCGTCCGCGAGCTCACGAAGGTGCCGAGCAACTTCCGCAGCGACTGCGACCTGGACGGCTACCTCCGCGCCGCCGGCGTCGTCGGCATCGAGGGGATCGACACCCGCGCCCTCGTCCGCCGGCTCCGCGTCCGCGGCTCCATGAACGGCGTGCTGTCCGCCACCGAGCTCGACGACGCAAAGCTGGTGGCGAAGGCGAAGGCGTTCCCCGGCATGACCGGCCGCGACTTGGTGAAGGAGGTGGTGCCGGCGAAGGCGTTCACGTGGAGCGAGGGGTTCGGCCGCTTCGCCGAGCACGTCCTGCCGGCGCGGCCGGCCGACCGGCACGTCGTCGCCGTGGACTACGGCATGAAGTGGAACATCCTCCGCTGCCTGACGCAGGTCGGGTGCCGGGTGACGGTCGTTCCCGGCACCGCGACGGCGGACGAAATCCTGAGCCACGACCCGGACGGCATCTTCCTGTCGAACGGCCCCGGCGACCCGGCGGCGGTCGGCTACGCGATCGACGCGGTGCGGGGCGTGCTCGGCAAGAAGCCGCTGTTCGGCATCTGCCTGGGTCACCAGTTGCTCGGGCTGGCGCTGGGGGCGAAGACGTTCAAGCTGAAGTTCGGCCACCGCGGGGCGAACCAGCCGGTGCTGGACAGCCGGACGGGGAAGGTGGAGATCACGACGCAGAACCACGGGTTCGCGGTGGACCCGACGACGCTGCCGGCGGGGGCCGAGCCGACGCACGTGAACCTGAACGACCGGACGCTGGAGGGTCTGCGGCACGCGGGGCTGCGGGCGTTCAGCGTGCAGTACCACCCCGAGGCCGCCGCCGGCCCGCACGACAGCAGCTACCTGTTCGAGGAGTTCCGCACGCTGATGGGGTGAGAGGGGGATTCGGGTCGTAGATAATCGGGGGTACCAGCCCTGGCTTACTGACCCGCAGGTTGGCGGCGTCGTGTGCGTGGCTACAGGTACTCGTCGGACGTGGTTCGCCCCCTCACCCCGCGTGCTTCGCCGCGACCCTCTCCCCCGAGGGGAGAGGGTGGGAGCACCCGGCCCTCGTCACGGGCGGGCTTCGACCCGCCAACTCGGGGGCGTGTGCCGGGCGTTGGCGCGTGGTTGCCCGCCCACGACCGGAGCCGTCGGCCTCCCACCCTCTCCCCTCGGGGGAGAGGGTCGCGGCGAAGCACGCGGGGTGAGGGGGCGAACCCCGCATGATGACGACCAGCGCCGCGCACGCAACCCCCACGACCTGCGGGACGCGAAACTCTATCGCTCGATGATATCGGCCCCCGACGGGCTTCCAGTCGTCTCACGCTCGACTCGGGGGTTGAGCATTCGGACGCCGACCGACGTGGCCGCCAACGTATAACCGGACGTGACAGCCGCGGCTGCGTCTGGCAGAAAGGGCTGACTAATGGCGACGCCGTACGAGCGAATCCGGGCGGCCTGGCAGGGGCCGGAACACCCCTGGGGTATCCATCGCGCCGCCGAGGCCATGGCGGCCGAGGGTGTTCGGCGTGACGACTTGGATGACGCGCTGATCCAACTCCTCGACGAGGTACGCCCCGAAGGAGCCGATGACGATACGCAGGAAATTATTAACTCCGTCAGTGAGCGGATGCACGGCTGGTGCCACCGTGACTACCACATCCACTTCCCCGAACCGGGCACTACCCCGACACCCGTGGCGAACGGCGTCCCCGCCGCGACCGACCGGCCCGTCTCGCCGGCCTGACGGCGGTCGCGCTACTTCTTCGCCGGCGGCCCCGGGTCGAACGGCGGGATCGGGTGCGTCGCCTCCCAGTCGGCCCACTTCCGCAGCGCCCGGTCGCGGGCGTCGTCGTCGGGGAAGGCGTAGGTCGGGTACGCGTTCCCCACCGGGTTCACCACCGCCCCCTGGGCCGTGCCGAACCCGTACTCGTGCAGGTTCTGACCGGTCTCCGCCAGCAGCAATGCCAGCGCCACGTCGCGCATCTGGCACGTGCCCAGGATCTGCATCCCCATGGGGTTCTGGCCGAGGCCGACCTGCGTGACCACCGCCTCGTTCTTCAGTTGCGTCTTCAGGAACGGGTGCTCGGTCTTCTTGTTCCGCTGCACCAGATACACCAGCGCCTGGCCGCGGGCCTGGCCCGGGGCGGCGTCGGTCGTCGCCACCCGCCGGAACAGCGGCGTCATGTCCTTCAGCTGGCCGAACGCCTGCGCCACGTTCAACGCGCCGCCGAGGTCCTCGGGACTGGTGCGGGTGTCGAGCCACCTCAGCAGCAGCTTCTTGTACGCCTCGCCGTGCACGTTGGCGGCCGGGCTCGTGGCCGTCTGCTGCGACACCGTCTGCACCGCGAGGGTCGCCCCGGTGACGTACACGAATTGCCCGCCGCGCGGGATGTCGGCCGACGGCACCACCGTCTCGCCGAACAGCACGGTGCTGATGTCGGCGAGCGTCGGCTGCTTCTGCGGCGGCATCACCCCGCCGCGGAAGCCGCCGAGCATGTGCGGGTTCTGCGCCAGGAAGATCGTCAGCCGGCGGTGCGCGATCGCGGCCCCGCCGTCGCGCTTCGAGGCCGCGACCGCCGCCAGCACGTCGCGGTTCTCGGTCGCCTTGAGCATCTCGGCGAAGAGCGCCCGGCACGACCGGTCGCCGCCGACGTGCTCGCGGAACTTGTCCCACGCCGGCAGGTCGTGGGTGAGCTTGCCGTCGGCGTCGGCGACGAAGGCCGCGATGCGGATTTGCAGGTCGGCGGCCTCGGCCTTCGGCAGGAGGCGGGCGGCGCGGGCGCGGACCTCGTAGTCCGGCGACGTGGCGACGGCCTCCGCGAGGGCCGACCGGGCGACGCGGCCGAGCTTCGCGAGCTCCGCGGTGGCGTCCTCGCGGTCGTGGTACGACGGGCTGCCGAGCTGCCGGACCAGCAGCCGCGCCTTCGCCAACTGCTCGGTCGGGATGTCGACCGCGGGCGGCGGCGGCTCGTCGGCGCGGCCCGCACCGACGGCCGCCACGCCCGCCACCAGCACCGCCCACAACCGGGACATGGGAAACTCCGGGGGTGTGTTACCGAATCTGTCCGTAGTCGGGGTTCGCGGCTCGCCACTCGGCCCACTTCTCGAACGCCGCCGCCCGCCGCTCCGACGACAACCGCCACGCCGTGTACTGAAGCCGCGCCGCCACCCCCCGCGGGGGCGGATTCGACGTCTCGAACCCGTACTCGGTCGGGTCCTGTTGGGTGAGCAGCAGCGCGGCGGCGAGGGCCACGTCGCGGAGCTGCATGGCCCTCGCCGCCTTTGCCACCGGGGCGCCGGCCGGGCCGGCGATGATGACCCCGGCCCCGGCGATGGGGAGCGCCCCCTCGTCCTTGAACGCCGACTCCAGCGCCGGCAGGTGCTTCGCGTTGCCGACCTTCGCCACCGCCATCGCCGCCTGCGCCTTCAGCTGCGGCGTCACCCCGTCGGTCTTCACCATCCGCGCCCCCAGGTCGGCCGCCTCGGGGATGTCCAGCGTCTGGCCCACCGTCAGCGCCTGCTGCATCAGCACGGCGTCATCGCGGCTGGCGACCCACTTCCCGGCGATGGCCCGGTACACCCGCGCCTGCGGGCCGCCGTTGATCGCCGACACGAACCCGGACGACTGGTAGATGATGATGCTGAAGTTGGAGCGCGGGACGTGCCGCGACGGGACGCGCGTCTCGGCGAGCATCAGCGCCAGCACCTCGACCGCCGCCGGCTCCTGCACCTGCCCCGGCCGGGTGGGGTTGTACCGCCGCTGGTACATCTCCTGCTTCCGCAGGGCGATGCGGAGGCCGAGGTCTTGCGGCGGGAGGTCGGTAAGGAGGAGCTCGCGGCCGAGCGGGTTGCCGACGATTTCGGCGAACACCGTCCGCGCGACCGGCCCGCACCCGGCGGTGACCTGCCGGAACTCGGCCCACCCCGGCAGGTCGTGCTCGAACTTCCCGCCCTCGTCGGCGACGAACACCTCGAGCCGGGCCTGCAGGTCGTCGGCCCGGGCGCGGGGGTAGATCGTCTGGCAGCGGGCGCGGACCTCGGCGCTGGCGTGGCGCGCCAGCGCTTCCGTCAGGGCCGGCAGCGCCTTGCGGCCAATCGCGGCGAGGTCGTCCTGCGCCTTCTCGCGCTCGTCGTACCGCGGGCTGCCGAGCTTCTCGACCAGCGCCGCGGCGCGGGCCTGCTCGGCCGGCGGAACGGCCAGGTGCTTCGGGTCGGGATCGACCGGCGGGGCGGCGGGCGCGAGGGCGGCGGTGAGGACGAGGCCGAACATGGGAGGAGCCCCGGGAGGGACGTACCGGTCAGTCCTATTGTGACGCGCCGGCCCGCGGAGTTCCAGTGCTCAACCAGCGTCATCGGCGCGGCGGCGGAAAAACTTGCGTCAGCCGCCGAGATCGGGCCGCACGAGTCGGGCCGGGCGCCCGGCGCGGCCGAGGATCGCTTCCGCCGCGAGGTAGCCGCTGCGGACGGCCCCTTCCATGGTGGCCGGCCAGCCGGTGTCGGTCCAGTCGCCGGCGAGGGCGAGGTTCGGCACCGGCGTGGCCTGCGGCGGGCGGAACCGGTCCACGCCGGGGATGGCGCTGAACGTTGCGGTGTGCTCGGTCACGACCTTCGCGCGGAGGAGCGTGGCGCGGCGCACCGTGGAGAACACGTGCGCCAGTTCCTCCGCGATGCGCCGCGGAATCTCGTCGCGGCCGAGCCCCTTGAGCGGCCGGGCGGCGCTGACCACGACTTGCAGGTAGTACTCGCCGGGGCTGACCTCGCCGCGGCTGAACACCCACTGGCCGAGGCAGTCCACGAGGACGGCGTGCGGCAGGTCGAGCGGCGGCCGGTCGTACCACAGGTGGACGCTGGTGATCGGCGACGGCGTCAGTGTCTTCGCGCCGGCGAAGAACGGGTCGGCGGCGAGCGCCGGCGGGAGCAGGTCGGGTACGCGGTCGAACGGGGCGGCGAGGACGAACCACTCCGCCTCGCGGCGCGAGCCGTCGCGGAGTTCGACTGCGGAGATGGGTGAACGGGAAACATCCGTAGCTGCGGGAGGTGCGGACGTGGCAACCCCTCCCCCGGCCCCTCCCCCAGGGGGGGAGGGGTGATCGATCACAGCAGCCTCCTGTGACACTGCGGACGCGACCGAGTCGCCCGGCAAGGTGGGCAGTTCGTCCCCCCCCTTCCCTCTTAGGGAAGGGGGGCCGGGGGGGTTAGGTGCCTCTGCATTTCCTACCAGCTTCCGAACCGCGCTATTCTCCACCACCTCAACACCGTGTCGGTCCAGCCAGCCGCGCAGCTCGGGGCCGTAGAACCGGCCGAGCGGCACCGACGGGACGTGGACGGTGAACCCGTCGCGGTGGCGGACGAAGCCGTCGCGGAACACCTTGCGGGCGTACCGCAGCCCGACGCGGTCCACCGTCTCGTTCAGGGCGCTGACGAGCACCACGCCCCAGAAGCGGTCGATGGTGCGCTCCGTCTGCCGGTGCGCCAGCAGCCACTCGCGCAACGGCGGGTCGGCGTCGGGCTTTTCGCGGAGCAGAGCGAGCAGCCCCCACGCCACGCGGAGCTTCTCGACCGGCGTGAGGTAGTGCGCCCCGAGCAGCGCCCGGCCGAGGTGGAACGGCGCCGGCCACGGGTCGGCCTTGAAGACGCTGCGCCGCCGGTCGGGGGTGACGAACGTGAGCCGCGGCTGCGGGGCGAGAAACTGTTCGACGCCGACGGTGCGGCAGAAGTGCGTGAAGTTGGTGCAGCAGCCCATGCTGACGTGCTGGCAGGCGTCGACGAGCTGGCCGGTCGCGGGGTCGGTGAACGAGCCGGCGCGGCCGCCGAGCCGCGGCCGAGCTTCGAGGATCGTGACGCGGAACCCGCGCGGCGCCAGCCCGACCGCCGCCGCCAGCCCCGCCAGCCCGCCGCCGACCACGATCACCCGGTCCAAGTCGCGCCCCCGACGCTCAGGCGATCCGGGGTCGTCCCCCGGGGTTCTCATCCTATGCGGGGCCGTCAGTCCTTCTTGGCGGGCGCCGGCTGGCGGTACGGGCGTCCGGCCTCGTACAGCTTCAGCCGCTCGCGGTAGTCGCGGGTCACGGCGTCGGCGGTCCCGGGCAGCGCGAGCGCCCGCTTCTGCGCCTCGACGGCCTTGTCGAAATCACCGGCCTCGGCGTGGGCGGCGGCGAGGGTGTCGAGGTGGTCGGCCACCTTCCCCGCGCTCAGGTCGACAAGTTTCGTCGCCAGCTCGACGGCCTTCGCCCCGTCGCGGTGCTTCGCGTCCGGGCAGGTGGCAAGGAGCCAGGCGAGGGCGTTGTACGCGGATTCCAACTTGGGGTTCAGGCGGATCGCCTCCGCGTAATCGGCGACGGCCTTGTCGTACACCCGCGCGGTGTCCCAGGTCGAGCCCCGGCCGTTGAACCCGTCCGCCGCCTTCGGAGCGAGCCGGATCACCGCGGTGAAGTCGGAGACCGCCTTGTCGGTGTCCTTCCGCTGGCGGTGGATGTGTCCCCGACTGAGGTACGGGCGCGCGTCCGCGGGGTTGAGCCGGATCGCCTCCGTGAGGTCCGGCAGAGCCTTCTCGCTGTCGCGCATCCCCGCGTGGACGTAGCCCCGGGCGTAGCGGTAATAGGCGTTCGCGGGAGCCAGTTCGATCGCGCGGGTGTAGTCGGCCAACGCGGCGGGCGCGTCCCGCTTACCCGCGTGGGCATTCGCGCGATTGGCGAACGCCTCGGCGTAGCCCGCGTGGAGCTGGATCGAGTGCGAGTGGTCGGCGATGGCCTTGTCGTACTCGTCGCGGAACTCCCACATCAAGCCGCGGTAGTTGAACGCGACCGGGTCGTCCGGCCGGAGTTTCACGGCTTCGGCGAAGTCGGCTTCGGCCTTGGCGAACTGCTTCGTTCGGGTGTAGGTACGGCCACGCTCGGTCAGGGCGTAGTAGTTCGCCGGGTCGAGGCGAACCGCGGCGGTGAAGTCCGCGGCAGCCCGCGCGTCGTCCCCCAGGCTGACCCACTGCGAACCGCGTAGGGCGTGCCGGCTCGCGGTCGGTCCGAGGCGGATCGCCTCGGTCATGTCGTCGATGCTCTTGCGGCCTTCGCGCAACTCGTAATACGCCGCGGCCCGCATCTCGTACCCCCACGGGTCAGCCGGGTGGGCGCGAACGTGGGCCGAGAAGTGGGCGACCGCGTCGGCCAGCTTCACCACGTCGACCCGCCGGGTCCAGGCGCCGCCCGTGCCCGGCGGGTAAAGGGCTTCGGTCCGCACCCGCCCCGACGGCGCCACCTTCACGACCCGCGCCGGCGACGCCCCCCACCGCGCGATGCGCGTCCCGTCCTCGGTCCGTAGCTCGACATCCTCCGCCCGGGCGAACACGATCGATCCCACCAGCGGGTCGTCCTGCGCGGCGGCGATCACCGGCACGCCGGCGAGGACGAACAAACCCAGTATCCGGCGCATGAGCGATACCCCGTGCGGACGAACCTCGCCCCGAACGTACCCCGCTGTTGCAGGCCGTGCAGGCACCCGCGTCGGTCGGGCTGCCCACTTGCTACCCCCGCGGATTGTCCCGGTGCGCCGGGGTTCCGCGGGGGGAGAGAATCTCGAAGCCGTCACTCCTTCTTCGCCCGCGCGGGCTGCCGGAACGGCCGTTCGGCCTCGTACAGCTTCAGCCGCTCACGATACTCGCGGGTCGTGGCTTCCACCGTACCCGGCAGCGCCAGCGCCTGTTTCTGCGTCGCCACCGCCTTGTCGAAGTCGCCGTCCTCGGCGTGGGCGGCGGCCAGTGTGTCGAGGTGGTCGGCGACCTTCCCGGCGCTCAGGTCGCACAGCTTCGTCGCCAGCGCCACCGCCTTCCTCCCGTCGCGGTGCTTGGCCTCCGGGCAGGTGGCCCGGACCCACGCCAGCGCGTTGTACGGCTGCTGCGCCTCGGGCGCCAGGCGGATCGCCTCCTCGTAGTCGGGGACGGCCTTGCCGAAGTCGCCTGCCGTGTCCCACACCGCCGCCCGGCGGACGTACCCGTCCGGATGCTTCGGCGCCACGCGGATCGCCCCGGTGAACTCGGCGATCGCCTTTTCGGTGTCCTTCTGCTGGCGCCGGATGTCCCCCCGGCTGATGTACGGGCGCGGGTCGGCGGGGTTGAGCCGGGTCGCCTCCGCGAAGTCCACGAGGGCCATCTCAGTTTCCTTCAACACCACGTTGGCGAAGCCGCGGTTGTAGCGGTAGTCGGGGTGCGTGGGGGCGAGTCGGATCGCCCGGGTGTAGTCGTCCACCGCGGCGGCGAACTCGCGGCGGCCCATCTCCGCGTAGCCGCGGTTGGCGAACGCGTCGGCGAACGACTTGTTCAGCCGGATCGCCTCGGCGAAGTCGGTCACCGCCCGGTCGAACTCGCCGCGGCGGTCCCACATGAGGCCGCGCTCGTTGAACGCGATCGGGTCGCCCGGCAGGAGGCGGGCGGCCTTGTTCAGGTCGGTCTCCGCCTTCGCCCCGTCGCCCGACAGCGACCGGACGCGGCCGCGGTTGACGAGGGCGTAGTAGTCGTTCGGGTCGAGCCGCAGGGCCGCGGTGTAGTCGGCGACGGCCTTGGGGTTCTCCTTCAGGTCCGAGTACTGGTTGCCGCGGACGACGTACCGGTCCGCGCTCGGCTCGAGGCGGATCGCCTCCGTCAGGTCCGCGGCGGCCTTGGCGTGCTCGCGGAGCTGGGAGTACGCCTGCGCCCGCATTTCGTAGCCCCACGGGTCGTCGGGCTCGTCGCGGATGTACCCGCCGAAGTGGGCGACCGCGTCGGCCAGCTTCACCACGTCGGCCCGCCGCGTCCAGGAGCCGCCGGACCCCGCGGGGTACAGGTTCACGATGAACACCCGCCCGGACGGGGCGACCTTCGCGACCCGCGCCGCCGACGCCCGCCACGGCCCGAGACTCGCCCCGTCTTCGGTCCGCAGTTCGACCTCCGGCGACCGCGGCAACACCACCGCCCCGACCAACGGGTCGTCCTGCGCGGCGGCGATCAGTGGCACGCCGAGAACCACGAACAGACCCAACGTCACGCGCATGAGCGACCCCCCGGATCGGTCAGAACACCCCCCGAACGTACAGCATGGCTGTGGTCGGTGCAAGCGCCCGCGCGGGTGTGCCAACGGATTCCGCGGGTCGGCATGGGGTCTTTAGCCCGGAGGGCGCCTTCGCTAGCCCGGGGCGGAAGCCCCGGGCGGCGTCCGGGGTGATCCGAGGTGCGACGCAGCGCGAACTCCGCCGTAGGCCGCCCGGGGCTTCCGCCCCGGGCTAGCGAAGGCGCCCTCCGGGCTCCAACCCCCGAGCCCCTGCGCCGCGGTTGGGCTACCCATTTGCTACCCCCGGCGTATAGTCCCGGTGCGCCGGGGTTTCGCGGGGGGGACTGTCGTGGGCGGGTTGCGAATTCTCGTCGCGGCGTCGGAGGTGGCGGGGCTCGCCAAGACCGGCGGCCTCGCCGACGTGGCCGCGTCGCTGCCGCGGGCGCTGGCCGGCCGCGGCCACCAGGTCGCGGTCGTCATGCCGTACTACGGCGCCGTCCGCCGCTCCGGCGTGGCCGTGGAAAAGACGGGCGCCGCCCTCCCCGTCCCGCTCGGCGGCCGCACCCTCGCCTGCCGGCTGTTGCGCACCCGCCTCCCCAACTCCGACGTGCCCGTCTACCTGGTCGAGCACCCGCCGTTCTTCGAGCGCGACGACGGCCCCGGCCGCGGCCTCTACCAGCAGGGGATGCCCGGCGGCTACAAGGCCGACTTCCCCGACAACGCCGAGCGGTTCACGTTCTTCAGCCGCGCCGTCCTCGAGGCCGTGCCGTTCCTCGGCTTCACGCCGGACATCATCCACGCGAACGACTGGCAGACCGGCCTCGTGCCGGTGTTCCTGAACGAGACGTACCGGACGAAGGCGGCGTACCGCGACGTCCGCTCCCTGTTCACGGTCCACAACCTCGCCTACCAGGGGGTGTACAGCCCCGACGTGATGAAGCTCACCGGCCTCCCCGGGTGGCTGCTCAACCCCGCGCAGCTGGAGTTCCACGGGCACCTGAACTTCCTCAAGGCGGGGATCGTGTTCGCCGACGCGGTGAACACGGTGAGCCCGACCTACGCCCGGGAGATCACCACGCCCGACTTCGGCTGCGGCCTCGACGGCCTCCTCCGCGGCGTGGGCCCCAAGCTCAGCGGCATCGTCAACGGCTGCGACTACGGCGACTGGGACCCGGCGCACGACCGGCACATCGCCCGGCGGTACACGGCCGACACGGTCGCGGCCGGGAAGGCGGCGTGCAAGGCGGACCTGCAGAAGCGGTACGGCCTGCCGCAGAAGCCGGACGTGCCGGTGCTCGGCATGGTAGCCCGGCTCGTCAGCCAGAAGGGCATCGACCTGGTGCTCAGCGCCGCCCCCGGGTTCCTGGACCTGGGCTGCCAGCTGGTGTTCCTCGGCGACGGCGACCCGGAGTACCACGACGAGTTGACGGCGTTCAAGGCCCGGCACCCGGACAAGGTGGGCGTGTTCCTCGGCTTCCACGAGGGGCTGGCGCACGCGGTGGAGGCGGGCTCCGACCTGTTCCTGATGCCGAGCCGGTACGAGCCGTGCGGGCTGAACCAGATTTACAGCCTCCGCTACGGCACGCCGCCGGTGGTCCGCGCGACCGGCGGCCTAGCCGACACCATCGTGAGCGCGACCGAGGAGAACCTGACGGCCGGCACCGCGACCGGCTTCTCGTTCAACGAGTTCTCGGCGCGGGCTTTGTATGAGACTGTGAAGTGGGCGCTGGCGCTGTACCGCACGCGACCGGCGGACTTCGCCCGGGTGGTGCGGACGGCGATGGCCCAGGACTGGGGTTGGGACCGCAGCGCCGCCGAGTACGAGGCGCTGTACCGAAAAGTGAGCCGGGTGGTGTAACGCGGGCGGGGTGTCTGTCCGCCCCGCGGCACGGGTGCTAAACTGAAGGTGCCACGGAGAGGTGGCAGAGTGGTCGATTGCGTTAGTCTCGAAAACTAATGTACCAGCAATGGTACCGAGGGTTCGAATCCCTCCCTCTCCGCTGAAACGCCAGTTGCAAAATGATGCAACTGGCGTTTTTTCATGGACTTACGCCACTTCTTCGGATTCTGCCAAAACACGAAACTGCGGTTTTATCGGATTTTCTTATCGGATTTCTGCCAGATTTTATCGGATTTCGAGGCTGAACTGATGTCTCCGATAAGAACTCCAACCCCTATAATCATTGGTAGGCGAAAGGTGGGTCGAGCGGCGAAACGGAGGGTACTGTGGCGAAGAAAATCCTGGCCTGGAACCACGTCGGTCAGCAGTTCTACCGGGAGATCGGCAAGAAGGAGAACGGCAAGACCGCCCGCTTCTACCTGGGCGACGACGAGAAGAAGGCACTGGCGAACGTCGCCCGCCTCGAAGCCCTGTGGGACGGGTTAGAGACTCGGTGGAACGACCTCGCCAGAGAAGACCTCGCCGACACCGAGTTCCCCTGCTGGGACGAACTCACCGTTTCCTTCGGTCGTGCCATCGCCAAAGGCGAGTGGTCCATCATGGTCGAGCCGCCCGATCCCGACCCTATCGAAACTGCTCGGTGGCTCGCCCACCTTCACGTCTACTTCCCGATGATCCAGGTGCAGACATCCGATCCCTCGAAGGTGGCAGAGGGCAACCGGGCCTACGTTCGGATCGGGGAGGCGATGACGGAGAAGGAGGAGGCCCGACACCGGGAGGAGATGCGGGAGATCAAGAAGATCGTGACCCCGTTCGGGGGCAAGGTCACGACGAAGGAGACGCTGCACGACGCACTGGACTCTTACAAGGCTTGGATCGAAAAGACGTTCGTGGACATCGAGGGCCGGACGACGCAAACGGGGAAGAAGCAGGGCGAGCGGGCCGCACGGATCAAGCGGTACGCCGGTGACATGCCGCTGTCAGACCTCGGCACGCACGAGATCGAGGCGGTCATCGAGTTCTGGCGGACCCGGCCCAAGAAGCCGAACGGGTCGCCCTACGCCTTCACCCTCTGCAAGCACACGATCCGCCTGTTCAGGCACTTCGTCCGCTGGCTGCACAAGGAGAAATCCTTCCCGTGGAAGAGGCCGGTCGATCTCGACATCGACCGCATCAAGATCGTTCCCGACGCCGAGACGAAGTACAAGATCGAAACCTACAGCAAGGAAGAACTCGCAATTCTCTGGCAGCACGCCAGCTACTTCGAGCGGCAGCTATTGCTCCTGGCGCTGAACTGCGGGTTCTCGATCTCGGAGATCGGCAGCCTGGACTGGAAGGAAGTCGAGGGCGAGTACGTCCGGGGACTCAGGCCGAAGACCAAGGTGTACGGCGAGTTCAAACTGTGGGGGATGACCCGGCAAGCCATCGGCACACCGAAGAAGCAGGGGCCGGTGTTCCTGACAAATGGCGGGCTAAGTCTCATCGCCCGGACCACCGGCAACAACGTCAGCGCCAAGATTCCCGCCGCATGGTATCGGCTGCTGAACCGGGTCCAGAAGCACCACCCGGACTTCAAGCGGCTCGGCTTTCACCACCTGCGGAGGACGGCGGGGAACGAGGTCCGA
>Ga0105048_10007210_pt1 | contig 17866 bp, 15 predicted proteins | sample MAT05_FD_78382 | JGI IMG/M metagenome (GOLD analysis project Ga0105048, IMG submission 78382) | Freshwater microbial communities from Lake Fryxell liftoff mats and glacier meltwater in Antarctica - MAT-05 | ecosystem: Environmental > Aquatic > Freshwater > Ice > Liftoff microbial mat | place...
TGCAAAAATAATGATGTTTGTAAATCCTACATTCTACGCACCAACTACTTCAAGCATTCTGCAAGGCAACGGTCTAAACGTGTCAGGCAACAGCGTGCTTAGTGGCGACGTTGCAATCAGCGGTAATTTAAACGTGTCGGGCAGTAGCACCCTTACGAACCTAGCAGTAACTGGCTACGCCAACATAACAGGTAACCTAACAGTCACGGGCGACACAACTCTAACCAAACTCACCGTAACGGGTGATACAGTGGTTCAGCAAATTACAGTCAACGGCAAGATAATAACTGGCGGTACTGCACCAACCGTTGCCACCGGAACCGCTGCCGGCACCGGCCCAACAGCTGCAGCAGCTGTAGTTGGCAACGATACCGCCGGCACAGTTAGCTTTACCACCGGCATAACCGGTACAGTGGCAAATGACATCCTTGGCGCCATAACATTTACAACCCCTTACAGCCAAACTCCAATTGTTACGGTCAGCCCAACCACCGAGGATTCGGCAAGCATCAGGTACTTCTTGATAAAGACAACCACCGGCTGGAGCATTAAAGTACTAGACACCCCAGCTATAAGTAAAATCTATAGCTTTGATTACCACGTGATTCAGTAAGTGTCGCCTGGTTCACGGGGCAGTGGCATATGGGCATGTTACAATGTGGGCATGAAACAGGTCGCAAAACTTTCTGTCAAAGAGCTCAACGAAATGGCCCAAAACATGTATGGGAACCTGGTTAAGGCCGTTGTTGATATCAATAAAAAACTAGTAGTTGTAGACGCGCCAATGCACGTAGACCTAGAGCAGTTTTTATTAGAACAAGGTTCGGCCCAAAGTGACATATGGGGTATTAACCTTCACCCTGCAAAATTTGGCACTGCTGACTTTATAGAGTTTGATTCTATGATTAATATACGACCACGTGCCAATAATATGTCCCGTTCGGTACAAGACCCCAACATTCAAAATATGCTGCGATCCATTATTGCCGAGGTTGTACATGATTAGCCACGTCTTTGACGAATCTAAGTGGCAGGCGATGTCGATCTTTGCGCAAATGGGCAATATTGGCAGCGAGGTAGGCAGAGCAGCAAAAGCCTTTGCCGCAAACGATACCGTGTCTTTTGATGGCGCGTTTAGGCGCGCTTTAGATTTATTTGATGCAACAAGTGCTGACTTAACTAGGCAAAAGTCACCTAGGCTTAAAGAAGTATTACTCGCCAGGGATCAATTTACATCTCAGTACTTCAGTGATAATCCTCGCGTAGATAGCGGACTAGAAGCCTACTTCATGTATTTTGCGATCGCTGAGCGTATGACTCGATAACGACATTCTGTATATGTAATAAGTCAAAAGGGTTATGCTAGGTACTTTATAAAGTGGAATGAAAAACCTCCCAGATGGGAGGTTTTTGGTTTATACGAGAAGGCCTTTTTTCTTGAGTGTACGGATTGCGGAGGTGCTGATTTTCATCTTTACCTTCTTGCCGTCTACAAGAATAGTCTTGTTCTGGAGGTTTGGCTTCCAGATTTTTTTCGTACGGTGCAGTGAAAAAGGTACGTTATTTCCGTACTGTTTTCCTTTACCTGTAAGTTCGCATATATTCATAATGTTTTGTACCTTAAATCAGATGCTAATTGTACATATAACAGATTATAAAGTCAAGAGCTGCCACATACCCATGTATACTTATATATATGAATCTAACAAACCTTATTGTTTTCATCCCCGCGCTTCTTGTTGCTATGACAGTCCATGAGGCTTCTCACGCCGGTATGAGCTACTTACTCGGCGATCACACTGCAAAGCACGAGGGTCGATTGAGTCTTAATCCACTCGTGCACATAGACCCCATCTTTACGGTGTTAATACCTGGTATTATGATTGCTCTTGGCCAGCCACCAATTTTGGCAGCAAAGCCGGTACCTTTTAACCCGTATGCCGTAAAGTTTGGCGAATATGGTGCTGCTCTCGTTGCTGTAGCCGGACCTTTATCGAACTTAGTCCTTGCGGTGTTTTCGGCGATAGCTCTTCAATTTATGAACGCGGGAATCGTATACGATATTATAAGATTTTTTCTTACACTTAACGTAAGCCTTGCAATATTTAACTTAGTACCTTGGCCTCCGCTTGATGGGTCGCGCGTTTTATATGCATTTGCCCCGGAGCCTTTGCAAAAAATTATGGACCAAATAGAGGGATTTGGCATAACTGGGCTATTTATCTTTATTTTTGTAGCATGGAGGTTTGTTTCTCCACTTGTAGGTGGAGTCGAAGACGCTATTTTGAGAATTCTTACCTGATATAATAGAGGTGGTTGTAGCGTTAGAGCCATCCCAATATGATTATCTGATTAATAGATCATAGGGAGCTCAACATTTATACAGGGTAATCCTGTATGTGAGAGCACCCACGTACACTACCTTTCAGGTGGTCTACAGGATGGTGAGCTACGACCTTCTAAGCTAATCTGTACTCACTGAGTAAGATAAAAGGTTTCGAAAATGTTCGGGGATTAGCGCAGTTGGTAGCGCGCACCGCTGGGGGTGGTGAGGTCGTGAGTTCAAGTCTCGCATCCCCGACCAAGCTGTATACAACAAGCGAGTCCAGAGGACTCGTTTTTATATTTGTATAGAAGTTAACTAGTATATATCGATGTGTTTCCAACAACAGTAACTTTTTGCATAAAATCTGCGTCTACACGTAAGACATACTATGTGCCTGGCAGTAACTCCTATATACTATTATGTGTGAGGCTTTCGACTAGTCGCCGTCTTTATCTAAACAATAAGGAGGGAGGAAAGTCCGGGCAGCATAGAGCAAAGCAGTTGCTAACGGCAACCAAAGGTAACTTTAGGGAAAGTGCCACAGAAACTATACCTCCATGGAGCTTGCTCCATCGGAAAGGGTGAAAAGAGTGAGGTAAGAGCTCACAACATGTCTAGGTGACTAGGCGTCGACGGTAAACCCTGCTTGCTGCAAGGTAGTATGGCCTATCAGATGCTCGTCATGGCCATACGTTCAATAATCCGCTAGAACCAGTGAGCAATTTCTGGTATAGATAGATGACTAGTTAAAACAGAACCCGGCTTACGGATAGCCTCACACTAAAAAACTCACTCCTTGCGGGTGAGTTTTTTATATCTTTGAATGGCGCGTAGTACTATTTATTAACAGTTTTAACGATTTCAGCAAAGGCAGTCGGTTCGTTTACTGCAAGCTCTGCCATAATTTTTCGATCAATGGTGACACCAGCAGACTTTACCTTGTTAATAAAGACACTATAACTAAGGCCGTGTTCACGAACAGCGGCGTTTATGCGAGTTGTCCATAGACCTCTCATAGTACGTTTTTTGTTACGCCGGTCTCTATATGCATACTGTAGAGCCTTCACCATACCCTGTTTTCCTAGTCGTGAACTGTTTCGACGCGAAAGGGTCATGCCCTTAGTGGCTTTTAAAATTTTCTTGTGACGTGCACGAGCTGTAACGCCTCTTTTTACTCTCATAATAATTCCTTTCGTTGACGAAGCTTAAACGCCGAGTCTCTTCTTTAGTGTCTTTGCTATCTTGCCTGTAAGGGTAATGGTGCCTGCAAAAGTTCGTTTTCTACTTTTGCTCTTGCCTTCCATAAAGTGATTAATCCCTGATTTTCGCATTTTTACTTTGCCGTTCTTGGTAACCTTAATGCGATCTTTTGTTCCGCTATGCGTCTTTAGTTTTGGCATTTCCATTGCTCCTTACCACTGTACTTAGTTGTTTTCCTGCGAGTACGGGCTCATGTTCTTTGACCACGTTTTCTCCAAGGAAGTTTATTATTTTCTCGAGAAGAGTGTACCCTAGCTCCTTATGAGCCATTTCTCGTCCCCGAAATACCACAGTTAACCTTACTTTGTGCCCATCTTCGAAAAACTCGGCGATCTTTTTGCCCTTAACATTTATGTCGTGGTCACTGATCTTTAAGCCGTATCGAATCTGTTTGAGCTCGCTAATCTTCGCGTTTCGCTTGTTTTTGGCAAGCTGTTTCATCTTCTGGTAATTGAACTTACCCCAATCTACAATTTTTGCAACTGGTGGAGATGCTTCCGGCGATATTTCGACGAGATCTAGCTCTGCCTCTCTGGCTAGCCTGAGAGCTTCGGCCCTACTTACTACTCCGATCTGGTTCCCGTTTTCATCGATTACTCGAAGTTCTGGTGCTCGGATCGCTTCGTTGAGGCGTGTAAATTTGTTAATCTATGATACTCCTTTTTCAAGGGTGAATTTTAACAGATTAACCACCGATGGTCAACTATTTTGCACTAAGGTTAGTGCGTTTGTACGAGATTTTGCCGAAACTGCAGGCTTTCTGCAATAGCTTCTATGGTAATAGTTTTCTTCTCGTCAAGGTCTGCAATGGTTCTTGCTACGCGTAGTACCCTAAAGTAGGCTCGTGGTGATAGCTGTAATTTATCCGCAGCTTGGTCTAGTAGCAAGCGAGCATCTGAATCTAGCAAGAGACCACGAATGTTTGCGTTAGTTAGCTCAGAATTATACTTGCTGTTATTACGCTTACTTTGGGTACTATGTGCGCTACTAATGGATTGTCTTATTTCACTTATTGAACCAGTATCAGGCTCTTCAAGTAATGAATCCAGCGGTACGTCGTCAACTTTTACGAATAAATCTATCCTATCTATAAGAGGTCCTGATAGTTTCTTCTGGTATTGGTCTATTGCGTACCCAGAGCATGTACACTCCTTTGATGACCCAAGGTTCCCGCAAGGGCAGGGGTTCATAGTGGCTACTAGTAAGAAGGAGGAAGGGTATGTAACGCTTTGCTCCGCACGTGCTATGTGGATCACCCTATCTTCTAGTGGTTGCCGTAACGCTTCTATGCAGTTTCTCGGAAACTCTAGTAACTCGTCAAGGAAGAGTACGCCGTTATGCGCAAGGCTAACCTCGCCAGGTTTTGCCTTTGATCCTCCACCCAATATAGCTATAGTACTTGAACTATGATGAGGTGCTCTTAGTGGGGGCCGTACCATGAGCGCTTCGTCGGAGTTGCTCCTAAGACTATGTAAGTGAGTTGTCTCTAGCTGTTCCTTTCTTGTGAGGTCCGGTAGTAAACTCGTAAGTGCTTTCGCGAGCATGCTCTTACCGGTACCAGGCGGACCGTGTAGTAATACGTTGTGACGACCTGCGGCAGCTATCTGAAGTGCTCTTTTCGCGAGAAGCTGACCTTTTACTTCTGAGAACGAGGTATCCTGCTCATTATGTGCAGGGGGTACAGACTGTATATGAGTGGGCTTTGCTATGCCACTAATAATGCCCACAAGCTCCTGCAGTGTGCCAACTGGGATTATTCTGTGTTCTGTAGCATGCTGAGCCTGTAGGTAGTTGGAGCTTGGAATAATTACAGCAGAGACATTCTTTAAGGCAGAGGACGTAAGACGCCCTATAACTCCTCGTACGTGTGATATGTTTCCTTCCAATGACAACTCGCCAACCGCAAATACATCTGCCTTAAAAGGTCTGAGTGCTCCGCTAGCCTGTAGAATTGAAAGTGCGATAGGAAGATCGAATGCAGACCCTTCCTTTGGGAGGTCGGCGGGTGATAAGTTAACAAGTACTCGGCCTTTCGGAAACTCTAAGGAGCTACTATGAAAAGCAGCCCGAACTCGATCTTTTGACTCTTCCAAAGCCTTACTTGCCAGGCCAATAATTTGAATAGATGGCAGGCCCTTAGTGATCTTGCACTGTATATCAATAACATTCCCAAACACATCCGTACTAATAATGCCACCGCTCATACTATAACTCTACTGCTAATGCTCAAGTATGTCCATACTCTCGGTAAAAAAAGAACAACGGCCTGCGAGGAGCCGTTGTTACAGATTCATTTTTGTTTTTGAGCACTTTATTTACTCAAAGTGCTAGGAGTAAATATAGACCCTAACATAAGCATTGTCAACAGCTATTAGGCGACTTTCCACAGATTCTTCTGAACGACCATGTGGATATCTTTTATCATACCTAGGCTCTACCTACAAATGTCTGAAATATCAGCCACTCTTAGTATATTAGTAAGGCGCTTTAGATTAAGATTATGCACAGGATCTTTAAAGGCCTACTGGCTAATAGTAGGGCATTGTCCGCTGGTTCAATTGGCTTAGTATATAGCCTATTGCAGTCACTACTATATCGAGCTATACAACGTAAAGAACACCAGACCTCTCTAAGCCTGATTCGGTATAGTTACTAACTAAGAATGCTAGTTACGCGGCGTAAGTAAGCTAGGCGCAGTTTTTGGTTGTAAGCGTAGGAGCCTCGGCGGAGCAGTACCTATATAGATTCGTATTGCTGCAGTAGTTCTGCACAGAAAATCTTCGGTTCATAAAATAACCAAGCGTGGATAGTTTTCTAAGCCTGGAGTAGCGCTACAACAACTAGCAGATTGCACGTTACCTGAGTACCATGAAATGCCCATTAATTGCTTGTACTCAAGAGCTTTCAGTACAAGCAATTAATGGATGCAAAGTGTGAAAATTTATACATAAAGTAGTTCACTATTATTACATATTACATACTGATAGCATGCACTTATAATATAGTATAACGATGTAAAATATTCAACAATTAATATATGTAAATATTAGATTCAGTAAATATTTCAAGATGTTAGGTATAAACTCTACAACAATAATATTGACTAAAATAACGATACGTGCTATTATTCTCGGAGTTAGTAAAAAACAAAAACTAACAAAAACGGTCTTAGGACACGGATAGCGCTCTTGAATAAAGAGCGGTCAGTCGACCCGGTTTGTAAAAGCGCTCAATAGTTTATTTATAGCAGCGGTTTTTTACACCCTCGGGTCATGCAATTTATGGGTTTGGTGCATGCATTTCAGGTATACTGACGTGTATGCACCTTTTTGTTTTGTATATGAAAAAACTGAGCACTATTTTTCTTCTAGTATCTACTGCTTTACTTTTGTTATTTACCCTTAATGTGGACCCCGATATTACAAATCCTTTGACTATAGGTGGTTTTTTTGCATTATTTGGGGTAACGGTTAGTATTGCCCTATATATAGGTCTGGGTCCTATAAAAGAGAAGGGCAGAAGACTAATGTGGTCTGGTTCTTTGGCAGTTTACAGCTGTTACCTTGTAGCATTGAGCTCCCTTAGCCTATTAACTATCGCATATGTTCTCGTGTCTTCTGCTGTACTTACGATTACGCTATTTTTGATTGAGAAATCTTACGCTAGGTAAGGTAGTTTTACTCCTGTATAATACGGCTTAAGAAGTATGGACAACAACAATCAAATTCCCAGTTTTGAAATACCGAAGAGCGCCGAACAGGCACCACTCTATAAGGGTGGAAAAGAAGTAGACCCTCAGCTTGACGCAGAGGGCACCAGAGAAATTCTACCAAGCCCTTTCGTAGGTGGCTCTATCCAGCCTACTTCGGGCCAGGGACCCGTTAGCCTGCCACCTGCCCAAGCTGTTAGTTCGTTGCCGTCTACTGCGCTAGGAGCGACAACAGATGACTCTCATGTGATTGCAGAGGATAATGATGTAATAGAGAAAGAATGGGTAGATAGGGCCAAGAAAATCATCTCACTTACTTCAAATGACCCCTTTGTCGAGGCTAAGGAAATGAGTAAACTTAAAGCAACGTATATGAGGAAGAGATTTAACAAAGATATACCGCTTGCAGATGAGAAATCGTCGTGAACGCATGGCTAATCATTATTGGTATAGCTCTAATTGCTGTGCCATCGCTCGGATTCTTTTTCTACTTTCGCTCTCGTAAGCTACTTCGTGAGGCTAAGAACTATGAGCGGTCTTTCAAGATGGTTCCCTTACTTATCCATTTGCCACCACTTAGCGATGATATAGATAGCGAAACAAGAGACGCGCGTGACGTTTCCGAAGAAAATGTGTCTAGAGCAACGACTTTATATAACATCATAGCTAGCACAAGCAAGAAGGGGTTTAAGAGTAAATTCTATGGCCAGCGTCACATTTCTATAGAAATAGTAGCTGTAGGTGGATTCGTACACTTTTATGCTGCCGTACCGCTCCCACTCATACCTGTTGTTGAGCAGGCTGTAACAAGCGCCTACCCGTCAGCGCGACTAGAAGAAGTCGCTGACCACAATATCTTTAGTCCTGTTGGAAAGCTATCGGGCACTGCGGGTGGAGAAATTGTACTTAAGGAGTCGTTTGCTTATCCAATTGCCAACTATCAAGAAATTAAGCGTGACACGATGCAGTCGCTATTAAATTCTCTATCTGCCTTACAAAACGAAGACGGCGTTGGCATACAAATTCTACTCCGCCCAGCTCGAAGTGATTGGGCTAAACAGGCTAAATCAGTGGCATCTAGAAAAAGGAAGGGGACAGATAAAAAATCAAGCGGATGGGACCTGCTAAAGCACCTTATAGTAGCCCCATCTAAACCTCCTGAATACAAAGAAGGTGAGCAGAAGCCCCTATCTACTCTTGACCAGTCAATAGTAGATGCCATAGATGAGAAGACCCGAACCGCCGGTTTTGAAGTACTTATACGTGTAGTTGCTTCATCTAATTTACACCAACGAGCACAGACAATAATGAACAATGTTTTTGCCACGTTCTCGTTGTTTGATGCGCCCGGACGAAACGGATTCAAGTTTGTGGTGGCCAAAGACATCGAGAAGTTTGTGCAGGGTTACATAATGAGAATTTTCCCTCAGGAATCTAATAGTAATATATTGAATACAACCGAATTAGCAACGTTGTTCCATTTTCCAGACCAAAAGAGTATACCTACGACCCAACTCAACCGCCAGCAATCTAAACAGACCGATGGACCACGAAACGTTTCTGATAAAGGTATGGTACTTGGCTATAACGTATTCAGGGGAGCAAAAAAGCGGATTAACTTAGACCCAGAAGATCGCCGAAGGCACATGTATATTATTGGGCAAACCGGAACAGGAAAGTCAGTTTTTCTTAAAAACTGCGCTGTCCAGGATATGTTAAACGGCGACGGTTTTTGCTTTATTGACCCACACGGCGATGCCGTAGAAGAAATGCTTGCCATGGTACCCAAGGAGCGCACAGAAGATATCATTTACTTTTCACCTGCAGAGATGGACTACCCAATGGGCCTCAATATATTTGAGTTTCATAAGCCAGAACAGAAGGACTTTCTTGTTCAGGAAGCTATCAATATGCTCTATAAGCTTTACGATCCACAAAAACAGGGGATTATTGGCCCACGCTACGAGCACCTTTTTCGTAATGCGGCCTTGACTGTTATGGCTGGGCCAGACCCTAACGTTACGGGCGGAACGTTAATTGACATGCCCAAACTTTTTAACGATAAAGAGTATGTTGCTCAAAAGCTCCAATATGTTACAGATCAGCTCGTACTCGACTTTTGGCAGAAAGAAATGCCAGCTAGTGAGCGCTCGAATGATTTTGGAGAAGTAAAAAGCTGGTTCGTAAGTAAGTTTGGTGCGTTCTTAAGTAATATAATGATGCGAAATATTATTGGTCAGACAAAGAGTGCCTTTAACCTGCGTGAAGTTATGGACCAGAAGAAAATCCTCCTCGTTAACTTATCGAAAGGGAAAACCGGTGAGCTAAACTCAAAGCTTTTGGGCATGATATTCGTTATGCAGTTCCAGGCCGCTGCTATGAGTAGGGCGGACGTAGACGCTAAAGATAGGCCAGACTTTTGTTTGTATGTAGACGAGTTTCAAAACTACTCAACTGATTCATTCGCTACCATCTTGAGTGAGGCCCGTAAGTTTGGCCTTAACCTCATAGTAGCTAACCAGTTTACGACACAGCTTACAGACGAGATTCGTGACGCCGTATTCGGTAACGTCGGTACAATTGTTTCTTTCCGCGTCGGTACGCAGGATGCTGATGCACTCCAGAAGGTTATGCAACCAATCTTTGATGCGGACGACCTTCAGCGCGTACCAAATGGAAATATGGTGGTGCGCACGCTCATAAGGGGTATACCAACTCAGCCATTCTCTATGCAGGGACTTCCACCGCTCGGTAACGAAAATCAAAAACTCGTTCAAGCGCTTATTCAACTTTCGGCAGCTAAATATGGCAGACCTCGAGCTCAAGTTGAAGCGGAGCTGTTAGAGCGATTGACAGTTAAGGAGACCCCTAAAGACGAACTTCAAACAGCGTCCACCCTGCCTACGGGCTCTTCATCAAGCCCAGCCTTTACGGGTCCTCCAAAGCCCGCTCCAAAACAACCTTCATTCTTGGACGAATGGCTCGCCAAGCGACCGAGTGGTCCCGCCAAGCCAGGCGTGCCTACTCAAGTTGCTCCAGCTTTGAGCCCTACTACGAGCGCAGTGACACCCGTTAAACAAACAGAACATACTCAAGTGAGTCACCGTAAGACTGAGATAGCACCTTCCGAGCCTCACCACCTAGAAAGACAACGGAATAGCAAACCTGCTCACACTGAGCAAAAGCCTGTACAACCAAGCGCCCCCCTAAGTCTCTCAGAACAGCTTAAGCATTCACTTCAGCATACTAAGCACACGGTGCCTCAAAGTCATCAACAGAAGCCCCAAAAAAGCCTACAAGTGGAAAAGCAAGCATCTGCGGATACAAATGAAGGCGAACTAAGCCACAACGACACGCTTCAAATTAGGTAGATAGCTTGGTATTGATGGCATTAATCACGAGACATCAGTGAGCGAACCATTCGATAACCGAATTCTATTGCTATACCTAAGACAAATCCACCAACAAATGATGCAAAGAATATGCTGTATGTCATGTCATAGCCGTTTTGTTTAGCAAAAAAGTACGTTACAAGGCTCGCAGTAAATGAGAATATACTTCCCATAAGTACACCAGAAGGTCGAGCGATGGTTTTACCACTTATTTCTGACACCCTTTCAACGACGGGCTGGTGAATAATCTTACTCCCAAGCTTCTCACTTGTACTTAAATGGCCACGCACCTTACCCATGAGCTGTTTAAAGGCCAGCTCTCGGTATTCGCGACTATACCAGTAGGTGTTGGCTGAATCCGGTTCATCCTGTTGCTTTTTCTCCACAACAGACATTTCCTTAGCATTCGTAGCTTCTTTTTCGATTTGGCTTCGTATGTTATCAAGGTTTTCGGCATGGTCATTCTTGGAGCGTTCTGCTTTTTCTTTTGCGCTATGTAACGCCTCATGTTGACGTGCTTTGAGCTCTTTTGTATCTAGTGAATCCTCGTGTTGTTCCCCACTGGCTTTATGTTGTTCGATCATATACTATGCTCCCCTTGAATATTCGTAACGTACAATTTCTACTTCTTTTGCTAAGATCTTACTTCTGGTATAGAAGAATCCAAGTACGCAGACGAGTAGGAAGGTAGCAAATAAGCTTGAGCCACTACCAGTTTGCGGTAACTTAGTTACAACTTGCTCTACCTTAGCCGGGAGTGGTCTATCTATGTTTATACATATGTTATTTCCATATTTGTTGCAAATTATGTACTGCTTGCCAGCGGGGTCAGATAGCGATGGGGCAGTGCTCGGTACGGGATTCTTTACCTTTACCTGGAATGTTTTCGATACCGTATCGCCTGGTTTAATGGTAACTGCTGGCCATGAAAGTTGTTGGCTCGTTTTATCAAATGTTGCTTCAGGGCTATCTAGCATATCCGCATACTCTAGTACTGGGCCAAGGCTGTCTGGCTTAATTATGTAGCCATTTGCAGGGCCCGTGCCGGAGTTAGTGGTTATTACGGTGTATTCAATTATGTCGCCGGCAGAAGCTGTCGTGCCGTCTGCATTATCTAGTTTTTTAGTGATGTTCTTGGCTTTTTTCATTGCAGATATACCGGGTACTGGCTTTGTTACTTTATCTTTAACTTCGCAGGAAGGACCGCTTTGAAGTTGTCCTTTTTTAACGTCAAATTGGACGGTATAGGTGTGGTCACCTTCTTTTAGCTTAGTGAATGTGTATTCTTCTACTGTGCTAGGTGAGTTTTTGCTCCCCATTGCTTTTCCATCAAGAAGGAAACTTACTTTATTAATTTGGCTTCCAGCTGATTGCCGGGTTGTAAGCTTTACGGTTCTTTCATCCCATTCAGGTGAACTTATTAGTTTTAAGTTTTCACATGTGATGACAGGAATAGCGCACTTATCTACTTGGTTATACGGTAGTTTTATTCCATCCGGACAGGTTATTTCACATTTTTTTACATCACCATCCGGGGCAGGCAATCCACTTCCGGGGCAGGTATTATCTACCGTAAAACATGGGTTCTCCGAAGGCGCACCACCGGCATTAGCTGTGTAGATACCGGCTATATTACATATTTCTGCAGTAGCAGTAGCGGTAGTCTTAACTGACGCAGTGATGACTATTTGGGAGTACTCACTACTAGGTTCGAGCGACCCTATTGCCCATTCAAGATGGTTTCCCTCTATCTTAGATGGTGCTGGTGTAGCCGATAGGTATGTAAGACCATCATTTAGGTTGTCTGCTATTAGAGTACTCGTAGAGGCGGCGTTTCCAGAATTACGGAAGTCTATACGGTAGCTTACATTTTCACCTGCGCGAAGTTTATCTGCGGTTAAACGGGTCTTCTTTATCTCTACCTTAGGTGTCTTAGGCTGTGGTATGTATACGATGTTTCCACACCCCTCTAGAAGTATCCAGAACTGTCGTCCTGTGATTTTGCCCGCACCTGATGCAGTACCTGTAATAGCTGAATAATTATTGGATGGGTTTTTAATATCCCAGACTCTCAGGGATCTCTCGTATACAGTAGTTACTGCACCGGGTATAGACTGCGGGTCATCATCGCCAGGGGATTCCCACCTACCTGTAGACATATAATCTTTAGCTTTTGAGTTAATTTTGCCGGCCGTTACATCACCAGGCACAGTCTGAGCGTTAGCAATGTCTGATTCGGTAATGCCGTAGTAGTCGTAGATGGCCCGTATGTCCGTACGTCCACCGGCGTCTCTGTTATTTTTGTACGCAGAAAGTACAGTTTGTTTAGAGTTTGCGCCGTATACTATGTCGTTCAAGCTTGTAGCAAGTGTATTCTGTGCCGGAGATGAAATGGCAAATATATTTACTACTAGCGTAGCTGCCATAAATCCAAAGCTAGCCCGACGTAGCGATTTCTCGCGGTGCAACCTTTTACCATAAAATGCTACTTGTTGTATGATCCCTGGGTTAAACGGCAGGTTCGATACTAGTTTTTTGAACATATTTTTATGCTTCCTATATCCGGCTATTGTTAATTTTAAACTTCTCATGCTTATTGAACCACATTTCTATGTGTTCAATCAATAGCAATAATGCGACCGTATGGGTGTTGCCTAGACTGTTCGTCTGCTATACTATTGTTTAAGTAAATACGACTGAAATTGGAGGGGTATGACTAAACAAACATCTACTGAGTATGGTGCGGATTCGATTCAAGTTCTCGAAGGCCTTGAGCCTGTTCGAAAACGACCGGGTATGTATATTGGGAGTACGGATATTACCGGACTTCATCACCTGGTATGGGAAATAGTTGATAACGGAATAGATGAAGCACTAGGTGGCCATGCTACACGAGTTGATGTAACGATGCTCGCTGACGGGGGCATTAAGGTACGGGATGACGGACGAGGCATCCCTACGGGCATAAATACTAAAACTGGTCTTAGTGGTGTAGAAGTAGCGCTTACAGTATTACATGCAGGCGGTAAGTTTGGCGGTGGAGGCTATAAGGTTTCTGGTGGTCTTCACGGTGTGGGTGTAAGCGTCGTAAACGCGCTGTCGACAAAACTTATTGTACGTGTATTTCAAAACGGTAAAATTTATCAGCAAGAGTACGCTTGCGGTGCTCCGCAAACCAAGCTAGAAGTTGTAGGTAAATCAGATGAGCATGGCACAGAAGTAACCTTTTGGCCCGACAAAAGTATCTTTGAAACGACTACATTTAGCCATAACACGATACTTGATCGTCTAAGGCACGCCGCTTACCTCACAAAAGGTATCAGAACAACTCTAACCGATGAAATAAAAGATGAATTTGAAGAATTTCATTTTGAGGGTGGTATAGCATCGTATGTTGAGCACCTAAATGAAGTAACTAAACCTATCCACGAAAAGATTTTCTACTGCGAAAAGAAGGTAGGAGATACTATTGTTGAAATAGCACTTCAATACAATGAAAGCTTTACCGAAAACACTAAGTTTTTTGCCAATAACGTCTATAATCCTGAAGGCGGAAGCCACATGGTTGGTTTCAGAACAGCGCTTACGAAGGTTATAAATGATTATGCGCGTAAAAATAACTTGCTCAAAGAAAAAGAAGAAAACCTAACAGGCGAAGATGTTCGCGACGGCCTGACTGCCGTAATACTTGTAAAGATACCAAACCCACAGTTTGAAGGACAGACTAAAAATAAGCTGGGTAACCCAGAGGTGAGAGCTCAAGTTGAGCGTGTCATGACTGAATACTTTAGTTATTTCTTTGAAGAAAACCCCGGAATTGCAAAAGCAATTATCAATAAAACACTTATTGCGGCTCGTGCACGTAAAGCAGCCCGCGCTGCCCGTGACAACATTCTTCGCAAGGGTGTACTTGATGGCGCATCTATGCCAGGTAAGCTAAACGACTGCGCTACGCGAGACCCAAGTGAAGCTGAACTCTTCTTGGTGGAAGGTGACTCTGCTGGTGGTACGGCTATTACTGGTCGGGATAGCTATTTCCAGGCGATCCTACCACTCAGGGGTAAAGTACTTAATGTCGAGCGAGCAAGGCTAGATAAAATGCTGGCCAATAACGAAATTGTAAACATCGTGAAGGCTCTAGGAGCTGGCCTGGGTAATGACTTTGACATAACCAAACTTCGTTATAAGCGCATTATTCTTATGACCGACGCCGATGTTGACGGTTCGCACATCGCGACACTACTCCTTACGTTCTTCTATAGGTACATGAAGCCATTAGTCGAGGGTGGTCACGTATACCTTGCGAAACCACCTCTCTATAAACTTATGAGTGGCCTTACGGTGAAAGCCTATGTATTTGACGACGCAGAACGTGATTCTGTACTAAATAAGATGGTAGAAGATCGTAAAGCTGCCGGTAAAGTAACAATAAATCCAGAAGACACACTCCAAAAACAAGCCGGAATTAGCGATGTGGGTAGGTTCAAGGGCCTTGGTGAGATGGATGACACCGAGCTATGGCAAACTACTATGGATCCAGAACAAAGAGTACTCATTCAGGTGCAGGTTGATGATGCCGAGAGGGCAGACCTCGTATTCTCGATGCTCATGGGTGAAGAAGTAGAAATTCGAAAAGACTTTATATTAAGCCGCGCACAATTCGCGTCAGATTTGGATGTATAGGAGTAGATAATGGCAAAAAAAATGAAGAAAACTCAGCAGAAATCAGTTGTAAATTTCGATGCCCCATACCGCGTCTTAGAAGATGGTAATGTCGAAAATGTGATGCAAGATAACTTCTTGCGTTATTCGATGAGTGTTATTGTGGCACGTGCGCTTCCAGATGTACGAGACGGTCTAAAGCCAGTTCACCGTCGTATTTTGCACTCCATGAACGAAAATAATGTACGTAGTACTGGGCGCACTATTAAGAGTGCGCGTATTACTGGAGATGTTATGGGTAAGTACCACCCACACGGCAACGTTGCTATTTATGATGCAATGGTTCGTATGGCTCAAGACTGGCAGATGCGCTATCCGTTGATTATAGGACAGGGTAACTTTGGCTCCATGGATGGTCACGGTGCGGCAGCGGAACGCTATACAGAAGCAAAAATGCACAAACATGCCGAGGCGCTTCTAGAAGACATAGATAAAGACACCGTTGAATTTAGAGATAACTACGATGGAAGCGAACGAGAGCCAACCGTACTTCCTGCACGGCTACCAAACTTACTACTAAATGGTCAGGTGGGAATTGCCGTAGGTATGGCCACCTCTATTCCTCCACATAACCTCACTGAGGTGGTTGAGGCTACTAAGTACCTCATGGAACACCCAGACGCGGTAACAAGTGACCTCACTAAATTTGTGAAAGGTCCAGACTTCCCTACTGGAGCGACAATGTACGGTGGCGCTGGGCTGGTTTCTGCCTATGAAACGGGCCGTGGTAGCGTTATCATTCGCGGTGTTGCTGAAATAGTTACCGAAGAAAAAGCCGGCACACAGATTGTTATAAAGGAAATTCCTTATGGCCTTAACAAAGCAACTTTTATAGAAAAGATTGCTGAACTTGTAACTACCAAGAAAATTACGTCAATTTCTGATATTCGAGACCAAAGCGCTCGAGGCGAAATAAAGATCGTTATCTACCTAAAGAAAGATGCTTACCCGAGTAAGGTACTAAATCAGCTGTACAAAATGACTCCTCTGCAGAGCTCGTTTAGCTTCAACGTGGTAGCACTTATTGATGGTGTTCAGCCAAAATTACTGGGGTTAAAAGAAATTCTTGTAGAGTTTATCAAGCACAGACAAGTGGTGGTTCGTAGGCGAACTGAGTTTGAACTTCGGGCAGCAAAAGCTCGCGCCCACATACTAGAAGGACTTAAGGTTGCCATCGATAACATTGATGAAGTGATCAAGATTATCCGTGCCAGTGAATCATCTGATGTGGCACAGACTGCCCTCATGAAGCGCTTCTCATTAACCGAAATTCAGACAAAAGCGATCTTAGATATGCCTCTTCGTCGTCTTGCTGCGCTTGAGCGACAAAAAATTGAAGATGAACTTATAGCACTACTGAAGCTCATTGGTGAGTTGGAAGCTATTTTGGCTGATCCAAAGAAAATCGATGCCATTATTACCGCAGAACTAGATGAAGCAGTGGAAAAGTTCGGTGACGAACGAAGAACAAGGGTGATAAATGCCGAAGTAGGCAAGCTTGGTGATGAAGAGCTCATTCCTGATGAGCAAATAATGATCACAATGACTAAAGCTAACTATGTAAAGAGGACTCTTGCAACCGACTACCGTAAACAAAACAGGGGCGGTAAGGGCAAGCGTGGCGTAACCACCCGCGAAGAAGACATTGTTGAACACGTAGCAACACTGAGTACGCACGACTACGTACTATTCTTTACCAACAAAGGTAGGGTATTCAGACTCCGTGGCTACGAAATACCAGCAGCTGGGCTTGGCGCCAAGGGCACGGCCATAGTTAACATCCTACAACTTAGCCCAGAAGAAACCGTCACGACCATGATCGGTATCTCAAAGCAGGAGGAAGCTGGCTACTTATTTATGTGTACAGCCCGTGGAACTGTTAAGAAGACTCCATATTCTGCTTACATGAATGTTCGAGCAACGGGCTTGATCACTATTAAGTTAGACGAAGGTGACGAGCTTAAGTGGGTACGACTAAGTAGTGGTAGCGATGAAATTCTTATTTCTACGTCACTTGGACAAGCTATGCGTTTTGATGAAACGAATGTACGTCCTATGGGCAGAAACTCTCGTGGTGTACGTGGTATTCGACTTCGTAAAGACGATAGAGTTATAAGCATGGATCTTGTTCAGCCAAAATCAGAAATAGTAGTTGTAAGCGAGCATGGTTACGGAAAGCGCACTAGCATTGACCAGTTTACAGCTCATGCTCGTGGAGGCGTCGGTATTCGCGCAGCGGCCGTAACGACCAAGACAGGCCAGCTGGTGAGCGTACAGACACTAGTTGGTACTGACGAAGAGCTCCTGCTTATTACTGCTGGTGGCCAGACGATACGTGTAGCCGCTAAAGATATCAGCAAGCTCGGTAGAGCAACTCAAGGTGTGCGAATTATGCGTATGAGTAACGATGATACGGTTGTGTCACTTGCAGTAGTAGCAAAACAAGAGGAAGATGAA
>Ga0105048_10007212_pt1 | contig 17864 bp, 13 predicted proteins | sample MAT05_FD_78382 | JGI IMG/M metagenome (GOLD analysis project Ga0105048, IMG submission 78382) | Freshwater microbial communities from Lake Fryxell liftoff mats and glacier meltwater in Antarctica - MAT-05 | ecosystem: Environmental > Aquatic > Freshwater > Ice > Liftoff microbial mat | place...
CCCGTGGACGGCGGCGAAGTGGCGTTGGCATTCACTGCGTATTCGCGTTTCTACATTAGTTGATGGGCAATCTCTTTTCCGTGTCAAAGGTTGGTTGAGAGGGGTCTCCTTGATCAACCCCGCCAGAGACCGAGCACTGGCGCGACTATGAAATCTGATCCGTGATGTCGCGAGCAGCGGCTAAGATGATTCCCTCACTAGGGATCGATTTCGCGGTCCATTCAAACCATCGATAGCTGCCGTCGATCTTGCGATAGCGATTGCGAAAACACACCACGGGAAGGCCAAGCGATAGTCTGGCGACTTCCGCAATAGTTATCTCGCGATCGTCGGGATGGACAAAATCGAGGAACGGGCGAGACACCAGTTCCTTGTCCGAATAGCCGAGGACTTTCGAGAAATTGGAATTCACCCGGTGGAAATAGCCGTCAAGTCCCGCGATGCAGAAGAGGTCCATGGACAGTTCAAAGAAGCGAACCAGATCTTTTTCCGCGCGTTTGATGTTTGATTCCAAATACGCAGTGAATGCCAACGCCACTTCGCCGCCGTCCACGGGTCGCTCGCTCGGTTCCGCGGCAAGACAACGCTTCGCAAGTGCGATAAGTTCACGATCCGCTTGACATGCATCCAGGCGATCGAACACGTTTTCCAGATTTCCGGCCGAGGCTTTTTGAAAAATGTCGTACAAGTCGTCGCCCAAATAGGGCGGTTGGCCGGTCAACACTTCGCAAAGAACTGCGCCCAAGCCGAAAACATCGACTCGTCGATCCAGGCGATTCGCTTCACCGCTGGTCTGTTCTGGGGACATGTATGCGGGAGTGCCCATCGGCTTTCCCAGTCGCGTCGTCAGCGCCGTGGCATCTGCCGGGTCAGTTGCAACCGCATCCGGCTCATTTAACAGCTTGGCAATCCCCCAGTCCATCACCTTCACGACGCCGAAATCGGCAACCATCACATTTCCAGGCTTGAGGTCGCAATGGATGACACCTTGAGAGTGAGCGTACGCAATGGTCTGGCATATCTGCTCGAAGATTTTGAGGAATCGCGGCAACTCCTGTTCTGGATTGCTTCGTGCGCGCAGTAGCTGTTCGAGGGTTTTGCCATTGACCAAACTCATCGTGAAGAAAGGCGTTTCGTCCGCCAATTCTCCAAAGTCGTAGATCGGGACGATGCCGGGATGTTGCAAACGGGAGGTGATGATGGCTTCGTCGATCAGCAACCGCTGGATTTCTTCGTTGTGGCGGTGAATGTCGAGCAACACCTTGAATGCAATCTGCCTGCCGAAAGCCCTGTCGTAACCTTTCAGAACAAGCCCGACCCCGCCATGAGCGACTTCGTTACCCAGATCATAACGCCCCGCCTTATCCAGATTGTTTTGGGCAGTTTCCGCTTCGCTTGCGAGGATAAAATCTGTACCGTCGATGGATTTGCGGGTCTCGACTTGTAACGCGGGACTCAAGTCGCTCGCCGCCTGCTCCGATGCCAGGGCACCCAGGGCATTTGAGCTCGGCTCGATCAGCTTCTGAACGACTTCAACTTTGACAGTATCCGATACAGGGCGGATGCCATCAGCATCGCCGGAAGCAAACGCCGTCGACTGGCTGTTTTTATTAGTCATCTTGCGGTCGAGTCCAGGCAAAAGCGATCGGTCGAGTCTCTTTGGAAGCGAAGACGCTCAAAACCGGACAAGTTCGAATGCAGCCGTCTTCGTCGTCCTATTGTAGTGGTCAAGATCAGCTTGTGTGAGTGAACGCTTGCCTGCAGTCCGGCGCTCGACTGGTCAGCACGACCTCGTTCCGCTTTTGCATGTTTTCAGAGCGGCAGTTCACGCGTCGAGAAGTGCCGGGGAAATAGGCTCGGCCATGGCGCGATCCTCAATTCAAAAGTTCCCCGTAGTTTAATGGGTGATCGATGCGAAGTGAAGTGCGAAGGAATTAGTTAAAAGAGTCGTTCATAGACCACGGGAGGACCTTCCGAAATGACCGCCACCCCCAAGATCGCTCTCATCACCGGTGCCGGTTCCGGCATCGGCCGTGCGACGGCCATCGCTTTGGCTCAAAACGGTTTTGCTGTCGTACTTGCCGGCCGTCGGGCGGCCGCGCTGGAAGAAACGGCTTCGCTCATCAAGGAAACAAGCACACTTGTTGTCCCCACTGACGTGCGTGATCCCGGGGCCGTGCGAGCCCTTTTCGAGCAGATCCGGCTAACTTTCGGCCGGCTCGATGTTCTTTTTAACAACGCGGGGACGAATGCGCCGGGCGTGCCGCTCGACGAACTGTCGCTGGATGATTGGCAACGCGTCGTTGAGATCAATTTGACGGGGCCTTTCCTCTGCACTCAAGAAGCGTTCCGCCTCATGAAAAGTCAGGCGCCGCGCGGCGGGCGCATCATCAATAACGGTTCGATCTCGGCACACACGCCGCGGCCGAACTCGGCCCCCTACACCGCAACCAAGCATGCGATCACCGGCCTCACCAAGTCGACCGCGCTCGATGGCCGCGCGTTTGACATCGCTTGCGGGCAGATCGACATTGGCAACGCCGAGACGGAGATGGCCGCCCGCATGAAGAAGGGAGTGCTGCAGGCAAACGGCACGATCGCTGCCGAGCCGATGATGGATGTCAATGATGTTGCCCGGGCCGTGGTCACGATGGCGAGCCTGCCGCTCGAAACGAACATCCTCTTCATGACGGTGATGGCGACGAAGATGCCATTTGTGGGGCGGGGGTGAGGGAAAAGAAAGCCCAGGGATTCGCAAAGCCTCATCCCTGGGCTTGTATCTGATTTGCTTGCGAGGAAACGCGTATTGTCTTGGTGCTTGGCTTCGTGTTCCGCATCACTTGGCATGGTGACGGCTGATATTGAATTTGAAAACGGTTTGGTCTTCTCGGGGTCCGTCGCTCTCCAAGGAAGCAGTCGACGGCACTAATAGTGCATAAATGGGAGCCATCGCGACCAATTTGATCGTGAGGTCAGCGAGTTCCCTATTCAGGTCAAAATCGAATACCTTCGACTTGGAGACGACGTTCAGCGCCAGCCCGTCAGGCGCGAGCTCGATATAGGCATCTTTGATTCAATCTGATCTATCGCAACACCAATCGGCGATTTGCTCAAACAATTTGAATGTCGATTCGAACGGTGCTAACTGCGCATCGACGGAATTCGCACCATTCGATTGCCGTCGCTCCGATCTCCGGCGCGGCATCTCAGGAGTCAAGAGACCTTCTTCCACCACATCACCCTCATTCGAGAAACCGCGAACTTTTCCAATAATCCGATCATACCTCGATCGAAAACGAAGTTCAACCAGCTTGTCTGGCTCAGACGCCGACTAGCTCATCGTCCATTCCGGCGTGATGAGCCAGCGGAGCAGGCCGCCGAATTTGGCGACGGAGCCATCAATCTGGATCAAGGCGGCGCCGCCTTTCGCGAATTGAAGCTGCACATCCTTCTCGCCTATCATCCAGCCCGCGTAGAGGCTCAGGTCCGGCTGGTGGCCGACGAGGGCGATCGAGCTTCCTTGCAAGCCGTTTAAGCAACGTGCAAGTTTCTTCGGCCGGCCGCCGGGGGCCAACTCGTCACGCGCTTCAACGAGCGAATCGGGAATGCCGAGAACCTTTTGGATTTTCAATGTGGTCTGCATGGTGCGGACCAGCGGACTGGAAATGATGAGATCAAAAGTGATCTTGCGCTTCAGGAAAGCGTTACCGAGATCGGCCGCCTGTTTCCAGCCTTCATCGCTCAGCGGACGGTCTTCGTCGCAGGTGCTGCCATTAGCCCCGATCGGCAAGGCATCCGCATGACGGATCAGGATCAAATTCATCGCTAGCCTCTTCCAGTATCAAGCCGACCCGTCGCCTTCACAAGATCCACATAATCCCTTCCTGTTCCTTTGAAGGGAAAAGCCCTATTATATCGGTTACGGCGTTCGCGAAAGCAAGTGCCATTTTTTTTTCTTCGAACGCTTAGCAAGCAGGTACGAGATGCAGCGGAACGATATTCGGAATGTGGCCATCATCGCACACGTCGACCATGGCAAGACCACGCTCGTCGATAACATGCTGCGCCAAAGCGGCCTGTTTCGGGCGGGCGAACTCGATAAGCTGGCCGGGGGACAGCACGGCCTGATCGTCGATTCCAACGACCTGGAACGCGAACGCGGCATCACGATTCTCGCCAAGAATCTCGCGTTCAAGATCGGCGACACCAAGATCAACCTGATGGACACGCCAGGCCACGCGGACTTCGGCGGCGAGGTCGAGCGCATCCTTCAGATGGCTGATGGCGTGTTCCTGCTCGTCGATGCCGCCGAGGGCCCGCTGCCGCAGACGCGTTTCGTGCTGCGCAAGGCGTTTGCTCGCGGTCTGAAGCCGATCGTGGTCATCAACAAGATCGATCGTCCCGACGCCCGCATCTCCGAAGTTCACAATGCCATCTTCGATCTCTTCCTCGAACTCGGCGCCGATGACACCATGCTCGAATTCCCGCTGCTTTATGCATCGGGCCGCAAGGGCATCGCGACGACCGATATGTCGATCGAAGCCAAGAACCTGGGGCCGATCTTCGAAGCGATCCTGAAGTATGTCCCCGCGCCGGAAGCGGATACCGAGGCGCCGTTGCAGATGCAGGTCGCCGCGCTTGAGTACAGCGATTTCGTCGGCCGCATCGCCATCGGCAAGATCCGCAACGGCAAGATTCGCAAAAATCAGCGGGTCGCCTTCATGAAAATGAAAGACGGCAGCCGGGTCGATGACACCGTTGTTCAACTTCTGGGTTACGATCGCCTCGGCAAGATCGAGATGGAAGAGATGACCGCCGGCGACATTTGCGCCGTCGTGGGCCTGGATGGCGCCGACATCGGCGATACCATCTGCGATTTCGATCACCCGAACCCCATGCCGGCTATCCCCATCGACGAGCCGACGCTCGACATGGTCTTCCGCATCAACGATTCGCCGTTCTCCGGACAAGACGGCAAGCCGCTGACCAATCGGGAACTCCGTGATCGGCTCAATCGCGAACTCGAAGCAAACGTCGCCTTGCGTGTCCGCCGGAGCGAAGTGAAGCCGGAGGAGTTCATCGTTTCCGGCCGCGGCTTGCTGCATCTTTCCATCTTGCTCGAGAATATTCGACGTGAGAACTCGGAACTCTCGGTCGGCAAACCGCGCGTCATCTTCAAGGAAATTAACGGCGAGAAGATGGAGCCGTTCGAGTATCTCGTGATCGATGTCCCGGCGCATGGCGTCGGTTCGGTGATGGCGCTGGTGCTGGAACGGCAGGCCCAATGCCAGAAGATGGAATCGGGGTCGGAATTGGCCCATCTCGAATTCATCATCCCCGCCCGCGGCCTGATCGGTCTGCGCACGCGGATGATGACGGCAACCAACGGGTTGGCGATTATCCATCATAACTTTCATGAATACATGCCCGTCAAGCCCGGCCTAGCTGGCCGAGCCAATGGCGTGATGATCGCGACGGAAACAGGCAAGGCGACCGGGTTTTCGCTGGAATTGAAACAAGATCGCGGCATTCTGTTTGTCGGGCCGATGGAACCAATTTACGAAGGCCAAATCGTCGGCGAGCATTGCCGCGATAACGATCTGCCCGTGAACGTCGCGATGGAGAAGAAGCTTACCAACATGCGTTCGGCCGGCGCCGAAATCAAGACACCGCTGAAACCGCCGCGACGGTTCGACCTCGAATCCGCTCTCGAGTACATCGAGGAGGACGAGTTCGTCGAACTGACGCCCAAAGCCATCCGCCTCCGCAAGGTTTTCTTGAAGGAAGCCGATCGTAAGAAGGCATCGCGTTCAGGGGGCTGATGACGGGAGCGACCTCATCCATGGCGGAAACCGCGCTGGTTCAAAGTTCCATTCCTGGCTATCCCTGCCGCCGCGGCAAAGTGCGCGACGTCTATGACCTGGGCGATCGATTGGTCATCGTGGCCAGCGATCGCCTCAGCGCCTTCGACTGGGTGTTGCCCACCCCTATCCCGGGCAAAGGCCGTCTTCTCACGGAGATGACCTGTTTCTGGCTCAATCGCCTTCAGGTCCCGAACCACCTCTTGAGCACCAATCTGAAGGACATGCCGGAAGCCTTCCGCGCCCCCGAGCTCGAAGGCCGAACGATGTTGGTGCGCAAGACGGAAGTAGCGCCGATCGAATGCGTCGTTCGCGGCTACCTGGCCGGCTCCGGCTGGAAGGAATACCGCCAGATCAGCGCCGTCTGCGGAATCTCTCTCCCCGGCGGCCTCACCGAGAGTGCTCAACTCCCGGAGCCGATCTTCACCCCCGCGACAAAGGCCGAAAGCGGCCACGATGAGAACATTTCCTTCGAAATCATGGTCCAGCATGTCGGTCAACAGCTCGCGGAAGAACTCCGCTCGCGCAGCCTCGATATCTATCGCCGCGCGGCCGAGCATGCTCGAACCCGGAACGTGATCATCGCGGACACCAAATTTGAATGGGGCCGGTTGCCGAATGGCGAAGTCATCCTGATCGACGAAGTTCTCACGCCCGATAGCTCACGTTTCTGGCCGGGCGAGTCCTATCAACCCGGCCGCACGCAGGCTTCCTACGACAAGCAATTCGTCCGCGATTGGCTGGAAACCACCACGTGGGACAAAAACAGCCCGCCGCCCGCCCTGCCACCCGAGGTGGTTCAACGCACGCGGGGTAAGTATCTGGAAGCACTCGAGCGATTGCGGGAGTAGGTTGAAATCCATCTTTTCGCCGTGCTACGTCATTCGGCCAATTCATGTTGTGGCCATATTGCTCAATGCGTTTTGAAAAACAACCAGCGTATCTTTAATGCTCGCGGCCCAGATTGAGACATCGAGCCCGCAGCGCAAGCAAGGGAACGTAAGACCCTTGCTTGCGCTGCGGGCTCCCCGCAGGATGTATCACCATTGACCGCGAGCATTATAGTGCCAGAAGCTCGCTTGGCCCTGGAAGAAGCGATCAAGCGACTGCGTGCGAAATAGCCCGTCCCAGTCATGCGATCGAGTCATCATCCTGGACCATCGGATTTCTACTACATCACTCGCGTTCTCTCCTGCTACAATTGCCTCATGCAGCCGGATCGCATCTGGAATGTCGTGACCAATCCCGCCTGGCGGCCGTTGACCAACGCCGACCTGCCGGGCTACGCCGTCCTCCTGGTTTGTGCCGTCGTTCTCGTCGGCCTCACCCTCTGGACCTACCTCGGCGAAACGCAAACGACGCCGAGACGGCTCGCCGTCCTCATCTTCCTGCGAATGATCGCCCTCGTCATCGCCCTGTTGACCGCTCTGCGACCCGCTCTCTCCGTGACCGACCAACCACGCTTGAAATCGACGCTCGTCATCGTCCTCGACTGTTCGGAGAGCATGTCGATCACCGACGAATACGACAAACTCAGCCGCTGGGAAGTGCTCCGCCGGGTCGTCGAGAAATGCGACCCGCTCCTCAAGCAACTCGAAGCCGATCAGGAAGTCACCGTCCACCTCTATTGCTTCAGCAACGAGTTCAACCCCCGCACCGAACAATATCGATCGCAGACCGAAGACCAGAAGACCGTCACGATCGCCGACTGGCTGCGCAGTCGCAAGCCTGACGGCAAGCGAACCGACTTCGGCGGCATGCTGGCCGAACTCTCCAAGAAATACTCGGGTGAGCAGAACCCCATCCGCGGGTTGATCGTCATCAGCGATGGCGGCAATAACATCAGCATCCCCGATCCGCTCACCCAGGCCAAGCGGTGGAGCGAGATCGACATCCGCAGCAACAGTTGCCCCATTTATTGCTTCCTGACTGGCCGAACCGATACCAAGACCGATCAAAAGGATATCGGCTTCACCTCCATTACGGTCGATCCCACGCCGGTGCCGGTGAAGGTCGATATGACCGTGAAGGCCGATCTGAAAGCCTCGGGGCTCGAAGGGTCCGGCGTCAAAATCAAGCTAACTGTGGCCAAACGCAATCCCAGCACGCGCTCCTGGGATGATTTGCCCGACCTCAGCCGCATCGCCGACTTCCGACTCTTCAAGCCGACCGGTAACCAGATCGAGATCGTCACCAAGGCGCCGGACAAACCGGGCCAAATCCGCGTGACGCTGGAGATCATCTCTGGACCGGCCGAGGATCGCATCCAGGGCAACAACAGGATCCAGACCTTCGTCACGGTGACCAAGGAGGGCCTGCGCGTCTTGGTGATCGATCGCTTACGGCAAGAACTCAAATTCATGCGTTACGCGCTCGCCACCGATCGTCGTTTCCAGTTTGAAGAATTGATTCGTCAAACTGATGACGTGGCCCCCGGCGCCGGCGATCGCAAACCCGATGTGCTGAACGAAGCCTACGACGTCATTGTCCTGGGCGACGTCTCGCCCGACCGATTGAACGCGATCGATCCCAACCTGATAAAGAACATCGCCAAGCTCGTCACCGAGAAAGGTGTCGGCCTGTTGATGATGGGCGGCATCGATAGTTTCGGCGGCACGCCCGGCGTCGCGAACAGTAAGGGATGGAAGGGCACGCCCATCGCCGATTTGTTGCCGGTGATTCTCCCCGAACCACGACCGCAGGCTGACGGCGATACGCAGATCCTGCCTCTGCCGGACGCGTTCGACCAGTACATCATGAAACTCGATTCCGACGTCAAGGTGAGCGAGAAGCTCTGGGCGCAGCTGGGCGATCAGGCCTCGACCCGTTTGGGCGGCTTCACGGAAGTCGGCCGGCCGAAGCAAGGTGCTCGGGTCTATGCCAACGCTCGGCGCAAGGATGGTCTTGGCGGCGAATTGCCGCTTCTCGTTGGGCACACGATCGGCAACAACGCGCGAGTCTTGGCCTTCGGTGCCGACCAGACCTGGAAATGGGTGAACCTAGGCAGTCAGGACGGGGCTGAGAAGCCGGAGATCGGGTCGACGATCCACGCGCGATTCTGGAAACAAGTCGCCCTCTGGCTTGCCCATCAAGACGAGGTGGAAGGCGAAATCTACGTCAAACCCGAGCTCAGCCGGCTCGCGGTCAACGGGCGTAACAATTTCAAGATGGGCGTACGCGACAAGCAGGGGCAGGAAGTGTTAAACCCGAAAATGCGTTACATCGTTCTGCCTGCCGCCCAGGAACCGGACGAGAAGAAGGCCAAACCCGCTGAGCGTAAGGGCGGCTTGCCGGTCGGTTTCTTTGAACCGAAGGAGCCGGGTGAATATCGCGTCTTCGCCTGGGCCGACGGCGCGGAAGGAAACGCCGAGGCCTGGTTCGATGTGTACCCGGAAGTGTCCGATGAACTCTTCGACCCCGCCGCCAAGGATCTCTTCTTGCTCGCGCTGGAAAAAGCCGCCGTCAGCTCCGCCCCCGACACGATCCGCAAGGCCGACAAACTGCCCGCCTTCATTCAGGAAACGTTCCTCGACAAACCGCTGAAAGAGACCAACCTACGGCCAAAACAGTACCCCGACTGGCGTCGCGGCGGCAACCCCTGGTTCCTACCGGTCCTGCTGATCGCCTTCGTGACCGCGCTCAGCCTCGAATGGGGCCTACGGCGGGTGTGGGGGATGATTTGAGCGCGAGAATCACTTACGACTTGGTCTTCGGCTTCTTGGCTTTCTTCTCCGGCTGACGATCAGTCGATTCCTCGCCCGTCCAAGTCTTATAGTTCGGCTCGGGCTCCGCCGCGCCGCCGATGAGTCGAGTGACCTGTCCTTCAGCGTTGATGAAACCTCTCCTGACCAGATGGACAAAATATTCGTGCCCCGTCTTCGGCGGGTGTTTGCGCAGTGCTTCGCGGGCTTCGGCGGCTAGTTCTTCCGGAGTCGGAAATGGATTTGTCATACCCTTAAATTTGGCAAAAAAACTCCGAGAATGCAAGCGGAATTCCGCACCGCAATTTGAATATGGCTTTCGCGAGAGAACCCCGCGCCCCGGGTATACCGGCTCTCCTTCCAAGAAGGCGCCACGTACCGTGTCGTAATCTGTGCCGCTATCGTGCAGATCCTCGACACAAGCGTTGATGACCAGCCGGTCGAGTTCACGAAGTTTCCAGTCTCGGCCGCGATTTTCGGGAAGTGGCCTCTCCTCATCTGCAAAGGACCGGACTACCTTCGAATGAGCTTCGCTCAACAGGGAAGTGACGGCCTCGTTGAGCAGATCGAAGCAACGGCCAAGCTGGAGATAGGCGCCCAGCACTGCGGGGCGCTGTCGCTTGCCGGCATATCGCTCACGTGCCCAGCGCAGGGCGCGTTCAGGGGCGTGTTCCCAGAAATAGATGCCATCGCCCAGCCAGTCCCACTCGTTCAAGCTCGGCCGCCAATCGTTGATTGGCTTTCTCCCAAGCAGCAGCGTTTTGGCGAATTGCTCGGTGCAGCCGTGATAGCCGACGACGATGCGCGCAAATTGTTCGGACAAGGTTGTGGAATTCATCGTTCGCTACCGCATCTCTCCGACTACGCCCGCATTCTCTGGCCATACGGCGCTGAGGATCGCACTAGCGCCGGTCGTCACCTTGTAGCCGCGCTTGCCGAGTTCCTTGGCCTCGTCGGCGTTCCAGTGCTTTTCGAGCGTGAGTGCCGGCGTGCCTTCCGTGTGCATCCGGGGCGCGGCCATCGATTGCTTCAGCGTGCGGCCGAGTATGACGAATTGCGTCAATGCCTCGAACAGGGCGTTGGGAATCTTCCGTCCGCCGCGGCCGCCGATGGCCAGGAGCGGTTTGTTGTCGCGGGTGACGATGGTCGGGCACATGTTGTTCAAGGGCCGTTTGCCGGGGCCCGGTGCGTTGGGATGACCTGGATCAGTATCGAAGCGCGACATGCCATGCCCGAGCGTCAGTCCCAAGCCTTCGACAGTCACTCGCGCGCCGAAGGAATCGCCATGAGATATCGTGACGGCAATGAAGTTGCCCAAGTCGTCGCCGCCGCTGAGGGAAATGGTCCCCGGCTGGTCGCGCGGCGTGACGTTGTGCATGAGAATCATCTTGTTTTTCAAGATCGCGTTAATTACATACGCGGACTCGACCGCGTATTCTTTCGACATCAAACGGTCGACGGGAATCTTGCCGGCCTCGGGATCGCCGAGTAGCTTCAAGCGATCGCGCCAGGCCAGGCGTAATGCTTCAATGCGCGCCTGCGTCGCGGCGACGTCGGCCTCCAGCTTCTTCAGGGTGAATTGTTCAACAATTCGCAGCGCCTGCAACGTCGTCAACCCGCCAGCAGTGAGGGGCGCCGTGTGGACCGTCATTCCTTCCGAAGACCACTCGAGCGGCTTCACTTCGCGAGCTTTGCAGGCCGCCATGTCCTTGGCCGTGATCAGGCCGCCATTCTTCTTAAAGCAATCGGCGATCTGCTCGGCGATGTCGCCCTTGTAAAACGATTCGACTGACCCGCGCTTGGCCAGGGTCGTGAGCATGTCCGCGAGATCGGGGTTCTTGAGCACGTCGCCCGTCTTCAACGGCTTGCCATTCTGGAAGTAGAGCTTCTTCGAGCCGGCATCAAGCGCGAACTGGGTTGCCGAGACGTTAATTGTCGAGGCAAGGGCGCCTTCGACCTTGACGCCCTCACGGGCCAGGCGAATGGCCGGTTGAACGACTTGCTCGAATTTGAGCGTGCCGTATTTGTCGAGCAGGTGCTGCAATCCCGCCAAAATTCCCGGCGCGCCCGATGCCAGCCAACCGTGTGTGTTCACCGTATTCGGCTTTACGCGGTCGGCCTTGAAGATGTCCGGCCGCATCGCGTCCGGTGCGATCGTGTTGAAATCGACCGACACAACCTGCTTACAACCGGCGGCCATCAAAGTGGCACACCCTCCGTAGCCGCCAATCCCGAACTGATAGGGCACCGTCATCGCCGCCGCCAACGCGCCGGCCACGACGGCGTCAAACACGTTGCCGCCATCCGCGAATATCTGTTGAGCCACCAGCGACGCCGTCGGATCGCCGACGACGATGCCTTTGGTTTTGGCCGAAGGGGCGGCGAACAAACGGGAGGGCAGCAGGCTCGCGCCGACGGAAGCGAGGACGGTGCGGCGGGAGGGAAAGGGGTTGGTTGGCGTGGTCATGAGGGAGGCTCGGGAGGAAAACGTCGAATGCTTTGATCGTTGTATAGTTCGTGGCCATCCAATGACGCGACATTCGATGCGAGGGGCCAGAGAAACATTGCTGCTACTCTCAGGGCAAACGCATCGTTACGGAACCCGCCTGATTTTAAGACTGATCTACTGCATAGTTCCGTTTCGTCTCAGGCTGTTTCGTCGAGTTCCGGACGCGCGATCCTGACTTCCACGGAGTTTTGCATAACTGACGCCGCAAATGGGGCATTTTGCCTGTGAAGTAATCGAGCGATTTTGAGCCGATGCTCCAGAAACCGACGCCCCATTTCCTCGCCGGTCATTGAGCCAACACCAAGCGTGAAAACTCGCGCCTCGGAGTTGAGAACCTTTTCTCGCTCCCATGGTTTTCGGCGGATGTTCACGTCTTTCGTGAGGATCACCCACTCTTTCCGAGAGACGACCGGAATCCAGTCCACGTCCACGGTTCCAGCCTCAAAGTGGTCAAGAAACCATTCAACTTTCCAGCTTGCGGCGCGCAATGTCTCAACGACATGCTTGCCCAAGCATTCGTCAACGAAGAACACCGTTTCGCTAAGACGCTCTTCGGCTTTCGTAGCGAACTGCTTCTTCGATTTCTTCTGGCGAGCGCCCATAGTCCTCGACAAGAAGTTTGATCGAGTCCCCAGCGTCGTACCGTTCAGCGATAATGCTGGTGGGCACGCCCGTGCCGTTGATGCAGGGCCGACCCGACTTCACCCTAGGATTGATGGCAACCAACTCAGGCGACGTTTGGTAAGCGTTGCGAGTGAATGGCAGCAGCTTGATCGGAATCCCGTTGTCGTCTCTTACAATGCGTTTGAGATGATCGAATAGCAATTCCTTCATGTGGAGTTGGCCGTCCTCCGATATGTTGACCAAATCGCCGTAGCGATCGATGAACAGGCTGCTGCCGTTCGTCAACATAGCATGATCGGCTAATGGGTGCTGTGATCCGAGTTTGTTCCGAAGGTACGCAACGGCTTTGCGAATCGGATTCAACTTCACACCGTGCAGCCTTCGTGCTGAACTCAGGACGTGCAGTTCCAGAAGGTTTTCAAACGACAGAAGTGGATAGTCTGGATCTGCCGCAATGATCAATGGGGCCGAGCGCCCCTCGCTAGGACTGACCCATTGGCGAACGGTAGACGACGGCAAACGAAGATATCGAGCCGCTTCACCGATGAAGTAAGCGGGCAACTTGAACGGGTCAGCGTGTAGGGTAGATCGTGTGTCCGTTTTCGTCATGGCGTCATTTCAGGGCCAAGTGGCGACGGGCGGTTCTGCCTTTGAATTCCATCTCAAACTTCGAGAAACGCAACGGCCAATCCGGCGTCAGCCTCTTGGGAAGTTTCCGAGCACGTGGAGAAACGTGCTCCACGGAAGGTCATCGTGGAGCACATTTCTCAACGTGCTCGTGAAAGCCGATCGGTATCGAAAATCCAAACTCACTGGACAATCAGACACCCGAACCGGTATAAGAAGATATAGAGGATCTGCCCCATTACCCACGGATGGTTTCCTACCGGAGGATTTTGTTTGACGACCGCGTTGACGACGGAGCCCATTATCGGGTTCCAAGATTTGAAACTCATCCCACCCCTGCGCGACGCCCTGAAACACGCTGGCTATGCGATACCGTCGCCCATCCAGGCCGCCTTAATTCCCGTCGCCATGACGGGGCGCGACGTGATCGGGCAGGCCCAGACCGGGACCGGCAAGACTGCCGCGTTCCTGATCCCGTTCATGAACCGCTGGCGCGGCGGCGATCCGTCGAAGCCGCAGGCCATCATCATGACGCCGACGCGCGAACTCGCCGTCCAGGTGGCTGAAGAATCTGATAAACTGTCCCCCAGCAAATTCTTCAAGACCGTCCCCGTCTACGGCGGGCAACGTTTCGGCCGGCAGATGGACCTCCTGAACCAGGGCTGCACGCTGATCGTCGGCACCCCCGGCCGCGTGCTCGACCATCTCAGCCGCGGCACCATCTCGCTGGATACCGTGCGTTACGCGGTGCTCGATGAAGCTGACCGCATGCTTGACATCGGCTTCCGCCCGCAGATCGAAAAGATCATGCGCCGGCTGCCCGAAAATCGCCAGACGCTCATGATGTCCGCCACCCTGCCCGCCTCGGTCTTGAGACTGTCGCAGCGCTACATGCGCGACCCGGAGAGCATTTGCACCGTTTCGGAAGTGCTCACGGTCGACAAGATCGAACAGAAATACATCACGGTCGACGAAGAGCGCAAGTTCGACCTGCTCGTGAAGATCCTGGAACGTGAGAAGCCGCGCCAGTGCATCATCTTCGTCGAACGCAAACGCGGGGCCGACAAACTCTACAAGCTTCTGAAGCCCCACTGGCCCAAGGTGGCCGCGACCCACGGCGATCTGGCTCAGTCGAAGCGTGAAAAGATCATGCAGTTCTTCCGGGCGGGGAAGATTTCCTTCCTGATCGCCACCGACGTCATGAGCCGCGGCATTGACGTCTCGGGCATCTCGCACATTATCAACTACGACCTGCCCAACGATCTTGAAAGTTACGTCCACCGCATCGGCCGCACCGGGCGCATGGGGGCCGACGGCAAGTCGATCTCCTTCGTCACCCCCGAGCAGGGCGAAGAACTGACGAGCATCGAAACCCTCATCAACCGCCTGATCGATCGGGATCATGTCGAGGGATTTGAGGCGTTCGCCCCGCGCGTCAAACCAGAAAAGGGCGAGCCGAAAAAGATGCAGCCGGTCTATGGCCGCTCGCGGCGCAAGTACACGAACCGGATTTGATCCGACCGGTGATACACGCGAGTCTTGCTCAAGGCGAAATCATGTCCGACCCGCGCACGCCCACCAAACCGTGGGCGTTCTGGTTGCTGTTCTTCGGCTTCTGGCTCACGTTTCTCGTCCTGTTCCGGGGTCAGCCGTTCAACGATCCCGGAGCCTTCTGGCACATCCGCGTCGGCACGTTGATCGTCGACAATCAATCGTTCATGCGGACTGACCCGTTCACCTGGTCGAACGCCGGCAAGTTCTGGATCCCGCAACAATGGGGCGCCGAATGCCTGATGGCGATCGGCTATCGCGTCGGCGGGTTCGACACCCTGTTGACACTCATGGGCGCCCTGCTGGCCGGGCTGGCGGCGTGGATCGGCAAGCGCTTTCTCGATGCCGGCTTGCATGTGCTGCCGACCGCGGGGCTCCTCGCGTTCGGCCTCGCCACCGCGGGGTTTCACTTCTACCTCCGGCCGCACCTCGCCACCATCGTGCTCATGGCCGTCTTCATGGGTTGGCTCGTCGATTTCGATCGCGACCGGATCGGCTTCAAGAAACTCCTGTGGTTGATCCCACTCTGCATTCTCTGGACGAACCTGCATGGCGGCGTACTCGGCGGCATCGCCACCATCGGCCTCGCGGTCGCTGGCTGGGCGATCACGCGACGGTTCCCGCTGCCGCTCCTCGTTCGGCTGACGCTGCTCGTTGTCGCATGCGCCCTGGGCACGCTCGTCAACCCGTTCTTCACCGGCATGCACCGCACCTGGTGGAGCATTGTCGATTCGCCCATGATGAAGGAGTACGTCGTCGAGCATCAGGCTCTCAGCCTCGCCCGCAGCGACGGGCAGGCGGTGGTCGCCTTTGGCATCTTCTATCTCATCATGCTCGCGGGCACGCTGCCGAAACGGCCGCGCGTCACCTGGCTGGTACCGCTGGCCTGGTTGGCGCTCAGTGTCACGAGCATCCGCCACGGGCCGCTGTTCTGCTCGGTCGCACTTGTCGCCCTCGCGGACTTTCTCCCCGAGACCGTCTGGTTCCGGCTGTTGCGCAAATATGGCGACACGTTCGCGATGGAACCGCGTGAACCTCGGTCGATCGGCTGGAAAGGTTGGTCGCTGCCAATCATAGGGGTGGCAGTCGCCATCGGGCTACAGAGGGCCGAGAAGCCCGTGCCGGTCATCGGTTACGCCTGGGCGAGATTCGACCCGAAGTTGGTGCCGATCGAACTGATAGGACCGCTGCATGAATATGCATTAAGCAAGCCGGAGGGGCATCCGATCTTCAACGACGCCAACCTGGGCGGCTTCCTGATCTTCAACGCCCCGCGGCTGAAAATCTTCATGGACGATCGCTTCGAACTCTACGGCGAGAAGTGGCTGGAAGAATACATCGACATGGTGCACAATCACCCGGAACGGATCGACGAATGGGCGGAGCGCGGCCACTTCGACCGGGCGCTCGTCGAGAGCGATTCCGTGCTGGATGACTATCTCAAGAAGCCGGAATCGAAGTGGCGCGAGGTCGAACGCACCACGAAGGCGACGCTATATGAGTTGAAATAAACGAACCTTGTTACGAACTTGGAAGCAATAATAGTAACTACCCAATGTTTGGCGGGTCGGCGTATATGACCATCGAAGAATTGACTCAACTTGTGGCGACCGGCGAATCGGATCGGCTAGAGTTCAAAAAAACAACAGGCGAACTGAATGGCGGCATGCAGACCCTTTGCGGGATGTTGAATGGTCGCGGCGGTTGCGTCCTATTTGGGGTAACAGAAGGCGGACGGATCATCGGTCAGGATGTGGCGGATGCCACATTGAAGGAGATTACCAACGCCATCGGGCGTATTGACCCGGCCATGACATTTCTTCAGGAACGACTGCATTTGCCAAGCGGTAGGGAGGTTCTTGTCATCGTGGCCGATTCATCACCTTCCGCCCCGCATGTTTTTCATGGGCGGCCCTATCAGCGCATTCATTCGACCACCTCGCTCATGCCTCAAGCTGAATATGAGCGGAAGCTTCTCGACAGAGGGCATGCGGTCAGGCGATGGGAAACTCAACCCGCGACCGGATTCACATTTGATCGCCTTGATGCAAGCGAAGTTAGTAGATTGCTGACGGATGCCGTCGCGGCAGGACGTCTGGAGGCGACGGTCACAACGCCTGCCGAAGCGCTCGCTAAAATGCACTTGATGTCCAATGGCGTTCCCACACGTTCGGCGGTGGTGGCCTTCGCAATCGATCCCTTGCCGGATTACCCGCAATGTGCGTTGCGGATGGCACGATTTCGAGGGACGACCAAGAATGAGTTTCTCGACCAGCGGCAGCTTACGGGACACGCTTTTCGGTTGCTTGAAGAGGCGGGGTTATTTCTTCGGCGACACCTACCCGTGGCCGGGCGATTCGAGCCAGGGTTGTTCGAACGGCAGGACGAGCCACTCTTTCCGTTCTTGGCATTACGAGAAGCACTAGTAAACGCGCTCTGTCATCGCGACTATTCCATTCCCGGCGGAGCGGTAAGCGTCGCAGTCTTCGACGACCGGTTGGAGATTATCAGCACGGGCATTTTGCCAAGTGGGTTGACCGTCGCGGATCTTATGAAAGACCATGTATCGAAACCTCGAAACCCAAATCTTGCCGAGGTTTTTTATCGGCGCGGCTTGATTGAACGTTGGGGGCGAGGCACTCAAAAGATTGTGGACCTTTGCGTTCGTGCCGGTCATCCGGCCCCAGAATTTGAAGAGCGAGCCGGCGACTTGATCGTTCGCTTCATCCCCAGCGGCTATGTACCACCGCATAGAGTCGAACACGACTTGACCGACCGCCAACGGCGCGTTCTTCACTTCTTACGGGATGGACTACGACGGCCCATAAGTGCGATACAGGAATCTCTTAACCCTCGTCCTGCCGTGCAAACTTTACGCGACGACTTGAATTTCTTGAGGACGTTGAATCTGGTGATACTTTCTGGACATGGCCGGGGATCACTCTGGCAATTGGCAGAGCCCAGGAGCAGCAGCTAATCCAAGGCACGGAA
>Ga0105048_10007213_pt1 | contig 17862 bp, 16 predicted proteins | sample MAT05_FD_78382 | JGI IMG/M metagenome (GOLD analysis project Ga0105048, IMG submission 78382) | Freshwater microbial communities from Lake Fryxell liftoff mats and glacier meltwater in Antarctica - MAT-05 | ecosystem: Environmental > Aquatic > Freshwater > Ice > Liftoff microbial mat | place...
GCCGTGCGTGTCCGCTTCGCACCTTCACCGACGGGTTTCCTGCACGTCGGCGGTGCCCGATCGGCGCTTTTCAATTGGCTCTTCGCCCGCCACACCGGCGGCCAGATGCTGCTGCGCATCGAGGACACCGACACCGATCGCTCCAAGCCCGAGCTGACCCAGATGATCTTCGACACGCTCGGATGGCTGGGCATCGACTGGGACGCTGAGCCCGTGTACCAGTCGACCCGCGGCGAGCGCTACGCCGCCGCGGCGGACCAGCTGCTGGCCGGCGGTCGGGCCTATCGCTGCGACTGCACCCGCGACCAGATCGACGCCCGGGCGCAGGAGCGGGGCGGCAAGCCCGGCTACGACGGCTTCTGCCGCGATCGCGATGTGCAGCCCGGCGACGGTGTCGTCGTGCGCTTCCGCACCACCGACGACGGCGTCACGGCGTTCGACGACGTCATCCGGGGCGAGGTGGCGTTCCCGAACTCCGATCTCGAGGACTTCGTGGTCGTGCGGGCCAACGGTCAGGCCATGTTCCTGCTGGCCAACGCCGTCGACGACGCCGAGATGGGCATCACCCACGTGCTGCGGGGCGAGGACCTGCTCAACGTCACGCCCAAGGTGATCCAGCTGCGCCACGCGCTCGGCTTCGCCGAGGACCCGGTGTTCGCCCACCTGCCGCTCATCGTCGGCCCCGACCGCAAGAAGCTCTCGAAGCGCCACGGCGACACCGCCGTCGAGACGTACCAGGGCAACGGCTACCTCGCAGAGGCCCTGGCCAACTACCTCGCCACCCTCGGCTGGGGGGCACCCGACGATGTCGAGATCCGGCCGATGGCCGAGATCGTCGAGTTGTTCGAGCTGTCCAACGTCTCGAAGTCGGGCGCCATGTTCGACTTCAAGAAGCTCGACCACTTCAACGGCGAGTACATCCGCGGTCTGGCGAAGGAGGACTTCGTCGTCCGCTCGCAGCCCTGGCTCCTGCGCGACGACGTGCTGTGGCCCCCCGAGCGCTTCGATGCTGCGGTGTTCGACGCCATCGCCCCGCTGGTCCAGGAGCGGGTCAAGTCACTGGCCGAGGTGCCGGGCTACGTCGACTTCCTGTTCCTCGCCGATCCGGTCATCGACGAGAAGTCGTGGGAGAAGACGATGGTCAAGGGTCGCGAGACCGCCGTCGTGATGCTCGACGCGATGATCGACCGGTTCGCCACCTGCGACTGGACGCTGACCGGACTGGAGGACGCCCTCTTCGGCTTCGGCGACGCCCAGGGCATCAAGCGCGGCCAGGCCCAGGCGCCCATCCGCGTGGCCGTCACCGGCCGCACCGTCGGCCCGCCGCTCCTCGAGTCCCTCGAGCTCCTCGGCCGCGACGTCATCCTCGCCCGCGTGGGTGCCGCTCGCGCCGCCCTCTGAGTGCCCCCGCTCCTCGTCCCATCGCGCCGGTGGCCATGAGCCGCTCGGGACCTGACCTCGGCGATGGGTTCGGCCGGTGCCACCGCGATCGCGGTCGTCGGTGCCACGATGGGTTGTCGTGTTCCGCTTGATCCGCCGGGTCGTCGGGGGGCTGTTCGCCCTCGTCGTCCTGTACCTCACCGTGACCTTCGTGCAGGTGTGGTGGGCGTCGAACCAGGACGACCAGACGCCGGCCGCGGCGATCGTGGTGCTCGGCGCGGCGCAGTACAACGGCCAGCCGTCGCCGGTGCTCAAGGCCCGCCTCGACCACGCGGCGGGCCTCTACGACTCCGGGGTGGCGCCCACGATCATCGTCACGGGGGGCAAGCAGGAGGGCGACCGCGTCGGCGAGGGGTACGCCAGCTACGACTACCTCCGTGACCAGGGCATCCCCGAATCGGCGCTGAAGGTGGAGGTCGAAGGTACCAACACCTACGAGCAGCTCTCCGCGTCGAAGGTCATCCTCGACGACCTGCAGGCCGGTTCGAGCATTGTCGTGGTGTCGAGCCCGTACCACTCGTTCCGGTCGACGGCGATCGCGAACGAGGTCGGGCTGGCGCCGCACGCCTCGCCGTCCGCGGAGTCGTCCTCGCTCTCGGCGCTCGGTCGCGAGACCGTCGCCTCGTCGGTCGGGCGAATCGTGTCCTTCCGCCGCCTCGCCAACTGGATGAACTGACCCCCGGGCAGCGGCCCGCGCCGTTCGGGTGGTTCCGGTTTCCGCCCGGCTGGGCGCGTTGACTACGATGCCCTCTGCCAACCGCTTGGCGGCGACGTCGGTGGTGGGTCCAACACCCTTCGGGGGTGGTGTAACTGGCAACACAGGAGTTTCTGGTACTTCATTTGGGGGTTCGATTCCTCCCCCCCGAGCACGTTCGACAGCCCGCTCCTCCGGTCTCCCGGCGGCGGCGGGCTGTTGTCGTTCCCGGGCCGATGCGGGCTCCCGGCCCGATCACCCGAGGGGCCGGGTCGGTCGCGTCGGTGGAGGAACCGACGGGCGATGTCGTCCCACCTGGCGCCACAGCACATGTGGTGGCGCCATGATGGCGCTAGACTGGGACGGTGCCGAGCATCCAGGTCAAAGACGTTCCGCCCGATGTCCACGCCGTCCTCCGTCGCCGCGCCGCGGCAGCGGGCCAGTCGCTGCAGGAGTACCTGCTCGCCCGCTTGGTCGCAGAGGCGGAGCTGCCGACGATCGACGAGGTGCTGGACCGAGCGGGGGCCCGGGCCGGCGGGCGAGTCGATTTTCGGACCGTCGTCGAAGCGATCCACCTCGATCGCACGACGCATTGATCGTCGTCGATGCCAGCGTGATCGCGACGGCACTGGCCGATGACGGGTCCGATGGCGATCACGCCCGTGCCCGACTGCGCGGCGAACGGCTCGTCGCTCCCGAGCTGCTCGACCTCGAGGTGATCTCGGCGTGGCGCCGCCTGGTCGGTGCTGGCGTCCTCGATCTGCGCCGTGCCGAGCTCGCCCTGGTGGATCTCGGCGCACTGCGCGTCGAGCGGATCACCCATCGGTGCCTCCTGCCCCGGTGCTGGGAGCTGCGCAGCAACCTCACGGTCTACGACGCGACCTACGTCGCCGCTGCTGAGCTCCTCGACGCGATCCTGCTCACCGCCGATGCTCGGATCGCCGATGCCCCCGGGCCCCGATGCGCGGTCGAGGTCCTGCGTTCGAGTCAACGGTGATCGAGGGCCGGATCGCTTCGATCTGGCGACCCCCGCCTCCGATCGAGTCGTGCTCGGTCGTGCCCGCTGATCGGCAATCGGACCGCGCTCGGCGGGCAGCGGCGCGACGATGGGGGATGGCTGGTGAGCAGGTGCTCTATGAAGCGATCGGTCGGTCGTACTCGAGCACCCGGCAGGAGGACCCCCGCATCGCCGCCCAGGTGGTGGCTGCGCTCGGTGATGCCACGACGATCGTGAACGTCGGTGCCGGCACCGGGAACTACGAGCCGCCCGATCTCCGGGTCGTGGCGGTGGAGCCGTCGTGGGCGATGATCGGTCAGCGCGCCGACCACCGGACCCCGCTCGTCGTGAACGGGGTGGGCGAGGCGCTCCCGTTCGCCGACGGGACCTTCGACGCTGCGCTCGCGGTGCTCACCATCCACCACTGGAGCGACCTGGCCCGCGGTCTCGCCGAGCTCCGGCGGGTCGCCCGCCGCCAGGTCGTCTTCTTCTTCGAGCCGCTGGCGACCCACGGGTTCTGGGCCCTCGACTACTTCCCCGAGGCACTGGCGCTGGCCTCGGAGCAACAGGCGCCGGGTGAGGCGGATCTGCGGGGCCACCTCGACGTGCGCGAGGTCCACCGGGTGGCCGTGCCGCCCGACTGCACCGACGGCTTCGGCGCCGCCTACTGGTGCCGGCCCGAGGCGTACCTGGACCCCGACGTGCAGGCCGGCATGTCCTGGCTGGCCCAGCTGTCCGAGGCCGACCGGGCCCGAGGGTCAGAGCGGCTGGCGCGGGATCTCGCGTCGGGGGAGTGGGAGCGGCGCAACGGTCACCTGCGAACCCTGGCCGACTTCGACGGCGGCTACCGGATCGTCATGGCGGGCGCCTGAACCACCTCGCGGGTCGAGTGTCGGGGCGTCGGCGCGAGCGGCCGGAGGGTCGTTGCGTGACCGATGTGACGACGATCCCGCTTGGGATGGTGCGCAGGCGCGCGGCTATGCTGCTCCAGCCCTGCCCCGTTCTTCTAGCGGCCTAGGAATCCGGCTTCTCATGCCGGCAGCACGGGTTCGAATCCCGTACGGGGTACCACGAAAGGCCAGGACCACCGGTCCTGGCCTTCGTCGTCTCCGGCCCGATCTGGCGATGACCGGACTGCTCCGGGCGGCCATCGTCGGTCAGACTGGGGCCATGACGGCTCTCGATGATGCGACGGTCAGTGCCCGGGCTCGACGGCTGGCGGGGGCGATCGAGCCGTTCGCGGGCCAGGTGTACTTCGCGCGGGAGTGCCACGAGAACTACGAGCGGCTGGGGTTCTCGGCCAGCCCCGGTGAGGCGAACGGGGTGGCGCTGCCCGACGGGCCGGCGTACTTCACCAGTCGGGGTTCGATCCTCGGACAGGTCCCGGGCGAGGTCGTGGCGTCGGCGTTCGCGGTGTTCAACCCGGCGATCGTGGTGCCGTTGGTCGATGTGGGGTGGTCGCTGACCGATGCGGCCTCCATCCGCGCCGCCCGCAGCGATGGCGCGACCGCACAGCTCGAGCGCATCCTCGGCGAGGAGCCCGACGGGATCGGTCGCGCCACGGCGCTGCTCGACCAGGCGAGCGCCGGGCTCCGGCCCGAGGGCCGACCGCTCTTCGCCGGGCTGGTCTCGAACGGCCGGCCGGGCAACCCGATGGGCGACGCCTGGCACCTGGCCGATCGGCTGCGGGAGTATCGCGGCGACAGCCACACCGCAGCGTGGATCTCGGCGGGGATCGACGCCACCGAGATCGGCCTGCTCACCGAGCTGTTCTGGGGCCTGCCGATGCGCAGCTACATCCGGTCGCGGGCGTGGTCGGCCGACGAGCTCGATACGGCCGAGTCCCGGCTGGTCGATCGGGGACTGGCGGCGAACGGTGGCTTCACCGACCTCGGCCGCGAGGTTCGCGAGGGGGTCGAGCAGGTGACCGACCGGCAGTGCCGGCCGGTGGTCGAGAACCTCGGCGAGGACCTCGACGAGCTGCTCGCCATCCTCGAACCGTGGGGCGCGGCGATCCGCGACGCCGGCGGCTACCTCGCCAGCGGCCCCCACGACCTCGCTCGTTCGACGGGGTCGACGACGTAGGCTCGGGCGCCATGGCCCCGGACTGGCAGGAGTGGCACGAGCCCTACGACCGCCCCGGCTCCTACCTCGACGCTCGGTTGGCCTGTGTGCAGGCCCGGCTGGGCGCCGCGATCGACGAGTGCGCGCCGGGTCCCATCCGGATCCTCAGCCTGTGCGCCGGCCAGGGTCGCGACGTCATCGGGGTGCTGGCCGATCATCCGCGCTCGAGCGACGTGTCGGCCCGGTTGGTCGAGCTCGATCCCGCCAGCGTGGGCTGGGCCCGGGCGGCGATCGCTGACCGACGCCTCACGGGGGTCGAAGTGATCGAGGGGGACGCCTCGACCACCGACGCCGCGATCGGCGCGGTGCCCGCCGAGATCGTCCTGCTCTGCGGCATCTTCGGGAACATCAGCGACGGGGACATCCGGCGCATCGTGGGTCTGGCCCCGATGCTCTGTGCGCCGGGAGCGGTCGTGCTCTGGACCCGTCACCGCAACGAGCCGGACCTCACGCCTGCCATCCGGTCTTGGTTCGGAGCGTCAGGTTTCGACGAGATGGGCTTCGACGCTCCCGATCACTTCCGATTCGGGGTCGGCGCGAACCGCCTCGCAACTGATCCGGTGGCGTTGCAGCCAGACCTGCGGCTGTTCACCTTCACCGGCGATGGCTCGGGCACCGGGGCCTGAGGCCACCTCGGCGTCGGGCCACGATGGAGGAGCGCGACAGACCCCCCGCCCGGCGTTGAGGGTCGCCGGACGGGGGGAGATCAGTTGCGTCGCTGGAAGATGCTGTAGCCGCCAGGGCCGACAAGGCACCCGATGACGATCAGGGCCACGCCGAACAGGAACTGGCCCTGGAAGATCTGCACGATCCCGACGATCACGAGGATGGCGGCGATCAGCCAGAGTACGAAGCCCATTACTTGGCGGCTTCCTCGGCGCGCTGGCGGGCCTCGTGGGCCTCCGCCTCGGCGCGGGAGACCTCGGCCTCGGCTTCATTCTTGGCGACGTCGCGCTCGGCGTCGGCCTTGTCCTGCTGGGCCTTGCCCTCGGACTCGAGGCCCTCGTTGTTGGTGACCGCTCCGGCCACCTCCTTGGCCTTGCCCTTGACGCCCTCGACGATGCCGCTGAGGCCTGCCTGGGGTCCGGAATCGTTGTCAGCCATGTGTCTTCGTCCTCTGCTCGGGGTGCGGCGATCGGGTCGCCGCTGGGGGGGGACGACCGCAGCGCCCGTGACGTCGGGCGCGGCCTCGGCCGCCTCCCCTTCGATACCCACCACCCCTGCGGGCAGAACCACCGGCTCTGCGTCGTCAGGCGAGCGCGGCCATCGCCTTGGTGATCCGGGTCGCGGAGATCGGCTCCGGCGTTCCCAGCGACTGGGCGAAGAGGCTCACGCGGAGCTCCTCGATCATCCACCCGATCCGCTCGAGGGCGGCGTCGCTCGAACCGCCGGCCGGGGCCGACTCGATGAGGGCGCCGTAGCGGTGCTCGAGGTCCTGCACCTGGGCCATGCGCTCGCGGTCGCGTGGCGAGCCCTGCCGCAGGTCGTCGAGACGTCGTTCGATGGCCCGGAGGTACCGGGCGATGTCGGGCAGCCGGTCCGTCCCGGCGGCGGCGGCGAACCCGACCGGCAGGAGGGCGATGCGTTGGCCCGTCATGTCGTCGAGCGCCGGCCCGAGCGCCGGCGGCGCCGGTTCGGCGAGGCGGCGGTCGATGCTCGCGGCGGCGGTCAGGATCGTGACGACCGCGGCCGCGTTGGCCAGCGAACGCGTCGAGAGGTCGTTCGCGACCTGCGCCCGGATGGCGTCGAACGCCACCGCGTCCCAGGCCGGAGCACCGGCATCGACCATGATCGCCTCGAGGGCCGCGAGGGTGCAGTCGTCGGCGAGATCGGCGACCGTCGGGTAGGGGCTCGACGCGAGCGCGAGCTTGGCGTCGTCGAGCAGTCGCCGCCGGACGGCGCGGTTGCCCTGGGGTGCCGTGAGCTGCAGCAGGCGGCGGGTGCCGGCCCACATCGCCTCGTCCTGCTCGTCGGCCGTGTCGAACAGGCGGACGGCGACCGTCTCACCCTCGTCGACGAGCGCCGGGTAGCCGACGATGGTTCGGCCGTCCCGCTCGACGCGGATCGTGCGGGGCAGTTCGCCGATGCTCCAATCGACCAGACCCGGCTGCTCGAAGCCCGCCGTGGCGGCGGCGATCGCCGTGCGGAGCTGCGGTGCCATCGCGCGCTTCAGGAGGTCGAGATCCTTGCCATCGGCGACGATGTAGCCGCCCTCCTCCACGTGGAAGGTGACGCGCAGGTGGTCGGGCAGCTGGTCGAGGGCCAGCAGGTCTCGGCCGATGGGCTCGTCGGCGAGGCGGGCCAGCTCGCGCGCCAGCGCGTCGACCAGCGGCTCGCGGAGCGGCTCGATGCGGTCGAGCACCGTGCTGGTCGTATCGGGGATCGGGACCAGGTTGCGCCGCAGCACCTTCGGCAGCGAGCGGATGAGCGTCGAGACGAGCTCCTCGCGCAGCCCCGGCACCTGCCACTCGAAGCCGTCGGCTTCGATCTGGTTGAGGACGGCGAGGGGGACGTGCACGACGACGCCGTCGTCCTCGCTGCCCTGCTCGAAGGAGTAGCTGAGGTCGAGCCGGTGGTTCCCCTGCACCCACTGGTCGGGGAAGTCCTGCTCGTCGAGATCGAGCGTGTCGTCGGCGAGGAACTGGTCCTCGGTGAAGGTCAGCAGGTCGGGATTCGTGCGCCGATTCTTCTTCCACCAGGTGTCGAAGTGGCGGGCCGACGTGACCCGGGCCGGGATGCGTTCGTCGTAGAGCCGGTGCAGCAAGTCGTCGCCGTCGACGGGCCCGGCGACCCGGAACCGCTGCTCGAGTGCTTCGGCGGCCTCCAGCACCTCGCGGTTGTGGTCGATGAACCGGTGGTGGGCTCGCCACTCAGCCTGCACGAGCGCGTGGCGGATGAACAGCTCTCGAGCGTGGGCGCGATCGATCTGGGCGTAGCCGATCGGACGGCGGGTCACGATCGGGAGCCCGTAGAGGCTCACCGACTCGTTCACCATCGCCTGGCCGCGGCGGGCGGACCAGGTGGGTTCGGTGAAGGCACGGGTCACGAGGTGCGGCGCCAGGTGCTCGGCCCAGTCCGGTTCGATGCGTGCCGCGGTGCGCGCCCACAGCCGCGAGGTCTCGACCAGCTCGGCGGCCATCACCCACTGCGGCGGCTTCTTGGCCAGCGCGGATCCGGGGAACACGGCGAACCGGGCGCCACGGGCGCCACGGAAGTCGCGCGTCTCGCGGTCGCGGTAGCCGATGTGCGACAGGAGGCCGGCGAGCAACGAGCGATGAACAGCATCGGCATGGGCCTGGCCGGTTCCCTGGCGCAGGTCGAGCTCGCCTGCCGCCCGCCGCAGCTGGGAGTGGACGTCCTGCCACTCCCGCACGCGCAGGTAGTTGAGGAACTCGCGCTTGCAGAGCCGGCGGAACTGCCCGGACGAGAGCGCCCGCTGCTGTTCGCGGACGTAGCGCCACAGCTCGAGGTAGGACAGGAAGTCCGACGACGGGTCCACGAACCGGGCGTGGTGCTCGTCGGCGGCCTGCGCCTTCTCACGCGGCCGCTCGCGCGGGTCTTCGATGGAGAGGCCCGCTGCGATGATCAGCACCTCGCGCAGGCAGTCGTTGGCGGTGGCCTCGATCACCATGCGGGCGAAGCGGGGGTCGACGGGCAGCCGAGCCATCTGGCGACCGATCGCCGTGAGCCGGCGGGGCGAACCGCCGGGCAGGTCGTCGTCGAGCTCGAGCGCGCCCAGTTCCTGCAGGAGGCGGACCGCGTCGGTGACCGCCCGACGGTCCGGTGGTTCCACGAACGGGAACGCAGCCAGATCGCCGAGTCCGAGCGAGGTCATCTGCAGCACGACCGACGCCAGGTTCGTGCGCAGGATCTCGGGCTCGGTGAACTCCGGGCGCGCGAGGTGGTCGTCCTCGCTGTAGAGCCGGATGCACACGCCCGGAGCCACGCGCCCGCACCGCCCGGCCCGCTGGTTCGCCGATGCCTGCGACACCGCTTCGATCGGCAGGCGCTGCACCTTGAGCCGGTGGCTGTACCGCGAGATGCGAGCGGTTCCGGTGTCGATCACCGACCGGATGCCGGGCACGGTGAGCGAGGTCTCTGCGACGTTGGTGGCGAGCACCACCCGCCGGCCACGGTGGTTGGCGAACACCCGGTGCTGCTCGGCCGACGAGAGCCGGGCGTAGAGCGGCAGGATCTCGGTGTCGTGGAGATCGAGGCCGTTCAACGCGTCCGCGGTGTCTCGGATCTCGCGCTCGCCCGAGAGGAACACGAGGATGTCGCCGGTGGTGTCGCGTTGCAGTTCGAGCACGGCGTCGCTGATGGCCTCGATCTGGTCGCGCACCGGCGCATCGCGCTCGACCGCCGAACCCCGAGCCGGCGTGGTCGCGACCGCGACGGCGTCGTGGGTCGATTCGTCGACCTGGTCGAGATCGGCGTCGAGGTCGGACTCGCCGGTTCGGGCGAGCTCGCCGAGGTCGAGCGGTCGGTACCGGACCTCGACCGGGAAGGTGCGACCCGAGACCTCGATGATCGGGGCGTCGTCGAAGTGGTGCGAGAAGCGCTGCGGATCGATGGTGGCCGAGGTGACGATCACCTTGAGGTCGGGGCGGCGGGGCAGGAGCTGCTTGAGGTACCCGAGGATGAAGTCGATGTTGAGGCTGCGCTCGTGGGCCTCGTCGATGATCAGCGTGTCGTAGGCGAGCAGGTCACGGTCGCGGCGCAGATCGGTGAGCAGGATGCCGTCGGTCATGACCTTCACCAGGGTCTGCTCGCTGACCTTGTCGGTGAAGCGCACGGCGTACCCGATGGACCCGCCCAGCGCGACGTCGAGCTCCTCGGCGATCCGCTCGGCGACCGTGCGGGCCGCCAGCCGGCGCGGCTGCGTGTGGCCGATGGTGCCCCGGACACCCCGGCCCAGCTCGAGGCAGATCTTCGGGATCTGGGTGGTCTTGCCCGATCCCGTCTCGCCCGCCACGATCACGACCTGGTGCGCGGCGATGGCCTCGGCGATGTCGTCGCGCCGCTGGCTCACGGGCAGGTTGGCCGGGTACGAGATGCGGGGGACAGCGGCGAGTCGGCGCTCGACTCGCCCGGCCGACGTCGCCACGGCCCGTTCGATCGCCGCCTCGTCGCTCGCCCGCCGCTCGGGGTCGCGCTGGCGATCAAGCCCTTCGATCCGCCGCCGCAGCCGTTCCGCGTCGGCGAGCATCACCGCGTCCAGCGCGGCGGGTCGGTCGTCGACGGGCGACGGATCGGTCGGAGTTGGGGTCGACATGGCCTGGCCAGGATACGGAGACCCGGCGCCGCGGCCGACACCGTTCTGCGAGGTGGCACCACGCCTCGCGCCGACGACGGGGGTCGGTGGGCTCGGCGGTACCGTGGCCCCGATGACCACGTCGGGCCGCCCCTCGCTGTTCGGGAGCCTCCCGGCGCTGCCGCGCAACGACCGACCGCCGCGCTCCGGCGACCGCACGCCGGTGCTGCGCCCGGACGTCGAGTTCGAGCGGATCCAGCTCGACGAGAGCTCGTGGGTCGACGTGGCTCGGGGCTGGATCGCCGAACCGGACGCTCTGACCCGGAACCTGCTCGCCAACGGCGCGTGGCAGCAGGGCACGAACTTCCGCTACGAGAAGTGGGTCCCCGAACCCCGGATGGGTGGGCGCTGGCCCGACGATCCCGACACCGAAGCCGTGCGGCTCGAGCTCTTCCTCGCGCTCCGCGACCGCTACCGGGTCGGCTTCGATCGCGGCGTCCTGGCCCAGTACCGCGACGGCCGCGACAGCGTGGCCTTCCACCGCGATCGCGAGATGCGCTGGCTCGACGACACCGTCATCGCCATCTTGAGCCTCGGCGCCCAGCGTCGGTGGTGCCTGCGCCCCCGTGCCGGACGCGACGACGACCTCGACGAGCCGAACCGGGGCGCCACCCACGACCTCGCGCCGGCGAGCGGCGACATGGTGGTGCTCGGTGGCCGGTGCCAGGCCGACTGGCTCCACGCCGTGCCGAAGACGGCGGCGCCGGTGGGACCGCGCATCTCGGTGCAGTGGCGGTGGACCTCCCGGCGGGGCCGCCCCGAGGAGGGCCCCAACTTCGGCGACCCCCGCTCCTTCTCGTCCTGACGGCGGGTCACGAGGGTCGCGCGGGGTCGTGGTCCTCGAGGATGCGGGTCACGAGGACCTGCGCGTTGGCCGAGGGATCGGGAGCGCCCTCGGCCAGCGCGCTCAGCATGGCGCCATCGCTGACGGCGATGAGCACGGTGAGCAGCGCCCGGTCCGAGACGGGGTCGACGGTGAACCCGCTGCGGTCGAGCATCACGGCGATGGCGTCCTCGATGCGTTCCCGGCCCGCCTGGACGAGGGCACGGACCTCGGGGTAGCGGGCGCTCTGGACGAGGCGATCGACGATCATCAGCAGCGCTGCCGGGTCGGCGAGGGCATCGCCGCCGTAGAGGACCTCGAGCACGAGCCGGGCGACGGTGGCCGGCCGTCGGGCCTGGTTCCGCACCGGCGCCAACGCCTCGGCGGCTGCCGCCTCGCGCTCGACCAGCAGCGCCACGGCATCGCGCCGGAGATCAGCCAGCGAGGCGAAGTAGTACGTCGTCGACCCGAGGGGTACGCCAGCCTCGGCTGCGACCAGCCGATGGGTGACGGCGTCGTAGCCGTCGTGCTCGATCAGCGCGGCGGCGGCTTCGACGATCACCTCACGTCGGCGGGCGCCGCGGTCCTGGCCCGTCAATGGACCGCGGCCCCGCTCAGGTTGAGCCCGACGATGCCCGCCACGATGAGCGCGATCGACAGGCCCTTGACGAGCGAGAACCCGTCGCCGAACAGGGCGACGCCGATCAGCACCGTCCCCGCCGCGCCGATGCCGGTCCAGACCGCGTAGGCCGGTCCGACCGGCAGCGTCTTGATGGCCTGGTTGAGCAGCAGGAACGAGATCGCCCCGCAGACGAGGAACCCGATCGACGGAACGAGCTTCGAGAACCCTTCGCTCAACTTGAGCGAGGTGATGAAGCCGATCTCGAAGAAGCCGGCCAGGATGACCAGGACCCACGGCATGACGAACCTCCGAACCTGTACGTATGTACATACTTTACCTGTACGAACGTACATGTTCCAACCCGCGAAACCAACGAGATCTCGCCGCTCGACCGGCACGGACCCCGGGCGCCTTCGTGAGCGCGGAGATCTCGATCGCGTGGTTCTGATCAGCCGTCGGTGAAGTTCGGGGGGCGCTTCTCGAAGAACGCGGTCATGGCCTCGGCCATGTCGCCGGTGGTGCTGGCGAGGAGCTGGGTGCGGTTCTCGAGGTCGATGCCCGCCGCGAGGCTGCCGATCTCGAGCTGGCTCCACATGACCTCCTTGGTCATCTGGACCCCGAACGGGCTGTTGGCGGCGATCGAGGCGGCGCTCTCGAGCGCCGCCTCGATCAGCTCCGCGTCGGCGACGGTACGCACGGTGAGGCCGATCCGCTCGGCCTCGGTGGCGTCGACGAAGCGTCCGGTGAGGAGCAGCTCGTAGGCCCGCGACGCGCCGATGAGGCGGGGGAGGAGCCAGGACACACCGATGTCGCAGCCGGACAAACCGATGCGCACGAACGCCACGTTGAACCGAGCGCTCGTGCCGGCGATGCGGATGTCGCTGGCCAGCGCCAGCGCCAGGCCGCCGCCCGATGCCGCGCCGTTGACCGCGGCGATGACCGGTTGGCGGAGCGAGCGCATGAGCGGGACCAGTGACGCGATCGACTGCTGGACGACGAGCCCGGCCTGGGCCCGACCCAGCCCGTCGGCCTCGGGCGGTCGCGCACCCTCCTTGAGGTCGAGCCCGGCGCAGAACGACGGGCCGGCGCCGGTCAGGACGATGACCCGGCAGGTGCGATCGCGGTGCAGCGAGGTGAACGTCGCGCGCAGTCCCTCGATCAGCGCCACGTTCATGGCGTTTCGCTGCTCCGGGCGGTTCATGGTCACGATCGCCACGCCCTCGTGGCTGCGATCCACCTCGATCACCGACATGTCGGTCCCCCTCGTCCCGCGGCTCCGGCGGCCACGACGTGACCGTACCGGCCGACCGCGGCCTCACGGCGAGCGGGCCGCTCCCGCGTTAGAAATGGTCGGTATGGCCCACCCTCGACCGTTCCGGTTCGGCATCTCCTCGGTCGCGACCCCCTCGGCGGGTGCGTGGCGCGACCTCGCCCGCAAGTGCGAGGACCTCGGGTTCTCGACCCTGCTCGGTGCCGACCACTTCAACGACCAGATCGCACCGCTGCCGGCGCTCGCGATGGCGGCCGAGGCCACCACGACGCTGCGCGTCGGCACGCTGGTGCTCGGCAACGACTTCAAGCACCCCGTCATGCTGGCCAAGGAGCTGGCGACGCTCGACGTGCTGTCCGGAGGTCGGCTCGAATGGGGGATGGGTGCCGGTTGGCTGCCGTCGGACTACGAGACCTCCGGCATCCCGATGGATGTGCCGGGCGTCCGGGTGAGCCGGTTCGACGAGTCCATCACCGTGATGAAGCACCTCTTCGGCGACGGCCCCACGACCTTCCGGGGCGAGCACTACCAGATCACGAAGCTGAACGGCACCCCCAAGCCGCTGCAGCGGCCGTACCCGCGGTTGCTCATCGGCGGCGCCGGCGACCGCATGCTCGGCATCGCAGCGCGCCGGGCGGCGATCGTGGGTGTGGCGCCGGCGATCAGCACCGCCGCCATCTGGGGCGCCGGCCGGGAGATGCCAGCGGTTGCCGCCGACCGCCAGCTGGCGCGGGTCCGCTCGGCCGCCGGCGACCGGTACGCGAAGCTCGAGATCAGCATGGTGCCGACGGCGCTGATCGTGACCGACCGGCCCGGCGAGGAGATCGCCCGCATCGCCGACGTGACCGAGTTGCCCCCCGACGAGGTGGCCGCGTCGCCGTACCTCCTCATCGGATCGGTCGACGGGATCATCGACGCGCTCGAGGAGCGCCGGGCGCGCTGGGACGTGTCGTACTGGACGATCCCGGTCTCGTTCATCGACGAGGCCGCCCCGATCGTCGCCCGCCTCGCCGGCCGGTGAGTCGCTGACGGTCAGGGGGCTGACGATCAGGTCGTGTAGTCGGCGTTGATGCGGACGTAGCCGTCGGACAGGTCGCAGCCCCATACCGTCGCCGATGCGTCGCCGAGGCCGAGGCTCACGCCGATGGCGACGTCGGGTGCCGCCATGATGTCGGCCAGCGCCGCCAGATCCGCGTCGTCGAGCGTCCGCGGGTACACCTCGACGTCACCGAAGCGGATCGACGTGCGATCGGGCTCGATGTCGGGATAGTCCCACGCCTTGCCGACGGCCATCGCCACCCGACCCCAGTTGGGGTCGCAGCCGTGGACGGCGGTCTTGACCAGCGGCGAGTTGACGACGAGCTTGGCGACCCGTTTGGCCTGGACCGCGTCGGCCGCGTGGTCGACCGTGACCTCGAGGAGCTTGGTGGCGCCCTCGCCGTCGCGGGCGATCATCTTGACGAGGTCGAGCGCGACCCGGTGCAGCGCAGCTTCGAAGGTGTCGAGGTCCACCGGCCCGGCCAACCCGTTGGCGAGGATGATGGCGGTGTCGCTCGTCGACGTGTCGGTGTCGATGCTCAGGCAGTTGAAGGTCGAGTCGATCACCCGTCCGAAGATGGCATCGAGGTCTCCCGGCGCCACGTCGGCGTCGGTCACCACGTAGGTCAGGAGGGTGGCCATGTCGGGCTCGATCATGCCGACGCCCTTGGCCACGCCCACGATGGTGGCCTCTCCGACGCTCCTGCTGGCGAGCTTGGCGACGGTGTCGGTGGTCATCATGGCCTCGGCCACCCGGTCGAGGCGGCCGAGCACGAAGTCGTGCTCGGCGCCGGGCGTGCCGAGGGCGGCGAGGTGGGCGCCGATGCGGTCCATCGGCAAGGGGCGGCCGATGACGCCCGTGGACGAGATGAGAACCTCGTCGGCCGCGATGCCGAGCGCGGCGGCGACGCCGTCGATGACCGCCGCGCTGTCGGCGTCACCTTGCGCGCCCGTCGCCACGTTGGCGTTCTTCGAGACCGTGACGATCGCCCGGGCACTGCGGTTCGCGATGTTCCGCCGGCTGAGCTGCACCGAGGCGCCGGCGAAGCGGCTCTTGGTGAACCGTCCCGCTGCCGCGCAGGGCGCATCGGAGGCGATCACCGAGAAGTCGAGCGTGTGGTCCTTGACACCGACGTTGGCGACGTGGGTGCGGAAGCCGAGCGGCGCGGGGGAGTTGGGGTGGGGGCTCACGGCGCCAGTCTCGCGGCCATCGGGCCGCGATGGGGGTCCGGTCGAGCGACGTACCCGATGGTGTTCGTGGCGACCGGGAGGTGGTATGGTGAACTCCTCTATCCGTAAGTGCACGATCCGTTGGAGCCCCGGGACGCCGGGGCTCCTTCGCGTCCGGGGCTCGGTCGGAGCTGGAACGGGCCGCTTCGAACCACGGGCCGGAGCGGGTGCGGCCAGGACCCGCCCGGCGATCGGTGACGGATCTGGGGTTCAGGCCCGCTGGCGGCGGCGGCGCGAGGCGTCGATGCGCCGTGCGCGCTTGGCCAGGCCCTCGACCTCCGCGGGGAGATCACCGTCGGCGTTCATCTGGTCCTTCCACTCGAGGCCGATGGCCTCGAGCAGGCCCGAGACCGATACTCCGTTCTCGGCGGCGAAGTCGTGCCACTGATCGTGGGCTTCGGGTGAGAGGTAGGCATGGATGGCTTTGCGTGAATCCGCCATGGCGCGGGGACTCCTTCAGGGATGGGGCGTCGCCCGACAACCGTGCGGTGGTCGGCGACGCGTCGGCTCCGGCAGGAGCAGGACCTACCCAGTGTGTCATCGGCTCAGGCCGCCTGATGCAGACGTGGTCACCGTGATGAACGTCGTGCTGGTGCACCAACCAACCTCGGGCGCGTGATCAGGGAGCGGTGGAGCGGCGCCGGGCTGCACGCACCAGTGCCGACCCGCACAGCACCGACCCGGTTCCGATCAGCGCCCACGAGTACGTCGGTCGACCCGTGCGGGGCAGCGTCGACGTGGTCGCGGCCCGGGGTGCCCCGGGCCCACCCGGGCTGGGACCCGAACCCGATGGCGGGGCGGGTGGCGGTGTCGGTGGCAGCACCGCGGTGGTCGACGAGGTGGTGGTGGACGAGGTGGTGGTCGGTGCGGTGGTGGTGGTCGACGTTGTCGTGGTCTCGGGCGTCGTGGTCGTTGTGGTGGTCTCGGGCGTCGTGGTCGTCGTGGTGGTCTCGGGCGTCGTGGTGGTCGTCGTGGTGCTCGGTGGGCGGGTGGTCGTGGTGGTGGTCACCGGACGTGTCGTGGTCGTGGTGGTCGGCGGGCGCGTCGTGCTGGTGGTGCTGGTGGTGCTGGTGGTGGTCGGCGCCGGGGCGAAGGCGTCGACGCCCTCGGCGGTCGCCCAGGCCGGGATGATGACCCGTTGGGCCGGCGCCCGGGTGGGCGCGAAGACCTCGGGCTCGGTGCGGGGGAGGTCGGCGCGGGCGGCGAACCGGTTCTCGCCGTCCCCGGACCGGAACCCGAACCAGGCCGAGCCGTCCGCCGCGGTGTAGCCGAGCGAGTTGGAGGTGAGCGCGGCGCCGGCGGTGTCGAGGGTGATGGCCACGCCACCGACGGCTGCACCGTTGGCGTCGGTGAGCGTCGCCCGCACCGCGCCGTCGGTCCTGGGCGCGGCCCGGTCGGCCTCCACCGACAGCGAGAACGGCTGGCGGAGGTGGGCGTGGGCCCAGGCGTCGCCCCGGATGGCTCGGGCCCGGTCGAGGACGGCCGCCTCGGCACCGTCGAACCCGGCGAGATCGGTCGGTCCGAGTCGCTCCACCTCGAGCGGCCCGAAGGGGTAGTGGGCGCCGCGCAGGTCATGCAGGGCCAGCATGATCGCCGCGGCGGTCACGGGATCGTGCGGAGGGTTCATGGTGACGGCCCAGGCCATGGCCGCCCGGGTGTCGGGGTCGGTCTCGGCGGCGATGCTCGTGGGTGCGTAGACGAGGTCGGGGTCCGGGGCGGAGCTGCCGTGGTCGATGCACCAGGCCCACCCGAGGTCGGCCAGACCGTAGGCGCCGTACCAACTGGTCCAGCCCGCCACGGTGGCGGCGAAGCCCGACATCGGGGTGACCGCCGCCACGGCGGCGTCGGGATCGGGCTCGCCGCCGGCCCCGGTGACCAACCCGGCGGTCAGCACCACCACCGCAGCCACGGCCCCGAGGTGGTGCGACGGGCGGCGGGGTCGTTCGCGGCGGGGTGTCGCCGAGGGGCGTGGTCGCCCCCACCGGGCGCGAGGGGGGACGGGCAGGTGACGGAGCATGACGGCCTCGGATCGGGAGGAGACGACGGAGGCCGACGCAGGTGCTCGGGTCGGCAAGGCTCGGGGAGCCCCCCCATCGTGACCACGATGTCGTGCACTGTCAATTCTTTTCAACCATTTTCACGCATCCGTCCCGAGTCCCGAGTCCCGGGTCGCGGGTCGCCGTTCGCCGGTGCGGGTGGCCGATACCGGTCGCCCAGGTCAGCCCGGCGGCGCCGTCGTCGCGGTGGCGGTCCCGGCCGGACCCGGTCGCACCGAGTACACGAGCGACGCCGTGGCCGCCGGAGCCCCGC
>Ga0105048_10007214_pt1 | contig 17861 bp, 19 predicted proteins | sample MAT05_FD_78382 | JGI IMG/M metagenome (GOLD analysis project Ga0105048, IMG submission 78382) | Freshwater microbial communities from Lake Fryxell liftoff mats and glacier meltwater in Antarctica - MAT-05 | ecosystem: Environmental > Aquatic > Freshwater > Ice > Liftoff microbial mat | place...
AATGTATGTCTTTTAATAACAAAAATTTGTCCCCAATTTGAAGTCTGTTTTTCTGTAAAATTATTTTTGTAATTAAAATCCTAATGCTGCCGCTTCTTTGTGTTCTAAGTGATCGCCTACGCAAACATTATCAGTTTTTCCTAATGCTTTGTCTTTGCTTTCTCCTGAAGTAGGTACATCAACTTTAACATAGAATTTTTTTGTTTTTTCAGTAGTGAAAGTAAGCATTGGTTTTAAACCGTCATCTTTGTTTTTATAGATGCTTTCTTTTGTTTTTTTGATATTAGTATTACCATATTCATCTTTTACACGAATTACTTCATCTTGCAAAAGTTCAAAAGAAACTTTATCACCACCAGCTACTATATCCGTACAAACAGAGATGCGATAATCATAACCTTTGTATGCAATGAAGCTCATCTCATAAACTTGACCTTTTGCAAAGGTAGCACTTTGAGATTGGTTGTTTAAGTTCCAAAATTCTGCTTGTTCTTCTTTGCTCAATTGAGCTGTACAGAAATAATGTGTTTTTTGACATTGTGAGTACGCTTGCAGTGCAACAACAACTGCTAATATAGTACCTAAAATGATTGCTCTTTTCATACTTTTCTATTTAGTAATTTTATCTCTTAATTCTTTTGCTTTAGCTTTGATTTTCTCTAATGATGTTTTTGTCATTTTGTACGACCCACCACCTGAAATCACCAATTTAGAACTTGAATTATCAATGCTTGTGCCAGACTCCTCAAACTCCATACTGGTCTCAAAAACTTCGCTTAAAGAAATTAAATCATCCATTATTTCAGACACCATTGGGTTATCTGAATATTGTAGAATAAAATCAAGTAAATTTTCAAGAACTAATTTTTGGTCACCTATTTTTTCAATAACAGGATCTCCTTCTTTGTATTTATCAACTAGGTTACAAACGATGTAAAGACTTTCAATATAACCACCAGCCATAATCAAAGACAATTCAACTCCTTTACCGTTTTCTTCTAAATATAAATAGCTGTCATAATAACTTTCGTTTGAAATGGCGAAAAGTGAATCTGTATCACCTTCGTTATTTTCAATTCGTGCCATTAAATCTTCATCAAAAGCTCCCGAAATGCCAAGTTCTTCGCCCATTTCTTCGATTGCTTTGAAGTACATTAAAAATTCTGTACCAATACCAAAACAACTCATATAAGCTAAGTCAGCGGAATAAACACCAAAATTCAATGTCTTTGCTTTAAGGTCTACGTATTTCTCACGATTATCAAGAGAATTGGTAAGGCCTACTTTTTGATCGCCACCTAAGATTTTTACAATTTCGAATAATTCGTTTGGAGTTGGAACCGCATATTCAACGGTTGGTTGTTCAACTACAACATCCTTGGTGGTATCTACAACAATGTTTTGAATATCGTTGTCACCGCCTCCACCACAACTTGCAAGGAATGACGTGGTTGTTACTGCAATAAGACCGATGAAAAGATTTTTATTTTTCATTAATTTCTAGTTAACGTGATTTGAGCAAATATACTATTTTTTTATAAGGTCGTACGGATGACCTTCACAAATGTTACGAGTTTGAGCAATAATTTTTGTTCTTGTATTTTCAGAAACATTCACCAAGGGCAAGCGAAGTTTATTAGTTGTTAAGCCCAAATGTGCCGTTGACTCTTTGATTCCGCCTGGGTTTCCCTCTACAAAAAGTAACGATAAAATGGGAAAAATAAGATAATGTAATCTCCTTGCTTCATCCATTTGATTGTTCATTGCCGCCTTAACCATAGCGCTAAATGCATGTGGAAATCCGTTTCCAACTACAGATATAACTCCATCACCGCCTGCAGCAAGTATTGGCAAGGTAATACCATCATCGCCCGAAATAACTAGGAAATCAGCTGGTTTTCTATTGATTATATCCATGATTTGCTCCATGTTGCCCGAAGCTTCTTTGATAGCAATAATGTTTTTAAAATCATTCGCCAATCGCACCGTTGTATCTGGTAAAACATTTGATGCTGTGCGACCTGGAACATTATATAATATGATTGGAAGTTGAGTGGATTCGGCTAAAACTTTATAATGCTGATAAATCCCTTCTTGCGTTGGCTTATTATAGTATGGCGAAACAGACAGAATTCCATCTACCAATTTTGGGTCAAGATTTTTAAAAGATTCTGCAATGGCATTTGTATTATTACCACCTAGTCCAAAAACAATTGGAACTCTTTTATTGTTTACATCAGAAACACAGCGCAACACAACTTCTTTTTCATTTTTGTCTAAAGTTGGTGACTCTCCGGTTGTACCTTGAACTACTAAATAATTAACACCACCGTCAATTAAATAGTTTGTGAGATTAGCTAAAGCATTAAAATCTATCGATCCATTTTCTTGAAAAGGCGTAATCATTGCAACGCCTAATCCTTTAAATTTATTTTTGTCCATGAGCAAGATGGTTTAGTTGTTTATTAATTGTAGCAAGAAAATTTTCTTCATTTGAATCGAAGTCAAAACACAAATCGTGCAATTCATCAACAGAATTTCCTAATTTTCCGATAATTAATTCTGATTGTGCGTTCTGCAAAAAATAATTTAGCAGATCTGAATTGTTCGACAAATCTATTATTAAATCAAATTTGGAATGACTAAGTCGGATTAATTTATCATTTTTTAACGTGCCTGTTAAATTAAAATCTGACTCATGAACTGAATATCGAAATTGAACTGTAATATCTTCTTTTTGTTTTCTTAAATAGAGTGAATTTAATTCGGCATTTAAAAAAAGAGTCGCCGCTTTTTTGAAAAAAGAATCATTTTCATTAGAAGAAATGATTAAAACTCGAAGAAACTGATTTGGCAATTTGATTTTTACTTCACGATTTTTTCCACCCGATTTTTTTAATTTTTTTCTGAGAAAATTTAGTTTAATATTTTCGCTTATTTTCATGCTGAAATCATAGCTAAAAATTCATCTTCCGAAATAATTTTTATTCCGAGTTGTTGTGCTTTAGAAAGTTTTGCGGGCCCCATGTTTTCTCCAGCAACTAAATAATTTGTTTTGGCAGAAATTGAACTCGTGTTCTTTCCTCCATTTTTCTCAATTAAATCAGCTAATTCAACCCGACTTACTTTTAAAAATACACCGGAAATAACGAATGATTTATTTTGCAATGTGTCTTTCGTTTCGCCCGATTCTATAAGATTAAATTGAAGCCCTTTTTCTTTTAGCCGATTCACTATTTCGATTGATTTTTGATCTAGAAAAAAAGATTGTATACTGATCGCAATTTTCTCGCCAATTTCATCTACATTATTTAGTTCATCAAAGGATGCTTTTTTTAGATTTTCAATCGACTTAAAATGTTTGGCCAATTTTTTTGCGACTGTTTCACCAACATGTCTAATTCCAAGAGCGAATAAAACACTTTCAAACGGAATTTTTTTTGAAGATTCAATACTTAAAATAACGTTGGTTGCTGATTTTTCAGCCATACGTTCAAGACCTACAACTTGTTCATATTTTAAATCATACAAATCGGCATAATTGTTTACTAGATTTTGTTTGAAAAGTAAATCAATTGTTTCAGGACCTAATCCTTCAATATTCATTGCTTTTCGCGAAATGAAATGTTCAATTTTTCCTTTAATTTGAGGAGGACATCCGTTTTCGTTTGTACAATAATGTTGTACTTCCCCTTCACGTCTGGATAAAACCGCATCACACTCAGGACAAGTTGAAATAAAGTTTATTTTTTGTGCTGAAGCACTTCTTTTTTCCAAATTAACGCCTGTAATTTTTGGAATAATTTCGCCTCCTTTTTCAACGTAAACTGTATCGCCTAAACACAAATCTAATTTTTCAATTTGATCCGCATTATGAAGCGACGCACGTTTTACAGTTGTGCCTGCAAGCAAAACAGGCTGTAGGTTTGCAACAGGTGTAATAGCTCCGGTTCTACCAACTTGATAAGTGACTTCATTAAGAATTGTTTCTGCTTTTTCTGCTTTGTATTTATAAGCAATTGCCCATCTTGGACTTTTTGCGGTAAAACCTAATTCGTCTTGTTGATTGTAATTATCAACTTTGATTACAATGCCATCAATTTCAAAAGGAAGTTCATCACGCTGTTTGCCCCAATATTCAATAAAGGAAACTATTTCGTCAATTGATTTGCAAGTAACAATCATTTTTTTTGATTGATCTGGAATTTTAAAGCCCCATTCGCCAGCAGCAATAATAGCATCGGAGTGAGAAGAAAATTTTAATCCTTCACCATAAATTCCATAGAGGTAACAATCTAACCCGCGTTGAGCAACAACAGCTGAATCATGCGATTTTAAAGTGCCCGAAGCGGTATTTCTAGGATTTGCATAAAGCGTTTCACCTAAAGCGATTTTTTCGTCGTTCAATTTTTTGAAGTTGGCGAGTGGAAAAAAAATCTCACCTCTAATTTCAAATTCTTGTGGATAATTTCCTTTTAATTTAAGCGGAATGGTTTTTATTGTTTTGATATTTGTTGTAATGTTTTCGCCTTGCGTACCATCACCTCTGGTTACTGCTTGAACTAATTCACCATTCTTATAACGAATACCAATTGCAACCCCGTCATACTTTAATTCGCAGACGTAACTCAGTTCGTTTTCGGACAATTTTTTTAATCGATTTTCCCAATCAATAATTTCCTCTTTCGAATACGTATTCGATAAAGAAAGCATCGGATAAATATGTTTTACGGTTTCAAATTTTTTGGTAATATCGCCACCAACACGTTTTGTGGGACTATTTTCAAAAGCATATTCTGGATGCGCTTTTTCAAGTTCTTCAAGTTCTTTTAAAAGTAAATCAAAATCATAATCGCTAATTGTTGGAGCACTTTTTACATAATAATTGTAGTTGTGCTCATTTAATGCATTGGAAAGTTGAAGGATGTGTTTTTTAATGACTTCCTGTTCCATTATCATTATTTTTTCGGCGCGATCTCATATTTAAAAGTTCAACCAATAATGCATAGCCCATTCCGAAATACACATATCCTTTTGGAATATGAACATTAGGATCATTTATTCCTTCAATTACCAACATTAAACCAATCATTAATAAAAAAGACAAGGCTAACATTTTTATAGCAGGGTTTCGATTTATGAAACCAGAAATTTTCTTAGCAAAAATCATCATGATAACAATTGATATAACTACAGCCAGAATCATAACAATAATAATATCAGTTAAACCCACGGCTGTTAAAACTGAATCAAAAGAGAAAACGATATCGATCAACACAATTTGTAAAACGATAGCAGTAAAATTTACTTTTTTAATTTTTTCTGGTTTATCATCTTCTCCGTCTTCTAAGCCTTTAACTTTTTTGTGAATCTCGGTAGTGCTTTTATACATCAAGAATAATCCACCAATGATCAGAATAACATCCCTGCCAGAAAATCCATGTTCAAAAAGATAAAAGAAGGGTTCTTTTAAACCGATAACCCAGGTAATTCCAAAGAGCAAGGCAACTCGCATAATCATTGCTAGCATCAAACCAATATTTCTTGCACGTGGTTGTTCTTTTTCTGGTAAACGAGAAGCAATAATAGAAATGAAAACGATGTTGTCAATTCCTAAAACAAGTTCAAGAATTGTTAAAGTGAGCAAACCAACTAAACCATCTACAGTGAATAATGCGTCAAACATGATTATTTTTTTTGTAAAAGTATAAAATATCAATTAACCAAGGGCTTAATTGCAAGAGTCATTTCTCTTTTTCCTTTTGGGCCGGGTAAACCATGTACAGAAAAGCCAACTTCTTTTAGGTTTCGTTTGAATTGCCCCTGAGCGCAGTAAGTTGTTAGTCGACCGCCTTCTACCATTGATGCGTAAAGTTTAGTTAAAATACTAGTAGTCCATAGTTCTGGTTGAATTTTGGGGCTAAATGCATCATAATAGATTACATCATAATTATTCAAAGGAAGTTCAATGTCCTTGATATCGGATTTGTTTTTTTTGAATCTAAAAGCAGACGAAATTTCTATTGTTTCATTCCATTGGCAACTGTGCATCGTCTCAAATTCAGATTGCAAATTTGTTAGACCAGTTGTTTGGGGGTGTTGCAACTGATTGATAAGTTCTAATTCGACTGGAAATTTTTCAATTGTTTCGTACGCTATATATATAGGAGTGTTTTTTATGCAATTTAAACTAAGCAATGCATTTAGTCCTGTTCCAAAACCCATTTCAAAAATTCGGATGTGTTTTTTATCAGCCATCGGAATCAAACCATTTGTGATAAACACATGCAAGGCCTCATTCATTGCTCCATTAATAGAGTGATAAGTTTCATTGATTTCAGGAATTAACAAAGATTTAGAATTATCGTCTGTTACAATAATTTTACGATTCATTAGTTTTATATCTTTGGACAAATTTACGAAACTATGTATCGTTCAGGTGGATTAATAGCTTTATTCGGATTCATTTTTTTTATTTCTTGCGAGAAATGTAAAAGGTGTGAATATTCATATACAAAAACTACAATCGTTCAAACTGTCAATGGTGAACAGGAGGTAACGACAACATATAAGTCTGTAATAATTGATAATACACTTGCTGACACGACTTTCGATACAGAGTGTTCTAAAGAAAATAAATTCACAATAGAAGATGTTTATATCAATTACGGTATTAATCATACCGAACTTGATAACTACAGCTATATCTGTACGGATCTTTAATTTACTCGCGAATAAATTCTTTTAATTTTCGAATTATTTCTGCCGGAGTTTGACAAGGCTTCATTGTTGTTTTTTGAATAAACACCAAAGTCGTTTGCGCAGTTGTCAACAATACATTATTTTCATTATACAACTCGTATTCAAATTCGATTTTTGCAACAGGTAATTTTTTGATATAGGTTCGAATTGTAATCAAATCATCATAAAAAGATGGCTTAACAAATTTCACACTGTAGTCTAAAACCGGAAGCATAATTCCATTGTCTTCAAGTTCTTTATAACTGACTCCTAAAGAGCGCAAAGTTTCTACTCGTCCTATTTCAAAAAATTGCGCATAGTTTCCGTAGTAACAATATCCCATTTGGTCTGTTTCACTATATCTTATGCGTATTTGCGTGTCGTGTGTATACATTTTACTTATATTAGCAGTTGAGTGTTCAAAATTACAGTTTATAATAAAATTAAAATCAAGTCATGCAAATTAAATCGAAAAAAAAAATTCAAAAATAATTTAAGTACACTCGGAGTAAAATATTTTTAAAAAACAACAAACAAATTATTTTTTTTATAACTTTTTTATGTGAATATTTGTTGACTGATTTTTTGAAAAAGAAATCCATCGCTAGGAAATTATTTTAATAACCCGTACCTGAATGAAAGACAAAAAAAACCATGAATCAATCTGGGAAGATTGCTTAAAGGTCATCAAGGACAACATAAGCCTACAAAGCTTTAAAACTTGGTTCGAACCCATCAGCCCAATTCGATTCAAGAACAAGGTTTTGACGTTGCAAGTTCCATCACATTTTTTTTACGAGTGGTTAGAAGAACATTATATTGATTTACTAAAAAAAGTAATCAAAAAAGAAATTGGACCAGAAGCTAAGTTAGAGTACTCTATCATCATGGATAGAAGTGCAGATAACAAAAAGACACCTTATACAGTTAAGTTGCCTACTGCTAGCAAAAAGGATATTTCGAACACACCGGTTTCAATGCCACTTAACATTGGTGAAAACCCAATTCGAAATCCGTTTGTTATTCCAGGTCTTAAAAAAGTTAATGTTGATTCTAATCTAAATCCAACTTACTCGTTTGATAATTTTGTGGAAGGAGATTGTAATCGTCTTGCCCGATCTGCTGCATTCGCTGTAGCAAACAAACCCGGAGGAACAGCTTTTAATCCACTCCTTATATATGGAGGTGTTGGTTTAGGAAAAACACATCTTGCTCACGCTATCGGCATTGGAATTAAAAATCAGTTCCCGACCAAAACAGTTTTGTACACACAAGCAGAAACTTTTACGCGTCAGTTTATTGATTCGATTAAAAATAATACAACAAACGATTTTATCAATTTCTACAAATTGATGGACGTTCTTATTATTGATGATGTTCAATTCTTCGCCGGTAAAGAAAAAACACAAGATGCTTTTTTCCACATCTTCAACCACCTTCACCAATCTGGTAAACAAGTGGTGTTGACTGCTGATAAAGCGCCGGTTGAAATGAAAGGAATTGAACAACGATTATTGTCTCGTTTTAAATGGGGACTTTCAGCAGATGTTCAAGCACCAGGTTTAGAAACTCGAATTGCTATTCTTCAACGCAAAATTTATGGAAACGGTGTCGAACTTCCAGACGATGTGTTAGAATATTTAGCATATAGCATTAATACAAACATTCGTGAAATGGAAGGTGCTTTAACTTCTTTGATTGCGCAAGCATCATTGAACAAAAAAGCAATCAACATTGAACTAGCGAAAAAGATGATTGACAAATTTGTCAAAAACACAGCTCGCGAAGTATCGATGGATTACATTCACAAAATTGTTTGCGATTATTTTAATCTTCCAATTGAATTGTTAAAATCAAAAACAAGAAAAAGAGAAGTTGTTCAAGCAAGACAAATTGCAATGTACTTTGCTAAAAAGATGACTAAATGGTCGCTTGCAAGCATTGGTGCACAATGTGGGGGTAAAGATCATGCAACAGTTCTTCATGCTTGTAGAACAGTAAACAATCTCGCAGAAACCGATAAACAGTTTAAAGGTTATTTGGAAGATTTAGAAAAGAAGCTCAATGTAAATTAATATAGAAAATCCTCTCGCTAAAACGAGGGGATTTTTTTTTCTTGATTTCGGTGGAGTTTATCCTGACGAAGGAAGAGCTCAATCAGCGTAAAAAAAAATGGGCTTAGCGTGCGGTCAGCGTAAAAAAAAAACGGTTTCGGAGGAGTTTATCCAGACGAAGGAAGAACTCAATCAACTCAAAAAACAAAGAGATTATTCACTACGCAGGAAAATAGTAATTTAGTAATTGGAAAAAATGATGTCTTTTATTCTACAATATCTTAACTTCGAAAATCCCTGCCTGTCTTTGACAAGCAAACGGGTTAAACGTAATCGTAATTCAATTTAAACATTAATTTTTATCAATGTGAATATGAAAATTTTAATGGTTTGTCTCGGAAATATATGCCGCTCACCGATTGCGGAGGGAATTCTTCGTCATAAATTGAGAGCGATGAATTTGAAAAATGTTGTAACAGACTCTGCCGGAACTATTGCGATGCATACTGGAGAAGCACCCGATCTGAGAATGCAAAAAACGGCTTTGAAAAACGGAATTGATATTTCTGATTTGCGCGCTAGACAATTTGTTGTAAAAGATTTTGATGAATTCGATTTAATTTTTGCGATGGATCGATCTAACTTGAAAAATATTTTGACCTTGGCTAGAAATGAGAATGACAAAAAAAAGGTAAAATTGATTTTGAATGAATCTTTTCCCGAAGAAGACAGAGAAGTTCCTGATCCTTATTTTGGAGGTGAAGAAGGATTTCAACATGTTTTTGAATTACTCGATGAAACAACCGATCAACTAATAAAAAATTATTTTGCCTAAAGGAAAATTATATATCGTTCCAATTCCGATTAGTGAAGATACTTTGACAAAAGTTCTTCCAGATTACAACGCAAAAATTGTAAAAGAATTGCGAATTTTTGTTGTGGAGAAAATTAAAACAGCACGACAGTTTTTACGTAAAATGGATTCAACTTTTCCAATTGACGATTCTGTTTTTCACGAACAAGACAAGCATCAAGATTATGCTTTTCACAAAGATGTACTCAATTATTTGAACGAAGGAAAAAATGTTGGACTACTCTCTGAGTCAGGTTATCCGGGCATTGCAGACCCTGGGACAAAAATAGTTGCGCTTGCACATGAAAATAATTGTCAAGTAATTCCACTAGTTGGTCCGAGTTCAATTTTTCTTGCATTGGCATCAAGTGGAATGAATGGTCAAGGTTTTACTTTTCATGGTTATCTCCCAAAAGAAGGAAATGAACGAGCGCAAAAAATAAAAGACATCTCGGCTCAAATTTTGAAAACAGAATTCGCACAAATTTTTATTGAGACTCCCTATAGAAATGAAATGATGATGAGTGATTTGATTAAGAATTGCCCACAAGAAATTATGTTGACCATTGGTTACGATGTAACAGGAGTGGAAGAAAATATAATAACAAAAAGAATTTCGGACTGGAAAAAATCACCATTTAAGTTTGATAAATTGCCTTGTGTTTTTGTTTTGGGGAAATAATATGGAGAAGATTGTGTTTTTTTTGGACTGAATTTTAATTGATGTTATATTTGATAATGATTTAAACTCATTAATTTATCACCATTGGACGGGGCGAGCCCGTGCAATGCAACAAAAAATATTTTCTTATGACAACAAACATTGACCTATTAAAATTTTCGCGAGCCAACGTTCTAAAACTAATTGACGGATTAACGCTCGATCAAATCAATAAAATTCCTGACGGCTTTACGGGCAACATTGCATGGCATATTGGCCACATCATAACAACTCAACAAGGATTAATTTACGGATTGAGTCGAACACCTATGAATCTTGAAAAGGAATTTATGGACAAGTATAAAAAAGGAACCAAACCACTGGCACCAATTACACAACAAGAATTGGATTTAATAAAATCCGAATTATCGGCTCAACCTGAAAAACTTTTAACCGATTTGGAGCAAAATATTTTTCAGAGCTACACCACTTATGCAACCAGTTTCGGAAATACAATGAATTCAGTTGAAGAGGCGATAGCATTCAACAATGTTCATGAAGGGATGCACATTGGGTATATTATGGCGGTGAAACATTTGGTTATTTGACCGAAAAATTAAATCAATGGGGGATAAGGCGATATAGATTAAACTATCTTGTTGTATAAGTATTATTCGAATATTCATCTTTACTCTTAAACTTAACTGTTGTCGGATCATCACTCAAATAAACAGCTTGCTCAGGTGTTTGTGAGATGTGTAATATTCTTCCATAAGATTCAGGCAGTTGCAAATCTTTTGCATCTTTCCATTCGCCTTTGCCAGCAACAGCAACTAGTTCGTCGCTTTCAAGTATTCCTTCTTTATAACGAATTGATTTATTAAGACCTAAAAAACTTACGCTTGTATGTCCACGTTGGCTCAAGAAGTGCTCTAAATTGCTGGTAGCATCATTAAAAGTGCCAGATTGAAAAACTTGGTCTTGCACCAAATAAGTTTTAATTTGAATGCAATCAACAAGAGCGCTGTGGCTTCCATCACGGATAAGAAATTTGCCTGCAACTTCTTCTTCAATTAATTTTACCCAACGGGAATTTTTTCCACTACTTTTGTGTTGTTCAACATAAACGTGGTAATAAGCACAAGGTCTGTTTGACAACGGTGAGATTAGTGGTTCTCCAACAAATTCAACTTTCCCAATTATTTTTCCAACATCTCCATTTAGGAATTGAGAGATTTTTTTAGTTGGTATTTTTTTGAGTTTTCTTCTTATAACTGTGCGTTTACTGAAGTAATAGAAAAGAAAAAAGATACTTCCAAAAAGGATGAAGAAACCAAGAAAGCAAAGTATAATGAATGTAGTTTCCATGTTTTAATTTTTTTTTACAACAATACTAAAATTAATTTTTAAAATCGAGACTGAAAATGATAGAAAATAATTAGTGTAAAAAAATATTTTTCCCGCAGATATGACGCTGAAAAGGGTCGCAGATTTACACAGATAAAAATTATATCAGAGAATGTTTGCGGTTTTTTTCTGCGAAAATCAGCGTGAAACAACACAACGACTACGTGTAACCAAAATTCTATTCTTACATTACATATCTAAACCTAAAACAAAATCGTTATGAAGAAATTTTTCCTGAACTTCTTTGTTTGTTCATTTTTAACGTCGCTCACAAGTGTCGCTTCTGCACAACTAACATATAGCTTAACTGTGAATGGCCCTAAACAAGCACCAATGGCAGGTCTTGAAATAGTATTAATAGAAACTTCAACATTTGCCAGAAAAGTTTACAAGACAGATGCACAAGGAAAATTAAGGATTGTTTTAACCGAAACAGATGGAGCAGAGTGGATGTTGAACGTTGGCGATATGCGCAACTATACAACGCTGCAATTAACACCAGGCGGACAAGGTTCTGGCAGCGCCAATGTTGGTTATGATGTAGCGAGATGGAATAGACAAAATGAATTACCGGTGGATAGAACAACTGTTGTGTTAGAAGATATTCCTGTGCGACTTGATTACAACGCTCGTCCAGGGCCAGGTGAAGAAATGGTTGAAATAATTGTTTTGTCAAAAGGTGGTCGTCCGTTTTTTGGAACTCCAGTTAAAATGACTTCGTATAGCTTAGGTTATTCTTATTCTACAACAACAGATCAGGATGGAGTAGCGCGATTTCTTTTACCATTAAACGAAAAATTTCAAGTTGATTTAGATGGTGAAGATGATTTTTCTTTTTATGATACTGGAGATAAAACGATGAATAAAAGAATTACAATTACCTATGAAAAAATCGATTTTAAAGAAGCTGTAAATACCGAAGGATACATTGAACAAGTTTTTATTGAACAACCAAAACCAGTTTCAAATCGGGTGATGGTGGTTATGAATATTCAAGGTGGACCGAACGATGGAATAAAAGAAGGAATTTATTTAGAGATGGATTATTCCTCAAAAAAATATTACGCAAAAACGAACGGCCAAGGTCAAGCTATTTTTTTATTGCCTAAAAGAAAAACGTACCATTTAAGTTTTGAATTGCAAAAAGATGCAGGTGTTGTTGACTTGAGTAAATTTTATGGAATCGGTTATGCGCAACAATCATTTATTTACGAACCTGATCCTCGTTTACAATTTCCAGAAAATTATTTACCTACAAAAAATGATGTCAAAACGTATGATATTAATAATTATCTCACAACAAAATATCCAGATACTCCTGAAGATGAATTATTGAATGTTCATGTAAAATGGGGTAATACAAAAATAAATTCTGGTTCTAAAGAAGCTTTGCTGGAATTGGGTTTCTCAATGAAAGTGCCACCAAATAAACAAGCTATTTCAAAACCGTTGAACATTGCATTTGTGCTTGATAAAAGCGGTTCCATGTCTGGTTCAAATATAGATTTATTAAAAAGCGCGATGTTGGGATTTATCAAAAAACTTCGGCCAGAAGATCGTGTTTCGATTGTGTTTTTCGATACAGAGGCTGTGCTCGCTTTTGGTGAAACAAAATTAGACAAAGCATATATTGAAGATATTATTCGCGCTGTGCAAGCGGATGGCGGAACAAATATTTACGAAGGTTTGAAATTAGGATTTGTGAATGTGGAAAAAAATCAACTTCCAAATTCAGTCAACAGAGTTATTTTATTAACCGATGGTTTTTGCGGAAATCCGGTTGAAATGTCAATAAAACTTGCGGAACAATATTATAAAAAAGGAATACAGATTTCTACAATTGGTGTGGGTACTGATTACAATCAAGCATTTTTAACAATGCTCAGCCAATACAGTGGTGGCTTGGCTCATCAGGCCGTTGAATCTGAAGGGATTTCAGTGGCACTTGAAAAGGAATTTGAAAGTTTATTGTATCCAGTTGCATCAAACTTAAAAGTGAAAGTTATTTACAACGACAAAGTTATTTACAAAACACTTTATGGCATTCCAGAAAAAAGTAATACGGATCATGCCGTTCAATTTGAATTGCCAAAAGTCTACAGTTCTTTGAATCAAATGGCTTTAATGAAATTCAAAATTGAAAATCCGGATAGAGATATCGATAAAAATAAAATCAGAATTGAGATCAGTTATTTCGATGAAACAAAACAACAAGAAGTCAATATCTTGAAAGAAACAAATTTGGAATGGACTGATGAAACGGATGCAGAAATGATTCAAGATGAAAAAACAAAAAATATTTATTCCATCGCAATCATCAATCAAAGCCTTAAATTAATTGCAGATTTATGCGACGCAAAAAATTATTCCGGTGCAAAAATGCAAATCAACGAAACACTAAAATCACTCAACCAAATTAACGGTGAAAAATTTTGTGCCGACTTGATTCCAATTATTAAAGAATTGAAACAGACTTTGGTTTATTTGGATAGAGTGATTCAAAAAGGGAATTAGTTTTGAATTAGAAATTAACGGATTTGCTTTTTTGTTTTCCCGCAGATAAACGCAGAAAAGATGCGCAGTTATGCACAGATAAAAATTAAATCCGCGCATATCGGCGTTCGTCAGCTGACGGATTCTGCGAAAGTCAGCAGAGAATATTTTTGTAAGAATAAATTTATTTCCTTTCGAAGTGTTGTGAATTCATGCTGCCTTCGAATTGTGGCAAAGAAACAACTCATTACAACTCTGTGAAAACAACTCATTGCAACTCATAAAAAAAAATCACCAATATTTATTAAATCTTTATAAATTCAAAACAATTCTCTAACTTTAGTGTAACTTAACAATCACATTGTAATTAATCTGAAATGAAAAAACTCTCTACTCTTTTGTTCCTTCTTCCGTTTTTTACTAATGCGCAAACAGTTACCTCCGTTGCGGCAGGAAATTTTTATACTCCTGCCACTTGGGATTGTACTTGCGTTCCAAACGCAACAGATACAATCTATGTCAATCACGCTGTGACATTAAATTTAGGTATTTCTTATTCCGGTGGTTTGTTACAAGTGGGTGGAGCAGGCTCACTAATTGATGGTGGCGCTGGATTTGGAATTTTAATTAATGGCGGAAATGTCACAAACATTGGTACCATTAATTGTTCGGCCATTCTTCTTGAATCTGGATACTTCAATAATATAGCGCAATTATATGTTGATAGCTTACGAACAAAAGATACTGCCTCCAACTTGGGAATAATCAATATCACAGAAAATTTCCGCAACGACGCAGATGGAAATTTTATAAATTGGGGAACAGTAACTGTAGGCAATGATTTTTTAAATGAAGCTGTTTTTTATAATAACTCTACCTTAAATGTGCACCACAATTTTGCCAACTGCAACATGGCAAGTTCGGAAGCAACTTTAGATATTTCAGGTGAGATGTGCGTTTACAATGATTTTTTGAATTGTGTCGATGATACAATTTTGGGCAATGGAACTATTTACATAACAGGTTCAAGCAATAATGCTGGCGAAATGCAGGGGAATTTTATTGTTAACACGCTAAGTGGTGCACTCTCCGTTAATACAGGTAATGTTGCGGGCGGCGTTTCATTCGGAACTGGAAGTTGTGATGCCGGCATCGTTAACGAAATCAATAACTGGAGTATCTATCCAAATCCTGCAGAAAATTTTCTGATCTGTTCTGAACAAAATATTCATTTCGAAATTTATGATTTTACTGGGCGAATTATTAGTTCAGCTTTTAGCGCAGATGGAAATATAAATGTTGAATCTCTTTCAACAGGTGTTTATACAATTCGTATAGCGAGCGTTTCAGGATTGACGCAGACGGAGTTGTTTCAGAAGAATTGATTTTGATTATTGATTAAGACGATTTCTAAGGTTTGATATAAAATGTTTTCCCGCAGATGAAGATCCACGCAGTAACGCATACATACCAAGCTCTATTGCAAAGTGCAAGTCTCTCCCGATGTTGCTATTTTGGTGCATTTTCTTTCTGCACCATTGTCTGATTTAGCAATCAAATAAACTTTTTTGTAAGGAAAACCACCTTGGTCGTTTCCACAATTACAGATATATGATTTATCGCAAGCTGAAAGGCAAAGTATCGACAAAATAAACAGGAGATTATTTTTCATGATTTTAATTTATGGGAATGTTGCTTTGTAAAATTAACCTAATAATTTAAATACTCAATTATAAGTCACCGACGACGAAGATTCTCATCCATTAAGTTGATTGTGGAATCGTAAAATTTTAAATCGTTCGAGTGTCCAAAATATGGTCATGATTGAAATAGGAATAGCCACTAAGTTGAAGAAAACTAAATTTTCATAATACTTTGGAAATTCTCCAAAAACAGTTTTTACCATTTCATTTAATGATTCGTCCATTACAAAAACGATATTTATTACCACCGTTAATATTATGGCAATTACCATTGGCCAAATAGAAAACAAGCCGTACACTTTGCCGGTCTGCATATTTTTAAGCATTTCTAAATAGCCATACTGGTTAGTAACTCCGGTAACTTGATCACTCACTTTTACCTTTTTATAGGAACTGCCTCCTTCTAAAGTTTGGCCAGAAATATTGATGAAATAAAGGGTGCGTTTTTCGAGCGTTTTACCTTCCATCCCAAATTTGGGTTGATGTGTATTAACCGTTTCTGATTTGGATTGTTTATCGATGACAGTGCCTGTAACGAATTGATAGACTATTTTAGGTTTTTTTGATCCGGTTAGTGTTTCAATCTGACTTTGATTTCCCCATTTCAAATCTTGGAGAGGTGAATTAAAAGCAATAATTTCATTTGCTGAGTTGACCTCAAAAATGAATTCGAATTTTTGAGAAAAGTCAATTCCAGATGGCAGTTTTTTTGATCTGGTTTTTAGAGTAAGTTTTTTTCCGTTTACCATCAAATTGTAAACAGGATTTGGATCACCGTATTCATCAAAACTATGGGTGCCGTAGCTTTGTATGTTGGCACGTAGAAGTTTAGTAGCCATAATTTTTTTTGGTAGTTAGTAAATCTTGATTTGTTGAGATGATAAAAATTACTTTTCGATAAAATAAATTCGATTTAAATGTATTAAAAAAAATTGTGAAAACGAATTGTTCCAAGATGTTCAGCGCTGCGAGGAGCGTAGGAATGGCCCAATTCAAAGTGTCATTCCGACAAAACGAATGGTCTTTATGACCATGAGAGCCGAGGAATCGCGTTGATGTTTCGCAAACCATTTCCCGAAGAAAACTCTCACTTCAACTCTCACGCGATTCCTCGTCGTTTTGTGCAATTAAGCACAAACCTCTGTCGGAATGACCTTCCGCTTGATGATTTTTGTTTTATAAGAATCTATTATTTTTGACCTATGTCGTCAGATCATTTTTACACTTACATCATAACTAACAATAAGAAAACTGTTCTATATATTGGAATGACAAATAACTTACGTCGTCGACTTTTTGAACATCAAAATGAACCCAAAGGATTTGCTCGACAATATGCATGCTGCCATTTAATTTGGTTTGAAAAATTTGATACTGCATCAGATGCTATTTATCGTGAAAAGCAAATAAAAAAATGGCGCAGAGAAAAAAAAGACGAATTAATCAGCGACTATAATCCCAAGTGGGAATTTAAAGACGATTTGTTTTTATAAACGTATTTTAAAAAGTCATTCCGACAAAACGAATCCCGCTTTATTCGGGATGAGAGCCGAGCCTGCCTGTTTGACAACAGTCAGACAGGGAATCCCCCAATTCTAAAAGTCATTCCGACAAAGCAAATGGCCTTCACGGCCATGCGCGCCGAGGAATCGCGTTGATGTTTCGCAAACCATTCCCCGAAGAAAGGCCCTCCGTTAACCTCACGCGATTCCTCGTCGTTTTATGCAGCTAAGCACAAACCTCTGTCGGAATGACCTTCGCAGGCAGATGCTATTGTGGCTTTAAAACAACGGTTCAGTTTTTAGCACCTTTTCCCTATATTTGTACCTCTTCCAAATCACGCATAAAAACTATGGAACCAACACAACCCTACAAACCCAAAAACAACGTCCGCATCGTTACAGCCGCATCATTATTTGATGGTCACGATGCAGCGATCAACATCATGC
>Ga0105048_10007215_pt1 | contig 17860 bp, 17 predicted proteins | sample MAT05_FD_78382 | JGI IMG/M metagenome (GOLD analysis project Ga0105048, IMG submission 78382) | Freshwater microbial communities from Lake Fryxell liftoff mats and glacier meltwater in Antarctica - MAT-05 | ecosystem: Environmental > Aquatic > Freshwater > Ice > Liftoff microbial mat | place...
CTCGAGCTGCTCTGCTTTTTTTAGCTGCTCTGCTTTCTCGAGCTGCCGCGTTTGAGTCCGAGTTCAGGCGCGAACGAGACCACGGTCCGCGGCCTACTCCTCAGTCGCGTCGTCTACGGCGACGCCGACTTCATCGTGCATCTGTTCACCGAGCAGTTGGGCAAGATCGCCGCCTTGGCGCGCGGCGCGCGACGTAGCCAAAAGCGCTTCGGCGGCGCTCTCGAGCCGCTGCACACCTTGGTGCTGCGCGTTCAAGGGCGCCCGCACGTCGAGCTCTTCACCCTCAAAGAGGCCGAGCTGAGCCGCACCCGGCAGCGCGTCACCGAAAGCCTGAGCGCCATGGAAACGGCTGGCCGCGCGCTCTCTTGGGTGAAGAAGTCCGCGCCGCCCCACACGCCCGAACCGCTCGTTTGGGAGGCCCTCGAGCGGCTGCTCGACGAACTCGAGGGACCGAGCGAACTCGATCACGATTCGTTGCTCGCCAGCTTCGGCGTGCAGCTGCTCGAAGGGCTTGGCTGGGGCCTGGAGCTGTCACGCTGCGTGAGTTGCAGTAAGCCTTGTCGCGCCGGTCAATCGGCGTGGGTGAACCCCGAGCGCGGCGGACTGATTTGTCGCTTTTGCGGCGGCGGGCCGGTGCTGCTGCCCGGGCCCTTGCGCAACTTGCTGCTCGAACTCGCGGCGAAGCAGAGTTTCGCGCCATTGGGTGAGCACGCGACGCTCGGTCTCAAGCTGATCGAGCGTGCCATCCTGGCCCACATGGGCAGCTGAAAGGCCCAGAGAAATCGCCCTGCGAGGCGCGCTTGGCTATGGTGCGGGCCGTGAGCGACGCCCAGATCAGCGAGCAGAAGAAAATCACCGGCCGCGCGGGCGTCGTGGCCTTGGGAACCCTGCTCAGCCGCCTGCTCGGCCTCGTGCGCGACTCGGTCTTGGCTGCTGCCTTCTCGCGCGGCGCGACCGACGCGTTCATGGTCGCATTCCAGCTGCCGAACCTGCTCCGGCAGCTGCTCGCCGAAGGCGCCGTGCAGAATGCCGTCCTGCCGGTGTTGACCAAGATCCAGGTCCAACAAGGTGACGCGCAGGCGCGCGCGTATTTTCGAGCCGTGCGCGGCCTGTCGCTCACGGCGCTCGTGCTGGTCAGCGTGCTGGGCGCCGTGTTCGCGCCCCAGCTCGTCGCACTGTTCGCGCCGGGTTTCGCAGAGCGACCGGAGCAGTTCGCGTTGACGGTTTCGCTGACGCGCTGGCTGTTTCCGTACATCTTTTTCATGGGCACGGCAGCGCTTGGCGTCGCGGCTCTCAACAGCCACGGCCGCTTCTTTGCGAGTTCGTTCTCGCCGGCGCTCTTGAACGTCAGTTTCATCGGTTTTTCTCTGGTCCTGCCTGGCCTGCTCGGGGCGCGCGGTTGGCCCCAGATTTTGGCCATGGCCGTGGGCGCGCTGGTGGGCGGTGTTCTGCAGATGGTGGCGCAATGGCCCAGCCTGAAGAAGCTCGGCTACCTCGAACTACCGAGCCTCGCCTGGAACCACCCGGGCGTCCGAGAATCGCTCCGGCGCCTGGCGCCCACCTTGTTCGGCATCGGCGTCTACTACATCGACGTGATCGTGGGCCGTCGTTTGCTGTCCGAACTCGGTGAAGGACCGATCAGCTATTTTGGCTTCGCTTTGCGCGTCTGCGACTTTCCGCAAGGCATCTTCGTCATGGCCCTGCAGACGGCGACCTTGCCGAGTCTGTCCGCCTTCGTCGCGCGCGGCGATCTGACGGCTCTCGGCAAGACGTTCGCTTTTTCGATGCGCCTCGCGCTGTTCGTCGGCGTGCCGGCCACGGTGCTGTTCGTCGTCTTGGCGGAGCCGGTCGTGAGTTTGTTGTTTCAGCGCGGCGCGTTCGACGCCGTCTCCACGCGCGAAACGGCGCGCGCTCTCGTCGCCCAAGGCCTCGGCATCTTCTTGGTGGCGGGCATCCGCCAACTCGTCGCCGTGTTCTTCGCGCTCGGTGACACGCGCACTCCCGTCGTCGTCGCCAGTCTCGACTTGTTGGTCTTCATCGGTCTAGCGCTCGGTCTGCGCGCGCCTTTCGGTCACGTCGGAGTCGGGCTGGCTGTCTCAGCTGCCGGGCTCGCGCAGTTTCTGTTGCTCTGGTTCTTCTTGCGGCGGCGCTTGCCCGACATGTTCGCCAGAGAGATCGCGCGTTCGCTCGGCAAGACTCTGCTGGCGTCGCTACTTGGCGGCGCAGCGGCTTACGGCGCCGTCAGCGCTTTGGGCATCGGCACGGGATCGGGCGCGTGGCTTCGTGCCTTGCCGGCCGTGCTGGGCTCACTCGCCTTCGCCGCCGTCTTCTTTCCCACTTGCGCATGGCTCAAGAGCGACGAACTCGGCGCCATCGTCGACCCACTCAAGGCGCGCTTTTCGCGCCCGCGTGCGTGAACGGGGGCTTTGCGCTACAGCGCTGCGCGTGAAGCTCAAGCCCCCGAAAGCCAAAGGACCAGCGGCGCTCAAACCCGTGGCGGCGCCCAAGCCCGGGGACCGCGTCATCGAGGCGAGCTTTCTTGCCGGCGCCAAGGCGCGCGACCAATTTCCGCCGCCCGTGATGGCCGAGATCGCATTCGCCGGACGCAGCAACGTGGGCAAGAGCAGCCTGCTCAACTGTCTGACGGAGCGGAAGAACCTCGTTCGCACCAGCTCGACACCGGGCTGCACCCGTCAAATCAGCTGGTTTCAGGCCGAAAGCGACGACCACTCGATCATTCATTTGATCGACTTGCCCGGCTACGGCTACGCCAAACGCTCCAAGAGCGAGCGCGTGCTTTGGGGCGAGCTGATCGACGGCTACCTACTTGGCCGCACCACGTTGCGCAGTGTGGTGCTCTTGATCGACGTTCGCCGCGGTCTCGAAGAGGACGACGCCGAGCTCGTACGCATGATCGAAAGTCCACCGACCGTGACGCGTCCCGTCCTCGAGGTCGTGCTCGTCGCAACCAAGCTGGATAAACTGAGCCGCGCGGAGCACAAGCCGCGCCTGCAAGAACTGTCTCGCCAAATCGGCCGGCCGGTGCTCGGTTTCTCGGCCGAGGCGTCGATTGGACGCGTAGCGCTGTGGCGTAAACTGCGCCGCATTGCGGGCGTGGGCTATCGAGAAGAAGAGGCGCCCGCCGAAGGCAGCCAGCTCCAGAGCAGCCAGCTCCAGGTCGTCCCGTTCCGAAACGAACCTGCTCAGGGCACGTGACCGCGTTGGTCCTTGCTGCTCAGGACCTGCTTGCAGTCCTTGGCGGAGACGGCGAAGTTGTCGCGGCCGATGCCAAAACGAAAAGCCGGACCACGGCGTGACTCGTAGTACTCGAGGCGCGCATCCGAGCCCTTGAGCTTGCGCTTCTTGGCAATCGCCCAGATCTGCTCCGCGCCGCAGGCTTCGGGCAACTCGACCGCTTCGGGACCCTTGCCGGAGCACGGCAGATCGGTGACGTCGGGTTCGAGCGCGATGCCGAGCTTGCTGACACGCACGTTCTGCTTGCCGCAGTAAGAGCGACGCGGCAGCGTGCCACCCTCGCGGGCCGGCTGAGGCCCGAGCCCGGGCGGACTCTGAAAGGTGAAGATCAGCTGAGTGCCCTTGCGATTGAAATCGAGTGTCCCGTCGGGCAACAGGCCCTCGGCGACGAAGCCTCGAAACAGAGTGCGGGGGGTCATGCCCTGGGCACGCGCGAGCAGCTCGAAGGGATTCACCTTGGATGGGAAGCCAACGAGTTCCACCGTCGTTGGCGGCTCGGGGGCTCGAGGCGGTTCGGGAGTCGACTCGCTCTTGGCCCACAGCGACAGTGTCAGACAGCCCAAGAAGGCCAGGGTGATGACGATGAGTCCACCGAGCCTGTCGCGACCGCGACCCGGATTTTGCGACACGCGAGAAAACATGGGGCGCGCGGTCCTATCTCAGTTGTCGGGGTCGCGCAAAGCCCCTGGACCCGGGGCGGTACCGCGTATCCGGCCTTTTCTCCTCGCTTTTCCTGTGCTTGGCGGGTTGCGAGCCCGCTGCCCTGCCGCTATATGCTCGGCCCCCGGACGCGTAGCTCAGTTGGTAGAGCACTCCCTTCACACGGGAGGGGTCACAGGTTCGAGTCCTGTCGCGTCCACGACGATTCAAAGGAATTGCCGAGCGAGCGCCTTGCGCTGCTCTTCCGGTTGAACCGTCGAGTAGCGCCCGTGCAATGAGGGTGTGGCGCGGCCCGTTACCCTGGTCAAAGTGGGCTCGCCACGCTGGTCTGATCTCATATTCGTTTCACATGGGTTTCGTCGGCGCAGTCGTGGAGTGCGCGTCGTGACTACATTGCGGCCAGTGCCGGTCTGGGCGGAAAGTTCCAGGCATGAATCCCGTATCGTTCGCGCGCCAGCAGCAGCTGGCAGCCGCACGACCCCACCTGCAATACCGCTGCTGGATGCTGCGACACTGCGGCAAGCGTTATGGCGACGAAGAGGATTGGGTGATTGCCCACGCCTTGCTCGAGTCGTTCCTCATCCACGCGCGCGCTCTCTTCGTTTTCCTCGAGCCTCCCATCGAGCACATGCCCCCGCGCTGGGAAGGCGACATCTTTGCGCGCGACTACCTGGGTGACGAAGCCGATTGGTCGGCGGAAGATTTGGAGCTGGCTGCGGCATTCGCTCGCGATTTCTTGATGCCGCTGGATCCGCACGTGACGCGCTTCAGTCCAAGCCAGCCCAAGCCCGAGTGGCCGTTCGAAGCGGAGCTCCAGTTCATTCGTCGACGCCTGCAGGGGCTCCTGCTCGTCATGCCCGAGCTGTTCGACAAGCCGACGAGCTGAGCTGAGCTGAGCTGACTCGAGCCTCAGATCGTGAGCACGATGCGGCCGCGACTTTGGCCTTCTTCGAGCGCGCGCATCGCGGCGCGCACTTCGGCCAACGGGAACACCTGCTCGACCCGCGGCGACGAGCTTGCTGGCGCGATCGACGACCGTCACCTCTGCGCCGTGTGACTTGGCGAGCTGGACGGCAATACTGCCAACCCCGCCGCCAGCGCCGACGATCAAGACCTTCTTGCCCGCTTCGAGCCCCCAATCGCGGATGTTCTCGAGGGCAATCGCCCCCGAGGTCGGCACCGTGGCTGCTTCTTCGAAGCTCGAATGAGCGGGTTTGCGGGCCAGGCTCTGCGCCGGAACCGCAGCCTATTCGGCGAACGCTCCGCCGTTCTTCCATTCGTGGCCCGTGACGCTCTTGCCAAAACGGCATCGCCCGGGCGAAAGTCCTCGACGCTTTTGCCTACTTCGACGACCTCTCCGGCTACGTCGGTTCCGGGGATCGGCTGCGGCAGGCGGCCCGGGGCACGGGGCGCTCGACCTCGCGGAGCGACAGCACTTCAGAAGTCCCGTAGCCCGACTGCACGATGGCTTGCATGGCAGGCACCCTAGCGGCGCGCCGGCAATGGCTGAAGCCCGGCGACGAATCCCGCTTGCTCGGCTTGGATCTTGGACACTAGCGATTTGTCGTCGGACAGGTCGTTCTTCTCGCGCGGATCGAGCGCCAGATCGTAGAGACCGAGCACCCGACCATCGCTGGTGACAAGCTTGAGCGAGCCGCTGTAAAAAGCGCGGCGCTCTTTGTTGTGCGGGCCCTGGGGCATGTCGACGAACACGGGCCTCGGGGCAGCCGGACCTCCCAGCACGTCGTCGAGCAGCGAAGTCCCCCGCACGAACTCACCCTGCTGCGCCACGCCGAACGCATCGAGCAGCGTCGGCGTCAGATCGATCAAGCTACGCCGCGCGGTGATGCGCCGCGGCGGCTGCCCGGGCACGTAGATGATGAGCGGCACGTGAACCAATTCTTCCCACAGCTCGAAACCGTGGCGGATGAGCCCATGCTCGCCGAATGCCTCACCGTGGTCGCTGGTGACGATGACGATCGTCTTTGCCGCCTGAGGGCTCTCGGCCAGGGCGGCGAGCACACGACCGATCTGCTCGTCGACGAAGGCCACCTCGCCGTCGTATTTGTCCCGGGATTCGCGGCCAAACTGATACTTTTCGTGGCGCACATACTCGGCATGCGGATCGACCCAGTGGCCCCAGAGAAAGAACGGCTTGGGGTTCGTCTTCAAGGCGTCGAGCGCTGCAAGCAGCCGGTCGCCGACTTTGTCGCCGTTCGACGAAGCGTCTGCGTCGACCGAAATGTATCGGGGCGCGGCCTCGGAATCGAGGCTATCCCAGCCGCGCTCGAAGCCGTAACCCTTGGCAAAGAAGTACCAGTAGCCCTGGACGGCGGAGGTGGTGATTCCTGCCTTTTGGAGGCGCTCTTGCACGAACGGCACCTCGGGCGCGAAGCGATCGAAGTGATCGAAATTCCGCGCGGTCTCCGACGGGTAGCGACCAATCAGTGCAGGACCCAGGCTCTTGCTCGTGTACGAGGCGAGCGAGTAGGCGCTCTCGAAAACCGTCGACCGCGAGGCCAACTCGTCGAGATGCGGCGAAAGGTTTCGGTCTTTCGGTGAACGCGTGAAGCCCAGATCGAAGCGCAGCGTGTCGACGGTGAGCAGCAGTACATTGGCCCCAGCGGGTAGACTCGCGCGCGGCCCGCCGGTCTGCCCGGCCGCATCCAGTGTCTGTGCGGAGCTCGGCGCCGAGACGGCCGTCTGGGCGGCGTCGGCGCCGCTGCAGTCCTCGTCCCGACCGTTCGCTGGCAGGTCGATCGCGCCCGGGTGCTCGTCCGGCGCCGCGTCGTTGCAGTCGCCGCCGCCGAAATGCGCCGAGTGTCCGTCGCCGTCACCGTCGCTCCAGCTCTGCGCCAGGGCGAGCAGAGAGCCGGAAAGGCTGGGGCTGCGCTCGAAACGCAGCGTCGCCCGCTCATCGAGAGCGCGAGCGCTCCAAAGGCCAGCCACCGCCGCGACGGACAGCCCGCCGAGAGCTAGCAGCGCGCGACGCCCCAGCCCCGCCCGGACGGCGAGCAGGCCACCAGCATAGCCGCCCAGAAGGATCGCGACCAGCGCAACCGCGGGCGCAAGCTGGAGTTCCTCACGACGGAGCACGCCGAACAGTGCCCAGGAGCCGCCGGTTCCGCTCGTCTCGCCGACGAACACCAAAAGAGAGATCCCGCCGACGAGAGAGAGGAACAAGGACAGCGCGCACGTGCGGAGCGAGGGTCGGGCCATGCTGCGACTGAGGCGCGTGGCCCACAGCTCGAGCGCCGCGCTGCCTCCCCACAAACCAGCCAACGTGACGGCGCCCAGCAGCACACCGACCCTCTGCGGCGCGAGGGCGACACTGGTAAAGACCTCCCGGGCGACATGACCCAAAACGAACCAGCCGACGAGCAGGAACGGACCCAGCAACACGAGCCGATGACGCCGCTTGGCCGACTCGAGCAGCAGACCGAGCCGAAGGCGCGACGGGGCGTGCAAGGCCCAAAGCCAGGCCGTGAGAGCGATAGCTACGCCCAAGGCCAAGGGCCCGAGCAAGCCAAAAGCCGGCGCTAGGTCACGGCCGAGGTCGCCCGCTCGCTGGGCTTCGAACGCGCCGACGAAACCCGCACTGCCGAGCGCGCCGAGGCAGGCGCCAGCGAACGCCTGAGCCAAAAATTGCGCGGTAGCCTTGGAGCCCGAAGCCATGGGGCCGAGCTTCTACCCCAAGTGGCCGAGGCCCCCAAGGTTCAACGCGCTTTGAGGCGCCCCAAAGGGTGCGCCCGATCGTAGACCTCGCTCAAGTGCTGGAGCGAGACGTGAGTGTAGCGCTGCGTCGTGGCTACACTCTCGTGACCGAGCAGGTCCTGGATGACGCGGAGATCGGCGCCGCCTTCCAGCATGTGCGTTGCGCACGAATGACGAAGTGCGTGCGGGTGTAGATCGGCGCGTCCGGCAGAAAGTGCGCCGTAGCGTTGCACCATTTCTTGCACGCGACGCACACCAAGACGCGCACCACGGCAACTGACGAACACGGCTCGAACGTCGATTCCGCGACTGCCAGCAAGCTCATCGCGGCGCGCGAGATAGAGTTCGAGCGCGCCGATGCTGGGTCCACCGAGCGGCACGATGCGCTCTTTCTTACCCTTGCCGAGCACGGTCGCCTGCGCCACGTCGATGCGAAGTTGCTCGAAATCCAAACCGACCAGCTCGCTGACACGAAGTCCCGAGCCGTAAAGCAGCTCGAGGATGGCGCGGTCGCGCAGCGCCTCGGCTTCGTTGGAAGTCTCGGTCGGGCTTTCGACCAGACGCGCGGCGACTTCGGGATTGACGACGAGCGGCAGATGCCGGCCCAGCCGCGGCATCTTCATCGATTGGGCTGGATTTTCGGACAGCACCCCCGTGCGATTCAAGTAACGAAAAAGGGCGCGAGCGCTGCCGAGCTTACGTGAAAGCGTGCGCGCTGTGCGCCCCTGGCTCAGCTCGGCCATCCAGGCGCGTAGCTCGATTTTACCCAGGGCTCCGAGCTCGCGGCTCAACTCGCGACGCTCCAGGAATGCGTCGAGTGCCCGCAGATCGCCGCCGTAGGCCAGCGCTGTGTTCTCCGACATGCGGCGCTCACGACGCAAGTGGCACAAGAACGGCTCGATGGCCTCGAGCAGCGTACGGGGGAGTTCGCTCGATCGCACTCGCCGAGCGTAGCAGTGCCCGGCGCGCTGGGGCTAAAAATGGCCAGCAGCGTCCTGGTCGAGCCGACGCAAAGCGGCCCGCGCCCGCTCGCCAGCGGCATTCGGCGCCCTGCCGGGATAGTCCGTCTCCTCGTCGACCAGACGGAGCGCGTCCCAGGCGCGGCGCGCCAGTTCGTGTTGACCATCGGCTTCGGCGCCACGCGCGATGGCCTCGAGCCGCTCTTCGGCCGCGCGGACGTGCGCGGCCCCTGGCACGTAGCTCAGGCCCGCCTGGCGAGCCTGCTGGAGGGCCGTCCCCAAGTCACCTCCGTGAAAGGCCCGATCGCTGCGTTCGAGCGCGGCCTCGCCGCGCCCCACCTCGCGCAATCCCACGACGACCAGGCTGACGCTGAAAAAAACCAGGCCGAATGCTGCCGCCGACAGCAGCCTGCGTTTCAAAGAAAATCTCGGCGCTTGAAAACCCAGGAGGACACGGTGAGTAGACCCACGGCCCACCCCAACGCTTGGACGGCTGCCCAGCCCGTGTAGCGCCAGTACTCGACGCCGATGGCTTCGCCCGTCAGCAGCGTGCGGCTCGGCACGTAGACCATCAGATTCGGAAATACGCGACTGAGCACGACGCCCACTTGTTTGAGCACGGGTCCGAAGACACGCTCTGGCAGTTGAGCCAGCGTATCGGCGGAGCGCCCGACCAGGAACACCGCCAGGGTGAAAACCGCCGTGAGAAACGGCGACGAAAACGCGGCAAAGAGCAACGTCAGCGCCGTCACGATGCACACTTCGAGCAGGCTGAGCAGACCTTGGCCCAAGATGACGTTACGATCGCTCACGGCGTCGCGGGCGAACCACGCCCCCAGCGCGAGCAACACGAAACCGACCGGGATGGGCAACCAACTGCGCAATCGCGGCAGCCCCCAGCCAAGCAGTCCTGCCACGACCACGACCGCGCACGGCGCGAGCAGCGAGCTTTGCAGCGAGCGCGTCGTCAAAGCACCGAGCGAGAACAGGAGCAGTCCGGAATTTGCGGCGATGAAGGCGACCAGCGTCAGCACGGTGCCGAGAAACTTGCCGAGCAGGTACTCCCAGCGCTCGATCGGCCGCGCGAGGATCGGGAAAATGGTCTTGAGCTCCAGCTCACGATAGAGCGACGTGGCTCCGAGCATGATGGCGACGATAATGGCGTAGGCCGAGATCGACGCGGCGCCCAAGTCGGCCACGACGCGGTTGGTGTTGCGTAACGAGTACGCGCCCACGACCAACGCGTAGCCGGAGGTGGCGATGCCCAGCCCGAACAGGCCATGCAGGATGCGAGCGCGGACGGCTTCGCGGTAGGTGTTCATCGCGATGACGAGGGTGCGAGACAGCATGGGCCCTCGGGTTTACCGAAACTGCGGGCCAAAGTCCCTCGTGGAGGCGCACGGAAGCGGCACGAATGAAAGCGCCCGAAGTGGCGTCGTCGCCAGGAGCCTGCCCTTCTGGCATCCTCCGGCTCGTGTCGCGAGATGGGCTGACGAGGCGAGAAATTGGCTGGCTCCTAGCTCAGGAGGCCCGTCGGGCCGCCCAAGCCCTCCGACGGGGCATCGAAATCAAAGTTCGCGAGTCCCTGCCGCAGGACGAAGAAGGTCGGATGCCGGGCGAATCGGCCTTCGGGGCGCCCATGCTCGACGGCCTCGCGGCGCTCGATGATGCCATCGGAATGCTGGGCGAGCTCCACGTGCGCTCGGGCCTCAAGCGTCGTGGGCGCATCGACGTGGCCGCCCTGCTGTACGAGCTGGCGCCCACGGCCACCATCGCGATTGCGGCCGAGGGCGGGACCGAGGTGTTCGGCGAAGAGGACGAGTTGTCGCGCATGCTGCAGATGCTGCTCGCTGACGCCGGCTCGGGCCGGACTCCGAGCGAGAGCACGCCACAGATTAGCGTCGAGCGTCTAGGCCAGGAAGTGCACATCATGACTGAGCTGGGACCGGACGCGGCACCACTCGACGGCCTCGAACGACGGTGGCTCAACCGCATGGCCACACGCGCCGGCGGCCGCCTGGAAGTGAGTGGCCGGGCCCAAACGCTGATCTTGCCAGCCGACGGCATCATCAAGGAAGCCGAAATGAAGGCGCTCCGCCAAGAACTCGCTGAAGCTCAGGAACTGGGCGAAGCCTTCGCGCGCGAGCTCGCGACGGTCCTCACCTCCGCGGCGGGCCACGCAGGCAATCACGAGAGCGACGCGACGGAGCACTGGACGGACTTGATCCGTCTCGCGCCAGCGCTCGCCTCGAGTCTCGAACGCGCAGGAGATACGGGCTCGGCGCTCCGGCAAGCCGTGGAGGCAATCGCCGGTTTTCGCGCGTCGGAGCTGAACGCGCCGTTCGACGTCGCTGAGGTGCTGACACCGCTCAGCCGCGATCTGGCAGTGGATCTACACGCCTTGCCGGGTCAACGGGCCTTCGACGGGGCCCCTGGTACGGTGGGGCTCTTGGGGCGCTTGTTGCTGCTATGCGCCCAGGAGCAAGCCCCCCCAGGCGAAGTGCCGACAATGACGTTCGTCGTACGCGAGAGCGAACTCGAACTCTCGGTGACGTTTCTGGCTCCGGCTACACTCGATCCAAAACAAAGGCCGCAAGGGTTTGCCTGGGCGGCGGGTCGGGCCTTGGCGCGGCAAAGCGGCGGCAGCGCTCAGAGTTCGAGCGAGCCCTGCGAACAGGGTCGGCGTGTTCTCTTGTGGGCCCGCATTCCGGAGCGCAGCCTATTTTCGTCGCATCCCTCGGCACGACCTGGGTCGTGGCGACCCGACTGAGAAGGCTCGTCTGCGAGGCTCGAAGTCCGACTCAGTCGTCGCCGGCGGCCAGCGCCACGGGCGGAGATTCGGGTGACAGCTCCACGCCCGAAATGCCGAGCAGCCCGCGGTAGAGGTCGCCCTTCGAGCCGGGGGTCACGTTCATCCGTGAAAGGAGGTCGCTGACGTCACTCGGTCGGCGCCGCTCGGACTCGCCCGTGTCGAGCAAAGGCCCGTCTTCCGACCAACTCGCCGCCTCGGGCGTGAGAGCCAAGGGAAAAGTCGAGATGCGGATCGGCGTCTTGGCCTCGGACGGCAAAGGCGAATGAAATCGCGCCGGGGCCGGTTCCAGCTCTTCGGCGAATGCAGCGGCCAAAGTGGGCTCGCGCTCGTCGGCCTGCGACGACGACTCCGCCGCCACCGCGTCGATGGCCGTGCGGTCGCGTGCGCCGAGCAACTGGGTTCCTACCCAGAACTCGGTAAGCACGTCTTCTTCTTCGACCCATACTCCGTCCTCGCCCGACTCCGCAGGCGGCGGCTCGGGACTTCGCGTCACTCCGCTCGCGACCAGCATCGCCGCAGCGACGGCCGACGACACGGGCGGCGCCGACGGGCGCGATGCCGGCAGAACGAATCCTTCGGGCGGGGGCGGAGGCGTGAACGTCAAAGGAGGGCGCGCGGGGCGCGAGACTTCGGCCACATGCAGAGGGGTCGGCAGGGGCGACGGGACGGGCGCGGCGTCGTGGCGCCTTTCGGGCAAGGGTGGCGGCACCGATGACGCGCGCACGGGCGGAGCGAGGGGCGAAGCAGCACGGGGCGGCGGAGGCGAAGCCACGAGCGCCGGCAACGGCGCGGGAGTTCGAACGGCAGCAGGCGCCGCAACTCGAGCAGGCGAAGCCACGACCTGCGGCTCCACAGGACGTACCAAAGCCGCCTGCGCCATTGCGGGCTGAGCTCGCTCGGTTTCGCGGAACAAACGGGCGAGCGCGCGCTTGGCGGCGCGCCGATTGACGGGCACGAGCGCCGCCTCGAGCTCGACCACCAAAGTCGAGATGCCCCGAACCTCGCGTCGCTCGGCGACGCGTTGCAGATTGGGAGCGGGCGAACGCAATAGTCCCGTGAGGCCGAGCAGCAGCTCGCGCAAGCTGCGCTCGCTCTCTTCGGCTGAAACCGAGCGGCCCACCAGATGCACCGTTCCCTCTGCATCAAGTAGGACCGAGTCGGCGTCGGCGAACGTCGGTTGCTCGCTCGCGCGATCGGCCGCGAGCAGCACCAAATAGCCGGCAATCTCGGCGACGAGCGCCGCGTGGCCACTCGCAGTCGCCTGCACGACGTCGCGCAGCGACGTACTCATTGCGCTTCCGTCCTCATCAGCACACCAGCTTTCTGCAGGTAATCTCGGGCTTGTCGCACCGAGTACTTTCCGTCGTGGAAGATCGACGCGGCCAGGGCCGCATCAGCGCCGCCCTCGACCAAGCCTTCCCGCAAATGTTCGAGCGTGCCCACGCCGCCCGAGGCAATCACCGGGATGGTCACGGCATCGCAAACCGCTCGCAAGAGTTCCAAATCGTAGCCAGCCTGAGTTCCGTCGCGGTCCATGCTCGTCAGCAAGATCTCGCCCGCACCGAGGCGCGCGCCCTCTTGGGCCCAAGCGACGGCGTCCATGCCCGTGCCGCGGCGACCGCCATGCGTGAAGACTTCCCAAAACCCGGGAGCCGACTGGCGCGCGTCGATCGCCAACACGAACACTTGGCTTCCCCAAGCCGAGGTGACGTCGGTGATGAGTTCGGGATTTTGGATGGCCGAGCTGTTGACGCTCACCTTGTCGGCCCCGGCGTCGAGCAGGGAACGCACATCGTCACGGCTGCGCACGCCACCACCGACAGTCAACGGCGCGAAAACGGCGTTTGCGGTGCGCTCGACGATATTCAGCAGGGCTCCCCGCGCCTCGTGGGAGGCCGTGATGTCGAGGAACGTAATTTCGTCCGCGCCCGCGGCGTCATAGCGCTGCGCGCACTCGACGGGGTCGCCTGCGTCGCGAATGTTCACGAAGTTGACCCCTTTCACGACTCGACCGTCGCGAACGTCGAGGCAGGGGATGATACGTTTGGCTAACACGGGGCAGGTTTCTCCAGCGTTTTCGTCCGGGTCGGGGCCGCGGCGAGTAGCTCCCTCTCCTGATAAGTCAAAGCCGAGCTTTTGGACAAACCTTCGAGGATTGGATACGTGTCGCCATGGCCACTTGCGCAAGTTGCGGTCGGGACAACCTCACGGGCGCCCTGCTGTGCGCGTCCTGCGGCGCCGCGCTCAAAGCCCTCGAGCCCGATTTCAGGGGTACGATGGTCGGCATGCCGCCCCGGGCCGTTCGGGCTGAGGCTCTGCCCCCTGAAGCCCCAAAAGCCGATCTGGGCAAGACGCAGCTCGGCTACGGCGCCGCGGTCGCGACCCCTACCCCGCCGGCGGCCGGTTCCAGCGCCGCGGTTTCGCCTGCGCCTGCCCCTGCGGCAGACGCCGAAGCGCGCCCGGTCTTTCAACGGACTTTGCTCGGCATCGCCACCCCGGGCATAGCTCCGACCGGTGCGAGCATGCCGCTACGCCCCGCTAGGCCAAGCGAAGCGGGGACGACCGTCGCTCCTCCCGCTCCGACCCACCATGTCCCGAGCGTGCATCCGCCGCGCAGCCTGCCGCCCAGCATTTCGGCGCGCCCCACCGTGCACCCGCTCGGCCTCAAACCAGCGTGGATCGGAGCGGCCCTGCTCGGCGCAGCAGCCTTCGGCGGCGGGCTCGCGCTGCTGCAGAAGAAGACACCCCGATTGGTGGTCACCGCGTTCGAAGTTACGGCCGACGGCGCCGATCGACTCGTCGTGCGCTGCGACGATTGCAAGCCAGGCTGGCGCTTGAAGCTCGGTACGCAAACGATTGCACTCGAGGGTGGCACGGCACGCCTCGAACCTCCGACGCGTCTCTCCGTCGGTGCGAACCACCTCCAAGTCGTCCTGCTCGACGCCGCCGGCCAAAGCGTGGGCGCCCTCGATCTCACGGTACCCGTCGCCTTCCGTGTCGAGACCGACCTCGAGGGTCGACACGCCGATCCACCATTCGCCGAGGTCGTCGTCGCGGCCCCGCCGGGTTCCCAAGTGAGCATCGATGGCCAGCCGCTGCCTCTCACCGATGGTCGCGCGCGACGCGCTCTCGTGCTCGAAGAAGCAACCGGAGAGACCTCCAAGGTCGTTCCCATTGCGCGCGAAGTGCCGGTGACGGTCGTCGCGGGCAGCTCGACCAAGAGAACGGTAGCCCGCGTGCAGACGGCCATCGTGCCGCTCGAACTGACTACGCCAGGCGACGGCCACGTGCTGTCGACGGGAGCGCTGACCGTGAGCGGGCGCACCTTGCCGGGAGCGCGCGTGCGCGTTGCTGTGCAAGAAGCCGTAGCCGATAAGGCTGGTGAGTTCTCGCTCGTGCTGTCGGCACCTGGTCCCGGGACCCTGCGCGTCCGCGCAGAAACGGACGCTCTGGTGACACGGACGGCCACGGTCGAACTGCTCTCGAGCAGGGGCGCCCAGGCCTTCGTCGAAGACCCAGCCACGCTCGCGCTCGGCGCGAACGTCGAAATCGGCGGGCGCGTCGTCGAGAGTCGCATCGCGCAAGGGCGCACCACTGCGCTCATCGAGACGGCTCGGGGCTGCGCTGTCCCACCTTGCCTGCTGCGGGTGCTGCATGGCCAAAGGGTGCAGCTCGCTCCCGGCCAGCTCGTGTCCGCTCGCGGCCAGGTGCTCTTCCTCGAGCCACTGACCTTGCGCGCAACCGAACTCAAGTGAGGCTGGAACCATGGATTTTCGCAGGGGTGGCGCACTCCGCTTCGAAGAACTAGGTTTGTCCCCGTGGCCGCATCCGCGGAACTCACCTGCCAAGAGAGCGACTCATGATCTCCATCACACCCCTTGCTGCTACCAAAGTTCGCGACATTGCTTCCGCTGAAGGCCTGGGCGGTCAGGGCCTGCGCCTCCGCGTGATCGGCGGCGGCTGCGCCGGCTTCCAGTACGATCTCTATTTCGAAGACAAACCCACCGACATGGACGAGCTGTTCGAGTCCAACGGCGTGAACATGTTCATCGATCCGCTGAGCTACCAGTACTTGGACGGTACCGAGGTCGACTACGTCGAAGGCGTTCACGGCTCCGGCTTCAAGTTCGGCAATCCGAACGTAACCGGCAGCTGCGGCTGCGGTTCTTCGTTCTCTGCCTGATTCGTGTTAGCTCCCGCCCCGAACGAGTGGCGCAGACAATCGCCGGAGCGTGGAACTCTCGAAAGGGAAAGCCGCGCTCGGGAGGAAAGTCCGGGCTCCACAGGGTAGGATGCCGGGTAACGCCCGGTGAAGGTGACTTCGAGGACAGTGCCACAGAAAACAAACCGCCCGCTCTGCCTTCGGGTAGTGGCGGGTCAGGGTGAAAAGGTGGGGTAAGAGCCCACCGCGAGGGCGGTAACGCAATCGGCATGGCAAACCCCATCCGGAGCAAGGCCAAGCAGGAGGACTCAGGGCGACCCGTCATTGCCTCCGGGTAGGCTGCTGGAGACCACGAGTAATCGTGGCCCTAGATGAATGATTGTCAGGGCGCGCGGGGTGACTTTCGCGCCACACAAAACCCGGCTTACGAGCCACTCGTTCCGCGCCAACCCTCGGGTTGGCGCGTTTTTGTTCGTGGGGTGGGTCGTCCGATGAACGGCAGCAGGCACTGGAGCCGGGCGGCGACCCTGCTGCGGATGGGATGATCGAGCTGGTTGAGGGATCGCTGAGCCGAGGGCAAGATTTCCAGCTCGTAGTCGGGCATCTCAGAGTCCGAGTTCGGCTTTTGCCTGCGACCACGGCACCGGCTTCTCGCCTTTCGCTTCTGCCTCAGCCAAAGCCCGAGCCGCCGCTTGAATGTCCAGCAAATCTTCCTCGTCTACCGCAATCAAAAGGAGCTTGGTGCCATCGGGCAGATCCGTCGGTGTGTCCACCATTATCTTTCCGTTTTCGACATGGGCTGAGAGTTCTTGCGACATGGTTTCTGATCTTAGCATGCTTCTCCTTGGGTTCATTCGGGTGCCTGCCGTCACCATCTCCCCACGAACGCGCCTATCCGGCTGGGTCGGAGGTTCTTTCACCTCCGATCGTTCCCGAGCCCATACCGTGTGGCAAACTCGTCGTGGTTCACATGCTCATACCAATCGGCAAAAGTGGAGTGCTCCTCGAGCACCTGGTAAGTCTTTGGATTAAGAACAAGCCACGCGCCATCTGCCTGTCGAACCGCCGAGAGTGCGCTGCCAAAATGGAACAACAAGAACTCAGCAGGCAGACCTCGCCCCCAATGAAGCTTGTTTTCCCCCTCCACGTCCGCACCAGATCCTTGGGCTGCAAAAGGCGAAAGAATCACCTCCGTCTCAAATAGATCACCACCTCCAGTCCGTCTCCAAAGCTCGAATAGCTCGGCCGGGACCCTCAAGCCGCACCGCCTCAGCCACTGAGACAACACCTCGCCGCTGACTGGACCATTCCACTGAAATAGATCAGGCCGGATCTCCTGGTCCTTTTCAAACACAGCATTCCTCGTGACCTAAGTCCTGCCTCCAGAAAACCAACAAATCTTCCGCTTCCCACCTGTTCGACGCGCTTCTGGAGAACCAACGACAGGCGCAGACTGAGCACCCACCCGCGCACCTTTTGCCAGCGCTCACAGAGCTTCTCGGCGTCTCTACCGAGATGCTGCTCGGCATGAGGGCTCCCAAAGAAGCGAAGCCCGCCACTCAGCGGCTGTGGCGACGATTTCGGCAGGTCGAGCGGCTTCCCCCGAAGGAGAAAAAGCAGCTACTCGCCATCATCGACACGTTTCTCGAGCGCGACAAGCTAACTCAGAGAGCCAGTTAGACCTACCTCACGTGCTCAGGTCAGTTCAACGCTTCGCCAGCTTCAGCCGCGCATAATTCGAGCGCGACTCCAACGGTCGAGTAGTCAACCGTTAGTTAGGCGATCGAGAACGCGCCTTACCTTCGCCAATTCATACGGCGCTTCATGATCCTGCCTTGTGGCGATCTCAGCCTCGGCAATCCGCAATTGTGCAGAGGCTGCCAGTATGCGAAACCGATCCACCATCGCGAGCGCATCGAAGCGCTTCCGATCGTTCCCTGAACCAATCCATTCAGCGAACACTTGATCCGCTAAAGCACGCTCGTCCGGCTCTAACGCTTCGTAGAAGTCCATGAGCGCCAACAGCGCTCCCTGGGAGTTCTTGCGCGCAACTTCTCGGGCGTCGGTTGCTAACCACCATGCTTCCAACTTCTCGCGAAACTCATCGTAGGTCATGGCAATACCTTGATGAACTCGGCTGGAACGGCGTACGGAAACCGCATCTCGAAGCCGCCTCGGAATGTGTCAACGAGTTTGAGACAGGCGGTCATGGAGTTTAGTGAGTCGTCGGCAGCGATGTCGGCAAGGCCTGCAACTCTGGCTTGTTGATCCACACTGCCGACGGCGGCAACTTCGCGA